>ERZ1106922.6-NODE-6-length-162381-cov-75.374216_pt1 | contig 162381 bp, 129 predicted proteins | sample MGYA00403656_ERZ1106922 | MGnify/ENA primary metagenome ERZ1106922 (study PRJEB35170, sample SAMEA104062453) | human gut metagenome | biome: human gut; feature: human-associated habitat; material: faeces | place: Denmark | collected 2012-10-12 ... | reverse complement strand
GAAAAACTGTTCCGGATCCGGGAGGCGGAAGAAACAAAAAACAGCCTGATGCAGGCAGCGAATGAGCATATTGCGCCACTTCAGGATGCTGTGGATCTGGAGATCGCAACGGAAGAAGAGGCGTCGTTGCTGGCAGCCTGGAAAAAGTATCGGGTGTTGCTGAACCGTGTTGATACATCAACTGCACCTGATATTGAGTGGCCTGCAAATCCTGTCAGGGAGTAATCATTGGGATTATGCCGCAGAAACGTTGTATGCAATAACGTTTTGCGGCTGGCTGGTGAACTTCCGATAGTGCGAGTATTGAATTATTTCCATCTGTTATCGATATGCGTATTTTTTACACGAGAGGTTTTGCACGTCCTCCCCTTATCTTTTATGACTGCACGTCACTGTATCTAAGACTGCTATATGGCTAGTAGCGGAGGTAGCGGAGTGGAATGGCAAATCGGTTCTATCGCTACATTCCAAACTTTATTAAAATTAGCTGTGTTTCTAAGACTTCTTAGGAACGCCATATTGTAAAACACTTATATACGTTGTAAGTTGTTAAAATAGATATATTAGGTGTTGACTTCTCAGTTAACGCATCAGATTATACTGATAAGTTTGTATAAAAATATTAAAAGATTACAAGGCAAGGAGTATGGGTGGGTATTGAAAGTGAATTGATAGAATTCCTTGAGCGCAGCGTCAAAGATGGTGCGAATAAGGCTAGGGATATTGAAATTGTAAAATTCTACTATGGTCTAAATGACTCGCCTTGGCCCACATTAGATGAAACTGCAAGCCGATTTGGTGTTGGTACCAGAGAAAGAATTAGGCAGTTACTAAATTTCAAATTCCGAAATAATGTCAGCAAAAACTCTATTCCATCGCTAGGCAAAGTTATTAAAGTTTTGCAGTCCAGAGAATATTGGTTGCTCTCAGAGTTTGAAGAAGAAACTTATAATGCGGGGCTGGTCGAGAAGGAAAGCCACTTAAAGGGAATATTTAATTTAATTGAGGATGTCAACCTTGATTGTGGGTTCGATTTTTACACTCCGGAGTTAAAGCGAGCCACGAGAAACTCGATTGTAACTAGTAAGAATATATTCTTGATCAGGAATTCTGCTATCAAGAACGTTGAAAAGTTGCTCAAAAAAGCAAAAATTCTCCCGGGACGCTGCGGTATTGCAAATTTAAATTATCTAAAAGAAGAGATGGGTCAGTACTATTCGCTCGTTTCATTGTTAATTGCAAATGCGCCTACGTCTTGGGTTAGAGTGATTGACGATAATTACTGGTATGTTTTTGAGAATAGAGATAACACCATTATCAACTACAGCGAAAAGGTTTTTGGTGTTTTTGAAAACTGTGATCCATCTAGATTGGCAGAGACATATAGAAATGCCCTTAATGGAAGGAGTAATAAGTACCCGTATCCACCAGCAGAAGTTATCGATGACTATTTAAGAAGTTCTATCTATATGATTAATACGCATTCTGGACTAAAATTCATCGGTGAAAAAAACAAGCTTAATGAGATCGAAAAAGATTTAATATCTTTTTTGGACTCTTCCGGAAGCGTCTCATTTTCAACGCTTTATAAATATTTGTTGCAAAAAGGTTATGGGAAGCCGCATATATTAAAAACTACGAATTTTTCACCATTAGTATATGTAGATAAGACCAAAGGTAGAAAACATTATATGTATAGCTTAGTTGGTCATCGAATTTCTGCACATAATAACACCTCAGAGATGGATAAATATGAAATTTATCTTCGTAGATTAAGAGCTCTTCTCGATGTTGGAACGGATGAGACAAGAGAGCAGAAAGCTAGAAAAGAGCAGCATATTTTACAAGAGTGGCTTTTTAAGGATAAAACGCATGAGACCTGCGCTATCTGCGGAAAAGAGTTCAGCGTAAAAACGTTAGTAACGGCACATAAAAAGCCGAGATCAGACTGCAATGATGCAGAACGCTTAGATCCATATATTGTAATGCCAGTGTGTTTGATGGGGTGCGATTATCTTTACGAAAATATGTATATCTATATTGACGGTACTGAAATTAAACGTGGTCTGACGTTATCGAACGCAAGGAGTGAATCAAGAGTCATTGATGACCTTGTTGGGCGAAAAGTTGAACCAAAATGGCTTTTAGGAAATCAGTCTTATTTTCGTTCGCCTAACAAAGAATTGCAGCGGATAAGTCGCTGAAGACGGTGTTATGTTGAGACTGCTAACTTCCTGTTTTTGTTGGTGTTGTCCTAACACTGTCTAATCATGATTGGTGGGCTGGCGGGAGTTGAAACCGCAGACACGTCGTATGCAAGAACGTGCTGCGGTTGGCTGGTCAGCTTCTGATAGTGAGAATATTGAATGATTTCAAGCTGTTATAGATTTTACGTATTTTTTGTATGAGAGGATTTGCATCTCCTCCCACCGATCCTCCATGACTTTACTCCACTGTCTATAGGGCTGCTGTGTGCTAGAAACGGACATTTTGGTTAACTGAGGGCATGGAAACTTGTTCAATAAATAACGTATAATCAATTGAAAATAAAATGAAATAATTGTAATATCAAAATTCAAAGCCCGTAGTGAGTATGATTATCTATTCTTAATTTCAACCTCTTAATTCTAAATAAGTTAGACAAATCGGAATGGCAGATGAAAATTAAGTTAACACCAATCTGGTTATGGATAAAACAATATCAACATCCCCTTAGAGTATTGGGGGGGATTTTTTTCGGGGCCGCTTTGATAGCAGCTTTTTTTTGGATATCAGGATTTGATATAGAACCTATCGCATTCGCTCTGGGAATGCTTAGTTCATTGTTCTTAGCCAGCCCATCGGTAGCAGAATATTTTTTACCAGAACGTAAACCTGTCAGAGATATGACATATGAGGAAATCTTAAATTTCATACCCAAAACTGAACCATCTCAAGATTGGCATGGGATTTCAAGGGAATGGGCTAGCGAACGATTCCTTAAAGAAGACCCACGTCTTCGTTTTCGAGCCAAGTTCATTGATGAAGGAATTCAATGTGAAAATTTTATAGAAGATTGGGCTAACAATCATCCAGATCCCAGAGCAACTGGATATTGGTATGAGCTTTATTACGACGGAGCATTCCTAGACAGATTTTTATTGGTATCTGTGGATGGCGGTAGAGCGGATATTCCTCCACCAAAATTACAAACTAAAGAAATTAGCTTACTCAATTATCATGTTGCGAAAATACATGACACCTCTGGCACGTTAGATGAGTATATTAAACGATCTGGTTTAACTATTGCAAAAACATAATAAGTAACTATTCATTTTTGTCCTGAGCGGGAGGATTAAAACCTCCGCTCTCCGATTCATCACTACAGAGTATTAACATTCATGATGCTTAATTTCCAGATCGGAAATTGCAATCATTCTTATTTCTTTCAATGCACTATCAATTGCTAATCTTATTCTTTGCCCATAATCATCTGGTTCTTCATAATCCAGTGGAGACGGTTCTAAGCCAATATTTTCGACTAACTCCTCTAATTTTATAGTTACATCAGTATTCAAAAGAATTGCTTTTGTTATTAATATTTCAGTTAACGATATCATTGCAATGCTTAATTTTTGTTGTAATTCTTTGTTTTTAGTTTGGACGTCTTTATCATTCATTGAGTTCTCAATATCTGCTTGAGCCTGCTGAATTTCTTGGTAAAATTGTTTTTCTTGCTCTTCATTAAAATATGGCTGGTAACTGCTTGCAATCCATCCTGGAATCATATGAAGTTCAATTATATGAAATTCATTGTCTGCCCATTTTTTAATTGCTAGCAATTGTGCATAGATGAATTCATACATATCATATTTTTTTTGCCAAATTTGTTGAGAGATCCATATCTCAGATGTTATTTTTTTCTCTATATCTTTAATAGTAACTGTGTTTATAGATAATTGTTCCCGTAGGGTTTCGAAGTTAGAATTGGTTGCAGAAATTTTAGCCTGTTCTGTAATTATTGAAACCAGGAAACTCATTGCTAGGGCTGCGATAACTACGGCGAGACTTAACCAGATAATTTCTGCTGTCGAGAAATTTGACGACTGTAATGCCTTAATAAGATCAAGCAATTGCTTTTCTGTAAGCACAGGTTACTCCCCAAAAAATATTTGTTATGATTCAATTGATTACGCTAGGTTTTCTATTGTTCAAACAAAAAATAAAACACCACTGTACACCCATCAAAATTATATGGATAGATTCTTTATAGCAAAATTATGATCTGACAACATGATATGGTTCGAAGATGTTTTTATGGTAGAAAGGTATGCATGTAGGGTATAGGAGGTCGTGAAAGAAAAGAAGACTTCTGTACAGTTTGTCATCACGTTTATCTTCATTGGCTATGCAAGTCATAATACAAGGTGGGACAAAACTGAGACACATAAGGCCTCACAATGGCTTGCAAGGCTTTACATGTTTTGATGTGGTGGGACGTGTGAGCGCAGTGTTGATGGGGTAATACTTTGAATTAGAAGCGGATTCTTATAATTCGTAATGCGAAGGTCGTAGGTTCGACTCCTATTATCGGCACCATTCTAACGTCTCCCCAAGTCTACTCAAGTATTTAAAAACCTCTTATAATCAGTATATTAATGCCCCTTTTAGTCTTTTGACGTCTATTTAAGTACCCCAAACTCTACAAGCAATTGAGGGGATTTGCTGTTCAGTTTAGTGGAGATACCCCCAAGTGAAACTCAATGCCCGTCAAATAGACACTGCCAAGCCAAAAGAGAAGGCTTACAAGTTGGCTGATGGTGGTGGTCTGTACCTCCTGGTAAAACCTGGTGGAGGAGAATATTGGCGTCTCAAGTATCGTGTAGCTGGTAAAGAGAAGCTGTTAGCACTAGGTGTGTATCCTGAGGTCACCTTAGCTGATGCTCCTGCAAAACTTGAAGAAGCTAAAAGAGGTATCTCTGGGGGAATCGATCTGATGGAAGTGAAGCGAGAGGAAAAGATTGCCCGGGAAACGCAGTTAAACAACACCTTCAAAGATATTGCCCTTGAGTGGCACAGTAACAAATTATAATCACAATAATAGTGTATATAATTATACATTGTATGCTTGGTAATCATATAATGATAAAAGCTTCCGATAATCAGTATGAGATTTGTCCTTAAACTCCTGGACATGCTTTTCTAAATCTTCCAATGGTATATGTCCATTTATACAAATAAAATTCTAGTGATAAATACCTTCAGGTATGATTAGACAACATCTTTATTCGATGGGGGTTAATCTATATTTGATATCTTTCTTTTAAATAACAACGCCATTAAAAACGCTTTGTTTAATGACGTTTTTTTATTGTTTCCTATATAAAGCCTAACCAGCATAAACATTGGTGGCTCTTATGCTCATTGTAATTAAATGAGAGTGTGATTAATGTCTTTATATATTCTGGTAGTTATTCTCTCCAGACGAATACATTGTAAGAAGATGACTGTTAGTATGTTTTAACGTCAATTAACATCAATTAACATCAATTAACATCAATTAACATTAAGGTTTGATAATAATTTTTTGTTGGCGAGTTCAAATGTTTTCATTTCATCATCTGATAGCCCGCTCCAGATTTTCTTTAGCATTACATTTTGAGTGTTTATTAGTTTTTGAGCAAGTGTAACTCCGTCAGGGGTTAAGCAAATACTTTTGCTTCGACGATCGTTTTTATTATTAATTCTTTTGGCAATATTCTTTTTTTCTAATTTGTCTATGATGTGTGTGATGTTTGTTTTGGAGAATTGTAACTCCTTGTAAATATCAGAAGGGGACTGACAATAATCATCAGACATATATAATGAAACTAACACCATAAATGTTGAAGTGTTTATTCTATACTCGCTCAATTCATTTTCTATAATACTCTGGATTTTGTCATTTACTCTAATATATAAGTGTATTAACAGACTCTCCTGAGCCGGGTATGCCGGATTTTTGATTTTTTTGTAGTTTGTTATAGTTTTTAATAAATCTATATTATTCATAATTCCACCACACGGCAAAAGAAAACTCATGAAGATTACTCAACCTGAGTGTTACATGAAGTATCGTGAACGCCGGAAAATCTAAGTTCCAGCCTGTACCGTAATCAGATAATCGCAGCAAAGGGACAAAGCAATAGTCCCTTTGCTGCACAGCATCAGAATGAATAACGAATATTAGCGTTTATCGCATCATCTGTGTTGTATTTACCGAATGCAGAGCGTTCAACTTCCAGCCCCAGACGCGTATTGTCGCCAAACCGGGCATTTAACCCCACACCGTAAAGCATACGACCGTCTTTTCTGCCATTAATCTGATGTTCTCCCGCTGCATCCTTCAGGTGAACGTCAGCACTGTCCGTCAGATCGAACTCATAATGCAGGCCGGCACGGGCTGTCAGACTCCAGTCCTTACCACTGAAGGTTTTACCGGAAACAACGCCGGTTCTGCCTACCAGAGGATTAACGCTGTTACGACGCATTGAGACATCCATTCCACTGTCGTTCCAGTTAAATGTTTGGCCCTGCAGTCTTCCCCAGACCAGTTCCGCCTGAGGTTCAACAAACGTCGTATCTGTCAGATGATAACGGTATCCGACTTCTGCACCTGCATACAGTGAATGGCTGCGGAAGTTCTGTTTACCAGCTCCGGCAAAGTTCAGGTCATATTTGTTTTCATTGTGAATATATTTGGCAATCAAATCAAAGTAAGCGCCGGACCGGAACAGACCACTGGCATAGAAACCACCACCCCATGATTTTGTTTTACCGCTGTACAGGCCTGCTGACGCATCTGTGTCAGTGTAGGTGGCCATCACGCCGGTAAACAGGTCCATACTTCCCAGTTCGTGCTTACGGTCAGCCCCCATCTGCAGCAGGGTATAGTGGTCAGTGAAACCGCCATCAGCAGAGCCGGAACCGTTCAGCAGACGCACCCACGTACCGGCTTCGCCGTTAATATCCCTCAAATCGCCCATGCGTTTGTTCAGGTTGTTAACTTCAGTGATGAAGTTGTTATAGCTGATGTGCATGAATGTGGCGGCAGCCTTACCCTGGCCGTCGTTACGTGCAACCTGGTAACCATCGAGGACCCACTCTTTTTTCCCGTCCTCTTTTCTGACACTAAGGGTGGGGGTGACATCACTGAATCCCACAACCCGTGTTGATGCCCTGAACAGATTATCAGCTGTCGCTTCAGGTGCGCTGACCAGTGGAATATCAAGCGTGTCCTTGTCAGAGGGTTTTTTCAGGAAGTTAACCCAGATGCTGTTGTCATGACCTGTTGCCGACTTGTTTATCACCAGTTTGTCTGCCTTGTTAAGGTCTGTACGCATGACAAATGCTGACTGAACCGCGTCCAGATTATCTGTTGTCAGTGTCGTGAACGATGATGTTCCCCCGTTAAAACCGACTATTGTCCGGTTAAGTTTCATATTTCCTGCCGTGGAGTTTCCGTTCATCGACCACTGGGTGTCTGTCATGCTGACGGTGGCATCCGGTGCATTCAGGCTCCCGCTCCAGGTATTGCGGTACCCGTTAAACAGGCTGTACAACATCAGATTCTGAAGAGTCAGGTCAGGACTCAGTTCCCCTTCCCCTCCGAGGGTGACAGTCCCTTTATCCTGAACATTGATATTACCTGACAACATACTGTACGGCCCCACGTTCAGGCGGGCATCGTCTCCCTTCAGGTTCCATGAACCGGCATAATCGTATACAGGTAAAAGTGTGTGAGATACCTCATCAGGACGGCTGTTCAGACTCAGGGTGGCATCAGAAATATTCACCGGACCGTCAGAAACAAAACTCTGACTGGCCAGAACATTTGCTCCCTTGTTCAGATTCAGGGCGGTACTGGTCAGCGTTGAGTTCTCCAGAACGGCACTGTCTGAGGAGATATTCACGGTACTGTTGTTCGCCTGTATTCCGCCATTGAATATCTCATTGATATTCAGCACTGACTGATTATCCAGGTTGACGGTGCCGTTGAAGACGCTTTTATCTGCATCTTTAGTTGCAACAGATGTGCCTTCTTCAAGGGTAAATGCTGTTCCCTGGCCATCTTTTTTGTCGATAAATACCCGACTGTCGCCCAGCGTGACGCTGGAGTTATCTGCCTGGATGGTTGTGTTCAGTGTGGCATTGCGGCCCAGACCAAAGTCTGTATCTTTTAACACGAGCGAACCAAAGCTGAACGTCCTGTTCTCCCAGTCATCCTGTGTAAATGAGGTGGGCTGTGTCAGAACGGAATTGTCGCCCAGAGACGAGACTGTATTTGCAATACTCTGAGACGTTGAAGCATGGATAACCGGGTGGCCCTGAATGGTCAGACGACCGTTTTCCTGAGTAAATGTACCGGACATATTCGCTGAGCCGTCCATAACCAATGCGCCGGTTGTACCCGGGGTTGCTTTATTTGAGAAATTAATATTTCCCAGCAACTTGCCATGATACAGATACCCTTTATTATTAATTCTGTTTGCAAGCAGTGCCTGTGCACTGTTCTGGTCATGTCCGACATATTCCCAGTGCTCGTTACTGACCTGACCGGTAGGGAACCAGCCATAACTACTTGTTTTCAGGATAAAATAATCGACGGTATGAGTATAGGGATTATTATAAATATATAATGAACCTACTGTTCCCCTGTTTGATGATGACCATTCATTAACTTTTACGTCTGCCGGATGCGTCTGATAATCCAGAGTGATATTAGCCGTTTTATCACTGCTGTTACCGAGAGTTGCGCCATAATCGGCGGCATTCAGCTTATGAAATGTCAGGTCATTCCCGTTAACATCCAGAACCCCCCCCCGGTAGCCCCAGGATATATTGTCCGGATTAACCTGCTGGTTGTCTGCCAGCACGACTGTCGGGCGGCCGCTGGCAATATTCACGCTACTGAATGCCTGAACGTGTCCTGAACTGTCAGCCTGCTGATTGAGGACAACGGTCCCATCCCCGACTTTCAGGCCGCCCTCATTAACACCGGTTCCCTGTACAACCAGGGTTCCTTCGCCGATTTTATGCAGGTTGTCACCTTTCACACCATTAACCTGCCAGTTTACGGAGGCATCCTTGTCCACAATAATACCGGCCCCGGTCCAGGTACTTCCGTTTGAAGTGGTGACAGTGTAGTCATCAGTAAATGTCAGTGAACCGGCACCCTGCGTGACAGAGTTTTCCAGGTCAATCTGACCATTATGTCCCAGGAATGTCAGATTTTTACCTGCGTTCAGGTCAGAACCTTTTTGCCCGTGCATGGCATATTCATCGGAACCCTGTTTCAGAGAGCCAGTGCCGGTGCTGCTGTCAAATTTCCATTGCAGGGGGGCGCCGGATGAGGCATTAAAAAAGACGGGAGCGTCATTATCCTCTGAATAGATCTGTGAGAGAAAACTCTGAGGAATAAGAGAATATATCAAATTGGTCCCCCCTCCTACTCCCGAGTAAACACCGACCAGTTCCCACTGCCCTTTGGCCGTATTCCAGCCAAATAATGGAGAACCACTGTCGCCGGCCTCTCCAAAAGAGGGCAGGATGCTATGATCATGTATGTTGCCCCCCATATACAGCTGAATGCCGTCTGAGCCGTGATAAAAGAATGATGTCGGGAGTATTCCTCCTGTCAGATAACCATACCCACCTGTTACCCAATGTCGCTTACCCTGACTATCCTGAATATACTGACTTCCCGAACCAGCCCTGTAGAATGCCGAGTATTTTGAAGGGTTCAATATATCAGCTGTTGATGAGCTGGTTACGGTAGCCGGAGCAACCTCAGTTACGAGCTTATCAAGTCTTGGTGTGTGGAGATCAGATGAACTGTGTTCATTACGATCCACAATATGGTAACTGTTCTGACCATCACCGAAGCTGACGCTCTGATATCCTTTATTATGTTTTACACTGGCTATATATTGCGGGTTAATTAATGTTGCAACGCCGGGATTTGAGCTTACATTCACACTGCTAAAATCAACCATGGGCGCTTTATCAAGATGTCCTACTAATTCCCCTTTATTATTAAAAATAGGAATGTTTGTTGCGCCAGCCTGAAACTGCCCTTTGTTTTCTGCAAAGTCGCGGTATGTCTGGTAAGGATTGTTGCCACCAACCGTTGATGCACCAGCAACGGTTGGGAGTAATGCAGATAGTGCCAGAGAGGTAAGTACTGAAAGTCTTTTTCCTCTGCGGGTACTCCCTTTACATACCCTTCGGGCTAGTTCAGAGACAACCTTTACTGTGTTAGTAATATAACAATATTTTAGAGCGTATATTTTATTCATAGTAAATGATTCCGGAACGTATATTCCAAAGTTACATTAATAACCATAGACAATTTCAAACGAAAGCATTGTTGAATTGCGCGCTAATTATTAATTAGCTATATAATTATAAATGTGACATATGTCACATTTATTTTTGCTTAAAACTACAATATTTTGTAGTTGCACGCATTCTTTGTCTGTGGTTTTCATTGGTGGTAATGAAAATGTTGTTTGCTTTTTCTCAGGTGTTTTGACTTATGACTTAAAGTCATAAAATATGCGACGCTAATACAACTACAGAAAAATGGTATATATGGATATCGACGATATTTGTTGATTTTTATTTTAAATTGCGTGGCGGTTCAGAGCGGATATATATATCACCATACCATCATCTGTTTTTCTGAAGTTCAGATTAGTTTTAACACACTGTTTTCCATCTTCGTTGATTACAACAGTCTTTTTAATGTATTTACGAATGGCATCATTCGACGTTCTAACGGATTTAGTCGATGGTGGGGTAATTAATAAAACATTTGCTGTAATCAAAAACGGTAATGTCTTCAATTGATAGAAGTTTCTGGTAATCTACTGGTATTTAAGGTTTTCCATGGCTACCGTTACTGTTCATCGTCCGCGCTGTAATTCCGATAAAGTTTATCGACATGGTCGTAGTTGTTCCCAGCATGAGCGTTTCCGTTGTCGTTCATGTAAACGTGTTTTCCAGCTCACTTACTCTTATGAAGCCAGAAAACCCGGCTTTAAGGAGCTGATCGTTGAAATGGCGCATAATGGCACAGGGGCCGTGATATCGCCAGAACACTGAAAATCAGCATCAATACCGTCATACGGACATTAAAAAGCTCTCGCCCCAGCGGATAACATCTGCGTCAGTCAGCTCACGCTGATGTTGCCCTTATCTGTGAACTTGATGAGCTGTGGAGCTTCGTTGGCAACAAGGCGCAACAACACTGGCTCTGGTATGCGTAGAACACTAAAACTGGCGGTGTGTTGGCTTACACTTTCGGGCCACGGAATGATGAGGCCTGTCGGGAATTGTTAGCCCTGTTGACTCCGTTCTGTATCGGCATGGTGGCCGCGATGACTGGGGCAGCTACGCCAGAGAAGTGCCGAAGGAGAAATACCTGACCGGCAAAATCTTCACGCAACGTATTGAACGTAACAACCTGACCCTCCGCACCCGCATCAAGCGGCTGGTAAGTAAAACAATCTGCTTCTCGCGTTCCGTTGAAATCCACGAAAAAGTCATCGGTTCCTTCATTGAAAAGCACATGTTCTACTGATTGGAAGCACTACCCAACGTTCAACTTATCATCATAAGTATAAAAATCACAAAATGGGAGGTAAGAGTCTTTACCTGGATTGTCTCGAAATGCAAAGTGTGCTTGCTTTACAACTAAATCTGGGGGTATCTAATGATTGCGTAATAGTTTTTTTATATACATATCAATGTCTTGCTTTTTACAATCTGTTTATATTATCCATTTTAAATCAATAGGTTACACATCGTTAATACCTTCCTTATTTTTTGATTGGGACAGATTTGGGACTGATGGGTTCAGGATCGAATCTATTTACCGTGCGTGTTCGGTAAGGTGATTAGGTGCGAGGTGAGCATATCGACGAACCATTTCGAGAGTTTCCTATCCGCTCATTTTTAAGTGCAAGCAGGGAAACACCGGACCAAACCAATCAGCTGTTCGAAAATGGCAAGCGGATTAATATGCCATGGCGGCTTTGAGCCGCACGCATGGGGTGTGGCAAGCCTGATGGATGTTACTGTGCTTGTGGTGGCGTCTTTGCTGGTCTGGTTGTTGGTTAATCGCGAAAATCATTATGCCAGAGGAATACCACAGGACGTTCAGGTTTTGCATAAAAAAGCCCACCATTAAGGTGGGCAAAAGGAATGATTTATATTCTCTGAGAGAAACATTACATTTCTCCTTGTCACTTCTAACATAAAAATATGGAGAAATAATGGAGCTTATATTAATTGGCGATTAGGTAACCATGTGGTTATACAAAACAATACAGTTCTTTACATTTGCCTTGTTTTATGAATACTCCTAAAGAGGTGTATAACATAATGGTACAAGCAGGGTAGATATGAATATATTTGAACAAACTCCACCAAACCGCAGACGTTATGGTCTTGCTGCATTCATTGGGCTGATTGCTGGCGTTGTTTCCGCATTTGTTAAGTGGGGGGCAGAAGTTCCATTGCCACCACGTAGTCCGGTTGATATGTTTAATGCAGCGTGTGGTCCGGAATCATTAATCAGGGCTGCAGGCCAAATTGATTGCTCCCGTAACTTTCTCAATCCTCCGTACATTTTTCTTCGGGATTGGTTGGGACTGACAGATCCAAATTCGGCTGTTTATACCTTCGCCGGGCATGTCTTTAACTGGGTTGGTGTAACGCACATAATCTTTTCGATAGTTTTTGCCGTTGGTTACTGTGTGGTCGCCGAAGTATTTCCGAAAATTAAACTTTGGCAGGGCTTACTGGCAGGTGCTTTAGCACAACTTTTTGTTCATATGATTTCATTCCCTCTCATGGGACTTACGCCACCTCTCTTTGATCTTCCGTGGTATGAGAATGTCTCTGAAATTTTTGGACATTTAGTCTGGTTCTGGTCTATTGAAATTATTCGCAGAGATTTACGAAACAGAATTACCCATGAGCCAGACCCTGAGATCCCTTTAGGCTCAAATAGATAATGCTTTGAATGATAAAAATGGCGCAAATATAGCGCCATTTTTATAGGTTAAAAACGTTGCTTTTCATATTCTGATGCGGACAGTCAGTGATCATATCGCGCTACTTCAGGATGATGTAGATCCGGAGAACGCTACAGAAGAAGAGGCATTGTTGCTGGAAAATGGAAGAAGTTTCAGGTTTTGTTGTCCCTGAAAAACGAAGCCCCGCTATTACAGCTGGCGGGGCAATGCAATTAATTATTGTATATTTATAACGGTGTTAGCCCGTATTTAGCTCTTGCACGATTGCAAGCCTCATTGACTTCTCCGTTCTCACCAGACATGGCGAATTCTCTGCATGTGGACGATCGATTTTCATATATCGTGCAGCAGGCATTTTTGCCCGGTGTTCCTGCAAGGGCAATACATCGGGGATTTTTCTGATTAGTACCGCTCATGCATCGGTGAAAAGGGGATATTTGTTCAGTGAGCCTGGCGGGAATGGTACCGCCAGCATCGTCGGCTTCGGCCCAGTAAAAAGAGACGCGGAAAAATGCACAACAGGCACCACACGTCATGCATGGATTCAGATTGCTCATAATTCACCAGTACAGCTATAAATCGTAAAGAGAACTGCGGTACGTCGTATGCAGGGACGTATCGCGGTTGGCTGGTGTACTTTCGATAGTGTGAGTATTGAATGATTTCCAGCCGTTACCGATTTTACGTCCTAATTAGTGAAGAAACCACTCGTTAGCAGGCCGCCTGGTACCTTTCCGTGTCTCCTGAACACTGTGGTGTGCATATGAGAAAGCTCATCGTTACAGGTGACATTGACGATCGCTTCCACATCATTTAAACGATTTTTGAGTCTCTGAGGTGGAATTCTTCCCTCGTCTGATGGATAAGTCTTAGTCCGCCGAAGGGGGCTTAGCCGGACAGGAATCGCTAATCTTAATGAATTTGTCGTTATAGACCAGATAATGATTCCCCGGCTGACGTAACTCAGGCTGATGAACCACGTCTCCCGGACGTAGATACCAGGCATCGCCTTCCTCTTCGGTCGAATCACATCCTGGTTTAATCAGTAGCTTAAACCACGTGTTGCCGGTGTTACTTACCGTTCCGGTCACCTGATCGAAGGACCATTTAAACTGAACCTGACGTGGTCGTACTACCAGAATGGTATCCATCACCACCACCGGCTCCGTGCTGACCTCACCGCCGGTTGGGCTGCGTTTTGTCAGGTTACGAGTGGGGACCTCGCGAAATGAGACCCGGTAGTAGCGCTCGCGGTTATCCCGTGGACCATGATAGTAAAATTTAAAATACTCGCTCTCACCAGCCTGCAACGCCAGCTGGCGGGGGGCGAAAAGTAGTTCACCATCCACCGGTCGGGTGCGCAATTCACTGCTGCCCGGGCTATCAATAGCACTGATGGCAATACGGTATATCCGCGCGCTTTTGTTGTTATTCACGACACGTTTGCTGACAAAGTCAGTCTCGGACGGCAGTGAAAAAGTCAGATTGCCGACCGAAATCGCCTGTGTCAAAGGTGCCGCCAGCATACAGACCACTGTCAGCAGGGCCTTAGTTAATGTTACGCCACGTCGCCTGAACATGAATCTCTCCTGAAGCGCTGACTTCGCCAAACCAGCCGTTATCATCTACCGTACGCAGAGAAATGGCGTTATCCATTGGAATCGAAAATTTGACTGTGGTCTTATCCATCTGCCCCACTTCGCCAGAGATATCAGTCCACGGTGTGGTCAACCACAGCGCATCGGTCATATCCCGCCAGCTATCATCGCACCCGGCATCGTAGGTTTTTGTAGCTCCGTTGCGGGTAATAAAGGAAAGCGTCGCCGGGAACGGTACTTTAGCCTTACCGTCATCGGAGCTGAAGACACAATAGGAGCGCCCGCCAATCACCTGCGCGGGTCCGGTCACCTTGATCAGCACTTCGTCGGCAGCTGTTTTACCGCTGGTGGTTACGATATAGCCGAAATCGAGTGCCGACTCGCCGCTGCCGACATATCCCTCCCGCGACGGTGTCTGAGTATATTCATCGGAGATAATACTGATGCTGAAATCACGGGGTTTGATAATCAGCGTGTTGGAGGTAGAAAATTCATACCAGCCAGACTCCGGTGATGTGGTGTTCTGAAAGCGAAAGTTGAATAGATCTTTGGTGTTGATATCGCTGATCCCGAGGTTCACCATCTGTTTAAAGAAGTTGCTCGAGAAGAAAACATAGATCGAGTCTGCGCTCTTCATCTCGTTGAAGGTGTAGTAATAGGCAGTATTGCTCACCGGTTTCCATGAACTGCCATTCAGACTGAACTGCATATCGTACGCCCCGACGGCCGAGGCTAACGACGAGTTGGCGATCGCCGGGAATATATGGATTGAGGTGTTGCTGAGTCCGTTTGTTTGCAGGGTATAGTTAACCATCTTACAACTTAATCCTGAACGGCTGCCGATGGTTTGCGTCCGGCAGTCGGCGTTCCCTTCGCCCAGAGTCGGTACTCCGTCGCTGTTGATAAATACTTCCGCCAGCGAGTGGGTATTTATCAACCGCAGATTTGCTGCTTTCGTATGGGTGACGTTGCGAACATACCAGTTGCCGGAGGCCTGATCCTTACAGCGTGCGCCGCTACTGGCGTCATAGTTCACAGAGGTCTGGCAGGCATTGATGGTCATTGTAAAGCTGCTGCCGACGGGCATTTGTTGCAGATACTGGTAAAACGCGTCTGACAACATGCCGTGCATCCATTTCGCGCCGCCGCTGGTCACCGTCGCGCCATAAAATCCACTGGCGTCGGTGGTTTGCGGCAGGATAAGACTGGTGGTCATATTACACCCTGCGTACCAGTTGATGCAGCGCAAGCCAGTTAAAGGAGATGAAACTGGTGAATTTTCCAGCCACATATCAAACTTCCAGTTGGTATAAAGGCCGGTGTTGTAACCGTTATCAATGTAGCCGAGGCTTTGCTGATAGATGGTTCCTGAACCATTGTATTTTAAACCGGTCCAGCGGTTGGCACCGGTCAGGCGCGGATCCAGCGCCCCGCCAGGAGTGACGAAAAAGTTGTCGTCTGAGTTGTTTTCGACAAACACAAACTCGCGTGCCGGAGCATCCGCCCAGGTTGTTTTGCTCACTGCCGCTCTGAGCGCGGTTGCAGGCCAGATTAGCGCAAAGATTATCATCGCTATCAGTAGGTTAACTCTCATTCTCTTCTCCTGTCTGCGTCACCGCCGCCCACGATGAGAGGCCGCTGCAGACCACATCACCGACCCAGACGGCACCGCGCGCCTGGTTGAGTTCCAGTGCCACTTCGCAGGTTTTATTGCCACTGTAGCGAAAATCGATAGTGGGGTATTTCTTATCCACGTCCATGACAAACTCGCCGTTTTCATCGGTTCGGGTTCGGCCGATATGGTTGTTAATCCGTGCGTTAGCCAGCAGTGTGCCGTCTTCCGCACGGATACGACCGGAGACGGTAACCATCTGCTTCACCTCTGGCTCAATGACAGCGACATTGCCTGGATAGAGAGTCAGATGACTTTTGCGACCGCTGACGATATCGTAACTGTCGAGTGAGTTTTTGCTGTTCTGCAACTCCACCTCATATCTTCCATAGGGAGAGAGCGGGAGATAGTTACGCTTGCCGTTAAGCGGGAAAATCCGCCCGTTGATTTTGGCGCTGATCTGACCATCGTTCTCCAGGCCAGTGTCGAATATCACCCCAGCGTTGCCATCGGTCCGCCCGCTGGCAGCGATGTTTTTACCCTGCCAGCCGACGCTGCCGTTGGCGGTCAAATTAGTATTGATGTAGCCGTCCGCCGCGCTATTGACGTTCAGCGTTCCGCTGGCGTAACGAGCGTCGAACTGTGCATACGCCCCACCGCTGAGGGTTTTGTCATCACCGGTATCGCCGGAGATGGCTCGTGACAGATTGGCACCAACAGTGCGAATGGTTCCTTCATCAAACTGTTTGCGTGCTGACAGGTTTGCCATGGTGTAGCCGTTTTGATGGGTCATCCCTGCGCTAAACCAGTTGCCCAGTGGTAGCGAGAGATCGAGAGCGATATATTTCCCTGTATTGGCGCTGCTGTCGCCGTTGTTATAGCGCTGAATACCGGCCCGCAGGCCAAGCGAACCAAAGGTACCGCTGTAGACACTTTGATAGTAATCTGCCGTGTAATAATGGCTGTTGTAGCGGCGGTCATCATTGTAGCTGATGCTGAACGTACCCAGCTTCGACCACAGTGAGTTCAGGTTGAGTGTGCCGCCGATTGCACGGTTGTCGGCATCGCTACGTCGCAATTGATTGCCAATGCGGGTTTTTTCCTGGTTAACCCACAGCGAACTGAAGCCTCCAGGTAGAGTGGCGCTGATGCTGGCGATGTTGCTCCATGAGCTGTCACTGGCCAGCATGTTTTGCAGGTTAACGTTGATCGCCCCCCCAAGCGGCAGCGTCAGACGGGTTTCACCCACCGCCTGATTATCGTATCCATATCCCGTTGCCGCCCAGCTAAACGTACTCAGTGAGCCGGAGGTCGAGGCACCTGCCAGCCAACTCTCTTTGGCTGGTCGCGTCTTTTTCCCGTTTTCCGACCAGCGATCCATATGAAAGCTACTGCCCCATATCTGCCACGCCAGCGGTGCACCGACGCCACGCCCCCGGCTAAACAGCTTATTGACCCGCTGGGTGCGTTTGCTGATCACGCGACCGTTAACGATTACCTCAACTTCCACATCGTAAATACCGTACGGTAGACCCCGGGTATCCACTTCATGATTGCCCATGGTGAAGTTCTGAACGCTTAGTAGCCGCCCATCACGGGTGAGATGTACTTCGCCCGCCGCCGGTAAAAAGGCGATCACTGGCGTGGCCGACTGGCTGCTGTCGAAGATGGTGGAGCTGGCCTGGTTTCCCCAGGAAAGGCCGTAAATCTTCCCTGCTGAAATGGCGGTCATCGGCCCTAAGGACTGCAAGTTCCAGGTGTCGAGCATTCCACCGGCAAATCGGTGACCAGCAAAATCGCGTTCATACATCGCTTTATATAATTCACTGTCCTGTTGACCGCTACCAATCCCGTACAGTGAGCCGTCGAGCACCACGTGATGTTCGCGCAGCGCAGTAACGTTATTCAGCGACAGATAGCTGGAGGTGTTGCTCCCGCCGTTACGCAACTGGTTGTTATAGACGCCGAAGTTATAGCTCAGATTACTGCTGAGGGTGTTAACACTGGACTGCCCGATGTCTTCGCTACGTGAGCGTAGTACGGTGCCCAGCGCTTCGCGCTTGACCACCAGCTGCAGCAGCAGTTGGCGCAAGCTGAGATCCAACTGCGCGTTGTCAGTCAGGGGGATGGTAAGGGCCTCATTGAACGGGGCGTTGGCCAGAGTCATCAGTTGCTGTCGAGTTTGTTCGCTGACACTGGCGTTATCTTCACTCTCTTCCAGCTGTATTTTCCGGATGCGTAACTGTCCATCATCCAACCAGATAAAAGCGCTGCCGATTCGCTGATCGTCCTGGCGACCCTGGCTACCGGCGAGATGAATATAAAGCGGGACGCTCATGCCGTCCTGGAGCGCCTGACTGAAGGCCTGCGGAATAATCACCCCACCTATTTGCTGCGCACTTATGTCAGCAGCGCTGGCATCGGGCTGAACGAACAAAAAGACCATGCCGAAGGCAAACTGGGCTTTCAGTCCTGGGGAGAACCGTCGTAAAGGCATTGTCGTTATCCATCTGCACAGCTATCTATTTCACGGGAATGAACTTATCACCCTGCCAAAGTGCAACCCGTCCTTTGTTATCCGCCGTGTCCACGCGGGTAAAACGACGCGACTTGCCCGGCATCAGGTAGTAATTCTCTTTACACTCCTTACCATTGGCGGCTTTCAGGCAGGGGCCGTAGGCGAGGATCCGCAGCGTCGCATTTCCTGTATTTGTCAGGGAGCCGTTGGCGTACTGAAAGTGGTAGTTTGCCTGGCGGGGTGCGACGACCAGAATGGTGCCGATGCGGGCGGAAGCAGTGGCCACAGCGCTACGGTTGGCATTATCGCGCTGCGCATCACTGAGGGCCTGATCAAACCAGACAATGCGGTAGTAGCGCTCTTTTTCATCTGCTGGTCCCTTATAGAAGAAGCGGATCACTTCGCTGGCTTGGGCGGGTAGCAGCAAGCTGGCGGGAGTGAGTAGCAACTCATCCGGCTTGTCCATTGCGATAACCTGCCCGTCGTCAAGCGGTGAAGAGAGCCGTTCGAGACGGATATTGATGAGGCGGCCACTGTCGGTACTGTTTTGGATCGTTTTGCTTAGCGTGCTGCTGTCACTGTTCATAAACGATGATATATCGCCGACATCCAGCGCCTGGGCCGGTGATATTCCGGAAAACAGCAGAGCGAGAGGCAGAAGGTGCTTTTTCATAACAATTCCGTCCAGGAATAAAGCAGGGGGGTACCCCTGCTGGTACATCAGAGAGATTAACTGGTCCAGGTAGCGTCGAACTGTACGCTAACGTCGCCGCTCCAGATGCCTTCCGGTAGAGTGCTGTAATCGGTTACTGCGGTGGTACCATTGGTGGTGCCGCTGATGATGGAGAAAGTGAAACCATCCTGTGCGGTGGTACGATTGCTGGCATTGTAACCGTTAGCCAGTGGGCTAAGGTTGCCGCCCAGTACGCCGTTGGCGGTATCGATCATCACGGTATCGCCAGTTTTTTCGACTGCCGCGCCGTTATAATCCACGCCCACATTCAGTGTGGATCCTGAGGTATCCAACTGGGTTAAGGTGTTGGTGATAAGACGTGAGGTCAGTTTAAAGGCGGTAGCCGTTGAGTCACCCTCGATAGCCACGTCAAATAGACCTTTCTGTGAGTTAAAACCTTTAATGCCTTCGGCATACTGGAACGCCAGGCTACCGAGTGGCGTCACAACCAGCTTACTGGTGGTGTCTTTTTTGGCTGTTGCTGACCAGGTCGCTACAGCCTGAGCTGTTACGTCAGCAGCCTGCGCTACACCTGTACCGGTAAACACCGTTACCAGAGCTATTGCCAGAACCTTTTTTTTCATTGCTTTTCTTCCCGAGTTGAATTGAGGACATGAAGTCCCGGTGAGTCATTTTTAAAACTAACTTGCCTGGAGTTTACTGAACCAACTTATATAATTTTGAGTACAGCTTGGCCTCTGCATTCCGCCGATGGGTATACACTGTCTTCACACTACAATTTTCAATTCTGGCAATCGATTTAGGCAGCATTCCCTGAGCCGTCATGCGGATAATTTCCATTTCCCGGTCAGTGATTTTATCTTTCTTAATATCTTTTCTCAGGAACCTGCCATTAATCACATAGGCCAGTTCTTTTCTAATATCACGACTCAGTCCAGCGTATACCACGCCCCTAATATTGCTGTTGTAATACCAATAATTTGCTAAGGCTTCTGACTTTCTGGCCGCAATCAATACGACCTGTTTCCCCTTTACCGCGGATAACCACTCATTATCACGGTTTATAAACTCAGTTAAAGAATCCGTATTGAGATTGATAAACACGAAATCTTTTCTGATTTTCTCCAGCGATAGATAAATTAATCTGTCGATATCCACAATCAGTTCAGATAGTCCTTTATAGAAGTAGGCGTCATGGGGAGACCAGATGTATTTATCAGAACGGTTTTGACATTCCATATGGTTTTTAACCTCATAGTCCCTGCTGTAATCATTTTGCCATGTCACTACTTTCCAAACCTGTAATTTTTACAGGTACATTCAGTTTCTTTAGTAAATCGGAAGTAAATAAGATACGTAGCACATATCAATATAGGTTAAACGAGATTAAGTTTTAATTATTTCGATTAGGTTTAAATTTATGTTTTTTTCCTGATGAGTGTCAATATGTGAACAGAAAATGAATTCCATGGTTAAGTCAATATTTACAAAAAATGAAAATATTGCTTTTTTGATAAGAAGAAAAAGACATTCAGTTTCATAAGGTTATTGGCAATATAACGTTCAATTCTTACTTGCATTTTATATTAGCCAGGAACTTTGCCCTGAGGTGTTAGGAATAGTCTTAATGTGTTGTGTAATGGACTAGTAAAAAAACAAGTTTAAATGATAAGAAATAGAATATAAAACTATCATGAGTCATAATTAAAGATGATTTGCCAATCAGTAAGGTGTTTTAATGGATTAACATGCCGCACAAAATGGTTATGGGTGTTCATCCCAATAAGTGATGAAAAATTAAACAGGTGTAAGTACGTCATCTGTCCGGTAAGCCCCCTAAGAGCCAAATTAAGTGAAGTTAAACGAAGACTGCCAGTTGTCACAGGAACGATGGCCTCTTTGCCAGGGCACTGCATTCAGTCATCTGTGCGTGTTACTCTAACTGGCACTCGAACGTCGGCGATGGGGTTACCGATGGATCTGGCCGTTCCTGTGGCGTAAACGTTTTTATGTCAGTACCAACAGATTTACCACATTTATCATCTTAACAGTTTGAGTGTAAATGCAGGCTGCGTCGCAAAGGGAGGAAACTGAGTGGCGTGTTCAGTCTAAAATAGAGTTGATGCCAGCATACAGGGCGAAACTGGTCAACAAGTCAACATTAATATAATGGAATATTCGGAGAGAAACGTCAGGCAGTTGACCTTAAATGAACAGGAAGATACATCCCCAGGAAAATTAATGCTGGTGTAATAAATACACCAACATTAATCCGGTCTGATTATTAATCAGACAAATATCGTTAATTCGTCGAATTTTGAATCAACGTTTTTTCTTACGACCCTGAACGGCCTTAAAACGTGGATTAGATTTACAAATCACATACAGCCGTCCTTTTCGCTTCACAATCTGACAGTCTGGATGGCGTTCTTTTGCGGTACGCAGAGAGTTAAGGACTTTCATCATGCCCCCTTTTTCGTGCTAACAAAACGACCAAAACGTTGGGTGAACCGTGCAACATTTCCTTCTGATGCCACTGTTCTCAGCTTCCCTGTATAGAACGGGTGCGATTTCGAAGAGACATCAATTGTTACGTACGGATACGTTACGCCATCCAGCTCAATCTCACGGTCTGTTTTGATAGTCGAGCCGATTTTAAAGTACTCATCAACGCTGGTGTCGTGGAACACCACAGTACGATACTCAGGATGGATATTGGGTTTCATCATTTTTACCTGTTATGTTATAACATAACCTTAAAGATACATGCTCATCCGGATCATTTCAACACCCAATCACTGTGACTATTTGTGGGATGTGGAATTTCCGCAACGGGGAAGTCTGGCATTGTTAGCAGCCATTGGCGACGCTCCCATAAACGCCTGGATGAGTGATTGATGATGGTTTCGCTGAGAGTATGGATTTTTCGAGAATGGAGGCTATCTCCACTTTACTGGCCGATGATTTATTGCAGCATGATTGATTACCTGACAATGTGTATTCCTCTCCCACGGATATAATAATTACTTACAAAAAAGGGAGAGGATGCATATTTTAAATATCACTGAAGTGAACAGTTTATTGCCGTTATTAATAGAAATGGAGAAATAAATAGGCGTATTCTACAATTGCGACAAAAACAACGATATTAATCAGTTTATGACTGATTTGCTGTACTTTATTCTCTTTCATTGGTACTTCCTCGCTTTAAAAAAGAGTGCACTTCGTAAGTGCCCTTATATAAATAACGAGTTTGGTCAACCAATTTTTTGACATGTATCACAAATTTGAATAGATGTATTACATCGGCTATCTTTTATTGCCCCAACGTCATTGATATATGTCGCCTGAAATCAGTTACGGGAATGAGTCTGATCTCAAGACTGGCCCAGTCCTAGCGTTGATTGGCGCTGAGGAGCATATCGCATCTCATCGTAACGTCGTATCTCCTGGGGTGTTATACAAGATATCGTTGTAGGTAACCAGGGAGAGGAATTGAGTCTATTAAACCGTCAACTATGCCGGATACATACTGGATTACACTGCAGGCACGCCTTGCGAGAGAACGTGCCGCAGTGACGGGTTAATTATCTGAAAGAATTTGCGAGGCTGTATCGGTTATTCATTGATTTGATAGTTTTACTCTCGGGAGAGTAATCGATATTTAATCCATTAACGGAAACCAGCCAGTTCCTTTCGATGCCTGAATTTGATCCCATAGTTTATCCGGAATGGTTAATTCAGGAACGCGTTGTGGATTAAGGGCTGTTTGAATTTCATGACTTCTACCTGATTCAGCTAAAGTCACCCATTCTGGATTTATCACCAGCCCTTTACCGATCGCAACAAGTGGCAGGCCAGCGGAAATTGCTTCTTGAGCCTGAGACGGTGTGCGTATTTTACCTGCGGCGATTACCGGCACTCTGCCTGCAATATGATTTAAAATCAATTCAATAGTTCGGGGGCCATTTGGCGACTCAACAGGGTAGCTATCGTTAATACTGACCAGCGAGGTATGTATATACGAAATACCGGATGAAATGAGTCGATCAAGAAGTTTATAAGTATCCTCTATCCGCAGCCCCCCTGTTACAGATTCTTCAGGAGATATTCTGTAACCGATAGCAAAGGGCTTTGTCGCATATTCATAGACTACATTTTTTACTTCCTGTAATACGGCCAGCGGGAAGCGCATACGTCCTTCAAGATCTCCTCCCCATCGGTCATTACGCTGGTTAAATAGAGGGGAGAAGAAATTCTGCAGAAGGAATCCGTGCGCACCATGAAGTTCAACGCCATCAAAACCTGCTTTAATCGCCCTTTTTGTGACATCTCCGAATGCTCTAATGGTTTCCTGAATTTCGTTTTCAGTCATTTCCCTGCTTTGTACCACTCTCTTCATAAAGTCACCAGATTTTACGCTTGATGCGCTGGCACTAATAACATCGTTATTTGGCACAAGCTCCGGGATGGCTTTATTACCGGCGTGGAAAATCTGCAAAATAGCCGGAGCACCGCCACTTTTGGCTGCAGCTGCTAACTTTTCAAGGCTGTTAATGAAACGGTCGTCATACGCGGCAAATTCATGAGTAAACCCAATGCCGCTTGGCGTGACATAGGTGCATCCTGTTATTACTAAACCAACATTTTGTGAGCGACGTTTATAAAATTCGAGTTCTTGCTCAGAGATGGTTCCATCAGGATTAGCTGACCAGGTTGTCATAGGAGCCATAACGATACGATTACGTAGCTTTATTTTTTCTGTCAGCATAAAAGGAGAAAACAATGATGGGTGTTTATTTGTCATAACAATACCTCAAATGTTTATCTGATTTTAATGCGTATAATCTTAATAAGTTGAGTTGCTACTTTTTGATGCTTTTTTCCTTTAATAGAATTCTTTTTGAGTAATTTTATTATTGTCGTGTAGTCAATAAAGGATAAATGTCAGGGAGATAATGAATCTCCCTGCAAGGTTATTACAAATGTGTTTTGTAAAAAGGAATTAATTTATCGAGCGCCTGTTTCACAGGTTCTGGCTTATCATACAGGTCGTAATGTGAATAACCTTCAACCACGACCAGTTCTTTATGTTTTGAGGCTGCACGACCAATAATTTCGCAGCCGTCACGATAGGCACCAAAAGCGCCCACTCTATCGCCTACTACAACCATTAGTGGTTGAGTTAACAGGACTTCTGCAAGATGAAAAGCATCCCAGCCCACGGCAACAGTCTGATGTGAAAATAGCGAACGATTTACCCCATTAGGCGCACAGCCTCGTGGCGAACGATAATATTCTGTTGCTTCAAAAAGGTCTATTTCTGTTAATCCCGCTTCAAGAGCTGCTTCCGGAGAAGAAGGGAGCAAATCATCTACGCGAAGTTTTGCGCCGTTAGCTTCGTCTGTTCTTTGTTGCGCCATTGCTTCGAGTGCTCCGATAGGATTAAACGCTGTAAATCCCTCACGCATAAGACGCCCGTAGTTTGCACCCGTGACAGTACCAATGGCTTTAATCCGACGTTCTGTCATTGCGGCATTAATGGCATATCCACCTCCACCACAAATACCCAGTACACCAATACGCCCGGCATCAACGTAAGGTAAGGTGGTAAGGTAATCAACGACAATGATGAAGTCTTTTACTCGCATTGTTGGATCTTCCAGATAACGCGGTTCTCCACCGCTGCTTCCCTGAAAACTGGCATCAAAAGCAATGACGATAAAGCCAGCTTTTGCCAGGGCGGCACCATACACACTACCCGATGTCTGTTCTTTGCAGCTTCCAATTGGATGGGCACTGATAATGGCAGGATACTTTTTTTCACTATTAAAATCGTCAGGGAAATAGATATCAGCAGCTATATCCCAGTAAGTGTGTTTTATCGAAACAGTTTTCATTTCAAGCTCCAGGGATTTGCCTAAACAGATTTAAATATCATTTCTATTATCCGCAACTGGCATTCGTGTTCATATCGCGAACGGCGTAATAGTATGACTTGTATTGGTTATCATCAATGGTCTAATATCTATCACAGTGTTAAGTTAAGGTTTACAATGATGAAAATAGAGCCTTCAATTTTGCCTTCTCTTGCCTGGTTTGCGCTGATTGTTCGTGCCGGCAGTTTTTCCAGAGCAGCCTCTGAAATGGGTATTACGCGGGCCGCATTGTCCCAGAATTTAAAATCTCTTGAGGAACGTCTTAACACCAAGCTGATATACCGTACCACCCGCAATATGTCGCTTACTGAGGAAGGACAGCATCTGTATGAAGTGCTGGTGTCGGCTTTGGGGCAAATTGATGATGCGTTGAAAGATGTCGGTGATACCCAACTTGAACCTACAGGACTGTTGAGAATAAATTCCTCCCGTGTTGCAGCAAGGATGCTTGTTGAGCCTCATATTGGCGAGTTTCTTACTCGTTACCCTAAAACAAAGATAGAACTCATTATGGATGACGGTTTATCTAACATTATTGCGGACGGCTGTGATGTGGGCATACGTCTTGAGCAAGGACTGGATGAGCATATGACTGCCGTTCCTGTTTCTCCGCTTATTAAACTGGTTACTGTGGCATCGCCAGATTATTTAAAAGAACACGGTATTCCTGAAACTCCTCAGGAATTGAGTAACCATAATTGTCTTCGGTTGCGGCATAAAAGTAGCGGTGCACTCTCAGCATGGGAGTTTTCGAATGTTGTGGGGGGTAATGAAGAGTTCGAAATAGAGGTGTCAGGTAAGTATATTTCTAATGATGACGAAAGCATGATACGAATGGCGCTGAATGGAACGGGTATCATTCAACATCTGGATTTTGCAATCGCTGAACATATCAATGCGGGCAAGTTACAGCCGATTCTTGAGGATTGGGCCGTTTCATTTCCTGGATTTTATATATATGTTTCATCACGGGTGAGAATGCCCTCTAAAGTTCGTGCTTTTATTGATTTTATGGTGGAGAAAAGAGTAAAAATAGAAAGTTAATGATGTGTGTCAGAATATCGGTAAGAAGAATGGCGCAATCGTGAGGATATGTTTATTCATAATAAATCTCCTGAAAGTTTAGAATTATTTTCGATACAGCCAGATTATCATTGTTACTAATAATGTGGTTAAAATAATAGCATCTATGCCCCCCTTCATGAGTGTCTGTGAAGAGGATGCTTCTACAAGGAAATCGCCAATGCTCAAAGAAAACTTCAACGAACTGCAAATCTTTCTTGTGGTGGCAAGAGAGCGAAGTTTTACCAAAGCAGCGGGCAAACTCGGCGTCTCTCAGTCTGCACTTAGCCATGCAATGAAGGCTCTGGAGGAAAGGCTCAATATCCGCCTCCTGACACGGACTACCCGCAGTGTGGCTCCCACAGAAGCGGGGGAGAGAATCATTGCCTGCCTTGAACCGCGTATTGACGAGCTTGAACAGGAACTGGAATCACTTATTCAATTGAACGGCACGCCCTCCGGGAATATTCGGTTATCTGCCGGGGAACATGCCGCGCGAAGTCTGATCTGGCCGAAGCTAAAACCTTTTCTCAGAGAGTATCCCGAAATCAATGTCGAACTGGTGGTGGATAACGGTTTTGTCGATATTGTTGAAGGCCGTTTTGATGCCGGGATACGACTGGGTGAAAATGTTGATAAAGATATGGTTGCAGTCAGGATTGGACCAGATATGCGAATGGCTGTGGTGGGAGCTCCGGCGTATTTTGCTGCAAACCCTGCGCCTGAAACGCCTCATGAGCTACAAAATCATCGCTGCATCAACATGCGTTTGCCAACTGCCGGTGGGCTTTACCACTGGGAGTTCGAGCGAGAAGGGAAACCGCTTCGCGTTAAGGTTGATGGGCAACTGACGTGTAGTCCATTGCCAGAAAGAATTGATGCCGCGTTATCAGGGTTTGGGATCGCTTGTGTCCCTGAAGACATGGTTCAGGAGTATATAGAGTCAGGCAAGCTTATTCAGGTGTTACAGGAGTGGTGTCCAACTTTTCCTGGGTATTATCTTTACTACCCCAGCCGCAAGCAGCATCCGCCAGCTTTTGCGTTGTTGATCGATGCGCTTCGCTACACCGAATAACGGGTCCTTTATCCTAGACCCGTTTGGGTATTAGCGGCCTACGCGTGCCTGATGTTCAGGCGAGTAACGTTCACCGACGATTTTAATTGTTTCCAGCGCCTCGCTTATCTGCTGCGTATCTTTCTGCGAAAGAACAATGTCAGCAGCGGCCAGGTTTTCTTCCAGCCGGTGCAGTTTAGTGGTGCCAGGGATGGGAACAATCCACGGCTTTTGTGCTAATAGCCATGCCAGTGCGATTTGTGCAGACGTTACCCCTTTCTCCGCAGCCAGTTCACCTAACAAGGTGACCAGTTTTTCATTGGCTTCAATGGCTTGTGCTGCGAAACGCGGTACGGTGCTGCGGTAATCATCTTTGCCGAAAGTGGTTCCCGGCTTAATCGCCCCTGTCAGGAAACCTTTACCTAGTGGGCTGAAGGGGACAAAACCAATTCCCAGTTCCTCAAGCAACGGCAGAATTTCCTGTTCAGGCTCACGCCACCACATGGAATATTCGCTTTGCAGGGCGGTGACAGGTTGTACCGCATGTGCACGACGAATGGTTTGTGCTCCTGCTTCAGACAGGCCGAAATGTTTGACCTTACCTTCTGCGATGAGGTCTTTCACCGTTCCTGCAACATCTTCAATAGGAACATCTGGATCAACACGGTGTTGATACAGCAGGTCAATAACATCTGTTTTCAGACGACGTAATGATCCTTCAACGGCTTCACGGATATGTTCCGGACGGCTGTTTAAAATCTGCTGTTTATTATCATCGCCGAAGGTAAAACCGAATTTAGTGGCAACTACCACGCGGTCACGAAACGGTTTTAAGGCTTCGCCGACCACTTCTTCATTCAGATACGGACCATACACTTCGGCGGTATCGAAGAAGGTGACACCACGTTCAACCGCAGCACGAATAAGTTCGATAGCCTGACGGGTATCGGTCGCCGGGCCGTAGCCGTGGCTTAAGCCCATGCAACCGAGCCCAAGGGCGGAGACTTCGAGTCCGGATTTACCCAGATAACGTTTTTGCATTGAATGAATACCTCTTTTATCGCGGCTTAAACATCAAGTTTGCGGCCAGTCAGCCATTCCACCATTGCGGGATCGCGGTGAGAGAAGAACGCGCTGGTTGCGGTATCCAGGGCGGTAATTTGCAGCATATCTTCAGGGCTGAGTTCAAAATCGAGAATGTTGATGTTCTCTTCCATGCGTTCTTTTCGCACTGATTTTGCCAGTGAAACAATGCCTCGTTGGTAGATCCAGCGCAGAACTACCTGGCCCACGCTTTTGCCATACTTCTCGCCAATTGCCGTGAGAACAGGATGCTGGAACAGACCATTTTTCCCTTCCGCAAACGGTGCCCAGGCTTCTGGCTGAATGCCACGACTTTGCATCCAGGGAACGGCCTGTAGCTGCTGATTGAAAGGGTTAACTTCAACCTGGTTTACCGCCGGAACGACGTTATTAAAAGCGATAAGGTCTGCCAGTCGGTCAGGATGGAAGTTACTGACGCCAATAGCGCGAATTTTACCGGCCTGTTGCAGCTCTTCCATGGCACGCCAGGCTCCGTGGACATCGCCATATGGCTGGTGAATCAAGTACAGGTCAACGTAATCAAGTTGCAGTCGATTCAGAGAGCGTTCGAACTGGGCTTTGGCCCCTTCGTAACTGGTATCCTGCAACCAGAGTTTTGTGGTGACAAAGAGTTCGTTACGGGCGATACCGCTTTGTTTCAGTGCGTTCCCGACCTGGATTTCATTTTGATAAGAGGCGGCGGTGTCAATCAGTCGATAACCGCTGTTAATAGCGTCAATGACCGCTCTTTCGCATTCGGCGGCATCGGTCATCTGAAATACACCAAAGCCCAACAGGGGCATTTCAATACCGTTGTTCAGTTTTACTTTTTGCATGGTGTTATCCTTCCGTTATCGTTCATGAGAAGCATAACGTAAAGGGAAGAGCTCGATTAGACGGCAGGATTTGTCAGGGGTTATGAACAAAATTCATAAATCTGTTTGAGGGTTGAGATTAGTCGTGCAAGTTCGATATCCCCGGAATTTACAGTCCGATGAATAAAAATGAATGTCCATAAAAAATATATTGGTTTATCCCGGCGTATATACTTACTTCGACGTACTCCCAATAGCAGTTAATTAAAGACGGGTCATTATTATTCACTCTGAATAATGAATTATTCACTGCCCGCAGAGTAAGAAATATAACTTAAGTATCTATTTAATGACTTGCACAAAAAGCTAAATTTTTACCCATAAATAAAAATATAATCCCGCGCCCAACCACCTGATGAGTGGCTACAGACACTGGATATATTAGGTGGCGGTGTACTTTCTTACATAAAGGTATTTCCTTTTCTGTGGAAAAGGAAACCGGGAAATCCCCGGTTTTTCTGACAAGCAGACGCCATTATTTGTGTCTGCCTATGTTCGTTAATTCGTTCATCAGGAAATTATCTCAATGTCACGTTATAAAACAGACAATAAACAGCCACGATTTCGTTATTCAGTTCTGGCCCGCTGCGTGGCGTGGGCAAATATCTCTGTTCAGGTTCTTTTTCCACTCGCAGTCACCTTTACGCCAGTAATGGCAGCACGTGCGCAGCATGCGGTTCAGCCACGGTTGAGCATGGAAAATACTACGGTAACTGCTGATAATAACGTGGAGAAAAATGTCGCGTCGCTTGCCGCTAATGCCGGGACATTTTTAAGCAGTCAGCCAGATAGCGATGCGACACGTAACTTTATTACCGGAATGGCCACCGCTAAAGCTAACCAGGAAATTCAGGAGTGGCTCGGGAAATACGGTACTGCGCGCGTCAAACTGAATGTCGATAAAAATTTCTCGCTGAAGGACTCTTCGCTGGAAATGCTTTATCCGATTTATGATACACCGACAAATATGTTGTTCACTCAGGGGGCAATACATCGTACCGACGATCGTACTCAGTCAAATATTGGTTTTGGCTGGCGTCATTTTTCAGAAAATGACTGGATGGCGGGGGTGAATACTTTTATCGATCATGATTTATCCCGTAGTCATACCCGCATTGGTGTTGGTGCGGAATACTGGCGTGATTATTTGAAACTGAGCGCCAATGGTTATATCCGGGCTTCTGGCTGGAAAAAATCGCCGGATGTTGAGGATTATCAGGAACGCCCGGCGAATGGCTGGGATATTCGTGCTGAGGGCTATTTACCTGCCTGGCCGCAGCTTGGCGCAAGCCTGATGTATGAACAGTATTATGGCGATGAAGTCGGGCTGTTTGGTAAAGATAAACGCCAGAAAGATCCACATGCGATTACCGCTGAAGTGAATTACACGCCAGTGCCTCTTCTGACCCTGAGTGCCGGGCATAAGCAGGGCAAGAGTGGTGAGAATGACACTCGCTTTGGCCTGGAAGTTAATTATCGGATTGGCGAACCTCTGGAAAAACAACTCGATACAGACAGCATTCGCGAGCGTCGAATGCTGGCAGGCAGCCGCTATGACCTGGTTGAGCGTAATAACAATATCGTTCTTGAGTATCGCAAATCTGAAGTGATCCGTATTGCTCTGCCTGAGCGTATTGAAGGCAAGGGCGGCCAGACGGTTTCCCTGGGGCTTGTGGTCAGCAAAGCAACTCACGGTCTGAAAAATGTGCAATGGGAAGCGCCGTCTTTGCTGGCCGCAGGCGGAAAAATTACGGGGCAGGGCAATCAGTGGCAAGTGACGCTCCCGGCTTATCAGGCAGGCAAAGACAATTATTATGCGATTTCAGCGATTGCCTACGATAACAAAGGCAATGCCTCGAAACGTGTGCAGACAGAAGTGGTTATTAGCGGAGCTGGTATGAGCGCCGATCGTACGGCGTTAACGCTTGACGGTCAGAGCCGTATTCAAATGCTTGCTAACGGTAATGAGCAAAAGCCGTTGGTGCTGTCTCTGCGCGACGCCGAGGGGCAGCCAGTCACGGGCATGAAAGATCAGATCAAGACTGAACTAACCTTCAAACCGGCTGGAAATATTGTGACTCGTACCCTGAAGGCCACTAAATCACAGGCAAAGCCAACACTGGGTGAGTTCACCGAAACTGAAGCAGGGGTGTATCAGTCTGTCTTTACTACCGGAACGCAGTCAGGTGAGGCAACGATTACTGTTAGCGTTGATGACATGAGCAAAACTGTCACTGCAGAACTGCGGGCCACGATGATGGATGTGGCAAACTCCACCCTGAGCGCTAACGAGCCGTCAGGTGATGTGGTTGCTGATGGTCAGCAAGCCTACACGCTGACACTGACAGCGGTGGACTCCGAGGGTAATCCGGTGACGGGAGAAGCCAGCCGCCTGCGACTTGTTCCGCAAGACACTAATGGTGTAACCGTTGGTGCCATTTCGGAAATAAAACCAGGGGTTTACAGCGCCACGGTTTCTTCGACCCGTGCCGGAAACGTTGTTGTGCGTGTCTTCAGCGAGCAGTATCAGCTGGGCACATTACAACAAACGCTGAAGTTTGTTGCCGGGCCGCTTGATGCAGCACATTCGTCCATCACCCTGAATCCTGATAAACCGGTGGTTGGCGGTACAGTTACGGCAATCTGGACGGCAAAAGATGCTAATGACAACCCTGTAACTGGCCTCAATCCGGATGCACCGTCATTATCGGGCGCAGCTGCTGCTGGTTCTACGGCATCAGGCTGGACGGATAATGGCGACGGGACCTGGACTGCGCAGATTTCTCTCGGCACTACGGCGGGTGAATTAGACGTTATGCCGAAGCTCAATGGGCAGGACGCGGCAGCAAATGCGGCAAAAGTAACCGTGGTGGCTGATGCATTATCTTCAAACCAGTCGAAAGTCTCTGTCGCAGAAGATCACGTAAAAGCCGGTGAAAGCACAACCGTAACGCTGGTGGCGAAAGATGCGCATGGCAACGCTATCAGTGGTCTTTCGTTGTCGGCAAGTTTGACGGGGACCGCCTCTGAAGGGGCGACCGTTTCCAGTTGGACCGAAAAAGGTGACGGTTCCTATGTTGCTACGTTAACTACAGGCGGAAAGACGGGCGAGCTTCGTGTCATGCCGCTCTTCAACGGCCAGCCTGCAGCCACCGAAGCCGCGCAGCTGACTGTTATTGCCGGAGAGATGTCATCAGCGAACTCTACGCTTGTTGCGGACAATAAAACTCCAACGGTTAAAACGACGACGGAACTCACCTTCACCGTGAAGGATGCGTACGGGAATCCGGTCACCGGGCTGAAGCCAGATGCACCAGTGTTTAGTGGTGCCGCCAGCACGGGGAGTGAGCGTCCTTCAGCAGGAAACTGGACAGAGAAAGGTAATGGGGTCTACGTGTCGACCTTAACGCTGGGATCTGCCGCGGGTCAGTTGTCTGTGATGCCGCGAGTGAACGGCCAAAATGCCGTTGCTCAGCCACTGGTGCTGAATGTTGCAGGTGACGCATCTAAGGCTGAGATTCGTGATATGACAGTGAAGGTTAATAACCAACTGGCTAATGGACAGTCTGCTAACCAGATAACCCTGACCGTCGTGGACAGCTATGGTAACCCGTTGCAGGGGCAAGACGTTACGCTGACTTTACCGCAGGGTGTGACCAGCAAGACGGGGAATACAGTAACAACCAATGCGGCAGGGAAAGTGGACATTGAGCTTATGTCAACGGTTGCGGGAGAACACAATATTTCCGCTTCGGTGAATGGTGCTCAGAAGACGGTCACGGTGAAATTCAACGCGGATGCCAGCACCGGTCAGGCAAACCTGCAGGTAGACACCGCCGTTCAAAAAGTGGCAAACGGCAAAGATGCCTTTACGCTGACGGCGAACGTTGAGGATAAAAATGGTAACCCTGTTCCAGGGAGCCTGGTGACCTTTAATCTGCCCCGGGGTGTCAAGCCGCTTACAGGCGATAATGTGTGGGTGAAAGCCAACGATGAGGGGAAAGCGGAGTTGCAGGTGGTTTCCGTGACTGCCGGAACCTATGAGATCACGGCGTCAGCAGGAAATGACCAGCCTTCGAATGCGCAGTCTGTAACGTTTGTGGCCGATAAGACTACGGCGACCATCTCCAGTATTGAGGTGATTGGCAACCGTGCAGTGGCGGACGGCAAAACCAAACAGACGTATAAAGTTACGGTGACTGATGCCAATAACAACCTGCTGAAAGATAGCGAAGTGACGCTGACTGCCAGCCCGGAAAATTTAGTTCTGACTCCCAATGGGACGGCGACAACGAATGAGCAAGGGCAGGCTATTTTCACCGCCACCACAACTGTTGCGGCGACATATACACTCACGGCGCAAGTGAGTCAGAACAACGGTCAGGTATCAACGAAAACCGCCGAATCTAAATTCGTCGCGGATGATAAAAACGCGGTGCTCGCTGCATCTCCAGAGCGTGTAGATTCTCTGGTGGCGGACGGGAAGACTACTGCAACACTGACGGTTACTCTGATGTCGGGTGTCAACCCCGTAGGAGGAACCATGTGGGTCGACATTGAGGCTCCGGAAGGGGTGACAGAGGCGGATTATCAGTTCCTGCCGTCGAAAAATGACCATTTCGCGAGCGGGAAAATCACGCGTACATTTAGTACCAACAAGCCAGGTACATACACATTCACATTCAACTCTTTGACATATGGAGGGTATGAAATGAAACCAGTGACTGTGACAATTAACGCCGTTCCTGCAGATACTGAAGGCGCTGAGGAGAAATAAAAACGACGATGTAATAAATAATAATGGCGTTGACATGCGCAGCGCCATTATTTACTGAATACCTACCCTGGTACCGATTAGACGGTGGCAGGGTAGGGTAAATCTTATGTGATGGAGTTACAGGCTAAACCGGGCGAACGGGGATAAAAATTTCGCAAACAATGTTATTGCTATCAATTTCGACGAAGTTTTCATTGTAATAAAATCGCTCAATATCACTGCCGTTCACTCTGGCTAACCCCCTGGCAGGTAATTCCATCAGATAGAGGTTTCGCGCCCATTCAGGGTAGTGCTCCCACTCACCTTCATAGCGGAAAGAGGCATACAGTCCTCGGTTAATTGTCCACTCTTTCGGCATCTCTGAATCGGTTTGTTTGCATACCGTACCGGCAAAAGTTTCAACTGTGAGCAAATCGACCGATTTTGTTGATGGTTCGAACGTGGAGACGAAATAGATATCCGTCTTAAAATTCTTCATACATCTGACTAAATGATGACGTCGCAGTTTGACTTCTTCATCCGGTAATTTATTCGACACTTCAATATCATATTTAAATGAATTGCCAAAAATAGGTGTCTCAGGAAAGTTGACTAATCTACACTCCGTCTTTTGCTGTTGACGTATTAAAAAAGAAGGGAAGATATTTGCGAGATCCCAATAATCACGGTGGCGGTATTCACGGGGAGAGCAGCCGAATAACTTTTTAAATTCGCGGCTGAATGACTGCTGTGAATCAAAATGCAAAGAGAGTGCAATATCAAGCATAGATTTCGCGGAGAGCCGGACAAGAATGGCGGCACGACAAAGCCTGCGTTTGCGAATGTATTCTCCCAAAGGCACATGCATGAAATTTCGGAACAGAAGCTGGATGTTGCGTCTGCTGTAGCCAGATTTCTGTGCGATATCTTCGATTGAAATAGGGTGCTCAAGATTGCACTCAATCCACTCCAGGAGCTGCTGTAGAATCTTCTGCCTGATCATCACATACTCCGTTAATTCTTTGTCATATCGCACATTTTCGTTATGTCCTGGGCCCTAAGTGTATCAAAAACAGCAAGTCCCAAGGCAAAAGCACTGATAGCGTCTGCTTCATTGCCCCAAAAATAGAGAGGTTTCAGTCCTACATTATTAATGAATTTTTTGCATAAGTGATATCAAAATCCACATACTAATTCGAGGTTACGTTTTAACGTAGACTCATTGCTCATACCTAATGGAGGGACTGACAGTGGAATTTTCCGTATTAAGTAACAATCTGAAAATGCCGATGATGGGATTTGGTGTTTTTCAGGTTACCGATAAAGACGTGTGCAAACAGTCAGTGTTGAATGCTATCCGCACGGGTTATCGACTCATCGACACTGCAGCGGTATACGGTAATGAAGATGCCGTCGGTGAAGCCGTTCGTGAAGCCATATCTGAAGGTTTATGTACCCGAGAAGAGTTATTTATAACGTCTAAATTGTGGGTGCAGGATATGTTGAATCAGGATATTGCAGCAGCAGGTATTGAAGCATCATTAAAAAAATCGGGACTAGAATACTTCGATCTCTATTTATTGCACCAGGCCATGCGCGATTATTTTAGCGCGTGGCGTGCACTCGAAGATGCCTATGAAGAGGGCAAATTAAAAGCGATTGGGGTTTCCAATTTCTACCCTCATGTTCTGGCGAACTTTTGTGAAACGGTAAGAGTTAAACCGATGGTCAACCAGGTCGAGTTGCATCCCTATTTTGCCCAACCAGAGGCGCTGGCAACCATGAAGTATTATAACGTGCAGCCTGAAGCATGGGCTCCGTTAGGTGGTGGACGACATAAACCCTTTGAAAATAATCTGCTTCAGAGTATTGCAGATGCCCATCAAAAATCGATTTCTCAAGTCATTCTGCGTTGGAATATTCAACGGGGAGTGGTCGTTATTCCGAAATCGACACATCAACAGCGTATCGAAGAAAATTTTGCTATCTGGGATTTCTCACTGACAGAGAAAGAAATGGCACAAATTAGTTCGCTTGATTTGGGTTATGTTAGGGAATCGGTAAAACATTTTAATCCTGAGTTTGTTCGTGGTTGTCTTGCTGTAAAAATACATGATTGATATTAATCACTTATTTTACTTGAGACGACAAGAATCTTTTAACAGGGGAGTGATATTGATCTTCACTCTGTCATATCTCCGGTAATATGGCGTCAGGCTTCATCATCAGAAAGGGAGCCTGACACCTGAAAAAGTGAACAACAGACAGTGTTCGGATTATCAATATTCAGTTTTTAACGTTGAACTGGATTCATTACTGCGTTGTTTAAGAATATCCCGCGCCGAATCTGCCATTATCATGACAGCACCTGCCAGCATCAGAGTATCTTTCAATACCAGACGACCAGCACCGGATAAATAAGGGAAACCATGATGAGCGTCACCCAATGCGGGTACCCATGCCTCCGGAGTGGTGATTAAAAATGAGAGTGTTACCAACGGTGTGGTAAATGCCATCAGCCCTCCCAGTAAACCTAACCAGCGATTGACAGGGTTAGCCAAAACCAGCAGAGCAATAATCACCTCCACGACGCCAAGACCGTTGGAAAAACCATAGGTATTATTGGCCGTTTGCCATGCCCTTGCTTCTGGTTTGTATTCGCCTTCGTGAGTCAGATACTGTTTGTAGTCTTCCGGGTGTTCATAAAAGAACGACATTACTGGACTGTTTGCGACGAATGGTGTAATGCTGTCTGCCTCGTAAGGGACAAACTTTAATAACCCAATCCACATAAAAACAATCGCAATACTCAGACGAATTAATGTCAGGCCAATTTTATCTCCCCGACTTAACAGGTGCAGGTATTTTTCCATTGTGAACATCCTTATTTATACAATACTGCTGTTGCGGTTGAATTATTATCAATTCGCATCGATGTAACTTTCCAGGATGAAGCATTATATTTTCTGGCCATATCAGCAATGGCATTCTCAAGAACTGTCGGTGATGCTGATACTGATGAGACGCTGATATGTTTCAGAATTATTTTATCATCTGCATTGGTGGAAAATGCCATAACGCCAGATAATAGTGTTGCAAATAAAACAGATTTTTTAAACATATAAAATACCATCAATGAAGTGATTAAGAAGTTATAAAGTAACAGGGAATTAATAAGATTCTTTTCTCTGAGACGCCAGAATATTTGTTCTGGCGTCTGATTTTGAGTTTATTTGACTAATGAAAATAGATCATTGAGTGATTCGCTCATCGACGGATGAGTAAATATCTGATCGCGTAATATGCTATAAGGCAGCCCGGCATCCATCACCATTTTCACTATATTGATCATCTCGTGGGAGTCAACACACAGCAGTGATGCCCCTAATATACGTTGGGTTTTATTATCAACAATCGCTTTTAATACCCCACGAGTATCATTCATCACTCTGGCACGCGGAATTGCAGCTACAGGCAATGTCACCACCTGAATATCAGCACCACTCTCTCTGGCCCGTTCTTCTGTCATACCAACCCTGGACAGTGGCGGTGTCATGAATACGGAATAAGGCACATTTTTCCGATCATCAGTACTACGTCTGCCTTCTCCCAGCAATTCATCACGCACAATGCGGTAATCATCCAGTGAAATGTAAGTAAATTGCAGCCCGCCGGTAACATCTCCCATCGCCCAAATATTGTTTGCGGTGGTATGTAATTGCTTGTCAACGACAATTGCCCCGCGCTCGTTTACTGCGATACCTGCATTTTCTGGATGTAACGAAGCGGTAGCCGGTTGACGACCGGAAGCTATTAACAGTGCATCCACCGCCAGTTGGGCGTGCTCGCTATGCACTTGCACTTGATTTTCATGGTGACTGATTCGCTCCACATGGGCATTGAGGATTATATCGACGCCCTGATCGCGTAAAATCGTCGCGATATTATCAGCAATATCCCGATCTTCCCGAGGCAAAAACAGCGAAGCTGCCTCTAAAATGGTTACTTTGCTGCCAAAATTAGCGAACATAGAGGCGAACTCAACGCCAATATATCCGCCGCCCAAAATACCTAAATGCCCAGGCAATTCTTTTAGATTAAGTAATCCGGTGCTGTCATATACACCAGGCGTGGTGGTAATTCCAGGAATTGGCGGAACCACGGCTTGTGCACCGGTATTAATAAAAATTTTCTCGCCATGAATCTCCAGATTTCCCCCAGGCCGATGAACACGCAGGCTATGATTATTGATAAACTCCGCCTGGCCGTCGATCACGTCGATATTGGGCATATCCGCAAGATTATGAAAATTCTTATTACGTAAAAAATTAACCACTTCATTTTTACGCTGTATGGCACGGACAAAATCTGTGTGCTGCTGTGCGTCATGAACCAATGTTTTGGTTGGGATACAGCCGATATTAATACAGGTCCCGCCATACATTGCATTTGATTGTTCGATAAGAGCCACACGCCAACCTGCTTTTGCCAGCGTGACGGCTAATGTTTTTCCAGCCTTGCCAAAACCAATAATAACTGCCTGATATTTATTCATGATGATTTCCTGTCGAAACGCGTTCATTTGACATCATGACTATAGACGCAAAAGAGAAAATAACATTTCTTCACAACGCTTGATATTTTGTCTTATCGTCTGGTATTTTCTTTTTCTTAATCAGAATCACAAAACAAAAATCATGATTAACTATTTGATGGTATTAGATTAATTATTGACTAAGATTGTTGGTGTTTGTAATCAAAAAACCACTCAGGAGTCTGATATGGATGCTCTTAGCCGTTTGTTGATGCTTAACGCTCCACAAGGAACGATCGATAAGAATTGCGTGTTAGGAAGTGACTGGCAACTTCCACATGGTGCCGGGGAATTGTCGGTTATTCGTTGGCATGCGTTAACGCAAGGAGCGGCGAAGCTGGAAATGCCGACGGGAGAGATTTTTACATTACGCCCGGGAAATGTGGTCCTGCTACCACAAAATTCAGCTCATCGCCTGAGTCATGTCGATAATGAATCGACCTGTATTGTCTGTGGAACTCTTCGGCTGCAACATTCGGCGCGTTATTTTTTAACGTCTTTGCCGGAAACGCTGTTTGTAGCACCGGTTAACCACAGCGTGGAATATAACTGGCTGAGGGAGGCGATCCCGTTTTTACAACAGGAATCCAGATCGGCAATGCCGGGAGTGGATGCTCTGTGTAGCCAGATCTGCGCTACATTCTTTACCCTCGCGGTGCGTGAATGGATTGCACAGGTTAATACAGAGAAAAACATTCTCAGTTTGCTTCTGCATCCACGTCTTGGTGCGGTAATACAGCAAATGATGGAAATGCCTGGACACGCCTGGACCGTCGAATCGCTGGCCAGCATCGCCCACATGTCCCGGGCAAGTTTTGCCCAGCTTTTCCGTGATGTTTCCGGAACCACGCCGCTGGCTGTATTAACAAAGTTGCGTCTACAAATAGCGGCCCAGATGTTTTCCCGGGAAATGCTCCCTGTTGTGGTGATCGCTGAGTCAGTAGGCTATGCCAGCGAATCATCTTTTCACAAGGCGTTTGTCCGCGAGTTTGGTTGTACTCCGGGAGAATATCGGGAAAGGGTGAGACAGCTTGCACCCTGAATAAAACCGCCAGAAATCAGGGCAAAGATAATCCGCATTCCGGGAGTTGTGAGCCTTTCAACTATTTCTATTTCCAACGGTGGTTTTGGGTTTTATATATTTTTTTGATGGACTCTAGCTCAGTTTTTAAATAAAAATGCAAACTAAATTTCTTCAATTAAATAAAATCCCGACTATTACTTGATACGTGATTATTGTCGGTGATTTTTTTTGTACACCATCAGTGTATATCTCAATAACCCCTGAATAAGTAGCTCTGAATAGGTATAAGGGATGTAGCCTTTTTAAATGGATTTCTTATGCCAAAAATGATCGTCGATTTCCCTATAAAATGTGAGCGATGCCGAAAGAAATAAAATTAGTTATTGCATTTGAAGTTTAGATGAAAGATTATCATTTGTCATACAAATGAGGGGTGGTATGTTGCTAGCCAATTAAAAAAGAACGCCATATTTATTGATGATTGATCCCCCGGAAGGGGGGAACCATCGGGCATAAATGGGCATGAAGTAATGGAGTATTAGTTGTGAATGTCAATTTCTTTGTCACCTGTATTGGTGACGCCCTGAAATCAAGAATGGCACGAGACTCCGTGCTGTTACTGGAAAAACTCGGCTGTCGCGTAAATTTCCCGGAGAAACAGGGATGCTGCGGTCAGCCTGCGATCAATAGTGGTTATATCAAAGAAGCGATTCCAGGGATGAAAAATCTGATCGCCGCACTGGAGGATAACGACGATCCCATTATTTCACCGGCTGGCTCTTGCACCTATGCCGTAAAAAGTTACCCGACGTATCTGGCGGATGAACCTGAATGGGCATCACGTGCCGAAAAGGTTGCCGCGCGTATGCAGGATCTCACCTCTTTTATTGTTAATACATTAGGGGTAGTCGATGTAGGTGCCAGTTTGCAAGGGAGAGCGGTGTATCACCCATCTTGTAGCCTGGCCCGTAAGCTGGGGGTGAAGGACGAACCACTTACGCTGCTGAAAAATGTGCGTGGACTGGAGCTGTTGACCTTTGCTGAACAGGATACCTGCTGCGGATTTGGCGGCACGTTCTCGGTCAAAATGGCCGAAATATCCGGCGAGATGGTGAAAGAAAAGGTTGCGCACCTGATGGAAGTCCGCCCTGAGTATTTAATTGGTGCTGACGTGAGTTGCCTGCTGAACATCAGTGGACGATTACAACGGGAAGGGCAGAAAGTCAAAGTGATGCATATTGCTGAAGTGCTGATGAGCCGCTGAGGATATAAAGATGTCGATCAAAACCAGTAATACAGATTTTAAGACACGCATCCGTCAGCAAATTGAAGATCCGATCATGCGTAAAGCGGTGGCAAACGCGCAGCAGCGTATTGGGGCAAATCGGCAAAAAATGGTCGATGAATTGGGGCACTGGGAGGAGTGGCGCGATCGGGCCGCCCAGATACGTGATCATGTTCTGAGTAATCTCGACGCTTATCTGTACCAGCTCTCAGAAAAAGTGACACAAAACGGCGGTCACGTCTATTTTGCAAAAACCAAAGAAGACGCCACCCGCTACATTTTACAGGTTGCCCAACGCAAAAATGCCCGGAAGGTAGTGAAATCTAAATCGATGGTGACCGAAGAGATTGGTGTCAATCATGTGTTGCAGGATGCCGGGATTCAGGTGATTGAAACCGATCTGGGTGAATACATTCTCCAGCTGGATCAAGATCCGCCCTCTCATGTTGTGGTCCCGGCAATTCATAAAGATCGCCATCAGATCCGTCGAGTGCTACACGAACGTCTGGGCTATGAGGGGCCGGAAACGCCTGAAGCGATGACCTTATTCATTCGGCAAAAAATCCGCGAAGATTTCCTCAGTGCTGAAATAGGTATTACCGGCTGTAATTTCGCGGTGGCAGAGACCGGTTCGGTATGCCTGGTGACCAATGAAGGTAATGCGCGAATGTGTACCACGCTGCCTAAAACGCATATTGCAGTGATGGGAATGGAGCGTATTGCTCCCACGTTTGCAGAGGTAGATGTATTGATCACCATGCTGGCGCGCAGTGCCGTTGGTGCACGTTTGACGGGATACAACACCTGGCTGACAGGACCGCGCGAAGCGGGGCACGTTGATGGTCCTGAAGAGTTTCATCTGGTTATTGTCGATAACGGGCGTTCTGAGGTGCTGGCCTCTGAATTTCGGGATGTGCTGCGCTGTATTCGTTGCGGGGCTTGTATGAATACTTGTCCGGCATATCGCCATATTGGCGGTCATGGATATGGCTCTATTTATCCAGGGCCAATTGGTGCGGTGATTTCCCCGTTACTTGGCGGCTATAAAGATTTTAAAGATTTACCCTACGCCTGCTCTTTATGCACCGCTTGTGACAGCGTGTGTCCGGTGCGTATTCCGCTGTCAAAACTGATTTTGCGTCATCGTCGGGTGATGGCTGAAAAAGGGATCACCGCAAAAGCAGAGCAACGGGCGATAAAAATGTTCGCTTATGCCAATAGTCATCCAGGATTGTGGAAAGTTGGGATGATGGCTGGTGCTCATGCGGCAAGCTGGTTTATCAATGGCGGCAAAACACCACTCAAATTTGGCGCGATTAGCGACTGGATGGAAGCACGCGATCTTCCTGAAGCTGACGGAGAGAGTTTCCGTAGTTGGTTTAAGAAACATCAGGCGCAGGAGAAAAAGAATGGATAATCGGAGCGAATTTTTGAATAACGTTGCTCAGGCACTGGGTCGCCCGCTGCGACTTGAACCGCAAGCAGAAGATGCGCCGCTTAACAACTATGCTAACGAGCGGCTTACCCAACTTACCCAACAACAGCGCTGTGACGCGTTTATCCAGTTTGCCAGCGATGTTATGTTGACGCGCTGTGAACTGACCAGCGAGGCGAAGGCGGCAGAAGCTGCAATACGTCTGTGTAAAGAGCTGGGAGATCAGTCGGTCGTGATTAGTGGTGACACGAGGCTGGAGGAATTGGGGATTAGCGAACGTTTGCAGCAGGAATGCAATGCCGTTGTTTGGGATCCGGCGAAAGGTATTGAGAACATATCACAAGCAGAGCAGGCTAAAGTGGGCGTCGTATATGCTGAATATGGTTTAACCGAATCGGGAGGCGTGGTTCTTTTTTCCGCCGCCGGGCGCGGGCGTTCATTGAGCCTGCTCCCGGAATCTTCTCTTTTTATCCTGCGTAAAAGCACAATCCTGCCGCGTGTAGCGCAACTCGCAGAAAAATTGCATCAGAAAGCGCAGGCCGGTGAACGAATGCCGTCATGTATTAACATCATCAGTGGTCCCAGTTCAACGGCGGACATTGAGCTTATCAAAGTCGTCGGGGTTCATGGTCCGGTGAAAGCGGTGTATCTGATTATTGAGGATTGCTGAGAGAGATATGTAGTCTGGACATAAACCTGAAGTCGGCATACGAGGTTGTGAATAGCGTTAAGGACAACCTGACTTAACCCTGTTCCGTCATGGTTATGCTGCTCTTCTGTAAATATCCTGACATTAATAATGCCAGGATATTTACAGTGAAAAAGACAGGAATCCATTCCTGAAGACGGGCTCCCTTCCCGGTCATTGTCACTATAGTTTTATACAGGCACTCTCTGTCAGAATGCTGTTTATTACTGCCCAGAGTTTTGTTGGTATTCATCTACCATTTTTTTGACAAGGCAAAACATTACAGAAATCACAATACTTAGAAAAAATCCCAGAGCCAGGCAAATGGCAGCAGGGTATTTATTTCTGGTGAGCTTATAGTGACACAGCCATCACCGTTCGGATACAGTGACCAGTTCCTGGTCAGGTATATCATTTTTGTATAAAGCTCACTGTTAATTGCTGAAGGCGTTTGTATCTCATCGAGAACTTGCCTGCCATTATGGTATTCTGACGCATACCATTTGATGATAGACGCCTGCACGCGAGATATTTCCGCTTCAGCAGTTGGTAAATCTCTCTTATCTCCTGACCATTCCAGCTTTATTTCTCTGTTCTTGACATATGGGCTGGTCTGAAAAAATGTAGTAATTCGCTGAATAACATCTTCAGTCATTGTGGTCTGACAGGAAAAGTTATTATTGCTATCACAGCTAACAAGTATGCCAGGTGTTGTCTGGTTTATTTTTAGACTGTAAGTCACTTTTATATTATCTTTATTGATATACAGAAACAACAGCACCATTGCCATACAGATAGCTATAATAAAAAGGATAACACGAATCTTTTTCTTCAGATAAAATAAAATCTCAATCAGATCGATATCCTGTTTGATTTGTTCATTCATAATATATCCAGAAAATGAAATCTGTCGCAGATAAGATTGTATTAATAGTCTGTATCAGGAATGTTCAGGGTAAATATCAGCAAAAAGCCAGCATCATGAATACTGGATATTTATAGCCTGCAGGCAGCATACTGCTGCCTGCAGGGGGGTATAACAGTCGACAGGGGAACCGACTGCTTTATTCTTACCAGGTCACATTGATACCAACTACACCCTGTAGCGGGTTCTCAATGTCGTCACCTTTGGTGTAGTCAAGGCTAGCATATGCTCCCATGTTTTTGGTGATATCAGCCTGTACACCTGCACCCACGCGGAATGCTGCACCGTCAATGCTGGCATTGACAGACTCATCACCCAGACGGACTTTGTTGCCATCAGAGAATTCGTTCAGTGCGGCCAGATTCAGATAAGGTTTAACGGTCGCGTTGCCCACAGCGAAGTCATAACCCACGCGCGTACCGGCCTCACCCAGCACAGAGTTATAGCTGTCAGAATGAACGTCCACGCCGTTGAGTTGATAATCCACACCTTCCAGAGTCAGAGCAGACAGTTTGGCATATGGCTGAATAAACAGGCCATTACCGTCTTTCCATGTGTAACCGCCTTTAACCATCGCACCAAAACCATTGGTGTTAAAGTCAGCTTTGATGGTACCGCCACCATTCATCAGGCGAACATCTGCCGTGTTGCTGTAGTGACCAAACTGTGCAGCAGTATCAATGAAGATACCGTTGTTATACTGGCGGCTCAGGTAAGCGTGGAAGCTGTAACCTTCAGTGTCACCTTTGCTCTGCATGGTAGTCATGTCACCTTTCGCAGAAGACATCGCCACACCGGCCAGCCAGCTACCATCTTCAGTCATGAAGCGGGTATCACCACCCAGCATTACACCATTTACATCCAGGTCATAGGATGCATTTCCCGCGGTGGTATGTTTCTGTTTACCGCCAAAGTACTGAATCCATACGCCACCCTTGTCATTTTCGCTCAGACGGACAGCATCCTGACGGGCGGAGAGCGTGTCAGCCTGCAGATTAGCGACGTTAGCCGGAGCAGCTGCCATTGCCTGAATCACGGAGCTGGCGTTGGATGCTTTATGCGTGTTTTTTACGAAATAAAAGTTACCATCAGCTCCCTGTGTCAGGTCATATTGATACAGACCACCTTCCGTTGTGCCTGTGGCTTTTAGAGTGCTGTCTTTGCCGGTAGAAATAAATGCCGTTTGTTCATTGATAAGATCCAATGAACCCGCACTGTAAACACTCAAGTTACCGCTCGCTTTACCGCTGATATCCAGGGTGTTTTCAGAAGAGGCATCAACAATCAGAGTGCCGTTTTGAGAAGCAAACGTGCCAGTATTGACTGTAGCCTTCGTGATATTAACCGTACTGTCTTTTACTGCCAGAGCATCAACAGTTGAGGAACCCGTAACATTCCAGACAGACCCGTTTTGCAGAGATACACTGGCATCTCCTGCCCCTGAAACTTTGCCTTTCCAGACTGAACTATCGGAAAGATTTATATCCAGATCACTACCCGCTTTATCGCCGCTATTGAGCGTATAAGCATTACCTTCCCAGTAAGAGCGGGCAACGTTCATATTTACATTTGTTGTGGTACCGGCTGAATTCTCGCTTTCAGAAAGGGCCAGGACATCAGAGTAGATGGTTGAATCAGCAACAGACAAATTTAAATTTTGCGTTGCTGAACCTGCGCCTTGTGCCGAAGCAGATGCATAAATTGTTTGTTTATTATTAGCCGCCCCAATTACTGAGCCATCCTTAATATTCAGGTTGACTGTATGAATTCCCGTCTTATTCCCGGCAGTAACTATTGTTTCAATCCCGCCATTAATAATATTTGAGTCAGCAAGGGTGATGTTGTCGGTTGCATCACCGTCAAAACCCTGCAACAAATTACCCTTTTGAGCAAAAATTGCCGTAGAGCCGTTGCTGTAACTCTTATTACCTTGAGCATTTATGGTTGTACCATTGAGCGTTAAATTATTTCCCGTGGTCGCTTCCAGAGATATCCCTGTCGCACTACCTTTTTCATTTTTTGCAACGAAATTACCGCCATTAACAACAACATCGCCAGTTGAAGAAATGACCATTGCAGTCCGGACATAGGTGCCTTCACCTTGAGCTGTGATGGTGGAGTCTGTAGCATTAATCACAACATTTTTGTTACCACTAACTTTTACACCTTCAACGAATTTTTTGTCTGCCGTTGATTCAGCAGTAATATCATGACCAGCAAAAGTAACATTCAGGTCTTCATTTGCCGCATTAATTGTTACGGCTGTAATCTGTTTGTCTGCTGTATTGTTAATAACAACATCTTGATCCAGAGTCGTTTTATCTTTATTCAGCGTAACCGAATCAGTTGATACCGCGTTATCAGCAGCGAATGCTGGTGCAGAAAGAGCCATAACAATAGCTGTTGCTAATGCGCTGCGGTAAAATGCTTTACTGTTTTTCATGAAGAAATTCTCCATTCTGGTAACTAATTTCAATTTCCCACTTATTTATATTTATGCAGAGATAAAGCCTGCGTCCCTGCATTTACCACCACGGAATACCTGTTGGTATTTCCGTCTTCACGCAATGTCATGGCATTCGTTGTTTCCAATGCATTTCCATCACCGTGAAAATTATTGCTGCTCAGCAGCAGGGCTTCCCGCAATGACATGCTGTCCGGTATTCCCCAACGCTTTTTTAGCGACTGCTCGGCAAGCCATATCTGTCTTATCCCCGTTTTGAGAAACTGCGCACTGTATTCCCAGCTGTGTCCGGCAAGAAGCAACGACAACACCTTCTTTTGCTTTTCCGGGAAGCGTTCTGACATGACGATTGTCTTTGTGCAGTTATTCACCTCTTTCATAAAGACAGAGTAACTGTCCATAACTGGCAAAATTTCTGCATGTTTCAGCCCTGAAAACCCACCAGAGGTATTTGCAATACTGATGACACGCTCTACTGACATTCCTGGTTTCAGTAACCTCAGGTTTTTGAGAACGCCAGAAATACTCACATCCGGTGGCAGAAAAAAGGGCGCGACGCACAACACCACCACGAATGAGTGATCCCGATAAAATCGGAACCACATTTCAGCGCATTCGGCAGGTCGCCCTGCCGATATCACGACATTCTGTGGCCTGTGCCGCAATTTATTGCGTAACTCCTCTTCTGTTCTGATGCAGGTAACATTGCCGACAGAACCGGTTGATAGAGCTGCGAACTGCGCTGGTACAATTCCTGAGGGACAGAAAAGAACGAAACGCATCCTTCCCTCACAGATGTCAGTGCGCCAGCACGCTGTACAGGCTGTACAGCGTGCCTCCCAATCCTGCAGCCCAGAACAGTAGAAATATTTTGGCTCCTACACTGTAGCGAGTCCGTATGCGCCGCAGTGGGGGGTAGTAACAACGCTGCTGTGTCATAACAATCCTGGTCTTTTTTTAGATATATTTTTTCTTTGTCCGGAAAGTACTTTTCCGGAAATGGCGTCAGAATTTATTGATTCACCAACGGCAACTTTCTCTGGATAAAGAATTCCGGATACCATGTTCTGCACATACTGAGTGAGTCGATGAGCGGAATGTTGTCCGACATATCTTGCATGTAGCCGTATATTCCGTTTCACTCTGCTGTCACCGCATCCCGTATAGAGCAGTCTGAAATCGCTCAGAGTTCCCAGTCCAAGTTTCATTAATGCCCGTGTGGCAATCGCATGCAGGGTCTTTGAACTGCGTTGTTCATAACGGGCAATCTCACTGAAACTCATGCCCTGCATCAGAATCTTAAGCACGCTCAACTCCCGTGCAGTCAGGAGCCAGAAATCGCTCATATCGCCGGGCAAAGGACGTAGTAACCAGCGGATAATTTGATTCTGATAACGACTCGCTGTCAGCATGGTGCCGATGCGTGGGAAGCCGTTATACAGACTTGCAGCAGGAGCATTATCGAACCAGTCGGAGTCACCGGTCAGGCAGACCTGCCATTGCCCGGCATCACTCCGCAAGCGGACAAGACAAGCCAGAAGAACCAACTCTCCCGAAGGAAGCGATGGGATATCAGCTAACAGGTAGCCACAGGAGGTCTTTAAAACGAATTCAACCTCTGTAGTGACGTTGCTGTACACCCGCACGATATACCTGTCCGTTGGGATGAGAGACTCCAGTGCCAGCCTGGTGAACTGACAGGCACTGATAATAACCAGAGGCTTCTTCATTCAGACTCGTCCACGCCATTGCTACAAAACCTGACATTTTGATTCAAAATGTCAGGTTTGGTTTAATAGCCTGAATATTTAATTTTCTTGGAATATAAATCTAATTTGTTTGATTTTTATTGTTTTTAATTTTGTGTTATTTAACAATATGAGCGAAAGTTGATCACTGGTATGACCTTTGTGATTAATCATTTCAAATCATGGGGTTATTTTACTTTAGCTAGAAATATCAACATGTTATGTGTTTTATTTAATTGAATGGGCTGTTTTTTTATGGAAGAATTGAGGAAAACGTAGGAATCTGACATTTTGAATCAGAAGGTACTGTTTTAACTAGGCTTTTTTTCCCACACCCCTTTAAAACGAGCAGCATTACTGGCTGTGTATCTGACAGTATGCTGAATATTTCGATGACCCAGATAATCCTGAAGTAGTCGGGTATCGACACCATTGTCAGCCAGAGCAAAACCACAGGCATGACGTAACATATGAGGATGTGCTTTTACAGCTAATCCTGCACGTTTTCCAGCCTCACGAATGATAGAAAAAAAATGTTGTCTGCTGATAGGGCGGCGTTTCCGGGAGAGAAAAAGCCAGTCTCCTTCAACTCCATTTTCAATTAACTTCCTCTGCTTAAGCCACAACTTGATCAAATTATATTCATCAGGAAGAAGAGGATGTGTTGTCGAGAAGCCATTTTTAATACGCCGGATATTAAGTTGTTTTCCTGATGCATCAATATCGGATAAACGTAAATCAAGAAGTTCACTGGCCCTAAAACCGTGAATGAAAGCCATCATAATTAGACAGCGATTTCTTTCAGGAAAGGACATGCTCTGGGCTGCATCCATCAGCCTGTAGACTTCATCCTGTGTGAGATATTTTCTCGTCATACGCCACCGTGTACAGTTGTAAAAAAAAGAGGCACACCCAGATAAGTGTGCCTGCAATCAGAACGTTATCGATGTAATTTCATTATCTCATTAATAAGATTTTTTGAATAGTAGTTCTACGCAATAGATTAAATATGAAATATTTATTGTGCGGTTTTTCTACAACTCATTTTTAATGCGCGATTTTTTCTACAATGATGTGAAACAAAAAATATTAAAACCCTGAGTCAAGGAGCGGGGGTGAATGTGTATTACGTCTAATGTTTTAGTGATGTTCAATAGTCTTGATTTATTTAATGTTATTTTTACGTAAAATAACTTTTTCTGCATATATTATTGATTTTATTTGTTTTTTATGCGTTGCAAAGTAAGGGTGCAGAAAAGATCTTTGACGTTAATAATACTAATTTACAAATATATCTTATCATAAGATTTTCTTTACTTTTTGGTTGTGAGGAAATCATCGTTCATGGACGCTACCAATAAATTAGAGATGTTCTCTTGAATAATTTTTTCTGATTGCAAATCTCAGTTTGTTTGGTTTTTGTTCATTTGTTTAAGTGTATCCCAACACTTTTAATTTTTTGCAAAAACGTACTAACAATTTTTTCTTATCAATTGATAATAAATAAAAAATAAAATGTTAGCGAAGCGATAATCTTGTGCTAAAAAATATTTAAGCATGATGATTAATTAAAGAAGAGTAAAAATAAATCGCTGCTAATAAATTATACGAACCGTGTTTAAAGCTCCACGTAGTTTTTGGGTCTGACTTATTTTTATACTCGCCACAAGTCCCCTTTTCGTGCATGATAACCGAATAAATTGACTTTTTTAGCGTAGACCTGATATTACTCCACGCTTTGGGATAAATACGCCCGGCTTACGCAGTTGATCGCTGACCACTGCTAACCGGGAGTGGGAAAGAACAAGTAACCCTAGCCAGGAGCACTGGTTGCGTGATTCTTAAGCTGAGTGGCATTACACTTGTGGTTTATTAGCGTATCCATAGCACCATCATCCGCCAGATTGAGCGAATCGGCTTAAAGTTTGATGGCGGGACTGCGGATATGAAGCATGAGAGTTACCTATGTTTTTTATATAAGGATTCGGTCCTCATCGTAGAACGGTAACTCTCAATCTTGTAAGTTCCTGCGTTAGTTCAAATCGCGATTCAGTTTTTTCGCTCTTACTGGCATCCCATTCGCCACAAAATACGCCGCCAGGCTCCTCGGCAACGCATCCTTCCCGCGAATCATATCCGCCATTTTCTCGCCAATCATAATCGTCGTGGCGTTCAAATTGCCGGTGATAATCTGCGGCATAATTGACGCATCCACCACGCGCAGGCCTTCCAGCCCGTGTACGCGGCCTTCGGCGTCAACCACTGCCATCTCGTCATAACCCATTTTGCAGGTACCGCACGGGTGGAAGGCGGTTTCGGCGTGGTTACGCACGAACTCATCGAGCTGCTCATCCGTCTGGCATTCGACACCGGGGCTGATTTCGCGGCCACGATACTGATCCAGCGCCGGTTGATGCATGATCTCCCGGGTGATGCGAATTGCGTCGCGGAACTCCTGCCAGTCCTGCTCGTGCGACATGTAGTTAAACAGAATCGCTGGATGCTGGTGCGGGTCGCGGGATTTAATCCGCACATGCCCACGGCTTGGCGAGCGCATCGATCCGACGTGGCACTGGAAGCCGTGCTCTTTCACTGCGTTCGAGCCGTTATAGTTAATCGCCACTGGCAGGAAATGGTACTGAATATTCGGCCACGCAAATTCCTCACGGCTGCGAATAAATCCGCCTGCTTCAAAGTGGTTGCTGGCACCAACGCCGGTGCCGCCAAACAGCCACTCCGCACCGATTTTCGGCTGATTCCACCACTGCAGGGCAGGGTAGAGGGAAACCGGTTCTTTGCACTCATATTGCAGATACATCTCCAGGTGATCCTGAAGATTTTCGCCGACGCCAGGTAATTCATGCACCAGCGGAATATCAAACTCCGCCAGCAGTCCAGCGTTGCCGACGCCGGAGCGTTGCAGGATCTGCGGTGAAGCAATCGCGCCTGCACATAACAGCACTTCTTTATTCGCCGCCGCGCGGGTCGGAATGGTGCTGTCGCCTTCCAGCCACTCGACGCCCACCGCGCGTTTGCCGTCAAAAAAGATGTGATCGGTCATGGCGTGAGTACGAATGGTCAGGTTAGGGCGCGATTTGGCCTGATCGAGATAACCCCGCGCGGTGCTGGCGCGACGGCCCTGTGGCGTGACGGTGCGATCCATCGGGCCAAAACCTTCCTGCTGATAGCCGTTGAGATCGTCCGTGCGCGGGTAGCCCGCCTGCACGCCCGCTTCAATCATCGCTTCAAACAGCGGATTGACGCCGGGTTTGGAGGTGGTGACGCTCACCGGGCCATCACCGCCGTGGTAGTCGTTCTCGCCCACATCGCGAGTCTCGGCCTTGCGGTAGTAGGGCAGGCAGTCGAGATAACTCCAGTTCTCCAGACCAGGTTCTTGTGCCCAGTTATCGAGATCCAGCGCATTGCCACGGATGTAGCACATACCGTTGATCAGCGATGAACCGCCCAGACCTTTGCCGCGTCCGCACTCCATGCGGCGGTTGTTCATAAACGGTTCGGGTTCCGTCTCATAGGCCCAGTTATAGCGTTTGCCCTGTAGCGGGAACGCCAGCGCGGCGGGCATCTGGGTGCGGAAGTCAAAGCGATAGTCCGGGCCGCCTGCTTCAAGCAGCAGCACGGTTGTGTTCGGATCTTCAGTCAGACGGGTAGCGAGAACGTTGCCGGCTGAGCCGGCACCAATAATGATGTAGTCAAATTGCAAATAAACCTCCTGGTTAAAATATGGACTGGAATTTAGCCATCTCAACCTGGATGGACTTCACCTGGGTGTAACTCTGGAGCGTCATCACGCCGTTCTCGCGACCAATGCCGGAGTGTTTGTAGCCGCCAACGGGCATCTCTGCCGGGGATTCGCCCCAGGTGTTGATCCAGCAAATACCCGCTTCCAGCTGATGAATGACGCGATGCGCGCGGTTCAGGTCCGCCGTCACGATACCCGCCGCCAGACCGTAGTCGGTATCGTTAGCGCGGCGAATGACTTCGTCTTCCGACTCGTAGGTCAGAATGGACATCACCGGCCCGAAAATCTCTTCGCGCACAATGGTCATATCGTCGCTGCAATCGGTGAACACGGTCGGTGCAACCCATGCGCCGTTATCGAAGCTATCCCCCTTCAGTACATCGCCGCCGCACAGTACGCGCGCGCCTTCCTCTATGCCTTTGGCGATATAGCGCAGCACGTTATCGCGATGCGGGAAGCTGACCAGCGGGCCGAAGTTAGTTTGCGGATCGAAAACGTCGCCCGCGCGAATGCGCTCAACGCGCGCCAGAACCTTTTGTTCAAATGCGGCTTTGCATTTCGTCGGAACGAAGACGCGAGTGCCGTTGGTACACACCTGACCGGAGCTGAAGAAATTCGCCATCATGGCGATATCGGCGGCGAGATCGAGATCCGCATCGTCAAAAACGATCAGCGGCGATTTACCGCCCAGCTCCATGGTCACTTCTTTCAGGGAGGAAGCTGCCGAGTTAGCCATCACTTTTTTGCCGCTGGCGACGCCGCCGGTAAATGACACTTTGGCAATGCCCGGATGATCGGTCAGATATTGCCCGGTCTCCGCGCCCACGCCCGGCAACACGTTAAATACACCGTCCGGCAGGCCCGCTTCGCTGTAAATTTCAGCCAGCTTTAACGCGGTAAGCGGGGTGACTTCGCTCGGTTTGAAGATCATCGCGTTACCCGCCGCCAGCGCGGGGGCGGATTTCCACAAAGCAATCTGGATCGGGTAGTTCCATGCGCCAATCCCCGCCACCACACCCAGCGGTTCGCGGCGGGTATAAACAAATGACGTCTCACGCAACGGGATCTGGCAGCCTTCCAGCGCCGGGATCAGCCCGGCATAGTACTCCAGCACGTCCGCACCGGTAACGATATCGACGGTTGAGGTTTCCGAATATGCTTTTCCGGTGTCAAGGGTTTCCAGTTTTGCGAGTTCGTCATTGCGTTCACGCAGAATATCAACGGCCCGACGCAGAATACGCGAGCGCTCCATAGCGGTCATCGCCGCCCAGATTTTTTGCCCTTGTTGGGCACTCTTCACGGCGCGATCGACATCCTCACGCCCGGCGGCCTGCACGGTCGCCAGCACGTTACCGTTGGCCGGGTTAATGGTCTCGAAGGTGCGACCGCTGGTGGCGGAGGTATAACCACCATGTATATAAAGCTGCTGTTCTGCCATTCGGGACATCACGTCTCCTCGGTTAATCGGTGGGTAAATGCTGAGTAATAAAGTGACGGGTCAGCGAGTGTGCGAGAGGTTTATCCAGCGCTTTGCCGCTCAGTGCCGCGCGCAGCCATAATCCGTCAATTAGCGCGGCAAGGCCGTAGCCCGCTTCCTGTGCCTGTTGGCGCGGTAACTCGCGGCGAAATTCGCTCACCAGATTCGACAATAAGCGGCGGCTACTGACCTGCTGCAAGCGATAGAGCATCGGCTGATGCATACTGCTGGCCCAGAAGGCCAGCCAGGCTTTCATCGCCGCACTGCTCACCTGGGTTTCATCGAAGTTTCCGCCAACAATCGCCTGTAATCGCCGCTCTGCACTGCCCTGCGGAAGTGCATGTAATCGATTCAAAACCGCGTCACGCAGCTGACTGGTGATATCGCGCATGGTTGCTTCCAGCAGACCATTTTTGTCCCTGAAATAGTGGCTGATGATCCCCGTAGAAACGCCTGCACGGCGGGCGATCTGCGCGATCGTTGCATCGTGCATGCCCACTTCATTTATTGCTTCCAGCGTGGCGTCGATCAGTTGTCTGCGCCGGATCGACTGCATTCCCAATTTGGGCATTTTCGCCACTCCATTCATCAGCGTTGTTTATCTATTAAAGCGGTTATTGATTGGACGTTCAATATAAAATGTGTCTTAATTGTTACTAATTTGATTTTAAATGGTAACAATAACAGTGGGGATACTGGATGACAGACCTTTCACACAGCAGGGAAAAGGACAAAATCAATCCGGTGGTGTTTTATACTTCCGCCGGACTGATTTTGTTGTTTTCCCTGACAACGATCCTGTTTCGCGACTTCTCGGCCCTGTGGATTGGCCGCACGCTGGACTGGGTCTCTAAAACCTTCGGTTGGTACTATCTGCTGGCGGCAACGCTCTATATTGTCTTTGTAGTCTGTATCGCTTGTTCGCGTTTTGGTTCGGTGAAGCTCGGGCCTGAACAATCAAAACCGGAATTCAGTCTGCTGAGTTGGGCGGCGATGCTGTTTGCTGCCGGGATCGGTATCGACCTGATGTTCTTCTCCGTAGCCGAACCGGTAACGCAGTATATGCAGCCGCCGGAAGGCGCGGGACAGACGATTGAGGCCGCGCGTCAGGCGATGGTCTGGACGCTGTTTCACTACGGCTTAACCGGCTGGTCGATGTATGCGCTGATGGGCATGGCGCTCGGATACTTTAGCTATCGTTATAATTTGCCGCTCACTATCCGCTCGGCGCTGTACCCGATCTTCGGTAAACGGATTAACGGGCCGATAGGTCACTCAGTGGATATTGCTGCGGTGATCGGCACCATCTTCGGTATTGCCACTACGCTCGGTATCGGTGTGGTGCAGCTTAACTATGGCTTGAGCGTACTGTTTGATATTCCCGATTCGATGGCGGCGAAAGCGGCACTGATCGCCTTGTCGGTGATCATCGCCACTATCTCGGTGACATCCGGTGTTGATAAGGGCATTCGCGTGTTATCGGAACTCAACGTTGCGCTGGCGCTGGGATTGATTCTGTTCGTGTTGTTTATGGGCGACACCTCGTTCCTGCTTAATGCACTGGTGCTGAATGTTGGCGACTATGTGAATCGCTTTATGGGCATGACGCTCAACAGTTTTGCCTTCGACCGTCCGGTTGAGTGGATGAATAACTGGACGCTCTTCTTCTGGGCATGGTGGGTGGCATGGTCGCCGTTTGTCGGCTTGTTCCTGGCGCGTATCTCGCGTGGGCGTACCATTCGCCAGTTCGTGCTGGGCACGTTGATTATTCCGTTTACCTTCACGCTGTTATGGCTCTCGGTATTCGGCAATAGCGCGCTGTATGAAATCATCCACGGCGGCGCTGCATTTGCCGAGGAAGCGATGGTCCATCCGGAGCGCGGCTTCTACAGCCTGCTGGCGCAGTATCCGGCGTTTACCTTTAGCGCCTCCGTCGCCACCATTACTGGCCTGCTGTTTTATGTGACCTCGGCGGACTCCGGTGCGTTGGTGCTGGGGAATTTCACCTCGCAGCTTAAAGATATCAACAGCGACGCACCCGGCTGGCTGCGCGTCTTCTGGTCGGTGGCGATTGGCCTGCTGACGCTAGGCATGCTGATGACCAACGGGATATCTGCGCTGCAAAACACCACGGTGATTATGGGCCTGCCGTTCAGCTTTGTGATCTTCTTCGTGATGGCGGGGTTGTATAAATCTCTGAAGGTAGAAGATTACCGCCGTGAAAGTGCCAACCGCGATACCGCGCCGCGACCGCTGGGGCTTCAGGATCGCCTGAGCTGGAAAAAACGTCTCTCGCGCCTGATGAATTATCCGGGCACGCGTTACACTAAACAGATGATGGAGACGGTCTGTTATCCGGCAATGGAAGAAGTGGCGCAGGAACTGCGGTTGCGCGGCGCGTACGTGGAGCTAAAAAACCTGCCGCCGGAAGAGGGACAACAGTTGGGGCATCTGGATTTGTTGGTGCATATGGGCGAAGAGCAGAACTTTGTCTATCAGATTTGGCCGCAGCAATATTCAGTGCCGGGCTTTACCTACCGCGCACGTAGCGGGAAATCGACCTACTACCGGCTGGAAACCTTCCTGTTAGAAGGCAGCCAGGGCAACGACCTGATGGACTACAGCAAAGAGCAGGTGATCACCGATATTCTCGACCAGTACGAGCGGCACCTTAACTTTATCCATCTCCATCGTGAAGCGCCGGGCCATAGCGTGATGTTCCCGGACTCGTGATTGTTATTGCATAAAACCGCGCCATGTCTGCATATGGCGCGGTTTCTCTTACCTCTTGATACGTTATATCTGTGTACAGTTAAGCCCTTAGTATCGATTGATGATTGCCAGGCAACAGATAATAAAAAAGAAAAGAACTATTGAAGCCCAAAACCTACGTTTGGACTGTTGTGAATGTTCAATAAGCTTAGTCTTATTTAATGTAAATATTGGTGCTAATTTGAAATGACGCTTTATTCATGGGGAACGCGTAGCGCAAATCAACTAAAATCAATGTAACCGTTTGTTGTTTAAGGTTTAATTGTCTGTGTCTGATATTTTATTGATTGTTTTAAATATTGTTTTTATTGTCATTGTTATAATGTTGGCTATCTATTGCTGAATGGATTCAGTCTTAAGAAGCAGGTTGTTAAGGGATAGGCATAGAGTAATGACGTGTATGCATAACCAACATCTTTACTCATTATGTCATTGAATGTTGACGCTATGTGTTTATGAGGTTGAGGTATTTTCAGTTGATCTGGATTGTTAAATTCATATAATGCGCCTTTACTCATGAATGGGCGTCAATACGTAGTGGGAAATTATAAATATCGAAATAGTCCAACTACTTCTTTATTACCAAAAATGAGTATCTGAATTTTAATATTGCATTCTTGCGTGATTATCTCCTGAGTTTGACTTGTGATTACCTTTTTAAGGTATTTAGCGTAACTGTTTTTGAGCGAGCATCAGAGGTAAAGATAATCTTCTTGATAGTGATGTGGGATGTTATACGTATGGCATCGCTAATGTTTATGGTTACCCCTTATGTGTGCTCAGGAATCCACAGGTAATCACTCATACTGAACAGCGATAAAAGATAAAAGGTGTGTTCATGAATTCATGTGATTTTCGTGTTTTTCTGCAAGAGTTCGGTACAACGGTTCATTTGTCATTGCCTGGTAGCGTATCCGAGAAAGAACGACTGCTACTCAAGCTGCTGATGCAGGGAATGTCTGTAACAGAAATATCACAGTACAGAAATCGCAGTGCAAAGACCATTTCACATCAAAAGAAACAGCTCTTTGAGAAACTGGGGATTCAGAGCGATATTACTTTCTGGCGGGATATTTTCTTTCAGTACAATCCGGAGATCATATCCGCCACGGGTAATAATAGTCACAAATATATTAATGATAATCACTATCACCATATCGTCACGCCTGAAGCCATCAGTCTGGCGTTGGAAAACCACGAGTTTAAACCGTGGATCCAACCGGTTTTCTGCGCGCAGACTGGGGTACTGACGGGCTGTGAAGTGCTTGTCCGCTGGGAACATCCACAAACGGGAATGATCCCACCGGATCAGTTTATTCCTCTGGCGGAGTCATCCGGTCTTATTGTCATAATGACTCGCCAGCTGATGAAACAGACTGCGGATATTCTGATGCCGGTAAAACATTTGCTGCCGGACAATTTCCATATTGGTATCAACGTCTCGGCGGGCTGCTTTTTGGCTGCGGGATTTGAAAAAGAGTGTCTGAACCTGGTTAAGAAATTAGGTAACGATAAAATCAAGCTGGTTCTTGAGCTGACGGAACGTAATCCTATTCCGGTAACGCCAGAAGCCAGAGCGATATTTGACAGCCTTCATCAGCACAATATTACTTTTGCGCTGGATGACTTTGGTACGGGTTATGCGACCTATCGTTACTTGCAGGCGTTCCCGGTCGATTTTATTAAAATTGACAAGTCGTTTGTGCAAATGGCGAGTGTCGATGAAATCTCCGGTCATATTGTGGACAATATTGTCGAACTGGCGCGTAAGCCTGGTCTGAGTATCGTGGCGGAAGGGGTAGAAACCCAGGAGCAGGCGGATTTAATGATCGGTAAAGGCGTTCACTTTTTACAGGGCTATTTGTACTCTCCGCCAGTACCGGGTAATAAATTTATCTCTGAATGGGTAATGAAAGCAGGTGGTTGATGTAAACCGCTATTCACAGCGCATCGGGAGGTTGGCAGCGATTAATTCTCCCGATGCAGTAAATCCTGATAGATCCCCGTTAATATGCCATTTGGCGCAAATTGTTTTTTAATCCACTGCGTCACCTGACCGGTGGCAGAGTGCTGGGTTGCGAGTAACATGCGTGAATCCTGGCGCGGGTTATGGATTTGTCGGGTAACCAGCAAGGATTGCGCCATCGCCTCACGGACCATGTAATCCGGCAAAAAACCAATTCCTTCACCTAAAATCTGGCACTGACATTTGGTGTTGAAATCGGGCACCAGAATTGACTCCTGCCCATGCAGCAACCAGCCCACTTTTTTATTAATCGTATGCGCGGTGTCCTCCACCATGATATTAGGGTAGAGACGCAGCTGGCTTTCGGCGATCGGCTCCGGCACAAAGGCTAATGGGTGATCCGGGGCGATGGCAAAAGCCCAGCGAATCGCGCCAATCTCCGTGTAATCAATGCCGCCACCGTCCAGCAGCGTGTCGGGGGCGCCGATAGCGATATTTGCCTGATTATTAATAATCGCATCCCAGACGCCGTTATACACTTCGGTGGTGACGGTAATCTGGCAGGTAGGAAACTGCTTTTTCAGCACCTGTAATAAGCGTGCGGTGTGTTTGGGCGTATAAAGCAGCTGATTAATACAAATGCGCACACGCGCTTCTATGCCCTGCGAAATAGTATCGATACTGCGTTTAATGGCATGAAAATCATTCTGCAGGTCGGTAGCTTTGCGGAAAAAATAACGCCCGGACTCCGTTAACTCAATGCTGCGGGTACTGCGAGTGAACAGCACCACATCCAGCCCCGTCTCCATACGTTTAATGGTGTAGCTAATGGCGGAAGTGGTTAAACCCAACTCTTCTGCGGCTTTACTGAAGCTGCCAAAACGCGCAGCGGTAGTAAATGCCAACAGATTCTCTTCGGTAAAAATTGAGTTCATTAAACCATTCCCGCCATTATCTAATATGAATTTCTCCAGGCATAACTGTAGAGGTATCAATTAAAGATGGGTAATCATTTTTGAATAACTTTTAATACCCGTCGCGTTTAGTCGTCGCTTCGCTTAATTTTTGTCCGCCATATTCTGAAATTATCCCCACGCAGTTACCCGCCAGAAAACCCAGTAATGTCACCGTCCAGTTCATCCCGCTGGCAAAAAATAGCGTCATGCCGAGAAAGCCCCCGGGAATAAAAGACAGTAACCAGAAACGCCCTTGCCAGACCACCACCGCCGAGAAGGGTACAGTCGTAATTACGCTCGCCCAGACCCCGGAAATCCCACTCACCGGGGCCAGCCAACCGGCAGCCAGCGCGGCGAAAAACGCCCACACCATCCCGGAATAATTAACCGCCAGGCTTCTGATAAACCCCGATTTACCGCCGCCTGCGGCATAAAAACTGCAAAAGGCGACGAAGCCAATGGTTCCTAATAATTCCCATCCCTGAGAGAGCCCGACATGTGAAGACACTAACTGCCAAAGCCCTGCACAAATACCGACGGTGACACCCGTTGCCGTGAGTCCGTTCATCTTGTTCCCCTCTGGTTAGACATGGACGAAAGCTACTCTTACATGTGCAGACTATAGAGAAATAAAACCTGATTGAGTGAAAGTGTATCGGGTCAAAGAAACAAATATTGCACTACCGCACACGGCGAAAAGATTGTTGAACATCATTCAACAAAAAGGCGAAATACGGCGAATTAAATTTAAGCGGGTTCTTTTATCAGATTATCGTTGCTATTCTCAATTCATTGAAAACAGCCACAAAAACCAGGTGAATGTGAATGACTATAAAAAATCCACCTGCAGACTATTTATTGGCTGCGCAACAGGGGGATATCGATAAAGTAAAAACCTGCCTTGCGCTGGGTGTCTATATTAATACCTGCGATCGCCACGGGAAAACGGCAATTACGCTGGCAAGTTTATATCAGCAATATGCTTGCGTTCAGGCATTAATTGACGCCGGAGCGGATATTAATAAACAAGATCATACCTGTTTAAATCCTTTTTTAATTAGCTGTCTGAACGATGATTTAACGCTACTACGAATTATTTTACCGGCTAAACCCGATCTTAATTGCGTAACCCGTTTTGGCGGTGTCGGCCTGACGCCTGCCTGTGAAAAAGGCCATTTAAGTATTGTAAAAGAGCTTTTGGCGCATACGGAGATTAACGTTAACCAGACCAACCATGTTGGCTGGACGCCGCTACTGGAAGCGATTGTGCTTAATGATGGCGGGATTAAACAGCAGGCGATTGTCCAGTTATTACTGGAACACGGTGCCAGCCCGCATCTGACGGATAAATATGGCAAAACACCGCTGGAACTGGCGCGAGAACGGGGCTTTGAAGAGATTGCGCAGTTACTGATTGCCGCAGGCGCATAAACCGGGAGGCTTGCTATCAACACACCAGAAAGACGGTGTGTGTGGGCGCTAACTGCGGATGCGGATTTTCTGGCGCAGCGGGGGCAAGGACAGGTTGAACAGGTCTTTGCCAGAGCGGTAAATATCGTACTCCCGGCTCGCCAGCAGTTGCTGACGCTGCTTTGTGAAGAGTACGACAATGCGCCTAACAGTTGTCGGTTGGCACTCACTCACTTTAATGGTCTGTTCCGGCATGGTGATAAGGTTCAGTTTGACGATCAAGGCATTACGATTGGTCAACATCATCATATAGAGATGAGTCATTGCCAGCGTTGGCTGTCCCCAACCTTGCAAATGACCGCTCTGAATTTTCACCTTATCGCCTGGCAACAGTGGCACGACATTATTCATCAGCACCTGGGGGAAAATGAAACCCTGTTTAATTATCGCGGCGATAATCCGTTTTATCAGGCGTTAAATAAAGAACTACATATTAAACGTCGGGCAGTTATTCAGGCCGTAAACGATAAACAAAATATCGCCGTAGCGGTCGCCAGTATGATGGGCTTAGGGATTGGCCTTACGCCATCAGCCGATGATTATCTGACCGGACTGGTACTTATTTTATTTATTTCCGGACATCCGGCGGAAAAATACAAAGAGGAATTTTATCTCGGTTTGCAACGCGGCAGAAATAATACCACGTTATTAAGTGCCATCACGCTGGAAGCCGCATTACAACAACGCTGCCGGGAAAATATTCATCGTTTTATTCACAACATTATTTATGACATCCCTGGGAACGCAACTCAGGCAATAGAAAAAATTAAACATATTGGCTCCAGTTCCGGCTGCGACATGCTGTATGGCATGGCCGATGGTTGTGCGCTGAGCCAAACTTACGGAGGGAATTATGTCAGTTAAAATAGTCATTAAACCGAATACCTATTTTGATTCTGTCTCGCTGATGTCTATCTCCACGCGTGCAAATAAACTCGACGGCGTCGAGCAGGCATTTGTGGCGATGGCGACCGAAATGAACAAAGGCGTGTTGAAGAATTTAGGACTGCTGACGCCGGAGCTGGAGCAAGCGAAAAACGGCGACCTGATGATTGTCATCAATGGTAAATCGGGTGTGGACAACGAGCAGTTGCTGGCGGAGATTGAAGAACTGTTCAACACCAAAGCGCAAAGCGGCTCGCACGAGGCGCGTTACGCCACTATTGCCAGCGCCAAAAAGCATATCCCGGAAAGTAACCTGGCAGTGATTTCGGTCAACGGTCTGTTTGCCGCTCGCGAAGCGCGTCAGGCGCTGCAAAATGACCTCAACGTGATGCTGTTTTCCGATAATGTCTCAGTTGAAGATGAACTGGCGCTCAAACAGTTGGCCCATGAAAAAGGGCTGCTGATGATGGGGCCAGACTGCGGCACGGCGATTATCAACGGCGCGGCGCTCTGCTTTGGTAACGCCGTGCGTCGCGGCAACATCGGTATTGTTGGCGCATCTGGCACCGGCAGCCAGGAATTGAGCGTCCGTATCCATGAATTTGGTGGCGGCGTTTCACAACTGATCGGCACCGGCGGGCGCGACCTGAGCGAGAAAATCGGTGGCCTGATGATGCTCGATGCCATCGGGATGCTGGAAAACGATCCGCAAACTGAAATCATTGTGCTTATCTCCAAACCACCTGCGCCTGCGGTGGCCCGCAAAGTGCTGGAACGCGCACGCGCCTGCCGCAAGCCAGTGGTGGCCTGCTTCCTCGGTCGTGGCGAAACGCCAGTGGATGAGCAGGGGCTACAGTTTGCTCGCGGCAGCAAAGAGGCGGCATTGAAAGCGGTGATGCTCTCCGGCGTGAAACAAGAACATCTCGACCTGCATACGCTTAACCAGCCGTTGATTGCGGATGTGCGGGCGCGTCTGCAACCGCAGCAGAAATACATTCGTGGTCTGTTCTGCGGCGGTACGCTGTGTGACGAAACCCTGTTCGCGGTGATGGAAAAACATGGCGATGTCTACAGCAATATCCAGCCCGATCCTGAATTCCGCCTGCAAGATATCAACCGCAGCATCAAACACACCTTCCTCGACTTTGGCGATGATGACTTCACCAACGGCAAGCCGCATCCAATGATTGACCCGACCAACCGTATCAGCCGCTTGATCGAAGAAGCGCGCGATCCAGAAGTGGCGGTGATCGTGATGGATTTTGTGCTCGGATTTGGATCGCATGAAGATCCGGTCGGTTCCACCATCGAGGCGATCAAAGAAGCGAAAGCGATCGCCGCTGCCGAAGGACGCGAGTTGATCATTCTCGCCTATGTGCTGGGCACCGATCTCGATACGCCATCATTAGAACAACAAAGCCAGATGCTGCTTGATGCCGGAGTGATTCTGGCGAGCAGCAGCACCAATACCGGATTGCTGGCGCGTGAATTTATCTGCAAAGGGGAGGAAGCCTGATGAGCCAGTCACTGTTTAGCCAACCGTTGAACGTTATTAACGTCGGTATCGCCATGTTTAGCGATGATCTGAAAAAGCAGCATGTAGAAGTGACCCAACTCGACTGGACGCCGCCGGGACAGGGCAATATGCAGGTGGTGCAGGCACTGGACAACATTGCCGATTCGCCGCTGGCGGACAAAATCACCGCCGCTAACCAGCAGGCGCTGGAGCGCATTATCCAGTCGCATCCGGTGCTGATTGGTTTTGATCAGGCGATTAACGTGGTGCCGGGCATGACGCCGAAAACCATTCTTCACGCCGGGCCGCCGGTCACCTGGGAAAAAATGTGCGGCGCGATGAAAGGCGCGGTCACCGGAGCGCTGGTGTTTGAAGGACTGGCGAAAGATCTCGACGAGGCGGCTGAGCTGGCGGCTTCCGGGGAGATCACCTTCTCGCCGTGCCACGAACACGACTGTGTGGGATCGATGGCGGGCGTCACCTCGGCCTCGATGTTTATGCACATCGTGAAAAACAAAACCTATGGCAACATCGCTTATACCAACATGAGCGAGCAGATGGCGAAGATTTTGCGTATGGGCGCTAACGACCAGAGCGTGATCGACCGCCTCAACTGGATGCGCGATGTGCAGGGACCCATGCTGCGCGACGCGATGAAAATTATCGGCGAAATCGATCTGCGCTTAATGCTGGCGCAGGCGCTGCATATGGGCGATGAATGCCATAACCGCAATAACGCCGGGACGACGCTGCTGATTCAGGCGCTGACGCCGGGGATTATTCAGGCAGGTTATTCCGTCGAGCAACAGCGCGAAGTGTTTGAGTTTGTCGCCAGCAGCGACTACTTCTCCGGCCCGACGTGGATGGCGATGTGTAAAGCGGCGATGGATGCGGCGCACGGCATCGAATACAGCACCGTGGTGACCACCATGGCGCGTAACGGCGTCGAGTTCGGCCTGCGGGTCAGCGGCCTGCCGGGGCAGTGGTTTACCGGCCCGGCGCAGCAGGTCATCGGCCCGATGTTTGCCGGTTATAAGCCGGAAGATTCAGGGCTGGATATTGGCGACAGCGCCATCACCGAAACCTACGGTATCGGCGGATTTGCGATGGCGACCGCGCCCGCGATCGTCGCGCTGGTGGGTGGCACGGTGGAAGAGGCTATCGATTTCTCCCGTCAGATGCGTGAAATCACCCTTGGCGAAAACCCCAACGTCACCATTCCGCTGCTCGGTTTTATGGGCGTTCCGTCGGCAATCGACATCACCCGCGTGGGTAGCAGCGGCATTCTGCCAGTGATCAACACCGCCATCGCCCATAAAGATGCGGGCGTCGGCATGATTGGCGCGGGCATTGTGCATCCACCCTTCGCCTGCTTCGAGAAAGCCATTTTTGGCTGGTGCGAACGTTACGGCGTCTGAGTTACATGTTTATGCCGGATGCGACATGAATGTCTTATCCGGCCTACGAATGGCGCGGAAATCTGTAGGCCTGATAAGCGTAGCGCATCAGGCAGTCTGGCGTTGGTCATAACCCCATCACCCTCTGTAGCGGACATAACAACATGAAAGAACTTGTGGTCGTTGCCATTGGTGGCAACAGCATTATCAAAGATAACGCCAGCCAGTCGATTGAGCATCAGGCGGAGGCGGTGAAAGCCGTGGCCGATACGGTGCTGGAAATGCTGGCTTCCGATTACGACATTGTGCTGACCCACGGCAACGGGCCGCAGGTCGGGCTGGATTTACGCCGCGCGGAGATTGCCCACGAGCGCGAAGGGCTGCCCTTAACGCCGCTGGCGAACTGTGTGGCGGATACGCAAGGTGGCATTGGCTATCTGATCCAGCAGGCGCTGAACAACCGACTGGCGCGTCACGGCGAGAAAAAAGCCGTCACCGTGGTGACTCAGGTGGAAGTGGATAAAAACGATCCGGGGTTTGCCCATCCCACCAAGCCCATCGGCGAATTCTTTAGTGAAAGCCAGCGTGACGAACTACAAAAGGCAAACCCTGACTGGCGTTTTGTTGAAGATGCCGGACGGGGCTATCGCCGCGTGGTCGCCTCGCCGGAACCGAAACGTATTGTCGAAGCACCTGCCATTAAGGCGCTGATCCAACAAGGCTTTGTGGTGATTGGCGCGGGCGGCGGTGGAATTCCTGTGGTGCGCACCGAAGCGGGAGATTACCAAAGCGTGGACGCGGTTATCGACAAAGATCTCTCTACCGCGCTACTGGCTCGCGAAATTCACGCCGACATTCTGGTGATCACCACTGGCGTCGAAAAAGTGTGTATTCACTTTGGCAAACCGCAGCAGCAGGCGCTGGATCGCGTAGATATTGCCACCATGACCCGCTATATGCAGGAAGGGCATTTCCCACCTGGCAGCATGTTGCCAAAAATCATCGCCAGCCTGACGTTCCTGGAACAAGGCGGCAAAGAAGTGATTATCACCACGCCGGAATGCCTGCCTGCGGCGCTACGCGGCGAAACGGGCACCCATATTATTAAAACCTAAGGACGTAAGATGAAAGAAAACAATAGCCGCCGTGAATTTCTGAGCCAGAGCGGTAAGATGGTTACCGCCGCCGCGCTGTTTGGTCCCTCAGTGCCGCTCGCCCATGCGGGGGGAGCTGGCACCCTAAACTGCGAAGCGAACAACACCATGAAAATCACTGACCCGCATTACTATCTCGATAACGTGCTGCTGGAAACCGGTTTTGACTACGAAAATGGCGTGGCGGTGCAGACCCGCACGGCGCGCCAGACTGTGGAAATTCAGAACGGTAAAATTGTTGCCCTGCGCGAGAACAAGCAGCATCCGGACGCCACGCTGCCGCACTATGACGCTGGCGGTAAGCTGATGCTGCCCACCACCCGCGACATGCATATTCATCTCGACAAAACCTTCTACGGCGGGCCGTGGCGCTCGCTCAATCGTCCGGCAGGCACCACTATCCAGGACATGATCAAACTCGAGCAGAAAATGCTGCCGGAACTGCAACCGTACACGCAGGAACGGGCGGAAAAACTGATCGATTTATTGCAGTCGAAAGGCACCACCATTGCCCGCAGCCACTGCAATATCGAACCGGTTTCCGGCCTGAAAAATCTGCAAAATTTGCAGGCGGTGCTGGCGCGACGTCAGGCGGGCTTCAAGTGTGAAATCGTCGCCTTTCCGCAGCACGGTTTGCTGCTGTCGAAATCGGAATCCTTAATGCGCGAAGCGATGCAGGCGGGGGCGCATTACGTCGGCGGGCTGGACCCGACCAGTGTTGATGGCGCGATGGAAAAATCCCTCGACACCATGTTCCAGATTGCGCTGGACTATGACAAAGGCGTCGATATTCACCTGCACGAAACCACGCCGGCAGGCGTGGCAGCCATCAATTATATGGTTGAAACAGTGGAGAAAACGCCACAGCTGAAGGGCAAGCTGACCATCAGCCACGCCTTTGCGCTGGCAACGCTCAACGAACAACAGGTAGATGAACTGGCGCACCGGATGGCGGCGCAGCGAATTTCGATCGCTTCGACGGTGCCGATTGGCACGCTGCATATGCCGCTCAAACAGCTGCACGACAAAGGCGTAAAAGTGATGACCGGCACCGACAGCGTTATCGACCACTGGTCGCCTTACGGCCTGGGCGACATGCTGGAAAAAGCCAATCTGTACGCGCAGCTTTATATTCGTCCTAACGAACAGAACCTCTCCCGCTCGCTGTTTTTAGCCACTGGCGATATATTGCCGCTGAATGAAAAAGGCGAGCGTGTGTGGCCTAAAGCGCAGGATGACGCCAGTTTTGTGCTGGTGGACGCCTCCTGTTCCGCCGAGGCGGTGGCGCGTATTTCGCCGAGAACGGCGACGTTCCATAAAGGGCAACTGGTGTGGGGAAGTGTGGCAGGTTGATATGCATTTAATATGTCTGCAACGGTGAACAGTAAGAGATTTAAGCCCCAGGGAGTGGGGCGGCCTGAGTATGAGTGTGTTGGCAGAAATGGACATTATCTTTGAAGAATATGCCCTTATTGACGTTGTGTAGATAACTATTTGTCTACGTGAAAATATCATCAGTTTTGCCGATTTTTGTCTTTTACGGATAGCAAATATCACACTTATAGGCGCTCGCCTTATGGGGAACGTTGCTGCTCTGTTTCATTCAGGCTCGCGGCATGTTGGGGCTGGATCGGGTGGTTTAAATATTGGCTATATTCAATGGACGCGTTTTGCCGCGATGACATATCAGGCATCGCCAAATACACATAGCTAATCAGGAGTAAACACAATGAAGATCAAAGCTGTTGGTGCATATTCCGCTAAACAACCGCTTGAACCGATGGATATCACCCGGCGTGAACCGGGACCGCATGATGTCAAAATCGAAATCGCTTACTGTGGCGTCTGCCATTCCGATCTCCACCAGGTCCGTTCGGAGTGGGCGGGGACGGTTTACCCCTGCGTGCCGGGTCATGAAATTGTGGGGCGCGTGGTAGCCGTTGGTGATCAGGTAGAAAAACATGCGCCGGGCGATCTGGTCGGTGTCGGCTGCATTGTCGACAGTTGTAAACATTGCGAAGAGTGTGAAGACGGGCTGGAAAACTACTGTGATTACATGACCGGCACCTATAACTCGCCGACACCGGATGAACCGGGCCATACTCTGGGCGGCTACTCACAACAGATCGTCGTTCATGAGCGATATGTTCTGCGTATTCGTCACCCGCAAGAGCAGCTGGCGGCGGTGGCTCCTTTATTGTGTGCAGGAATCACCACGTACTCGCCGCTACGCCACTGGCAGGCCGGGCCGGGTAAAAAAGTGGGCGTGGTCGGCATCGGCGGTCTGGGACATATGGGGATTAAACTGGCCCACGCGATGGGGGCGCATGTGGTGGCATTTACCACTTCTGAGTCAAAACGCGAAGCGGCAAAAGCCCTGGGGGCCGATGAAGTTGTTAACTCACGCAATGCCGATGAGATGGTGGCTCATGTGAAGAGTTTCGATTTCATTTTGAATACAGTAGCTGCGCCACATAATCTCGACGATTTTACCACCTTGCTGAAGCGCGATGGCACCATAACGCTGGTTGGTGCGCCTGCGACACCGCATAAATCGCCGGAAGTTTTCAACCTGATCATGAAACGCCGCGCGATAGCTGGTTCTATGATTGGCGGCATTCCAGAAACTCAGGAGATGCTCGATTTTTGCGCCGAACATGGCATCGTGGCTGATATAGAGATGATTCGGGCCGATCAAATTAATGAAGCCTATGAGCGAATGCTGCGTGGTGATGTGAAATATCGTTTTGTTATCGATAATCGCACACTAACAGACTGAAAAAATTAATAAACATCCTGTGGTTTAACATATTAACTTCGCTCCACTTAACTTTTTAGTTAAGGAGAGCGAAATAATATCAAAGTAGTGGTAAACCTATAGCGTAAATTCAGATTGTTAAATTAACTCCACTACTTTACACGTTAGTTATGAGCGATTTCTGATAGTGTCTGGTTTAATCAGAGCTTTATTATCTGCGACGTTTATTTTTATTTAAGAGAGCCACCTGCAAGTTGTTATTCCACCAGAGAGTGAATCGCAAAGCAGGTCATCATTTCATCTGTATATCTGTATGCCAAATGGCATTCCCCCTCCTTTTTCGCCGATATTTTGTTGTGAACGGCGGAGTTTCGCTTAAAAAAGCACCAGTAGTGGTTTCGCAGCTATATGGTGTATAAAAAATGTTCTCATACAGATGTTTTGTGAATGTGTGGGTTGACATTCATATGAAAAAAAACATAATTCCATCATGTTTGTGTGGGGTCTTTTCTGTATCTTACGCATCGCACTCAAGCCTGACAGAAAATATGCTGTAAGGCTCATATCAAAAACCGCCATTAGCTCATCAGGAAGAGCAGACGACAACCAGGATTGTTGTATGGTACGGGGTTCGAGGCCTCGATGGCGGTCCAACTTTTCAAAACTTTTCTGAATCAGATCCTCTTATTATCATCCCTGCAAAGTGGAACATTGCCATTGTTTGGCTATTCAAGACGGGTCAGACCAATGAAAAAGCCCACACAGGGGAGAGTGGCTGAAATGGGAAGCTAAAGACTCAAGTAAACTTATCGGAAATAAAGACCACGCATTACGGGGGCTATCATCGTCGATGGTTGGGATTCGGCAAATCAGGTTGATGACGTAGAGAGTAAATTATCTGCTCACCGCTGCGTCACCCCTTCGTAAATCAGGCGTAGCGCGAATACACCAATAATTGCACCAATAATTGCACCAATAACCCGACTGGCAACGCGTTGCATACGCCCATAAGCACGACGCACAGCGGGCAAAGAAAACGCCTGGCTTAGAAAGACTCGCCAGATAATTGATGCGAGCACAATCCCCGCCCAGGCCATTAATCGTGCCCATGTTGGTGTTTCGGCATGTAATGTTACTGAGAAAATACTGATAAAAAATAAAACGGTTTGCGGGTTAGAGAGATCGGTAATTAATCCACGGCGGAAAAAGACATACCAGGGGGCGCTAATCGGTTGTTGTAGTGTGCTCATTTGCGGTGTTGAGTGGCGGCGCATGCTACTACACCACGCAAACCATAAGAGATAAGCGCCGCCGACGATTCTGATAAGCGAAAAAATCTCCTCACACTGCGTAATTAGCGTTGCAAGACCAAACAAACCCAACCCGGAATAAAATGCATCGCCCAGCGCCACGCCCAGCCCGGTCAACACCCCTGCGCGTCGACCGGAAGCCAGGCTGGTTTGTACTACCACAAAGAGATTGGCTCCCGGATTAAAAAAAGTAATCACGAACAATCCTACGGTCAGGTAAACGGCGTGCAAAGGATCCATAGTGATTTCATCCATAAATAAGTGAAGTAACTTCATCATATTTCTACCAAAAATAATCGGGTGCGAGAGAGATCACAAAGTGTCTTATTTCCGGTTACTGGCGTTTATGCCCTGACTGAACTAATTATTAATCAACCCAATAATGTGGGTGGGTGATAGTGTGATAACAACTCTGGAGCCGTAATATGAAAATAATCTCTAAAATGTTAGTCGGTGCGTTAGCGTTTGCCGTTACCAATGTCTATGCCGCAGAATTAATGACCAAAGCGGAATTTGAAAAGGTTGCATCGCAATATGAAAAAATAGGTGATATTTCAACCAGTAATGAAATGTCGACCGCAGATGCGAAAGAAGATTTGATCAAAAAAGCCGATGAAAAAGGGGCTGATGTGTTGGTACTGACCTCTGGTCAAACTGACAATAAGATCCACGGCACGGCAAATATTTATAAGAAGAAGTAATTCTGAATCCTATGTAAACATCCCCGATGCGTAAGTTTATCGGTGATCATCATCTATTGAAATTTATGCCGGATAAAGCGTTCGCGCTGCATTCGGCAGTTCAGCTTTTCAGCCGCCGCCAGAACGTCGTTCGGCTGATACCTAAATAATTCGCCGCTGCTGTCTTATCGCCATTAAATTTCTCCAGTGCCTGTTGTGCTGTCAGCAAGCCTGGAATGGGAGTCTTTGCCGACTTGCGCGCCAGTTCCGGCAGTAGCAGCTGCAAAAATTGCGGCGTTAAATCCGGCGTCGGTTCCACACTTAAAAATAACGCCAGTCGTTCCATCATATTGCGCAGTTCACGAATATTGCCCGGCCAGTCGTAGAGCAATAATAGAATCTGACAGGTCTCTAATCCCTGACGTAATGCGGCAGAAAAAGGGACAGAGAGTGCCGCCAGAGACATTTTCAAAAAGCTTTCCGCCAGCGGCAGAATATCCGCCACCCGCTCGCGTAGCGGCGGCAGTTGTAGACGCAAAATACTCAGCCGATAAAACAGGTCACGGCGAAACTGCCCTTGCTGCATATCTTCTTCCAGATTGCAGTGAGTGGCGCTAATGACCCGCACATCCACCGGAACAGGCTGATGCCCGCCGACGCGGGTGACCTCTTTTTCTTCCAGCACCCGCAGCAGCCGAGTCTGCAACGGCAGCGGCATTTCGCCTATCTCGTCAAGAAACAGCGTGCCACCGTGGGCGATTTCAAACAGCCCGGCGCGTCCTCCGCGTCGCGAGCCGGTAAACGCCCCTTCCTCATAGCCAAACAGCTCCGCTTCCAGCAGCGATTCGGCAATCGCCCCGCAGTTAACGGCAACAAACGGATGTGACTTTTTGCCCTGTCGCGCATCGTGGCGGGAAAAATATTCCCGATGAATCGCCTGGGCCGCCAGCTCTTTGCCCGTCCCCGTTTCCCCCTCAATCAACACCGCCGCACTGGAGCGGGCATACAGCAAAATAGTCTGCCGCACCTGTTCCATCTGTGGTGATTGACCGAGCATATCGCCCAGCACGTAACGAGTACGCAGGGCGTTGCGGGTGGCATCGTGAGTGTTATGGCGTAACGACATGCGCGTCATATCCAGCGCATCGCTGAATGCCTGGCGCACGGTGGCGGCGGAATAGATAAAAATTCCGGTCATTCCGGCTTCTTCTGCCAGATCGGTAATCAGCCCTGCGCCGACCACCGCTTCGGTGCCGTTGGCTTTCAACTCATTGATTTGCCCGCGGGCGTCTTCTTCGGTGATGTAGCTACGTTGGTCGAGGCGCAAATTAAAGGTCTTTTGAAACGCCACCAGCGCTGGAATGGTTTCCTGATAGGTGACAACACCGATAGAAGAGGTGAGTTTTCCGGCTTTTGCCAGTGCCTGTAACACATCGTAGCCGCTCGGTTTAATCAAAATAACTGGCACTGACAGGCGACTTTTAAGATATGCGCCGTTAGAGCCAGCAGCGATGATGGCGTCGCACCGTTCGTTGGCCAGTTTCTTGCGGATGTAGGTCACCGCTTTTTCAAAGCCAAGCTGGATAGGGGTGATATTCGCCAGGTGATCAAACTCGAGGCTGATATCGCGAAACAGCTCGAACAGGCGCGTTACAGATACCGTCCAGATAACCGGTTTGTCGTCATTCAGCCGTGGTGGATGTGCCATAGCGCACCGCAAAGTTAAGAAACCGAATATTGGGTTTAGTCTTGTTTCATAATTGTTGCAATGAAACGCGGTGAAACATTGCTTGAAACGTTAACTGAAACGCATATTTGCGGATTACTTCATGAATTTATCTTTAACTCATTGAAATTAAATGTTTAATTTTATTAAGGCAATTGTGGCACACCCATTGCTTTGTCTTTATCAACGCAAATAACAAGTTGATAACAAAGGATGGGCTATGTCTCTACACTCTCCAGGTAAAGCGTTTCGCGCTGCACTGACTAAAGAAAATCCATTGCAGATTGTTGGCACTATCAACGCTAACCATGCGCTGCTGGCGCAGCGTGCCGGATATCAGGCGATTTATCTCTCCGGCGGTGGCGTGGCGGCAGGGTCGCTGGGGCTGCCCGATCTCGGTATTTCTACTCTTGATGATGTGCTGACTGACATTCGCCGTATTACCGACGTTTGTTCGCTGCCGCTGCTGGTGGATGCGGATATCGGTTTTGGTTCTTCAGCCTTTAACGTGGCGCGTACGGTGAAATCAATGATTAAAGCCGGTGCGGCAGGATTGCATATTGAAGATCAGGTTGGTGCGAAACGCTGCGGTCATCGTCCGAATAAAGCGATCGTCTCGAAAGAAGAGATGGTGGATCGGATCCGCGCGGCGGTGGATGCGAAAACCGATCCTGATTTTGTGATCATGGCGCGCACCGATGCGCTGGCGGTAGAGGGGCTGGATGCGGCAATCGAACGAGCGGAGGCCTATGTTGAAGCGGGTGCCGAAATGCTGTTCCCGGAGGCGATTACCGAACTCACCATGTATCGCCAGTTTGCCGATGCGGTGAAGGTGCCGATCCTCGCCAACATTACCGAATTTGGCGCAACACCGCTGTTTACCACCGACGAATTACGCAGCGCCCATGTCGCAATGGCGCTCTACCCGCTTTCAGCGTTTCGCGCCATGAACCGCGCCGCTGAACATGTCTACAACATCCTGCGTCAGGAAGGCACACAGAAAAGCGTCATCGACACCATGCAGACCCGCAACGAGCTGTACGAAAGCATCAACTACTACCAGTACGAAGAGAAGCTCGACGACCTGTTTGCCCGTGGTCAGGTGAAATAAAAACGCCCGTTGGTTGTATTCGACAACCGATGCCTGATGCGCCGCTGACGCGACTTATCAGGCCTACGAGGTGAACTGAACTGTAGGTCGGATAAGACGCATAGCGTCGCATCCGACAACAATCTCGACCCTACAAATGATAACAATGACGAGGACAATATGAGCGACACAACGATCCTGCAAAACAGTACCCATGTCATTAAACCGAAAAAATCGGTGGCACTTTCCGGCGTTCCGGCGGGCAATACGGCGCTCTGCACCGTGGGTAAAAGCGGCAACGACCTGCATTACCGTGGCTACGATATTCTTGATCTGGCGGAACATTGTGAATTTGAAGAAGTGGCGCACCTGCTGATCCACGGCAAACTGCCAACCCGTGACGAACTCGCCGCCTACAAAACGAAACTGAAAGCCCTGCGTGGTTTACCGGCTAACGTGCGTACCGTGCTGGAAGCCTTACCGGCGGCGTCACACCCGATGGATGTTATGCGCACCGGCGTTTCCGCGCTCGGCTGCACGCTGCCAGAAAAAGAGGGGCACACTGTTTCTGGTGCGCGGGATATTGCCGACAAACTGCTGGCGTCACTTAGTTCGATTCTTCTCTACTGGTATCACTACAGCCACAACGGCGAACGCATCCAGCCGGAAACTGATGACGACTCTATCGGCGGTCACTTCCTGCATCTGCTGCACGGCGAAAAGCCGTCGCAAAGCTGGGAAAAGGCGATGCATATCTCGCTGGTGCTGTACGCCGAACACGAGTTTAACGCTTCCACCTTTACCAGCCGGGTGATTGCGGGCACTGGCTCTGATATGTATTCCGCCATTATTGGCGCGATTGGCGCACTGCGCGGGCCGAAACACGGCGGGGCGAATGAAGTGTCGCTGGAGATCCAGCAACGCTACGAAACGCCGGACGAAGCCGAAGCTGATATCCGTAAGCGGGTGGAAAACAAAGAAGTGGTCATTGGTTTTGGGCATCCGGTTTATACCATCGCCGACCCGCGCCACCAGGTGATCAAACGCGTGGCAAAGCAGCTCTCGCAGGAAGGCGGCTCGCTGAAGATGTACAACATCGCCGATCGCCTGGAAACAGTGATGTGGGAGAGCAAAAAGATGTTCCCCAATCTCGACTGGTTCTCCGCTGTTTCCTACAACATGATGGGTGTTCCCACCGAGATGTTCACACCACTGTTTGTTATCGCCCGCGTCACTGGCTGGGCGGCGCACATTATCGAACAACGTCAGGACAACAAAATTATCCGTCCTTCCGCCAATTATGTTGGACCGGAAGACCGCCAGTTTGTCGCGCTGGATAAGCGCCAGTAAACCTCTACGAATAACAATAAGGAAACGTACCCAATGTCAGCTCAAATCAACAACATTCGCCCGGAATTTGATCGTGAAATCGTTGATATCGTCGATTACGTGATGAACTACGAAATCAGCTCCAGAGTAGCCTACGACACCGCACATTACTGCCTGCTCGACACGCTCGGCTGCGGTCTGGAAGCTCTCGAATATCCGGCCTGTAAAAAACTGCTGGGGCCAATTGTCCCCGGCACCGTCGTACCCAACGGCGTGCGCGTTCCCGGAACTCAGTTTCAGCTCGACCCCGTCCAGGCGGCATTTAACATTGGCGCGATGATCCGTTGGCTCGATTTCAACGATACCTGGCTGGCAGCGGAGTGGGGGCATCCTTCCGACAACCTCGGCGGCATTCTGGCAACGGCGGACTGGCTTTCGCGCAACGCGGTCGCCAGCGGCAAAGCGCCGTTGACCATGAAACAGGTGCTGACCGGAATGATCAAAGCCCATGAAATTCAGGGCTGCATCGCGCTGGAAAACTCCTTTAACCGCGTTGGTCTCGACCACGTCCTGTTAGTGAAAGTGGCTTCCACCGCCGTGGTCGCCGAAATGCTCGGCCTGACCCGCGAGGAAATTCTCAACGCCGTTTCGCTGGCGTGGGTGGACGGTCAGTCGCTGCGCACCTATCGCCATGCGCCGAACACCGGCACGCGTAAATCCTGGGCGGCGGGCGATGCTACTTCCCGCGCGGTACGTCTGGCACTGATGGCGAAAACCGGCGAAATGGGTTATCCGTCAGCCCTGACTGCGCCTGTGTGGGGCTTCTACGACGTCTCCTTTAAAGGCGAATCGTTCCGCTTCCAGCGCCCGTATGGTTCTTACGTGATGGAAAATGTGCTGTTCAAAATCTCCTTCCCGGCGGAGTTCCACTCCCAGACGGCAGTTGAAGCAGCGATGACGCTCTATGAACAGATGCAGGCAGCAGGCAAAACGGCGGCGGATATCGAAAAAGTGACCATTCGCACCCACGAAGCCTGTATTCGCATCATCGACAAAAAAGGGCCGCTCAATAACCCGGCTGACCGCGACCACTGCATTCAGTACATGGTGGCGATCCCGCTGCTGTTCGGGCGCTTAACGGCGGCAGATTACGAGGACAACGTTGCGCAAGATAAACGCATCGACGCCCTGCGCGAGAAGATCAATTGCTTTGAAGATCCGGCGTTTACCGCTGACTACCACGACCCGGAAAAACGCGCCATCGCCAATGCCATAACCCTTGAGTTCACCGACGGCACGCGCTTTGAAGAAGTGGTGGTGGAGTACCCCATTGGTCATGCTCGCCGCCGTCAGGATGGCATTCCGAAGCTGGTCGATAAATTCAAAATCAATATCGCGCGCCAGTTCCCGACTCGCCAGCAGCAGCGCATTCTGGAGGTTTCTCTCGACAGAACTCGCCTGGAACAGATGCCGGTCAATGAGTATCTCGACCTGTACGTCATTTAAGTAAACGGCGGTAAGGCGTAAGTTCAACAGGAGAGCATTATGTCTTTTAGCGAATTTTATCAGCGTTCGATTAACGAACCGGAGCAGTTCTGGGCCGAGCAGGCCCGGCGTATTGACTGGCAGACGCCCTTTACGCAAACGCTCGACCACAGCAACCCGCCGTTTGCCCGTTGGTTTTGTGAAGGCCGAACCAACTTGTGTCACAACGCTATCGATCGCTGGCTGGAGAAACAGCCAGAGGCGCTGGCATTGATTGCCGTCTCTTCGGAAACAGAGGAAGAGCGTACCTTTACCTTCCGCCAGTTACATGACGAAGTGAATGCGGTGGCGTCAATGCTGCGCTCACTGGGCGTGCAGCGTGGCGATCGGGTGCTGGTGTATATGCCGATGATTGCCGAAGCGCATATTACCCTGCTGGCCTGCGCGCGCATTGGCGCTATTCATTCGGTGGTGTTTGGGGGATTTGCCTCGCACAGCGTGGCGGCGCGAATTGATGATGCTAAACCGGTGCTGATTGTCTCGGCTGATGCCGGAGCGCGCGGTGGCAAAATCATTCCCTATAAAAAATTGCTCGACGATGCGATAAGTCAGGCGCAACACCAGCCACGCCATGTTTTGCTGGTGGATCGCGGACTGGCGAAAATGGCGCGCGTCAGCGGGCGGGATGTCGATTTCGCGTCGTTGCGCCATCAACACATCGGTGCGCGGGTGCCGGTGGCGTGGCTGGAATCCAACGAAACCTCCTGTATTCTCTACACCTCCGGCACGACCGGCAAACCTAAAGGTGTGCAGCGTGATGTCGGCGGATATGCGGTGGCGCTGGCGACCTCGATGGACACCATTTTTGGCGGCAAAGCGGGCGGCGTGTTCTTTTGTGCTTCGGATATCGGCTGGGTGGTAGGGCATTCGTATATCGTTTACGCGCCGCTGCTGGCGGGGATGGCGACTATCGTTTACGAAGGATTGCCGACCTGGCCGGACTGCGGCGTGTGGTGGAAAATTGTCGAGAAATATCAGGTTAGCCGCATGTTCTCAGCGCCGACCGCCATTCGCGTGCTGAAAAAATTCCCTACCGCTGAAATTCGCAAACACGATCTTTCGTCGCTGGAAGTGCTCTATCTGGCTGGAGAACCGCTGGATGAGCCGACCGCCAGTTGGGTGAGCAATACGCTGGATGTGCCGGTCATCGACAACTACTGGCAGACCGAATCCGGCTGGCCGATTATGGCGATTGCTCGCGGTCTGGATGACAGGCCGACGCGTCTGGGAAGCCCCGGCGTGCCGATGTATGGCTATAACGTGCAGTTGCTCAATGAAGTCACCGGCGAACCGTGTGGCGTCAATGAGAAAGGGATGCTGGTAGTGGAGGGGCCATTGCCGCCAGGCTGTATTCAGACCATCTGGGGCGACGACGACCGCTTTGTGAAGACGTACTGGTCGCTGTTTTCCCGTCCGGTGTACGCCACTTTTGACTGGGGCATCCGCGATGCTGACGGTTATCACTTTATTCTCGGGCGCACTGACGATGTGATTAACGTTGCCGGACATCGGCTGGGTACGCGTGAGATTGAAGAGAGTATCTCCAGTCATCCGGGCGTTGCCGAAGTGGCGGTGGTTGGGGTGAAAGATGCGCTGAAAGGGCAGGTGGCGGTGGCGTTTGTCATTCCGAAAGAGAGCGACAGTCTGGAAGACCGTGAGGTGGCGCACTTGCAAGAGAAGGCAATTATGGCGCTGGTAGACAGCCAGATTGGCAACTTTGGCCGCCCGGCGCACGTCTGGTTTGTCTCGCAATTGCCAAAAACGCGATCCGGAAAAATGCTGCGCCGCACGATCCAGGCGATTTGCGAAGGACGCGATCCGGGGGATCTGACGACCATTGATGATCCGGCGTCGTTGGATCAGATCCGCCAAGCGATGGAAGAGTAGGTCGGATAAGGCGCTCGCGCCGCATCCGACACCGTGCGCAGATGCCTGATGCGACGCTGACGCGTCTTATCATGCCTACAGGCCTGAACCGTAGGTCGGATAAGGCGCTCGCGCCGCATCCGACACCATGCGCAGATGCCTGATGCGACGCTGACGCGTCTTATCATGCCTACCCACTGTTTTTACACAGATAAGTTTCCCCCGCCTTTTTGCACTCATTCATATAAAAAATATATCCCCCTACGAAAACGATTGCTTTTTATCTTCAGATGAATAGAATGCGGCGGATTTTTTGGGTTTCAAACAGCAAAAAGGGGGAATTTCGTGTCGCAAGATAACAACTTTAGCCAGGGGCCAGTCCCGCAGTCGGCGCGGAAAGGGGTATTGGCATTGACGTTCGTCATGCTGGGATTAACCTTCTTTTCCGCCAGTATGTGGACCGGCGGCACTCTCGGAACCGGTCTTAGCTATCATGATTTCTTCCTCGCAGTTCTCATCGGTAATCTTCTCCTCGGTATTTACACTTCATTTCTTGGTTACATTGGCGCAAAAACCGGCCTGACCACCCATCTTCTTGCTCGCTTCTCGTTTGGTGTTAAAGGCTCATGGTTGCCTTCACTGCTGCTGGGCGGCACCCAGGTTGGCTGGTTTGGCGTTGGCGTGGCGATGTTTTCTATTCCGGTGGGCAAGGCAACCGGGCTGGATATTAATTTGCTGATTGCCGTCTCCGGTTTACTGATGACCGTCACCGTCTTCTTTGGCATTTCGGCGCTGACAGTTCTTTCGGTGATTGCGGTTCCGGCTATCGCCTGCCTTGGCGGTTATTCCGTGTGGCTGGCCGTTAACGGCATGGGCGGACTGGACGTATTAAAAGCGGTCGTTCCCGCACAACCGTTAGATTTCAATGTCGCGCTGGCGCTGGTTGTGGGGTCATTCATCAGTGCGGGTACGCTCACCGCTGACTTTGTCCGGTTTGGTCGCAATGCCAAACTGGCGGTGCTGGTGGCGATGGTGGCCTTTTTCCTCGGCAACTCGTTGATGTTTATTTTCGGTGCAGCGGGCGCTGCGGCACTGGGGATGGCGGATATCTCTGATGTGATGATTGCTCAGGGCCTGCTGCTGCCTGCGATTGTGGTGCTGGGGCTGAATATCTGGACCACCAACGATAACGCGCTCTATGCGTCGGGTTTAGGTTTCGCCAACATTACCGGTATGTCGAGCAAAACCCTTTCGGTGATTAACGGTATTATCGGTACGGTCTGCGCATTATGGCTGTATAACAATTTTGTCGGCTGGTTGACCTTCCTTTCGGCAGCTATTCCTCCAGTGGGCGGCGTGATCATCGCTGATTATCTGATGAACCGTCGCCGCTATGAGCACTTTGCGACCACGCGTATGATGAGTGTCAATTGGGTGGCGATTCTGGCTGTCGCGCTGGGGATTGCCGCAGGCCACTGGTTACCGGGAATTGTTCCGGTCAACGCAGTATTAGGTGGCGCGCTGAGCTATCTGATCCTTAACCCGATTTTGAATCGTAAAACGACAGCAGCAATGACGCATGTGGAGGCTAACAGTGTCGAATAACGCTTTACAAACAATTATTAACGCCCGGTTACCCGGCAAAGAGGGGCTGTGGCAGATTCATCTTCACGACGGAAAAATCAGCGCCATTGATACGCAATCTGGTGTGATGCCCGTAACTGAAAACAGCCTGGATGCCGAACAAGGTTTAGTTTTACCGCCGTTTGTGGAGCCGCATATTCACCTGGACACCACGCAAACCGCCGGACAACCGAACTGGAATCAGTCCGGCACGCTGTTTGAAGGCATTGAACGCTGGGCCGAGCGCAAAGCGTTATTAACTCATGACGATGTGAAACAACGCGCATGGCAAACGCTGAAATGGCAGATTGCCAACGGCATTCAGCATGTGCGTACCCATGTCGATGTTTCGGACGCAACGCTGACTGCGCTGAAAGCAATGCTGGAAGTGAAACAGGAAGTTGCGCCGTGGATTGATCTACAAATCGTCGCCTTCCCGCAGGAAGGGATTTTGTCGTATCCCAATGGTGAAGCGTTGCTGGAAGAGGCGTTACGCTTAGGGGCAGACGTTGTTGGGGCGATTCCGCATTTTGAATTTACCCGTGAATATGGCGTGGAGTCGCTGCATAAAACCTTCGCCCTGGCGCAAAAATACGACCGTCTCATCGATGTTCACTGTGACGAGATTGATGATGAGCAATCACGCTTTGTCGAAACCGTTGCTGCCCTGGCGCACCGTGAAGGCATGGGCGCGCGAGTCACCGCCAGCCATACTACGGCAATGCATTCCTATAACGGAGCGTATACCTCACGCCTGTTCCGTTTGCTGAAAATGTCCGGTATTAACTTTGTCGCCAACCCGTTGGTCAATATTCATCTGCAAGGACGTTTCGATACGTATCCAAAACGTCGCGGTATCACGCGCGTTAAAGAGATGCTGGAGTCCGGCATTAACGTCTGCTTTGGTCACGATGATGTCTTCGATCCGTGGTATCCGCTGGGAACGGCGAATATGCTGCAAGTGCTGCATATGGGGCTGCATGTTTGCCAGCTGATGGGCTACGGGCAGATTAACGACGGCCTGAATTTAATCACCCACCATAGCGCCAGGACGTTGAATTTGCAGGATTACGGCATTGCCGCCGGAAACAGCGCCAACCTGATTATCCTGCCTGCAGAAAATGGGTTTGATGCGTTGCGCCGTCAGGTTCCGGTACGTTATTCGGTACGTGGCGGTAAGGTGATTGCCAGCACACAACCGGCACAAACCACCGTATATCTGGAGCAGCCAGAAGCCATCGATTACAAACGGTAATCGGCTGGGCTACCGCGAGCGTAGTTTATGCCGGATGCGGCGTGAACACCTTATCCGGCCTACGTAGATCACTGAAATTGTAGGCCTGATAAGCGGAGCGCATCAGGTAATTTTGCTTATTTAAACTGAAGACTCAACTTTAAAATCTTTGAAATAATATTGCTTATCCCGGTCGTTTATTTCGCGAATAATCCGACAAGGAACGCCAGCAGCCACGACGTTTGGTGGAATGTCTTTTGTGACGACACTACCCGCGCCAATAACAGAATTATCCCCGATGGTGACGCCTGGATTAATAACCACATGACTTCCGATCCAGACGTTATTGCCAATCGTTATCGGAAAAGAGTACATTTCTCCGTTTTTTCTCAATTCATGGTGTACCGGGTGTCCCGTAACGGAAAGAGTAACGTTGGGTGCAATCAGTACGTTATCACCGATCGTTACCGTGTAGTCGTCGACAATGGTTAAATTGAAATTTGCATAAAAATTGCGGCCTATATGGATGTTGGAACCGTAAGAGAAATAGACGGGGGGTTCTACCCAGGCGTTTTCCCCTACCGTGGCAAACATTTCTTTAATCAGACTTTCCCTTTTTTCAAATTCTGATGGATGCGAGTGATTAAACTCATACATTAACGTTTTTCCACGAAGTCTTTTTTCAGGTAAGCCTTCGCACATATCGGTAAATAGCTTGCCTGCTTTTATTCTTTCTCTCATCGACATGTTCATTGCGATCATTCCGCCCTGATATGTTGGTCGGATAAGGCGCTCGCGCCGCATCCGACATTAATTGCTTAAGCGACTTCATTCACCTGGCGACGCAGCAAGGAAAGCGGGCCGGGGCCGCTAAGCGTGAACACGGAAATTAAGGTGAAGCCCAGCGCCACCAGACCCAGCACCAGATAAGCGCCCTGGAAACCGATGCTTTCATACATATTGCCCGCCAGTACAGACATAAAAATCATCGCCAGTTGCTTAAAGAAGCAGAAACAGACCAGATAAATCGTCGCTGAAAAACGCACTTCAAACTGGCTGGTAATATATTTAAAGCAGCCCACCAGCAGGAACGGTACTTCAAACATATGCAGCGTTTTCAGAATAACTACTTCCAGCGCTGAGGTGGCGAACGATGAGCCAATAATACGTACAGACATAATAGTGCCAGCCAGCAGCAGGGCATTTTTCCCACCGATGCGATTAATGATCAGTGGCGCAAAGAACATAATCGAGGCATTAAGTAATTCGCCCATTGTCGTTACGTAGCCAAATACCCGCGTACCCTGTTCACCGGTAGCAAAAAACGAAGTAAAGAAATTAGCAAACTGTTGGTCAAAAACATCGTAGGTGCAGGAAACGCCAATAACATACAGTGACAAAAACCACAGTTTTGGCTGTCTGAACAGTTCCAGCGCCAGCTTAAGGCTAAATGCCGAATGGTTGGCACCTACCGCATTGGCAACCGTGGCTGAAGAGGGCGCATCCGTTTTGGCGAAAAAGAGTAAAACGGCGAGGATGAGTGCACAGCCAGAACCCAGCCAGAAAACAAACTGATTATTGATGGTGAACATGATGCCGACAATCGAGGCACACAGCGCCCAGCCAACACAGCCAAACATCCGCGCGCGACCAAATTCGAAATTACTGCGACGGCTGACTTTCTCGATAAATGCCTCTACTGCTGGCGCACCGGCGTTAAAACAAAAGCCAAGATAAATACCACCAACAATCGATCCTACTAAAATGTTGTATTGTAACAGTGGTCCGAAGATAAAAATAAAGAACGGCGCAAACATCACTAACATGCCGGTAATAATCCACAGCAGGTATTTGCGCAGCCCGAGTTTGTCAGAAAGCAGACCAAACAGCGGTTGGAATAATAGCGAGAACAGAGAAATAGCGGCAAAAATAATACCCGTATCACTTTTGCTGATATGGTTGATGTCATGTAGCCAAATCGGGAAAAACGGGAAGTAGGCCCCCATGATAAAAAAGTAAAAGAAAAAGAATAAACCGAACATCCAAAAGTTTGTGTTTTTTAAATAGTACATAATGGATTTCCTTACGCGAAATACGGGCAGACATAGCCTGCCCGGTTATTATTATTTTTGACACCAGACCAACTGGTAATGGTAGCGACCAGCGCTCAGCTGGAATTCCGCCGATACTGACGGGCTCCAGGAGTCGTCGCCACCAATCCCCATATGGAAACCGTCGATATTCAGCCATGTGCCTTCTTCCGCGTGCAGCAGATGGCGATGGCTGGTTTCCATCAGTTGTTGTTGGCTGTAGCGGCTGATGTTGAACTGGAAGTCGCCGCGCCACTGGTGTGGGCCATAATTCAATTCGCGCGTCCCGCAGCGCAGACCGTTTTCGCTCGGGAAGACGTACGGGGTATACATGTCTGACAATGGCAGATCCCAGCGGTCAAAACAGGCTGCAGTAAGGCGGTCGGGATAGTTTTCTTGCGGCCCCAGGCCGAGCCAGTTTACCCGCTCTGCGACCTGCGCCAGCTGGCAGGTCAGGCCAATCCGCGCCGGATGCGGTGTATCGCTTGCCACCGCAACATCCACATTGATGACCATCTCGCCGTGTCCATCAATCCGGTAGGTTTTCCGGCTGATAAATAAGGTTTTCCCCTGATGCTGCCACGCGTGGGCGGTCGTAATCAGCACCGCGTCGGCAAGTGTATCTGCCGTGCACTGCAACAACGCCGCTTCGGCCTGGTAATGGCCTGCCGCCTTCCAGCGTTCGACCCAGGCGTTAGGGTCAATGCGGGTCGCTTCACTTACGCCAATGTCGTTATCCAGCGGCGCACGGGTGAACTGATCGCGCAGCGGGGTCAGCAGTTGTTTTTCATCGCCAATCCACATCTGTGAAAGAAAGCCTGACTGGCGGTTAAATTGCCAACGCTTATTACCCAGCTCGATGCAAAAATCCGTTCCGCTGGTGGTCAGTTGAGGGATGGCGTGGGACGCGGAGGGGAGTGTCACGCTGAGGTTTTCCGCCAGACGCCATTGCTGCCAGGCGCTGATGTGTCCGGCTTCTGACCATGCGGTCGTGTTTGGTTGCACTACGCGTACCGTTAGCCAGAGTTGTCCGGCGCTCTCCGGCTGCGGCAGTTCTGGCAGTTCAATCAACTGCTTACCTTGCGGGCCAACATCCAGAGGCACTTCACCGCTTGCCAGCGGCTTGCCATCCAGTGCCACCATCCAGTGCAGGAACTCGTTATCGCTATGACGGAACAGGTATTCGCTGGTCACTTCGATGGTTCGCCCGGATAAACGGAACTGGAAATACTGCTGTTGGTGTTTTGCTTCCGTCAGCGCCGGATGCGGCGTGCGGTCGGCAAAGACCAGACCGTTCATACAGAACTGGCGATCGTTCGGCGTATCGCCAAAATCACCGCCGTAAGCCGACCACGGGTTGCCGTTTTCATCATATTTAATCAGCGACTGATCCACCCAGTCCCAGACGAAGCCGCCCTGTAAACGGGGGTACTGACGAAACGCCTGCCAGTATTTAGCGAAGCCGCCAAGACTGTTACCCATCGCGTGGGCATATTCGCAAAGGATCAGCGGGCGCATTTCTCCAGGCAGCGAAAGCCATTTTTTGATGGACCATTTCGGCACCGCCGGGAAGGGCTGGTCTTCATCCACGCGCGCGTACATCGGGCAAATAATATCGGTGGCCGTGGTGTCGGCTCCGCCGCCTTCATACTGTACCGGGCGGGAAGGATCGACAGATTTGATCCAGCGATACAGCGCGTCGTGATTAGCGCCGTGGCCTGATTCATTCCCCAGCGACCAGATGATCACACTCGGGTGATTACGATCGCGCTGCACCATCCGCGTTACGCGTTCGCTCATCGCGGATAGCCAGCGCGGATCATCGGTCAGACGATTCATTGGCACCATGCCGTGGGTTTCAATATTGGCTTCATCCACCACATACAGGCCGTAGCGGTCGCACAGCGTGTACCACAGCGGATGGTTCGGATAATGCGAACAGCGCACGGCGTTAAAGTTGTTCTGCTTCATCAGCAGGATATCCTGCACCATCGTCTGCTCATCCATGACCTGACCATGCAGAGGATGATGCTCGTGACGGTTAACGCCGCGAATCAGCAACGGCTTGCCGTTCAGCAGCAGCAGACCATTTTCAATCCGCACCTCGCGGAAACCGACGTCGCAGGCTTCTGCTTCAATCAGCGTGCCGTCGGCGGTGTGCAGTTCAACCACTGCACGATAGAGATTCGGGATTTCGGCGCTCCACAGTTCCGGATTTTCAACGTTCAGGCGTAGTGTGACGCGATCGGCATAACCGCCACGCTCATCGATAATTTCACCGCCGAAAGGCGCGGTGCCGCTGGCGACCTGCGTTTCACCCTGCCACAAAGAAACCGTCACCCGCAGTTCATCGCGCAGCTCGCCGTACATCTGAACTTCTGCCTCCAGTACCGCGCGGCTGAAATCATCATTAAAGAGAGTGGTAACTTGGAAATCGCTGATTTGCGTGGTCGGTTTATGCAGCAACGAGACGTCACGGAAAATGCCGCTCATCCGCCACATATCCTGATCTTCCAGATAACTGCCGTCACTCCAGCGCAGCACCATCACCGCGAGGCGGTTTTCTCCGGCGCGTAAAAATGCGCTCAGGTCAAATTCAGACGGCAAACGGCTGTCCTGGCCGTAACCGACCCAGCGCCCGTTGCACCACAGATGAAACGCCGAGTTAACGCCATCAAAAATAATTCGCGTCTGGCCTTCCTGTAGCCAGCTTTCATCAATATTAAATGTGAGCGAGTAACAACCTGTCGGATTCTCCGCGGGAACAAACGGCGGATTGACCGTAATGGGATAGGTCACGTTGGTGTAGATGGGCGCGTCGTAACCGTGCATCTGCCAGTTTGAGGGGACGACGACAGTATCGGCGTCAGGAAGATCGCACTCCAGCCAGCTTTCCGGCACCGCTTCTGGTGCCGGAAACCAGGCAAAGCGCCATTCGCTATTCAGGCTACGCAACTGTTGGGAAGGGCGATCGGTGCGGGCCTCTTCGCTATTACGCCAGCTGGCGAAAGGGGGATGTGCCGCAAGGCGATTAAGTTGGGTAACGCCAGGGTTTTCCCAGTCACGACGTTGTAATACGACGGCCAGAGAATCCGTAATCATAGTCATAGCTGTATCCTGTGTGAAATTGTTATCCGCTCACAATTTCACACAACATACGAGCCGGACACATAGAGTGTAAAGACTGGGGTGCCTAATGAGTGAGCTGACTCACATTAATTGTGTTGCGCTCACTGCCCGCTTTCCAGTCGGGAAACTTGTCGTGCCAGCTGCATTAATGAATCGGCCAACGCGCGGGGAGAGGCGGTTTGCGTATTGGGCGGAAGGGTGGTTTTTCTTTTCACCAGTGAGACGGGCAACAGCTGATTGCCCTTCACCGCCTGGCCCTGAGAGAGTTGCAGCAAGCGGTCCACGCTGGTTTGCCCCAGCAGGCGAAAATCCTGTTTGATGGTGGTTAACGGCGGGATATAACACGAGCTGTCTTCGGTATCGTCGTATCCCACTACCGAGATATCCGCACCAACGCGCAGCCCGGACTCGGTAATGGCGCGCATTGCGCCCAGCGCCATCTGATCGTTGGCAACCAGCATCGCAGTGGGAACGATGCCCTCATTTAGCATTTGCATGGTTTGTTGAAAACCGGACATGGCACTCCAGTCGCCTTCCCGTTCCGCTATCGGCTGAATTTGATTGCGAGTGAGATATTTATGCCAGCCCGCCAGGCGCAGACGTGCCGAGACAGAACTTAATGGACCTGCTAACAGCGCGATTTGCTGGTGACCCAATGCGACCAGATGCTCCACGCCCAGTCGCGTACCGTCTTCATGGGAGAAAATAATACTGCTGATGGGAGTCTGGTCAGAGACATCAAGAAATAACGCCGGAACATTAGCGCAGGCTGCTTCCACAGCAATGGCATCCTGGTCATCCAGCGGATAGTTAATGATCAGCCCACTGACGCGTTGCGCGAGAAGATTGTGCACCGCCGCTTTACAGGCTTCGACGCCGCTTCGTTCAACCATCGACACCACCACGCTGGCACCCAATTGATCGGCGCGAGATTTAATCGCCGCGACAATTTGCGACGGCGCGTGCAGGGCCAGACTGGAAGTGGCAACGCCAATCAGCAACGACTGTTTGCCCGCCAGTTGTTGTGCCACGCGGTTGGGAATGTAATTCAGCTCCGCCATCGCCGCTTCCACTTTTTCCCGCGTTTTCGCAGAAACGTGGCAGGCCTGGTTCACCACGCGGGAAACGGTCTGATAAGAGACACCGGCATACTCTGCGACATCGTATAGCGTTACTGGTTTCACATTCACCACCCTGAATTGACTCTCTTCGGGTGCTATCATGCCATACCACGAAATGTTTTGCGCCATTCGGAGGGGGCACGCCGAAGTGAGATTCAAAATGCCGACGTCAGTTCACTGGTGGGTAATGATACCAACGTGTTGATTTCGTATTTTCACTGACACCAGGATCATCCTGATGTTACAAGGATTGAATGACTACAGATTAAAATAGTCATCAACAGGTTGACAGCATTACCGACTGACCTTATCCATAGCGGTAACCTGACCGTTAACGAAATTAACCGGTCAGCCGGATTTCTCATCAACAGTTTTGATTTGCCGGGCATTGGTATATTCATGGGCATCAGCGCCCGCTTTCCGCGTATTTTTCGATTTGCACTGCCGGGGGCACTGGCGGGTATCGCGTTCCGCACACTTTTACATTTATTTATCTGGTGACTGACCTTTTTAAGGAGACAGAATGAAAGCCGTTGGTTTCTGGCAACCCGGGGAAAGTACATCCGTTATTGAAGATTTGTCGCTTCCCCACCCATCCATGCCCAAGGGGCGTGATCTTTTGATCAGAGTCAGGGCGGTCGCGGTTAACCCACGGGACCTGAAAAGCCGGCGAAACATCAGTCCCTCTGCAGGCAATCCGGTAGTTATGGGATACGACGCTTCCGGTGTTGTTGAAGCAACCGGACCAGATGTGACGCTGTTCAGGCCAGGTGACCACGTTTTCTATGCCGGTGTGCTCGATCGCCAGGGAGCCAACGCAGAGTTTCAGCTGGTTGACGAACGCATTACGGGGATAAAGCCGGCAGCACTAAGTTTTGAAGCTGCAGCGTCGGTTCCTCTGACCGGTCTGACAGCCTGGGAAATGTTATTTGATCGTCTGCAGTTGTCAGTGAACGGAGATGCTGATCAGACCCTGTTGATGCTTGGCGGTGCGGGCGGAGTCCCTTGTATGGCTATACAGCTTGCCCGCACTCTGAGTCGGGTGAACATCATCGGGACTGCCTCCCGGCAGGAGAGTGTCAGAGCGGTTCGCGGGTTTGGTGCGCATTATGTCCTGGATCATTCATGTGCGCTTGCGCCACAGGTTGCCAGTATTGCTGGGCTTCCTCCCGTTACCCGGATTTTCTCAACGTACACCACGCCATCTGCCTGGGAAAATATGGCCGAAATTATTGCCCCACAAGGCCGTATCGGACTCATCGACGACCCTGAACCACTGGATCTGCGTTTGATCAAATTTAAGAGCGTTTCTGTTCACTGGGAGGCAATGTTTACCCGCCCCATGCATGCTACTGCGGACATGTCTAAACAGCATGATATTCTTAACAAACTCTCATGCATGCTGGATTCCGGTAAGCTCAAACCTCCGTTGCTGGCAGAGTATGGCAGGCTGAATGCTAAAGCACTTCGCCGGGCTCATGAGGACATGGAAAATAAAAATGTGAACGGGAAAATTGTTTTTTCAGGGTTCTGATGAACAGGCCTGTCAGAGTAAAAAAAGATTCGGGTTCAGCACAATGCTGAATTCTGTCTGGCTATAGAGTAAGAATCGTGCCGGAATTGAGCATTTACCCTCAGTACCTGCGGATGAAAAAGCAGTCTGCCCTGACATACTGAACAATCCCTTCTCATAAGATGCCTCTCTTTTGCTGTTTAAAGAGCTGACCAGTTCGGGCGGAGACTGACCTCGTTCCGCTTTCCAAGCGACCCCCTTGTTGAAAGTGCGACAAAAGAGATAGGGCGAATGACTATACTTCGCTCATAGCTGCCCGTCATGCCAGCTCAAAAAATAGGCTTAACGTAGGATATTTTCCGTTTCCCAAGCGGCCCCCATATCAAACCCCTATATTTCTGTATTTCTGTATTTCTGTATTTATCGAATTATATAGAGGTTAACGCAAGCGGGCACTTGCTTCAATACTATATTTCCAGAATTACAGAAATGAAGGATAAGAAAAATATCTGCAACTGTATACAGCTTCCGGTGGTGGCACCATGCAATATAAAGAGCCTGTTGGTATCGGTCAGCTGAAAGGTAGAGGTCAATAACCATCAGGGGAAATTTTAGTTTCCTCTGATGGTTAACCCTGTTGTCTGTCAGGTATGCCCGTTGAGAAAGGCGCTGTTATTCGTAACCGTATTGCTTATTAAGATAATTAACCTGAACCGGAGAAGTCAGCGATCTCGGCCTGATAATCTTGATTTGTTTTTTCACTTGCGCTGGCGCATAACCTGACTCAAGCATCAGAATGGCGGCCATCATACCTGTCCGGCCAGACCCTCCGTGGCAATGGATTGCCATCGTCACACCTGATTTGACTAAAGTCAGCAGACTCGTTTTCTGTCGGGTAAATGCCTGTTCAAACGGCTCTTCAGGTGCACAACTGTCCTTAACGGGAAGGTGAAACCAGTCCATATGAAGTTCAGCACAAAGAGACGGGAGTGCATCAGCTTGATGTTCAGCAAGTTCAGCCAGTGTCATCATGGTGATAACGGCCTGCGCACCGGCTTCTTTTAATGTTTTTAAGGAATCAGCAACGGGAACGCCTTTTGTTCCGGGGCAAGGGGTAAAAATCAGCTTAGCGCCATTGTCTAAGGTGAGAATATCAAAAGGATGAAACATCAATAAAGACTCCATGCATATTTCTATTACCCTGATTAATATTGTGGGCTTGAATCACCATCCATATGGTCCGTATCGACAGCGATATCCCTGACGTGCCATCATAAGCGACTGTAACGAGTTGTGGCTGGGCAGCGTTTTTCAGCTTCTCATCCAGCATGCGTCGGTAGGACCTGATCAATGAGCGTCAGATCCAGCATTCCCCATTGCCTGCAACTGATTCTGGAATGAAAGCCGGTCGATTTTATCCAGGGGAAGACTCAAAAAAAGCCGGATGCGTGTAGCTATCTGTTTTTCAACATCCACGAAGGCGTGGTATTTATCCTCATCCGTTCCTTCTGCTAAAGCCGGATCCCGAAAGCCCCAGTGAGCCGTTATGGGGCCACCCGGGAACACCGGACATCCTTCTCCTGCCATTCTGTCACACAGCGTAAATATGAAATCCATTCGCGGAGCATCAGGATGCTGAAAAGTTTGCAGGTGTTTACTTTTCAGCGTTTCAGTGCTGAATCCCTGATCGTTAAGCACCCTGAGCGTCAGCGGGTGAGGTGAACTGGCCGGTTGAGTACCGGCGCTGAATGCCCGGAATTTTCCCCCGCCGAGCTGGTTCATCAGCACTTCAGCAAACAGGCTTCGTGCCGAATTCCCGGAACACAGGAACAGGACATTGTATGTTTTACTCATCATCGCGGCTTACCTTCTGTCAGGCCGGAAAGGTATGATCGGGCCGCTCAGGTGCTGACAGCCCGACCGCTGGAATTACTTCACGACACGCTGCCCCTGGGCATCAATCACCTGTTCGCCGTCCTCTTTGCTGAACGCTCCCTTTTGTGCGTCCGGCAGAATATCCAGCACCACTTCAGACGGACGGCACAGCCGGGTACCCACAGGTGTGACCACAACAGGACGATTGATCAGGATGGGATGCTGCAGCATAAAATCAATCAGCTCATCGTCACTCCATTTATCCTCTGCCAGGCCCAGTTGCTCATAAGGCTCCACATTTTTTCGCAGCAGGGCACGCACGCTGATCTCCATATCAGCGATGAGCCTGACCAGCTCAGCACGCGCTGGCGGTGTCTCAAGGTATAAAATGACCATGGGTTCCACACCACTGTTGCGGATCAGCTCGAGGGTATTACGGGACGTACCGCAGGCCGGGTTATGATAAATCGTAATTGCGCTCATAAATCACTCTCTTCAGGTTTGACGGGCACAGGTCCGTGACGACCGGAGCCAGGTTAATCACAACGAAACGGATAAACGTAATACCAGGGCTACAAGCGTCACAAACAGCACGGGCAGGGTCATTACAATGCCGACCCGGAAGTAATATCCCCAGGAGATCCGGATATCTTTCTGCGCCAGTACATGTAGCCACAGCAGGGTGGCCAGACTGCCGATAGGGGTGATTTTGGGTCCCAGATCGCTGCCAATAACATTGGCGTAAATCATGGCCTCTTTAATCACCCCGGTCGCCGTGCTGCCATCAATAGACAGTGCTCCTACCAGGACGGTTGGCATGTTATTCATGATCGAGGAGAGGAAGGCGGTCAGGAAGCCCGTGCCCAGCGTGGCCATCCACAGCCCCTGGCTGGCAAACTGATTAAGTACGGCTGACAGGTAGTCAGTCAGTCCGGCATTACGCAGCCCGTAGACCACCAGGTACATACCCAGGGAGAAAATCACAATCTGCCAGGGGGCTCCGCGAAGCACCTTTCCGGTATTAATCGCATGTCCTTTTTTGGCGACAAGAAACAGAATAAGTGCCCCGGCAGCAGCAACTGCGCTGACGGGGATCCCCAGAGGTTCAAGACCAAAGAACCCGATCAGCAATAGAGCCAGTACGCCCCAGCCTGTCCGGAAGGTGTTCAGATCGCGGATAGCTTCTTCAGGTGCTTTCAGACGGGAGATTTCATAGGTTGCAGGAATATCCTTGCGGAAATACAGATGCAGCATCACCAGTGTGGCAATGATGGCAGCGATATCAACCGGCACCATAACTGACGCGTATTCATTGAACCCGAGTTTAAAGAAATCTGCCGAGACGATGTTTACCAGGTTCGAAACGATGAGCGGCAGGCTGGCGGAGTCCGCGATAAACCCTGCTGCCATGACGAACGCCAGCGTTGTGCCTTTACTGAATCCCAGAGCGAGTAGCATGGCAATTACGATAGGTGTCAGGATCAGCGCCGCTCCGTCGTTGGCAAACAGGGCCGCTACCGCAGCACCCAGTAAAATAATCCAGGTAAACAACCAGCGTCCGTGCCCGTTTCCCCAGCGTGCGACGTGCAGAGCAGCCCATTCAAAGAAACCCGATTCGTCGAGTAACAGACTGATGATAATGACCGCAATGAATGTTGCCGTCGCATTCCAGACGATATGCCAGACGGTCGGAATATCACCGACGTGAACCACGCCTGAAATCAGTGCAAGTGCGGCGCCGAGCATCGCACTCCAGCCAATTCCCAGTCCGCGGGGTTGCCAGATGACCAGTACAATGGTCAGAATAAAAATAGCTGCAGCCAGCCACATAAAACCTCCTGTCGGGCAGAACGATACCCGCCCTTCTTTATTATTTTTCCGCCTGACGGATCAGACGTTGCAGTTGCTCAATACCCGTCGGCGCTTCCTGTTGCAGAGGGATCAGCGCCATACGAGAGGCCAGCTCGGTCCTGACCTTATTGATTTGAGTAGCTTCGTGTGCGGCCCTCGTCAATAACAGCGGTGAAGTTGTCTCTGTTGCGACCAGACTGTTATTGATGAGCCATGCCCAGGGTTCAATCCCGGCCCGGCGCAAATCCTCCTGTAAACCGGCGGCTTCCAGAACTGGGGTAGTTTCAGGCAGGGTAACGAGCATAATTTTGGTCCGCTCAGGATCCTGCAACTGCATCATTGGTGTCAGATAATGTCCCTTATCTCCCATCCGTTTGGCCACTTCACGATGGTAGGCACCCGTCGCATCAAGCAGCAACAGGGTATGGCCCGTCGGGGCTGTATCCATGACAACAAAACGCTTCCCGGCTTCCCTGATCACACGGGAAAACGCCTGGAACACGGCAATTTCTTCCGTACAGGGAGAGCGTAAATCTTCTTCCAGTAACGCGCGTCCCTGTGTGTCCAGAGCATTTCCTTTCGTGGCAAGAACATGTTCCCGGTAGCGCTCTGTCTCCGTATGCGGATCGATACGACTGACCTGGAGATTATGGCATTGTCCGTTCAGGGTGTTTTCAAGGTGAGCTGCGGGATCGGAGGTGGTCAGGTGAACATCAAACCCTTTGTCTGCAAGCGCCACGGCGACAGCAGCGGCCAGAGTGGTCTTTCCCACACCCCCTTTGCCCATCAACATCACCAGACCATGTCCGTCCCTGGCAATATCATCAACCAGCATTTCAAGGGACGGTGCAGAGATGACCTCAGAGCGTGATATCGCATCAGCTGATACACATGGGATGTTATCTTTGTCCAGCAGACGCCGAAGCGCCTTCACTCCAACCAGATTTTCCTGCTGCAGGCTTAACTTGTCAGTCGGTAGTGCGGTAAGTACCGGCGGCATTCCGGAAAGAATACGTTGTTCTCGCTGGTACAACGCACTGGCAAGATTGTCCTGTGAGGCTTCTCCGGCCGGCATCATCCCGTTTATCACCAAGTACTGGTGCTTCAGACCGACATGCAGCAGTTCATCATGCGTGCGGGCGACTTCAGCCAGCGTTGACTGCTGAGCGCGGGCGACCAGAATTACCCGTGTCTTTTCCCCGTCTGCCAGTACCGATAAGGCGTGCGAGTAGCGTTCCCGTTGTTTTTCCAGTCCGGCCAGCGGACCAAGGCAGGACGCACCGTCAGGATTTGTCTCGATAAAACTGCTCCAGGCTCCCGGCAGCTGGAGCAGGCGAATGGTGTGTCCTGTAGGGGCGGTATCAAAAATCACATGGTCAAAATCATTCAGTAACGCGTCATCGGTCAGCAGGCCGGTGAACTCATCAAAGGCAGCAATTTCTGTTGTGCAGGCACCGGATAACTGTTCTTCAATGCTGCGCACCACCTCTTCGGGAAGAACGCCTCTAACCGGATCAACGATGCGGGCACGATATTGTTGTGCAGCCGCCTGCGGATCGATCTCAAGCGCTGTGAGTCCAGGGACGGCAGAGATGACCGTCAGGGTATTACCGATCTGCTGCCCGAAAACCTGCCCCACATTTGACGCCGGATCGGTACTGACCAGCAGGATACGTTTTCCCTCATCAGCAAGACGAATAGCCGTTGCGCAGGAAAGCGAGGTTTTTCCGACCCCGCCTTTCCCGGTAAAAAAGAGAAACTTCGGAATACTGTTCAGATAGTTCACGATGGGCTCCTGTCCGGCTGAGTTCAGCAACATGAAGTGTTGCCGCCGCCACAGCTTTTTACCAGAGCTCTACCAGCTTTCTCCTCAACAATCCCAAACCAGCGAACCAGATCCTGGCGCGTCGGATAGCGCCCGGACAGGACGAACTCGCCATCCAGCAGAATCAATGGCAGGCTTTCAGCGCCGGAGCGTTCAAGAAAGGCTTTAACTGTCGGGTTCTCAGCAAACGCCATCGGTTGCTGTGACAGATTAAAGCGTTCCACCGATACACCCTGCTGTTTCAGCCATGTCACGTCTGCGGAAAATGACACTAAAGTCTGATCAACTTCCGTACCGCACACACCAGAACTGCAGCAAAGTGCCGGGTCATATACTGACAGTGTTTTCATTATCTCTATTCCTTCAGGTTTAAGTTAAAAAATGGTCTCACCGATCCGGTTCAGTTCAGCCTGAAGACGCTCTTCAGGGCCGGAAATGACTGATGACGGAAGCGACAGAAAAGCTTCAATCCGGTGATGAAGAATTTGCCAGGCCTTTTCGAAAGCAGCGTCGATTTCCTGTTCACTCCCGGTAGCCTTATCAGGATCCTCCACTCCCCAGTGTGCCCTGACTGCCGGAGCAAGATACGCAGGACAGGTTTCACCAGCCGCATTACCGCACACCGTGATCACCACATCAGGTGTCACCGGGAGGTTGTCCCACGATTTACTGTAGTACCCATCCGTGGGTATCTCTTTGATTCTGAGAAGAGCCAGGGAACGGGGATGGACTTCACCTTTTGGCTGGCTGCCGGCGCTGAATGCATGATGCTCTTTCGGTGAAAGCGCATTAAATGTTGCTTCGGCCAGGATGGAGCGGCAGGAATTACCGGTACACAAAAATAGTATATTCATAATGCCACCATATAAATTCGTTAAATCATATATGTTTAAATAAATTTTTATATCTGTTAAAGACACACCGCTCTGCCACCGGTTGTGGAACTGTTACGGGCAACCCGTCTGACCAGAAGCGCAATTTCCTCTTCCTGGCTCAAATAAGCCTGCTCAATGACTGCCGCCGCCCAGGCGGGCATATGCGCTGAAAGCCGATAGTGGATCCATTTACCCTCACGGCGGTCAATAAGCAGCCCACTTTCCCGTAGCATGGAAAGGTGGCGGGATATCTTGGGCTGGGATTCCTCCAGCGTTCCGCAAAGCTCGCAAACACAGAGTTCTCCTGACGCTCTCAGCAACAGCACGATTTTCAGGCGAGTTTCATCCGAGAGATTTTTGAAAAGCTGAAGCGCGGTGATTGGGGACATAAATACTCCATGGTTTCGTTCGGCTTCATCTTAGTCCTCTCTGAATTCATGTCAACAACACATTCGAAAAATCGAATATTACAATCTATAATTATGATGCTGAGTAAAGGGGGTTAACATGCGTATCGAAAAAGTCATTAGCTGGCTTATCAGGCAGATTCCGGACCGCTTTTTTGACGTTTTATCCGGAACCGAATGCGCGGAAATTGATGGTATTGCGCATGACGGTTTACTGCATGATACTGAACACAAGACAGCATACCCTGTTGCAGGAAGAGGTTTCCGAAAGGTGGATAACTGATCGGATGCTATCAGTCCATCACATCATCATGGCACCGACAGTTCCCGGACCCCATCCCCGACAGCATCAGAACCAATATCCTCCCGCTATGCGGTGTATTTAACGAGAGAGTCATAAATGGAGCAACTGAACGGCACGCCGCCTTGCCTTATGAAGGCGTGGAAGAAGCATGAACACGAACTTCTTTGCTGGTTACTCAGACAAGTGGGTAATGAGGCTGATGCTGATGATCTGATACAGGAAACCTTTCTCCGGGCAATACGACAACATGGGAAATTCTGTGCCATCGTGAATGCCAGAGCCTGGCTGTTTGAGGTTGCCCGGCATCTGCTTATTGATAAAAGCCGCCAGCAGCGTCCATTTATGCCTCTCCACGATGATTTATCATTGCCGGATAATACGCCTGAAACTGTCGACTCACTGGCTGGTTGTCTGCCCCGCATCCTGGATAAAATGGCAGAGTCTGATCGGATTATCCTTACGCTCTGTGATCTTGAGGGGATGAAACAGGCTGATTTTGCAGACCGAAATGGTCTGACACTTGCGGCAACCAAATCGCGTTTATCCCGGGCGAGGGATAGGCTGCATAGGAAACTTTCCAGCAATTGCCAGATCAGACTGGATGAGTATGGTCGGGTATGTTGTTTCACTCCCAAGTGAAGAATCTGTTTCCCCTTCTGGGGTTACCGATAAGCTATTGCAGTGAAATCCTGTTCAATAACATTTCTCAGCAAATGAAATAAATCGAAAAAAACTGCATCCTTTTCTGTCAAACAGCGTCTTCCCGAAAAACAACCGTCGTGAGGCCTGTCCGTTATGTTCCAGATTTTCACTGATTTTGCCACCTGGCTGGTCTATGAATGCCTTAGTCTGAGTCCTGCAACCAAACTCGGGGAGGCGATCCACTTTTTTGTCGAAGACGTGAGCAAAATTTTCGTTCTCTTGCTGGTCATGATCTACTTTGTGGCCATACTACGGGCCTCGCTGGATATTGAGAGGGTAAGAAACTATCTTGCAGGTAAGCACCGTGGAATGGGGTATTTACTGGGCTCCTGCTTTGGCGCCGTTACTCCGTTCTGTTCCTGCTCAAGTATCCCGGTATTTCTGGGGTTTACTTCGGCTGGTATCCCCCTCGGGATTACCATGGCCTTTCTCATCACATCCCCCCTTATCAATGAAGTCGCCGTCCTGCTTCTGGTCAGCCTGCTCGGATGGAAGTTCACGCTCATTTATATTGCTGTCGGAATGGCTGTTGGTATGGCTGGCGGTGCTTTTCTTGATCGGATTAAGGCCGAACGCTGGTTAGCCGATTTTGCCGCCGATGCCCTCAGAGACGGGCAGCAACATCAAACTGATGAGATCCGACAATCTACCATGGCACCGCATATGCCTCTCTCAAAGCGACATGCCTTTGCTAAAGAGGAAACTCTCACCATTTTTAAGCGTGTCTGGCTCTGGGTCATTCTCGGAGTAGGACTTGGTGCGGCATTGCATGGATTTGTGCCCGACGGATGGATCGCGTCGCATCTCGGTGCCGGTCAGTGGTGGACTGTCCCTGTAGCTGTGCTGGTTGGCATACCTCTCTATTCCAATGCTACCGGTGTGATCCCTGTGATGGAGAGTCTGATCACGAACGGCCTGCCAGTGGGGACAACTCTGGCTTTTTGCATGAGCACTGTGGCTGCCAGCTTTCCTGAGTTCATTCTGCTCAAACAGGTGATGAAGTGGCAATTACTGTGCACCCTGCTGTTGCTGTTGTTGACCTCTTTCACACTGGTTGGCTGGATTTTTAACGTTGTATTCCCGTTAATTCCCTGAAGAGGATTATAAAATGAAGCATGTAAAAGTACTGGGTACAGGCTGTTCCGGTTGTAAAACAACCATCCGCCTTATCCAGCAGGTGGCTGATGAGAGAGGCGTCGCTATTCAGCTTGAAAAAGTGGAGTCACTGTCTGAAATAATGAAACACAAAGTGATGGCGACCCCGGCGGTTGTCGTTGATAACATCGTTGTACATACCGGAGGAATACCATCAAGAGACATTATCGAAAGCTGGCTCTGACCTGCAGGCAGGGAAATAATTCCTGTTCGTTCATTGCCTGAAATATCAAGCTCTGATCTCTGTAGAGGACTCCCGGCAGCCCCTTTTTTAATGAAAAGTTCAGACCCAGAGATGAAGGTATACCTTCATCTCTGTCGCGGAGCTCCGCCACAGCAGGTAAAGTTTACACTCTGATATCTCACTTATCACAGTCAGTTCAGGTCCGTTTTTTGCTCTCTGACCGCTGGCCGTCTTACTGCAGTCCCTGTTCAGCCTTTAGTTATCATATTCCTGACGCTTATTCGTTTAAAGTCTGAAACTTCGCTTCAAGCTCAAGTATTCTGAGACACATCTGCTCAATAAGTTCTGGTGTGATGGTTTTTTTAAAACGAGCGATGAGTTCAGCATCCGTGTCATCCATATATTTTATGGGTTTATCAAATGCAACCTGGCTAAGCCGGGCAAGCGCAAGAACTTCATCAATCATAAGGATTTTCTTCATAATGTCGCCTTTTCTTCCCGACTCAGGGTTTTAATGCCAGTCTGGAATTAAGTTTTCCCGGAGTTTCCTCCGGGTTCCGACTTATCTGAGCATTAACAGCGGGACTCTGGTCTGTTCGAGCATCGCAGTTGTGTTACTGCCGATGAAAAAACGTCGCAGGGAAGAGTGCCCATATGCCCCCATGACAATCAAATCCACGCCGTTGTCTGCGGCGTAACGACAAAGCGACTCCGTTACCGAGCGTCCTTCAGCTAACCGGGATATCGCACTGATGCCAGCGCACTGCAGACTACGCTTTGCCTCTTCGAGGGTATGAGCATCGCCGTTAACCATTACGATATGACATTCCAGGCTCTGCAGCAGAGGGCTGAGCGTCAGTCGACGCAGGTTTCTCCGGCTTTCCTCACTGCCATCAAACGCAAACATGACTCTTGAAGGTACAGAAAAAGTTTCAGGTACAATCATTACCGGCTTTTTCTGCAGGCGGATAATGCTCTCCAGATTGCTGCCAACCGGGTTCTGTGCTCCCCGGCGACCGAGCACCATCATACGAATACCCTTCAGGTCAGCCAGGATGATATCCAGTGCGCCATGTTTCTGAAGTTGCTGAACATCCGGGATACCGATCTGGCTGAGCAGTTCCGCGCATCCGGCAAGAATGGCGCGTCCCTGAGTCATCAGCAGGCGGTTACGCTCCCCTTCTATTCGGACAAGGTCCTGCGTCAGTTGCTCCCGGCTGTCAATACCGATAGCCCCCGTAAGGTCAGAAACTGCCGGTTGTTCATTTTTTTCAAGCACATGCAGCAGGGCAAGAGGAACGTCAAGCTTCCCGGCAATCCAGGCTGCATACTCACACACGGCGCGTGTTGATGACGATCCATCCACGCAGGCAATAACGGTGTTGTCCATAGCATTAATTCCTGACATTAATGACCTTCCATCAGTTTTTCGATTTCTTCGGGTTTATCGTGAACACCAAAGCGATCAACGATAGTACGGGTTGCTTCGTTCATCCCGCGGATCTCAACGTCTGTTCCTTCTCTGCGGAATTTAATAACCACCTTATCCAGTGCGCTGACCGACGTGATATCCCAGAAATGGGCATGCGTAACATCAATGACAACTTTCTCTGCAGCTTCGCGAAAATCAAAATACGCCATAAAGCGGTCGGCGGAGGCAAAGAACACCTGCCCGGTGACCTTATAGAGCCGGGACTCTTCCCTGAGTTCTGAAGAGACAGCCAGAAAACGCGCCACTTTAGTGGCAAAATTCAGGGAAGCGATAAGCACACCTGTCAGTACCCCGAATGCCAGATTATGAGTGGCCACCACCACCACCACTGTTGCCAGCATCACCACGCTGGTAGAAATGGGATGGCTTTTAAGGTCGGTAACTGAACGCCATGAAAAGGTACCAATCGAAACCATGATCATTACGGCGACAAGCGCGGCCATAGGGATTTGCGAGACCAGGTCCCTGAGAAAGACTACCATACACAGCAGGACCACACCGGCAGTGAGGGTGGACAGACGGCCCCGACCGCCGGATTTCACGTTGATAACAGACTGACCAATCATTGCACAGCCCGCCATTCCCCCGACAAATGAGGTGCAGATATTAGCGATGCCCTGAGCCTTGCATTCCCTGTTTTTATCACTGGGGGTATCCGTCATATCGTCCACAATCGTGGCTGTCATCATTGATTCCAGTAACCCTACAATGGCGAGGCCTGCGGAGTAAGGGAGAATAATCAGGAGCGTATCAAGATTCAGCGGGATATCCGGCACCAGGAAGACCGGCAGACTGTCAGGCAGTTTGCCCATATCCCCGACCGTACGCACGTCCAGATGCAGCCATATGGCAATCGCCGTAAGCACCACGATACAGACAAGGGGTGAGGGGATTGTTTTATTCAGATACGGGAAGAGGTAGATAATGGCGAGCCCTACTGCCGTCATAGCATAAACATGCCAGGTCACATTGGTGAGCTCAGGTAACTGCGCCATGAAAATCAGGATCGCGAGTGCATTAACGAATCCGGTCACCACGGAGCGTGAGACGTAGCGCATGAGCCCGCCGAGTTTAAGATAACCGGCTATCAGCTGGAATACGCCGGTCAGTACGGAGGCAGCCAGTAAGTACTGTAGTCCATGATCCTTCACCAGGGTCACCATCAGGAGCGCCATTGCCCCCGTTGATGAAGATATCATCGCCGGGCGACCACCAAAGAAGGCCATAATTAGCGGGATACAGAAAGCGGAGTAAAGCCCCACCTGAGGGTCAACACCGGCAATAATGGAAAAGGCGATCGCTTCTGGAATGAGTGCGAGCGCGACAACAATACCAGCCAGCACGTCACCACGGACGTTACCCAGCCAGTCCTTACGCGTCGAGGACAGCAACATAGTAATTTCTCAGTTTTTAGATGTAGTTAGCCCCGGAGGACATAAGTTTCAAATACGATAAAACACATCCGCAGACGGGATGTTATTACGTGCGTTCTGAGGCTCGCTCAGTACGGCGGAGGAAGGGAAAACTCAGGGTGGCGTAATGCGCATGATCAGCAGATAAATCCTTGAAAGCAGGTACTCAGCCCTCAGTGAACAGAATAAGTCAGCGTAATGTACTTTAGTGCTGACCACGTGCTCTGTATGATACAGAATCTATCTACTATAAACGAAAATACAGCACGATCAATGCTCACACTCTATATGGGACGTTCGTACCTGGACATGATTATCTGTGTTCAATGTCCCCGCATGACCGTCTTAACATCCAGAATATTACGTTTCCAAAAAAACCAGAAATGATTAAAAAATGAGCTTAACGTACAATAATTTTCGATATCCAAACTGACCCCTACTAATGCCTTACTCCTCGTCATAATTAAAGATGCAGGCCGCGAGTAATTCGGTCGCGGAATAGCTACTGTATCTTCCTCTCTGACGTTCTGACTCCGAGATTAAATGAAGATTTTTTCGAGCACGAGAGCTCAATACATAGAGGAGCTTGCTTGCGGCAACATGTCCATTCACTTCATTGAAGTGCGGTACCATGCCCTCCAATAATCCAAAGGCGATGACGACGTCGAACTCGGCACCCTTGACACCATGAATGGTGGAGACAGTGATGCCGCTTCTTTCGCGAAAGACTTTTTTGAAGACGGATATTTGATTGATATATGTCGCCCCTTCCTTTTGCAGACGCTCTATTCGCGCAGCTGAGCTGCTGAAAAAAGCCTCTCGATGAGTCAAGAGCGCAGGATGAATTTCCGGAGAAATATTGAGCCTCTTGAGCAGCTCGGTGAAGGCCTGGTCCAGGTAGCGGAGTCCGTCCAACTCATTGACCGTGAGCGCGTTACTCTCCCGCAGCAAGATTCTCGGTGTCAGTGTCTTAGTATCAACGCCGAAACTATCAAGATCTGTTATTACTTCGTTTGCCCAACGCAGTCGCCTAATAAGTAATGCTGGGGAAGAATCCGTCAGTAAAACCTTGGAAACCTTGAACCAGAAATTATCGAAGTTATTACTGAAAGGTATGAGGCCTGGGCCATCAAATTGCTGATCAGGCAACATCGCCACTAGTTTTCGAGTCGTGGAGGCAAGCAAAACCCACTGTGGAGCGAGGACGCAGATGTTTTCGGGTGAGTAGCCGTTGTCTAGACTCTTCCGAATCAGCCTTACAATCTCATCATGAACATCGCTGCGTGTAACCTTTTGATTATAGGTAATCCGGCTGGGAAATTTAGCATCTTTGCCAGCACCGGTGATTTTGCTAGCGTGTACGCTGTAGTTCGAAAAATAGCTGATGATTCGCTCACTGGAGCGATAGTTTAGGCTGAGCGCAAACTCCTTTATCGGGATTCCGGCTTGCGCACGGAATTCATCTAATGGCATAGCGTAGCCACCCAGTGAGCCATAGATTGCTTGATTCGGATCACCAACGATGAGTATTTTGGTCTCCCCCCTTCCAGCGCGAAGTATCGACGTCAAAATAGAGTACTGAATCTGTTTGGTATCCTGATACTCATCCACGAGGATGTGGGAAAACACGCGAGAGAGCAGTACTGCGATAGGAGGTCTGTCCCGCATCAAGCAGTACGCATACCAAAGGATAAGTTCGAAGTCGATCTGTCGGCTTGATGAAAGCTCTTTAAAATATTCCTTCAAAACGTTTTGAATAATAAGATGTTTTCTCGTATCGACACAGCCAAGTTGATAACCCGTTTCAGTAACGTAGTAGTCACAATCCCAGTGAGTGATACCTTTATACTGAGCGCACAGCCTCTCCAGCAGACGCTCACGATCGTACGGGTCGATAACGCGGTAACCACGCGCAAGTTCAGGCGAATAAATGCCATATGGCTTAAGGATCCACTCCAGGCAAAAGGCATGGATGGTACCAATCCATAGCCCAGAAGTATCAACGCCCAAATCTTCAATACGTTCTTGGATCTCATCGGCTGCACGGTGGGTGTAGGTAATGGCAACAACGAGCCGCTTATCAGTTCGACGAGAGAGTTCATAGGCAATTTTGTAGGTCAGGGTGCGCGTTTTTCCGCTACCCGGGCAAGCGATCAGAAAAATGCTCGATGGCTCTGTCACTGCTGCCGCCTGTTCAGGATTGAGGTCCCTTGGATCCCAAACGAACCTCATTGCAACTTCCCTAAGAATACAATAATGGGGTCTCCCGGTAATAAACGTCCAATTGTTATCCTGAACTCAGCCAGGCCAATACCTCCTTGCGCAAAACGATTTATCTCCTGAAGAAATAATTGTTTCGCTGGCAGATTTGCCACATCTGCTCCATATCGGTATTCAGCGCGATACTGGAGAATTCTGACAATAAGGGAACGCGGAAATTTGCCATGTGCAAAATGGATGGCCTGTATGATGTATTCAGGTATCTGGACTTGGGGAGTGAGGTATTCAGCGAGCAAAAGCGCGAACCACCCCTTACCCTCTTGCCGAGCCATTGTCAGCGTACGACTACCCATTTGTTGCAGGTCTCCGGACTTGAGTTGCAGCTTCGCCTCTTCCCTGGTTCCCTGATCCTTGTAAACCTTCGGAATGGTCTGGACGATAGCCTCTTGGTTGCCGGCTGCGACAAAGTCGACTTCGAAGGTGTGTTTGGCGTAAAAGGTTTCAATCCATGGATTTTCTGCCGTGAACTCGGTCAAATCGGCCTGCCGTTCTAAACCGGCTTTCTGAGATCCCGCAGCTTTTGCCTTTAACTTTGCCACAATTACATTATCAATTGCCTGTACGGTGATATTAAAGAAGGCCTTATCCAAATCAGTGATGATGGCGCATCGTTTCTTAATACGTAGGTCATGGAAGAGAACCGCAACATTCTTGAATCCTGTGCTACGAATGTTGATGACACTGATGCCCAACTCGTCAACGCTTACGCCCAGTACAAGCTTAATCAGTATTGGTATCAGTATCTCCTCCACATCCCCCTCAACGAGTATCACGCTTTTGGCGAAGAGGAGATTACTACGCACCGCGTCCAAATAACGCTGGATGCTATTGATTTGGGTGGGATCTAGACCTCTGGCAGGCTGATAGGCCTCGCAAAACGCTCCGTGACGGCCCAGTATGTTTACATTGCTTACATTACTGACTTCGGAGATGTGAGTTGAGTGCGTGGTGTAAATGATCTGCGCATCGCTATATGCGATGCGATCGAACAGCGTTTTTTGAATATGAGTATGGATATGCGCTTCCGGCTCTTCAATCAAAAGGAAATTGGCCATGGCTAGCTTTTCCCGCTGGTACTTGAACTCCAGTAGTTTGAGAGTCAGGTATATTAGGTTGGCACCGCCAAGGCTCAGCTCATGAATTGCACCTTCGTACCCTTCTTCTGATTCACCAACGAATAGTCGCAGGGACTGAAAAAGTTTATCTGCTTCTTCAGGGAGATCTGACTTGATTGAGAGTGAAGCAGGGGAGTAAGTTTCACCTGCGGCGTCCTTAATGGTCTCACGAATATGATTGCGAACTGACTGAACATCCTCAAGTCCTTCGATTGAGGCATTAAGTCCGCGGACCATCTCGGAGATTGGTTCCATCGTTAGTGGATTGATATCTCCACTCTTGCTCTTCAGCAAAGTGAGTAAAGGGTTAGTGCGATTGTTGTGAAACTCAGAAACAACATCGCGCAAGGCCTGGATAAAAGTCAGCGAGACCTCTTTCGTAACTGAAAGGAAGCCCGGCACCTTTGCCCCGATTTCCGGAAACTCCGTCTCTGATGAGAAATCACATATATCAAAATCTCCAACGATACTTCGGTATACCGCTGGATTTCCGAAATCAGCACTGCTCCGTCCAGTGAAAAGCGTTTCGTAATCATCGATGGTGATTGCGTCACGAATCTCCGAGAGTTCCTTAAAATCAAACAATTCTAAGGCTGCCAGCTTCAACCTGATGTCTTTTTTGGGTCGGAAAATGAGATTATATGTGGCCTTATGTATTGGCCCATCGTCCAAGGGAGCCGTACCGTGGAGAAAGAGTGCCTGAACGGATTCATCAGTGGTGATCTCGTCAAACTCCATGCTGATGATGATCCAGTGCCCCTGCCATTGGTCGAGTGATCGGCTGAAATCGCCCTCTTCCAGACGATAAGCAGAACGCACCATATTGTCGTCAAGCAGGAGGCGAATAGCTCGCAGGATGTTAGATTTCCCTGAGCCGTTTTCCCCGATAATGGTGTTCACTCCCTTGTGAAACCGCAGAGACGTGTTCTTGAAGTTTTTGTAATTCACCAGGGTCAGTTTGGAAATATACATGCTTCTCCGGCCTGCCGCTCCTTGAGCAGCCTTAGTTATTTATTTGACCACGATTTTAGCGTAGCTGCTCTGATCGCTCATAGCGGACTGCGCTCACTTATTGCTGTGAGCATTACCTTGAGTTTAATGCCAGCCTGGTACAGTCAGGTTGACAGTACCGGTTTCAGTCCTTCGTCATTAAAAACGGTTCCGGTCTTCAGGACGCCATAACACCAGTGCACCAGTTTCCGCATCAGCGCGCCAATCGCCACCATTTTAGGTTTACCCCGCAGGCACATCTCATCGTAAATATTACGCATTCGCTTATTATAGATTTTTCCGCACAGGGCGGACATGTAAAGCTTCGCTCTCAACTGAGGGGGGCCGATTTTCGACATCCGCGGCCGGCTCCGGACCGATGTGCCTGAGCGTTTCTCGATCGGCACCACGCCCAGAAAGGCGGCAGCCTGCTCAGCCGATACAAAGTTATGGCTGCGAAGCACGACCAGCATATGCATCCCCAGCTGGGGACCAACCGATTTAATTGAGGTCAGCAGTGTATAATCACGCCTCAGTGCAGGGCTGGCTTTGATATGTGCTTTTATCTGCCGCTCGATATTACTTACCTCCTCGCGCAGAAGCTGCGCCATACGCCTGCAGGAACTGATAATATCTGCAGGTGTGTCTGTCGACAGGTATTTTTCCAGCCTGTTCTCCTCACGCAGGGCATCACCCAGCAGAACATCCCGCCGTCGCAGGAGTGCACCGAGATATCTGATTTCGGGTGCCGGCGGCTCCCAGCAGTGTGGCTTCTTAAGGAATGCGTAACAGGCCAGCATATACGCATCCACCTTATCCGTTTTTGTCATGATTCCCATGCCACGCGCAAACTCCCGACTACGGTGAGGGTTGGCCAGAGAAACCTGGAAACCGGCATCATGTAACTCAGTGGCCAGCCGTTCGTGATAAACACCGGTAGCTTCCATTACAACATGAACATCTTCCGGACCGCAGTGCTGGAGCCTGAGCCAGCGAAGAATATTTTCAACTGAATGTCTGTTATTCTGGATGTTACGGGTTTTTATGCGTCCTTTGATACCGTCATAAAGCATGCAAAGATCCAGGGTGTTTTTACTTACGTCAATGCCGACTGGAAACATGGTCAAACTCCTCTCACGTAAACCGTCACGCCTGTTCGCCTTGTACATACGGAGTCGAGCTCCCGGTAACCGTTCAACCTGATGTGCTGGCGTGAAAGGTGAAGCGGAGGGCCATGTGCTGCAAATCAAGGTTCAGCGGTGCCGACTTTTCTGACCTTAAGGGAAGGGGGCGGCTCACTCTGCTTCAGTGGTGGTAGCTAATCACCACAAACTGTTAGATACAAGGGAAGGGGGTGGGTGAGGCAGAACCTGTCAAAACAGCAGCCGGCTGCACCGGGCGACGGCGCCATTTACCCGCAGTACTCCATTCAACTTCAGCTGGCGCCTCCATGCCGCTGACGCGGCATTATCTATACTTTAAGTCTGGCCAATGGAGGTAACCATGTGCGGACGTTTTTCGCAGTCAATGACGCGGGAAGAGTATCTTTCTCTCCTCGCCAATGAAGCCGATCGAAATATTGCCTACGACCCTGAACCCATCGGTCGCTATAACGTCGCCCCGGGTACCAGGGTATTACTGCTGAGCGAACGCGACGAACAGCTGCAGCTCGATCCGGTTCACTGGGGTTACGCGCCAGGGTGGTGGGATAAACCGCCATTAATTAATGCCCGGGTTGAGACCGCAGCCAGCAGCAGGATGTTTAAACCTCTGTGGCAGCACGGTCGGGCGATTTGCTTTGCCGATGGCTGGTTTGAATGGAAGCGTGAAGGAGACAAGAAGCAGCCCTATTTCATCTACCGTAAAGACGGCCAACCAATCCTCATGGCCGCGATCGGAAGCACTCCGTTTGAGCGTGGTGATGAGGCGGAAGGGTTCCTGATTGTCACGGCCGCGGCTGATAAAGGTCTCGTTGATATCCATGACCGGCGCCCACTTGTCCTGGTACCGGATGCCGCCCGGGAGTGGATGAAACAGGACGTTTCGGGTAAGGAGGCTGAAGAAATTGCAGCTGATGGAGCTGTATCAGCTGATCATTTCATATGGCATCCTGTAACGCGCGCTGTTGGTAATGTGAAGAATCAGGGACCAGAGCTCATCGAGCCTGTTGGCTGATGAGATGTGGGAGGCTGATCCGTGTTTTAAAAGCTAATGTACGCATACATTAGCTTTAAAATTAGCCGTGCATCGTAACTAGCCGTCCCGGTAGGCCGACGTACCGACACTGATTATGGTTGTGCTAAAGACCTGGGGAACGCTACTGCCCCTGTGTCTGGTCATGTTGCCTGCCAGGTGATTACTGCAGTTTATATACACCTGCCTGCCAGGGGCTCAATGAAAGGGATGTACCCTGTGGCGCGGTCGCCTGGTGCTGAGTTTCAATGATCACTTCTCAGATCGCATCATTAGCCGGTAGAGTTTAGCGAACCGGGTACTGCAGCTTTATACTCATTAATTGAGGAATTTTGATAGTTATTATGTTGGCGGTGTATCAATACCCGCTTTATCACGGAGTTGATTTTATGGCCGATCCCCTGAACCTACAGACCGACGTCGTCCGGCAGCACACGGTGCCACGTTTTTTACTGAAGCACTTCAGTGCACCGGGAAAAGGTAAGCGCCGGCGGTTGCACGCCTTTGACAAGGCCCGCGGGGGCAGTTACGCCACCACGCCCGACGACGCCACTGTGCGCAACACCTTTTACAATCTTGACGGTCACCCCGAGCGCTTGAGTCTGGAGCCACTGCTGGGGATTTACGAACACCATGCCGCGCCGGTGATCGCCGCGCTCCTGCAGCACCGGGATATCCGCCGGCTGACCGAGGAGGAGCGGTACAAACTGGCCGTGTTTGTGGCCGTGCAGCGTGCGCGTACCTTTGGCGAGCAGCAGCGTATAGCCGGAATGGTCTCTGTGCTTTCAGATAAATTGGCTGGTATCGGCGCGACAGCTGACCAGGTGACCGATGCCCTGGGTATATCGTCAGAACGCGATACCCGGCACCTGTTTCTGCATTTGCTGGCCGATCAGGCGCCTCATATTGACCATTACCTGAATAAAGACTGGTATCTCTTTGAGACCACAGCCGATCATCCGTTCTACGTGTCTGATAACCCGGTAGTCCTGCAGAACAGTAATGACTTCGGGCCATACGGCAACCTCGGGCTGGCAGTTCGTGGTATAGAAATTTATCTACCGCTGTCTTCCACGCTGATGCTCGCCATGTACTGCCCTTCCAAACGGGAAGGAATGCTTCAGCTCCGGCAGGAGATTGAATTTTTAGTGGCACGCGCGCCGAATCGCATACCGGCACATATGCGCCCGTTTGAGATGCTTGAGCATATCCGGCGTTTTACGGACTATCTGTCTTTTCCGCTGAGCCAGGAGAATGTCACCCGTTACAATTCGCTGCAGGTTCAGTTTTCTGAGCAGTATGTTTTCTGTGAAAGGAATGAATTTACTCTGGTTGAGAAAATGCTGGCAGATGACGAGCGATACCGGACCGGCCCACGTTTTAAGGCTGGCTGATCCTGTGAATCGATGAATATAAGTTTGACCAGTCAGATGATGTAGTTATATTTATGATTAAGGAACTAAGGGTATGGAAAAAGAAATATTAACGGCATTAATTTCTGCCGGGGCATCTTTTGTTGGAGCTGGCATTGGTTGGATTGTTGCTTATAAAACAGTAAAAGCACAAGTTAACCAATCTGTTAAGAATCTTGCAGCTTCACATCGAGCGGAGATAATCAGAAGACAACTTGATTCTTTAGAGACACTATGGGGAATATTTGATGCCACATCTCGTACCGGTGGTCAAGGTAGAATAATCCAGCATAGGGAAGGGAATATCTATTTATCCATACCAAATACAAAAAAGTTTATTAACCTCATTGAAAAAACCTTCAATGGCAAAAGTGGATTATATTTTTCAGAAATATGCAGGAGGAAATTGTTCGATTTTCGGAACTATTTACTCTCATTTATAAATACAACTCCTTATGGAGTGCCTCTTATTACTTTAAGCTCGCACCAGTTCGACGAATTCTATAATAAGAGAAAAGAGCTACGACATCAAATAAGAACAGAAATGGGAAGTTTAGATCTAAGAATGGCAAAGGAAGAATTAGATAAACTATCCAAAGACAATTTCAACAAGTAAAGAGACTAATATTAAGATGAGCCACTTTTAGACACGCCGGACATCTTAACTTAGCCCTAGGCAGATATTACAACTTTGCTGGCACAGTGTTTGTCTAGCCAATGTTGAAATGTCGTATTTAAAGCCAAGCTGAAGTGACGTCTGTGGTGAGTCCTGGCAATGCCTTCTTCAGTCTGATTCAGGGTTTGAGGACGGGCGAGGGTGCCAGGTTTTCTCGGCAATCATCATTTTCCGCACGGTCTCTTTTGAAATCCGGACACCGTATTCTGTGGTCAGAATTCGCCAGATGGCTGACGGATTCATATCCCGGCCGCGTGAGCGAATAAGCTGCAGTGCCTGATCTCTGATGGTGGTGTTTAACTGATGATTGCCTGGCTTTCCACGGCGCCGGCTGACCAGACCGGCTGGCCCCAGCTCGCGGTAGCGTTTAATCAGGCGGGAGCACTGACGACGGGTGAGCTCCATGGACTCTGCCACTTCTGCCAGCGTAATTTCCCGCGCCATATAGGCTTCAATCAAATCCAGGCGTAGCGCTTCGTGAAGTGTCAGGAGCACTGGTTTGTTGTCGTCCATTTTTCTCTCATCTGTCGGCCATATCAGATCCGCAGGTGAGGGAAGGGCTCATCGCTTCAGGCTGGGGATAAAATCCTGCGGACTGGCCAGCACCGGGTTGATCGCCCTGAGCTCTTCCAGTGCACGCTCCTGAGCGCGCCTGCGGGGCATTTTTGTACTGCGCATTCGCTTTCCTTCAGCCTCCAGCTCTTCCTGTTTCTGCTGTGCCAGCCTCAGAACGGCACCCAGTCGTTTGTTATCAACAACCGCCCCCTGATCAACGCAGGTCAGTTTATCGAAAATCTTATAACCCAGTGGCCGGTGCTGATGCCGGAAAGTAATGCTTTCGTCAGGGTAATCATAAACGGTAATTTTTTCACCTGCTATGCGCGTATTTTGTTCGGTGGGTTCAATGATATACATCACTTTATCATACTGAAAAGTCAGTGCTTTCGATAAGGTCCGCAGCTCCTGCCAGGCGAAGATATCATTCAGCTCCAGTGGACTCTGTGTGACCGCACGGTGCAGATCTTTAGGGTATTTTGCCGGCCGGGAGAAACGACGGTTAAAATCAGACATGAAATGTTCAATCCACTGATTGGCTTCAGCAACCGAGCTGATGTTCTGCAGTCGCATCTCTTTAATCAGGCGATCCTGCAGGGTTTTATTGACCCGTTCCACGCGTCCTTTTGCCTGGCTGCTGTTGGCACAAATCAATTCGATCGCCAGTTCCCGGAGAGCCCGTCCGAACTGGGTTGTGCCGGTACGTCGGCTTTCGGGTCCGCTGACCCTGAACACCGCATGCTTGTCGCTGTAAAATGCGACAGGTTTACCATGTTTATCAATGTATTGCCGGGTAGCCATCATGTAGTCAAAGGCGTTTTCTGAATCACAGAATCGCAGGTGCATCAGGCGACCTGTGGCGTCATCCATGAAGACCAGAAGACAGCATTTTGGGGCTCTGCCTTCGAACCAGTCATGGTGAGAGCCATCGATCTGAACCAGTTCGCCGAGACAGTCGCGACGATATCGCGGCTGGTAAACCCGGGGTCGCCGGCGGGAATGAGGACGCCAGAGACCGTCGGCTGTCATCCAGTTACGGATGGTTTCAACGGAGAGATAAATATGATGGCGTTCAGCCAGTTTTTCGGTTGCGAGCGTTGGGCCAAAATCTGAATAGTGGCACCGGATCAAATCCAGGGCTTTACAGCGTGTTTCTTCGTCGATCCGGTTGTTTGCAGGACGTCCACGGCGGGAAGATGCAAATGCGGTTGCGCCATCTGTCCGGTACAGACGCACAAGACGCTGCACCTGACGAACACTGAGCTTAAGTATGTCTGCTGCGTCGCGCTGAAGCAAAGCCCGGTCAAATACTCGCTGAATGATGCCAAGCCGGTAAAGTTCTTTGTCTGTCATAGTCACCAACATAAGATCGCGGTCCTGTGCTGAGCAAAATGAAGGCTTAGCGTACACGACGCGTGTGAATTGTGCTGAGACGACAATAACGCTTTGTGCTGACATACCTGGTGCGCTTAATGCATTTTATGTTAAATATCAGTTAGTTACATGAATTTCATGATGCCCAAAAATAAATTTCTCTAAAAGTTACTTTTAGAGTCTGGAGGCCCTTCGGCCTAAATTTTTCTGCGGTAGTCTGGTTGTGGTGGCCAGCAACAACTGTTGGTCAGTTGCAACTGAACTGAATTGGGATCATTGATATGATGGATGATGAAATAAGCAGCTCACCGCCCCTGTGGCGTAAAATCCTCCACGGCATCCTGGATGACTTGCTAAATTCGCTGGGATATCCGGCCACATTGCGCCGTCGCCTAAACAACGGGATTTTGCCAGTGAGTCACCCGCAACTGCGGAACACGTTCTGGCTGCGTTCCGTGGTTTGTTGGCAAACCTGGCTCGAATACGAAAAACACTGTATTCGCTACCTGCGTCTCGGCCACGACGGTGATTATGATTACCTCCAGCGCCATATTCCTCAGCTGGATGGTCTGATAAACAGTGAGACCTCAGAAAGTTTTTGTTGTGATATTACGGCCGTTGGGGGACTGAGTGCGTCGAGTGATTGTGACCAGGAACTCTCCAGCCTGGATGCGTTTGCGCAGCAGTATTGCCAGGAATTGGCAATACCACTGACCAGAGATCGGTTAAACCGTAATCTCAGCCACCACGGCTTACGGTTGTCAGAGATGGTATTCAACCAGTTTACCTGGATGCCTGCCCGGCTATACTGGAACAATGTCGACGGCGCCCACCATTTTGCAGCAGCCCGTTTCCTGGCAACACAGTTGAGTCAGCCGGTTTCTCTGACAGGCCAGTTGAACACCTATAGTATAAATCCGCAAAAAATACGGCAGCTGACGGCGCAGTGGGATTTGTTCCTGGTACCGGAGGGAATTGTCTATGGCGAATTTAAAGACGCGCTATTGCGACTGAAATGCCCGTTTGGCGTATCCAATCCTCCTCACTGGGAAAATGGAGACGAGCAGCATTTCCGGGTTATCTGGCTGGAGCGGCACCAAACGGCTCCGGCGCGCGTATCACGCCTGCTGGCGCAGGCAGGATTTCCGTCACTCAGTCAGCAGCTGAGTGAGCTGAAATAGTCCAGGGCACGAGTAAAAGTTACTTTTACCAGGATAAACACAGGGGCGAGGTCGTCGCCCCATCTTTAGTCTATTTCACAAATTTCCATACACCAGGGGGGATTTTGTCATACAATTTCCCCATTGTCAGCTCTGCCAGGCGATGATCCACGGCAGCGTTAAAATGCTCAAGTTCAGAATCTGAAAGCGAATACTTATTTTTTTCAATAACCTTTTCCAGCGTTTCCCCTGAAGTACAGCGCCTCAATCGTAAAATCCATTCATTTTTGGTCATTTTTTCTCTGCAGGTTCTGTGTACTGTTTGAAATTCTAATATTCTAAGTATTAAAGTCAGTCATCAACGGACTATTATCTTTGTACTCTTTTACGAACAAACCATTTTGCGTATATGAGATAAACCACAGACGTTAGAACTGCGGACAGACTATATATCCACATAACAGGGATCTCATTATAAAAACTTATCGACTGGCCGCTTTTATCTTCCAGAACCAGAATTGCTTTAAAATATTCAGTCACCTGAAAGAACTGGTAGAAGGGTTCCATCAAAACATACACAGAAAATAAATTAAGCAGATATTTTAAAGTCAAATCATGCTCATGCCCGTTGAAGGGAGCATGCTGCGCAAAGCAGGCCACCCATCCCGAAAAGACCAGAATACATATCGCTGAATAAACCACTGTCCATACCGCTGCTTTCATAACTGCCCCACATATTATTGTTTGTAGATAACGCACGTGGCATTCAGGTGTTCAAGCCTGAGGCGTTCTCTTTCAGATAGTCACTGATACTGAGGCTGGACAAACGAATTTTATCAGAAATTTCCCTGAACTGCTCCTCCCACCCGGCCTGCAGCTCCCTGATGGCTGCTATCTGGATAGCAACACTGAAAGGCGTTCTGCCCAGTTTCTCGGAAAGCCAGAAAAGATGCGTGCCGATCTCCTCATCCGGGACCGGTTCGAGCGCATCATGCAGTAGGTTCTTTTCTTCTTTCTGCCATTGGTGACCGGCTCGCGGGAACCGCGGATCAGGCTGGCGGTCTTTTTTCTCCTGATTTTCACGTCTGCCGCGGGCCGGCACTTCGTCTTTTTTCATGCTGACGCGCCCTTTCATGGCGCCGATGGCGGCGACGGCCAGCACAAGCGTTTCACGTTCCTGACGCGTCAGCAGGCTGTCCTCACAAATCAGCGTGTTCAGGTTATCGATCAGCGTATTCAGTCTGGGCTCAGTGACTTTCATTATTTTGCTCTTATTCCTGGTGTGGTGGCGGTCAGTCCCGGCTCTCATTCACCTGGATGGCGACGGGCAGGCCTGCATCAAAACAGCTCTGATACCAGTCGGCCACCTGCAGGGGATCACCCTCTTTTATCCCGCGAATGCCACCGGCATCAGTCAGCTGCAGACAGGTGGTCCCGTTCAGACGGATCACGTAAGCCGCTTCCCGAAGGGTATAATGGTCATCACCGAGCTGCAGCTCCACCGCGTCACCGGCAGCCGTCTGGCGTAATGGCAGACTCCGGACTTCTGTCCGGCGTTGCCGTGCAATTTCAGCATCGCGTTCTTCCAGGTAGAGCGGTTCTGCAATCCCGTGGCCGGCATCCGTCATCTCGACGGCCAGCTGCAGGTTCGGGGCGCGCAGGGTGCGCAGCCAGCCCGCGGCTTCCATCCGCCGGCAGGAGGCACGCAGGTTCGGCCCGTACACCGGGGCGTCCCCGCCCTGCTCCAGCACCCGCTCAATATCCCGCGTGGCCACCGGCCCCGGACGTTTCGCATCGAGGGCGGCCAGCACTATCAGGATCCGCCGCTGCAGTGGCGACGGCCGGCGGGAGGTTATGGCTGCCATGAGCGTTGCTCTGCCGTCGGGGCGCGCAGGATCATTTCAGTCAGCCGCAGCTGGTCTCTGTCGGTGACGTCTTCCGGGGCACGCCCCGCCAGCGCCAGGTGGTACCAGAGTTCAATGGCACTGCGTGCCCGGGCAATCTCCGCATCGGGGTCATTGCAGTCTGCGCGGCCGGCTCGTTCGAGACACCCGTTAATGAAGTCTTCCGTGTCGGCGGTCATCGTTTCATAGCTGAGGCGAAAGTATACTTTTTCATCCATCCTGCACGCTCCGTCTGATAATGTCTGGTTAAGTGTAAAGTCATATCATGTATAGTTTATTGCTAATCAATTAAACATCATATCAGATATGATTTTATTATTAATGATAAATATCATTCTTAGTATGATTTTATGCATGTTCATTAATTATCATATCTATTGCGGATTTCCCGCCTCGCAGATCCGATTTCTGGCTAAGTCGGATCTCCAGACTGCAGCAGGGCTGTTTTGAAAAAATGCCGGAGATGGAAGCAGCGTAGTAAGCTGATTTAATGATGTAAGAATAAATCTTACATTAAGATATGGAGGGGTTATGGCTCGTACGATGACGGTGGACGTGGGTGATGAGCTGCATGAAAAGCAGGCTGAATCCAGACTTCAGGAACTGCGCGATCTGCTGGCCGAAGGGATCAGCAGCGGCGAGGCGAAACCATGGAACAAGAATGCATTCCTGAGGAATGTCAGGGCCAGGGTGGCAAATGAAAGAGATTGAGCTGACACCCAAAGCAGAAGAGGATCTGGAGGCCATCTGGGACTACAGCTTCAGACAGATCGGGGTTGTTCAGGCGGATGCATAGATCGGTCGTATAGCTGCAGTATTTGATGTGCTGGCCATGCATGATATCGGCACGCATTGTGCAGAGCTGGGAGACGATATCTGCACACTGCCGGTAGAACCGGCATACGATCTATTTTGTATCATCACATTCTATGGTTACGGTCATTCGTATTCTCAGCCAGTCTCAGGATACGGCGCGACATGCACCCTGGAGATGACCGGGGAACAGGATTCTCAAACAATATAAGTTAATTGTGAGGTCGACATGACCAAAAAAAACATTGTGTATGGACTCTTTCATTATTATTCATTTCGCTTATAAAAAAAACGCTCCCGGACGGGAGCGTAAGCCAGTGACTTCGGCGTCAAATGAGGGTCTGACAAGTGGAGCTGCGGGTTAATTCTGGGTGATCTGGCTGCGATGCTTTTCCGCCTGTTGCTGATGAATAACGGAAGACTGGCCATTATTCGCCTTCTCATGCACAACAGCGGCTTTCTCATGCTCGCTCATTTCGGAAAATGGCTTAGCAGTTTCTTGGGTGTTCTCAGGTTTGGCTTTCATCATTTTTTTATGCATTTCAGCCATGTCCTGATGGGCGGCAGAATTGCCGTTTTGCATCATTTCATGGGACATTGCGGCCTGATCGTGACCGCTCATATCCATCATTTTCATGCTCTCCCCCTGAACTGCACTTTTTTCAGCGGATGATTGCATCTGATGGGCAGGCGCCTGGGCATTATTTACCTGGTCATGCATGTTCATTGTCTCTGCAGCCCAGGCAGATGAAGCGACAGCCATCATGGCAATAAAGGATACAAGGATCTTTTTCATGGTTGGGTCTCCGGTGTTTTCATACCCGAACAATCAATGCTTATAACAGAGAAAGCATTTGATCTCAGGGCTGGTTGATCATCACGCCAGGAACCGGGCGATTGAATTATCACGCTGTCCTGATTTATGGCTGATTATAAAAAACCGCCTCTGTTTATCGCGTGACTGAACGATGACATTTTTGTCACCTTCCGGGTTTCTCCTGAATAACGGTATTAATCCATTAACAGACGCACACTGAACACAATTTCCCGCCCCTGCTGTTCTGCTGACAGCTCGCCGCCGTGAGCATGAATGATCGACCTTGTAATTGATAATCCCAGCCCCGCGCCTTCCGTGTTGTAGAACCTTGATGAGTCTGCGCGATAGAACCGGTCAAACAAACGTTCCAGATTAGCGGGAACCTGGCCGGACATCGTATTCGTAATCATCACGTTCACACAGTCACTGTCACGCTCAAGGTGTATCGCTGTACAGGTGTTATCGGGAGAATACTTGATTGCATTGGAAAGCAGGTTACTGAAAGCACGTCGGAGCATATCGCTGTCTCCGGCAACAACGCCCTCTCCTTCAACCGTGATTGTCTTTCCTGTTTCGTCTGCCAGGGGCTCGAACAACTCACGTAATTCATTCAGTTCGGCTGCCAGATCCACATCATGTTTATCCAGCCGCAGCAGACCATGCTCTGAACGTGCCAGAAAAAGCATGTCACTGGTCATTCGTGACAACCTTTTCAGTTCTTCCAGGTTAGCGAATAAAATTTCGCGGTAATGCGAAACATCCCTTTCCTTAGCCAGTGCAAACTGCGTCTGCATCATCAGATTACTGACTGGTGTGCGCAGCTCATGCGCGATGTCAGACGAGAAATCTGACAGTTTCCGGAATGCCCCCTCCAGGCGATCAAACATATTATTGAACTCCTGCATGGTCTCAGAGATTTCCGGCGGAGCCAGATCGGGATTTAGACGCTGATCCAGGCTGTGTACGGTCATGGAGGAAGCCAGACTGGTCATTTCCCGTAGCGGTTTCAGACCAATACGTGTGGTCAGCCAGCCCAGAAAAACAGAAATAAAGACCAGACCGATATTGAACCAGAACAGCCAGGTACTGAGTTTGTCCATAAACAGGGTGTGATACCCAGTATCCGTGGCAACCGTAATGATGACATGTTTGCTTTTACCCTGTTCCGGCGTCACGGCAACCCGCCGCGAGATACTGCGGTACACGGTGTTATTTTCTTCCGTCTGGATCATATAGTCGAGAATATCACCCGACTTATTAAGCAGGACCGCTGGAACAACAGAATTTTTGGCATAGAGTTCAACAATTTTTTCATTTTCCATGTTTTTTATAGAAATGAATAAGCCATTGTGCCCCACCATCGCATCGTTTATTTTTTCTGATAATGACTTAATATCCGTTTTGTTCCTGAACGTCTCTGTTTTAAGAAACTCTTCGGTGAGCTGAAGTTTACCTGTCAGAAAATCGCGGTCCTGATTATCGAAATAGCCATTCAGGGTGCTAATCAGGATAAAACTTGATAACCACCATACCGTAAGCATCACCGCAGAAAAAATCAGGCTCAGGCGTGTGGTCAGGGAAATTTTGAACCTCACTCTTCTCTGATCTCCAGGACATATCCGGCACCGCGAACGGTATGGATCAGTTTTGGCTCAAAGTCATCATCAATTTTACTTCTCAGACGTCTCACGGCGACATCAATCACATTCGTATCACTGTCAAAATTCATGTTCCAGACCAGGGACGAGATAAGACTCCTGGGTAACACTTCTCCGGTGCGTTGCAGCAGCAACTCAAGCAGAACGTATTCTTTACCGGTGAGATGGATCTTCTTCCCCGAACGGATCACGGTCCGGCGCACCATATCAACGGTCATATCGGCGATGGTGCAGACTGTTGCGGCCTGCGAGCGTGCCCGGCGCAGTAGGGTTCTTACACGTGCAACCAGCTCCGTAAAATCAAAGGGCTTAATCAGGTAGTCATCTGCGCCAAGCTCCAGTCCTTTCACTTTGTCCCGCACGTTGTCCTTTGCGGTTAAAAACAGGACCGGTTCTTCGTGCCCGGACTCCCTCAGTGCGCTGATGATTTGCCACCCGTCGAGGAAAGGCAGCATCACGTCCAGTATTATCAAATCATACTGTCCCTTCGACGCGGCCCCGAGACCATCGCGGCCATTATTAAAGAGATCGGCCTGATAGCCTTCCTCAACCAGTCCCTGCTGCAGGTAACGACCTGTTTTTTGTTCGTCTTCAACGATTAAAATACGCTGCATGGTCAACTCGCTGATATGAAAGTAAAAATCTCACGCATGAGCTTTGGCTGTCCCCTAGCTGATCTGAGACGGAGCAAGCATTCCAAGCCACGCTACGGCGCCCAGAATGATAATCGCAACAACGAATTCTGTCAGGATGCTGTTTCGCATCAGGGCAACGCTGCGATCATAATTCCCTTCCCTGACCATAACTTCAAGCCGGGGACCCAGGTGAAACCGGTTTGCTGCAGCCAGAAGAAGCATCAGAACAAACAGAGCCGTCTTGGCAAGCAATATCCTCCCCCAGGAACTGTTGAATAAGGGAGTTAAGTTACCCTCAGCAATATACAGATAGTTGACCAGCGCACTCAGGATCAGGGCTACAACAATCACCGTTCCTGCCGTGGCAAATTTTGCCAGGGAGTCAGATATCACAATGACGCTCTGTGCATTATGCTCGTTTCTGCGCATCAGCAGGATAGCAAATGCAACCAGAGCACCTGTCCAGGCACCTGCAGCGCCGAGATGGGTCAGATCGCTCAGTAAATGGAGATAGTAATGCAGACCGTCATGCATAACGGCGTGTCCTCCCCAGGCAAGTGTAGCCAGCGCCACGCCCCCACTCATCGTCATCAGCAGGCAGGACAATACTCTCTTATTAGTGTAAAGGAACAAAGCACCGAGTGTGGTAAACAGGGCACAGAGCCTGACAATCCAGCTAATACCCACATCAGTTTCTTCTATCACCATCTCGATAACATGGATGGATAATTCTCTGAGGTCAGTTACTCCACTCATGGCATTAGATACCAGGAGCATATTAATGCCAGTAAGAATGATGCCTGTAACAACAGCAAAGGTTATAAACGACCTGAAATTAGTCAGGTTATAGGTTTCATGTCTGACACCGCTTATTCCATATATCTGAAAAAATGGCAATCCAAATATTACCATCAAATCCAGATAAAGAAGAAAACGAATAACAATCATAATCAGGTCGTTCATAATATTACTTCACTGTAAAGGTGTAATTACCGGTAATAGGGTGCGTATCTGAAGAAACCGCGCGCCAGTCAACACGATAAGTGCCAGCGGGTAAAGGCTCTCGCGGAATAATGACCATCGATTTAGGGTCAGCGCCTGGCGCCACTTTTGCCGCGACCGGCATCGGAGAATGTGATGACATGCCTTTCATACCCGTCATCGTTAATTTTGCACCTGAGAATTTCACGGTCAGATTTTCCGAGAAATTAAGCTGAATCTTTTCCGGGGCCGCTACGGCTGAATCAGCCTGTGGCACAGAGCTTTTTAATTCCGGATGGGCCATAGCAGAGAAAGCAACGCCCATAACGAGGCCACCTGTAAGAATGGCTTTATTTAAAATCGACATTTTATTTACCTGTTTAGTTGAGTGTTTTATATCAGTGCGTTAAAACCAGATTCTGGCTCCCGCCAGGAATACTACCTGATGGTCTTTCTCACCTTCTCTTTTCGCCATATCGGATGTTTTCCCGTAAAGTTGATTCCAGGAAACGCCTATATAGGGTGCAAACTCACGGCGTATTTCATAGCGCAGCCGGAGCCCCAGCTCTGTGTCAGTCAGTCCCCTGCCGCGACCCCGCGATTCATCATCCTGACTGTAGAAATTCACCTCATAGGATGGCTGGAGTATGAGCCGGTTAGTCAGTAAAACGTCGTATTCTCCTCCCAGACGAAGGGCTGCTTTTCCGCCATTACTGACAAAACCCGTAATTTCAGACTCAAAATTATAGAGTGCCAGCCCCTGAAAACCGACAGCAGCCCAGGTCCGGGCAGAAGCAGGTCTGAAATCCTGCCTGACACCCGCAACCAAATCCCACCATGGGCCAACCGCATGTCCCCAGAGTAACTGCGCTTCAGCCGCCTCCGTTTCCCCATTGCTTCGTTCACCTTCACTCTTTAGCCAAATCCGATCTGTGTCGCCTCCAATCCAGCTGTTAACACTCCAGCTGAAATTGTTGGTGTTATCCGACCGTTGCCATTCCAGTTGATCCAGCAGAACCAGATAATTAATCGCACTGTCGTGAATCGCATGCCCCTGTAAATTGCCGAATGCAGCCTTCCGGTCGGCATCGGTAACAGGCGGAATTGGCGTTCTGCTCTCAGTTACAATGGGCTCCATTGACGTCATCTCAGTGAAATTCTCATCTGCTGGCATCTGCATGGCAGACATGTCGTGCCCGGCGTGGGGATCTGCAGAGACGGAGCCCGCCGCAATAGAAAGCTGTGAGGTAAACAAACCGGCGACCAGAACAGGTATGGCCTTCAAATTTCTCTTCATTCGCATCATTCCTCCACCCGGACTTCACGAAACATTCCCATTTCCATGTGATAGAGCAAATGGCAGTGATACGCCCAGCGGCCAAGCGCATCTGCTGTCACTCTGTAACTGCGTTTTGTACCAGGGGGAACATCTATTGTGTGTTTACGAACCATGAAATTACCGTTTTCATCTTCCAGATCGCTCCACATACCATGCAGGTGAATGGGGTGAGTCATCATGGTATCGTTGATCAGCGTGATCCTGAGCCGCTCACCGTATTTCAGCAGCACCGGTGCGGCATCTGAAAACTTGATTCCGTTAAATGACCAGGCAAACTTTTCCATGTGGCCGGTTAAATGCAGTTCTATGGTACGGCCAGGTTCACGTCCGTCAGGATCCTCAAAGCGGCTTTTCAAATCCGCGTACGTGAGAACCTTTCTTCCGTTATTTCGAAGACCAATACCCGGATCATTTAATTTCGGAGAGACGCTCATCGCCTGCATATCAACCAGTGGGTTATCCGTTTCTGACGCAGGATGACTTTGCATACCCGGCATTCCGGCCATCCGGGAATGATCCATACCGGCCATGCTGCTGTGATCCATGGGCGCGGAGGATGTCCCGCTATCCGGAAGGTCAGCACCGTCCATAGACATCATCTCTCCGCTGTTATCCATGCCTCCCATCTGGCTGTGGTCCATTCCTGCCATATCATGTCCCATTCCCCCCATACCCATATCTTCCATGGTCAACAGAGGACGGGGATCGAGGGGGGGAACGGCAGCACTTAACCCCTCTCTCGTGGCCAGTGTCCCTCGAGCGTAACCGGTCCTGTCCATGGATTGTGCGAAGATGGTATAGGCCTCACCCTGAGGCTCCACAATGACATCATAGGTTTCGGCAACGGCAATCCTGAATTCGTCAACGGTAACCGGGTTTACATACTGGCCATCTGCAGCCACGACCGTCATTTTCAGCCCGGGGATACGGATATCGAAATAGGTCATTGCCGAGCCGTTGATAAACCGTAAGCGTATCTTTTCACCGGGACGGAACAGTCCGGTCCAGTTTTTCAGCGGGGCCTGCCCGTTCATGAGATAGGTGTAGGTGTAGCCACTGACATCCGCGAGGTCAGTCGGATTCATTTTCATTTCAGCCCACATTTTCCGATCGGCAATGGTGGCTGACAGCCCCCTGGTATTCACGTCGCGGAAAAAAGAGCCAACGGTTGGTTTATTGAAATTGTAGTAATCCGACTGTTTTTTTAATTTTTTCAGCAGGCTGTGAGGATTTTCATCGGTCCAGTCAGACAACATGACCACATGCTCACTATCGTAAGCAAACGGTTCTGGCTCCCTGGCATCGATGATAATGGCACCGTATACCCCCTCCTGTTCCTGCAGACCGGAATGGCTGTGGTACCAGTAAGTCCCGTTCTGCTTAACCTTAAAGGTGTAAACGTAGGTATCATCAGGCTCTATGCCCATAAAACTCAGCCCCGGAACACCATCCATATTGGCCGGAAGAATAATGCCGTGCCAGTGAATGGACGTCTGTTCATTAAGACGGTTTTTGACCTTCAGGGTAATGGTGTCACCTTCTTTCCAGCGAAGAACGGGCCCCGGCAGGCCTCCATTGATTGTTTTGGCCTGACGCTCACTGCCCGTGATATTGACGGCCGTTTCACCAATGGTCAGGTCAAACTGAGTACCCTGCAGGGATGCGGCAACTGGCAGGCTCAGACTGGAACGCGCATTGAAACTCCATACGCCAAGACTTCCGGCTACGCCAGAGAGGGTTAACCCCTTCAGGAAAGTTCGTCGAGACGTTTTCAACAGCATGCGCATTCCCTTATTTAAAGTATGGTTACTGACAGAATTCGAGAACCGATTTAAATTAAATTACTGGTTCATCCACTTACAATGAAATGAATCTAGCACACCTTAAGAAACAAATTCATTACAATCGTGTAATGTACATAGCTGTATTACATTTACGTCATCTTCCCCACAGGTTGATTATTTTTATATATGATCATAAGGACATCTTTTATGTACCTCAGAAGGTAATTACACATGAATATATTAATCACGACCACTGCGTTTACAGCTTTATTTTGTGGGGCAGCTTTTGCTCAGTCCAGTGATATTGCCCATGAAGCACATCGATTTGTTAATAATGCCTCAGCCGTCAGTCATGTGAATTACTCGACGCATGAAAACTTACCGGACAGGGTTAATAAAAACAACACGCCCTCATTCTCTGAAATGAATGAACATGAAAGGGCCATTGTTGCTCATTCATTTATGAACAACAGCGCGTCCTATGCGCATCAGAAAATGATTGAGGAACATAAAAAAATGCTGTCCGGCAGTGATGCAAATTCAAAGACCTCGTCTTCTTCTTTTAACGAACTGAATGCCGGAGAAAAAGCCGCTCTCGTGCATGAGCAGGTCAATAATGCCGGTGCGGAAGCACATCAGACGCAGGCAAGAAAGCTTCGCGGGCTGTATTCGACCAGGTAACTGCAGGCGGGTTAGTGCTTAGCGTCAGGTGCGCAGCAGGGCTTTACTGACGGGTTACGTAGCAGGACATGAGCCCCATATTGCTCTGCCGTAACCTGTTTCAGTCCCGTTAATCATCACCGTCGGGCTGGTCATACAGTTCCCAGAGCTTCAGGAGCAAACGGGAAACAAGATATGTTACAAAAATGACGACCATCAACGGTGCTCCCGATTAACTGACAGATGACACGCCTCCTGAAAACCCCTAGCATACGCCGCAGTGTTCATGCTAACGGCGAATTCCAGTAAATGTATTCTACCGATGTCGTAAAAGAAAATGCCTACCTTTCAGCCACCCGCTCGGGGCTGGAATCGAACGAGATCGCTACTCTTCAGCGCTCCTTGCCTTCCCGGTTTAATCTGCGGCATTTGAAAAAAAATGAATCATTAAAACTCGTACTGCAAAAGAAAGCGGGAAAATCACGTGTCGTGGCCTATAAATTTACGTCCGGTTCATTTAATTACACGGCGTATCGTATATCAGATAAAAAGTTCTATAACCTTTCCGATACTTCCGGGAAAGGCAGTCTCGATTATCCGTTACCGGCCACAGCAAGACTCAGTTCGCCTTTCAATCCTGCAAGACTTAACCCGGTATCGGGAAAAGTGAGTCCCCATAATGGCATTGATTATTCCATGCCCATGAACACGAAAATAGTCAGCGTCATCGACGGAAAAATCACCCGGGCCGAATACAACAGCACCATGGGATATTTTGTTGAAGTAACAGGAAAAGCCGGTGTTAAAACTCGCTATCTCCACCTCAATAAAATACTCGTTACTAAAGGGGCCAGGGTTACCCGGGGAGGCGCTATTGCGTTATCCGGTAACAGCGGACGTTCATCCGGTCCTCATCTGCATTACGAGCTGGTCATCAATAACAATCCTGTTAACTCACTGGCGTTCCGGGCAGCGGCACCCGCTGATAACAAACTTGAACAGCATGCCTTTGCGCATGCCAGAGACTACGAACGATACCTGGACTGATAACGGGGCCGCGACGCGGCCCCGTCTGCCGGATTAATTTTTTTTATCGTTTTCACTTCCTTGATGTTGATGATCTCCATGCCCTCCGTGGCCGTGGAAAAGATGCATTAGCGGGCAGACCAGCAATAACAGATATGGCCAGTAACCTGCCACATGTGACCAGTGTTCGCGCAGGAGGGCAAATGCCGCGATTGCGGCGACAGCAATAAGCGCATAGGTGGTACTTTTCATACTGGACTCCTTCTGTTCGTAACAGCCCCTTCACTCAGTGTTATTTCCCGAGCCTGACACTTTTCAGACGCAACGCATTCACAATGACGCTGACGGAGGAAAGAGCCATGGCCGCCGCCGCAATAACTGGCGACAGCAGTATTCCATACACAGGATAAAGCAGGCCTGCAGCCACAGGCACGCCAAGTGCGTTGTAGATAAATGCAAAAAACAGATTCTGTCGGATATTTTTCATGGTGATTTCTGACAGATGACGGGCCCTGTTCAGTATCATCAAGTCGCCTTTGAGAAGGGTGACTCCGGCACTTTCAATTGCCACATCTGTACCCGTTCCCATGGCTATTCCCACGTCAGCCGCTGCCAGCGCCGGGGCATCATTCACACCGTCTCCGGCCATCGCAACCACATGGCCAGACGCTTTCAGTCGGGTTATCACTGCTTTTTTGCCATCCGGCAGAATCCCGGCTTCAACCTCATCTATTCCCAGTTTCCGTGCGACTGCTTCAGCGGTAAGCTGGTTATCCCCGGTGAGCATAACGATGCGGATCCCCGCCTGACGCAAAGCTTTAAGCGCATCCGGCGTGGTTGCTTTCACGGGATCCGAGATAGCTATCAGGCCTGCAAGGTGCCCGTCTGTGGCCACATAGATAACGGTAGCACCTTCCATCCGCAACGTATCCGCAACGGCCTTTTGATTATCAATAACGATACTGTTTTCCTGCATAGCCAGTTCATTACCAATAACAACCCGTTGACCTTCGACATCGCCTGAGACACCTTTACCCGACGGCGCATTGAAATGAGTGACTGCGGGTATTGCGATCCCCTTTTCCTGTGCTGCTTTAACTACTGCCATACCCAGCGGATGCTGCGAGCCTTTTTCCACTGCGGCCGTTACACGCAAAAGAGATGTTTCCCCACCCGGATTGAGACTGATAATCCCTGTCACCGTCGGCGAACCTTCCGTGAGCGTGCCTGTTTTGTCGACAACCAGCGTGTCCACTTTTTCAAGACGCTCAAGGGCTTCGGCATTCTTAATTAACACCCCGGCCTGGGCTCCTTTGCCCACCCCCACCATTATCGACATCGGCGTGGCCAGCCCCAGCGCGCAGGGACAGGCAATAATCAGGACCGACACAGCCGCAATGAGACCGTGCGCCATCCTGGGCTCGGGCCCCCAGACAGACCAGATCATGAAAGCAACAACCGCGATAAGTATCACCAGAGGAACAAACCAGCCTGAAACGCTGTCAGCCATTCTCTGGATGGGGGCCCGCGAACGCTGTGCATCAGCGACCATCTGAACAATTCGTGAGAGCATCGTTTCATCACCGACTTTCTCTGCACGGATGATAAGACTACCTGTCTGATTAATCGTCCCCCCAATGACGGGTTCACCCTCCGTTTTGGTAACCGGCATAGACTCCCCGGTCACCATCGATTCATCCACGGTTGTTTTGCCTTCGACCACGATACCGTCGACCGGAATACTCTCTCCAGGTCTGATGCGGAGCTTATCGCCAGGCAGGACATCTTCCGCATTAATATCCGTTTCATGACCGTCATGATCCAGCCGCCTGGCGGTTTTGGGGGCAAGGTTCAGAAGTGCAGTAATGGCACCTGAGGTTTGTTCCCTTGCCCGCAATTCAAGGACCTGTCCCAGCAGAACAAGCACCGTAATAACAGCTGCGGCTTCAAAATAAATGGCCACCAGGCCATCCATGTTTCTGAACGATGCAGGAAACCAGGAGGGGAAGACGGTTGCAATGACGCTGTAAACCCAGGCTACGCCGGTCCCCATTGCAACAAGGGTAAACATATTCAGGGAGCGGTTACGTAACGACATTCCGGCCCGGGCGAAGAATGGCCAGCCACACCACAAAACGACAGGAGAGGCCAGAAGTAACTGCAGCCATGTGTTGTACTGTGGCGGTACTGTATTCCTCAAAGCGGGAAACAGATGAGAACCCATTTCGAGTATCAGAACCGGAAACGCCAGCAACAACCCCAGCCAGAAGCGTCTTATCATGTCGCGAAGTTCATCACTCGTCCCCGTGGATGCCGTAGCTACGAGCGGCTCCAGTGCCATTCCACAGACAGGACAGCTTCCGGGACCACTACGGCGTATCTCCGGATGCATCGGACATGTCCACACACCTTCAGAAATCTCTTTCTCCGCCTGGCGGTGAGACTGTTTTATCTTATCAGGGCTGACTTCATGGTGGTCGTGGTGATGGTGATGTTCACTGGCATCTTCGGTAAAATAATGATCGGGATGGGCTTTAAATTTGCTCTCACAGCTGGCGGAGCAGAAATAAAGCTGATGGTCCTGGTATCGAATGCTGCTGTGCGCCTTGTCAGGCAGGATGACCATCCCGCACACGGGATCTCTCACCTTATGCAATGCGTGACTCTCGTCCGGGGATGATGTCTGCTCAGAAGCAGTCTGGTTGTTATGTTCCACTGCATTGTCATTTTTCACAGTAACTCTCCTTATGCATATCTGAAGCATTTTCTGTCTTCAGGATATGTCATGGATGCGATTACCACGAATGCCGCCGGCATAAGAGTGCCTGCTGCCGGCGTCCCGTTATCAGCCGTTCCGCTGACTATTCGATTCGCTGGAAGACTTTTTTACTGCCCTCCGGTGAGAATGCGATAACATCGTAAGCCTCTTTTCGGGCCCCCATCTCCATTCCCGGACTTCCTGCTGGCATACCGGGGGTGGCGAGACCGTATATACCCGAACCAGACTGCATGGCCTTATGTATCGTTGCCGCAGGCACATGGCCTTCAATGATCAAATTACCTACAACCGCGGTATGACAACTTCGTAGTCCAGCAGGAACAGCATGCTTTTCTTTCAGGGCTGACAGCGCCTGATCATTCATGACGTGAGTTCGCACTTCGAACCCGTCTTTTTCCATCGCTTTGCCCCACAGGGAACAACAGCCACAGTTTTCAGATTTGTACATATCAATGACTTTTTCACTCGCCATTGCAGGCAGTGACAGGCCGAGAGCCAGGGCCATTAGAACCACTTTTTTCATACTCACCTCTGTATATTATCGATATAAACCCTGACGTCAGGGTGAATCAGTGCAGAAGGACGCCCACTGGGGGCGCCCTTTCAGGGTTATGACACGCTTTTTTTATGTCTGCGCAGCCAGATTAATTTGTAGGCGGCAGGAATAATGAACAGGGACAGCAGCGGAGCCGTGATCATCCCACCAATCATTGGCGCAGCAATACGGCTCATGACTTCTGAACCTGCGCCGGTTCCCCAGAGTATTGGCAGCAGACCCGCAATGATCACCGCCACGGTCATGGCTTTCGGCCGGACACGCAGTACGGCACCATGATAGAGGGCTTCATCAAGACCTTCCGGTGTGAACGTCTCTTTACGGGACAATTCCGGGTGCGCTTCAATGGCATGACGCAGATACATCAGCATGACCACGCCAAACTCTGCTGCCACCCCGGCCAGGGCGATAAACCCGGTTCCGGTCGCCACTGACATATGGAAGCCCTGCCAGTACAGGAACCATATTCCGCCAACCAGGGCGAACGGCAGGCTCATCAGGATCAGCAGGGCTTCGTCAACCCGGCGGAATGCCAGATACAACAGGATGAAAATGATCATCACCGTCATCGGCACCATCAGCTTCAGTTTCTTGTTGGCATGCTCAAGCAGTTCAAACTGTCCGGAGAATGCCACACTGGTTCCCGGTCTCAGTTTCACTTTCTCGCTGATGGCCGTCTTAATGTCGTTAACCACCGACACCATGTCCCTGCCGCGGGCATCAACATAAATCCAGCTGGCTGGCCGGGCATTTTCGGTTTTCAGCATGGTTGGTCCAGAAACGACGTTAATATCCGCGACATCGCCCAGCGTGATCTGCTGCTTCATCGGGGTCAGGATCGGCATCTGTTTCAGCGCCTGCGGACTGTTCCGGTAATCCTGCGGGTAGCGAATGTTAATAGGGTACCGGGCCACCCCTTCAACCGTCTCACCCACCATAGCTCCTCCGATTGCTGAAGAGACGAACAGCTGGACATCACCTACCGTCATCCCGTAGCGGGAGGCTTTCTCCCGGTTGATATCGATATCGATGTAGCGCCCGCCCTCAAGTCGCTCAGCCAGGACAGACACCACGCCAGGCACGGTTTTGGCTACCGCCTCGATACTCTGCGCCGTCGCGTCGATATCGGACAGAACAGTCCCGGACACTTTGATACCTATCGGGCTTTTGATCCCGGTTGAGAGCATATCAATACGGTTACGGATAGGCGGCACCCAGAGGTTTGCCAGACCCGGTAAACGGACTGTCCTGTCGAGTTCATCAATAATCTTGTCAATTGTCATGCCGGGACGCCACTGATCCTCAGGTTTGAGCTGGATCGTGGTTTCCACCATTTCGAGCGGCGCGGAATCCGTTGCGGTCTCTGCTTTACCGGTCTTGCCAAATACAGAAGCCACTTCAGGAACGCTTTTGATTAACTTGTCTGTTGTCTGCAGGAGCGCTGCAGCTTCTGCCGGAGAGACGCCAGGCAAGGTCGACGGCATATACAGCAGATCGCCCTCGTTAATCTTCGGCAGAAATTCACCGCCCACCTGACTCAGTGGCCAGATAACCGTGAAAATGGACAAGGCCGCAACCAGCAGGGTTGTTTTTGGCCAGTGGAGGACCCGCAGCAGCAAAGGATGATACGCTTTGATCAGCACCCGGTTCAGGGGGTTACTTGTCTCGGCAGGAATTTTCCCCCGGATCCAGAATCCCATCAGAATAGGAATGACGATGATGGCCAGTGCGGCCGCTCCCGCCATGGAGTACGTTTTCGTGAATGCCAGCGGGCCAAACAGACGACCTTCCTGCCCTTCCAGGGTAAAGATAGGAATAAAGGACAGGGTGATGATCAGCAGGCTAATGAACAACGCGGGTCCCACTTCCACGGAGGCGTCGGTAATCACCTTCCAGCGGGTGGCGTTGTCAATCTGCTCACCCGGATGCTGATGATCCCACTCCTCAAGCCGTTTGTGCGCATTTTCAATCATCACAATGGCGGCATCCACCATCGCACCGACGGCAATCGCTATCCCTCCCAGCGACATGATATTGGCGTTCAGTCCCTGGAAGTGCATGACGATAAAGGCGATACACAGGCCAAGCGGCAGAGAGATAATCGCCACCAGGGCAGAACGTACGTGCCACAGGAACAGAGCACAGACGATGGCCACCACGATAAACTCTTCCAGAAGTTTGGAACTGAGGTTATCAATCGCCCGGTCGATTAACTGGCTGCGATCGTAGGTGGTCACGATTTCAACGCCTTCCGGCAGGCTGGCCTTCAGCGTCTCCAGTTTATCCCTCACTGCCGTGATAACGTCGCGCGCATTTTTACCCGACCGCAGGATCACCACGCCGCCAGCGACTTCTCCCTGGCCGTTCAGCTCGGCAATACCACGCCTCATTTCGGGCCCGGTCTGCACGCGGGCAACATCCCGCAGATAAACCGGCACGCCGTTCTCACCTGTTTTCAGGACGATGTTATTAAAATCATCAATGCTCTGAAGATAACCGCTGGCACGGACCATATACTCCGCTTCGGCCATTTCAACGGATGAGCCACCGGCCTCCTGGTTAGACGATTCAAGTGCCTGTTTCACTTCGGGCAGGCTGATACCGTACTGGGACAGTTTTACCGGATTGACCTGAATCTGGTACTGTTTCACCACGCCGCCAACCGAAGCGACCTCAGCCACGTTCGGGATGGTTTTCAGCTCAAATTTCAGGAACCAGTCCTGCAGAGAGCGCAGTTCTGAAAGGTCGTGTTTTCCGTTGCGATCGACAAGGGCATATTCAAATATCCAGCCCACTCCCGTGGCGTCCGGGCCGATTTCAGAGCTCACACCCGCAGGCAGTTTGCCCTGAACCTGATTCAGGTATTCCAGCACGCGCGAACGGGCCCAGTACAGATCGGTGCCGTCTTCAAAAATGACATACACATACGAATCACCGAACTGTGAAAAGCCACGCACGGTTTTTGCGCCAGGTACGGACAGCATGGTGGTGGTAAGCGGATAGGTGACCTGGTTTTCTACAATCTGCGGGGCCTGTCCGGGATAGCTGGTTTTAATAATGACCTGCACATCTGACAGGTCAGGCAGCGCATCGACCGGCGTGTTAATTATCGTCCATGTGCCCCAGATGCTGAGAAACAGTGCGCCCATCATGACCAGGAAACGGTTGGCGACAGAGCGCCGGATAATCCATTCAATCATCGTCGTCTCCTCAGTGCCCTGAATGCATATTTACAGGCTGCTCAGACATTGCTGGCATACTGTTTTCTGTTTTTTCAGGGTGGCGCATACGTTCCAGCGCGCCCGTAATATTGGCTTCGGAGTCAATGAGGAACAGGCCACTGACCACCACGGTATCGCCTTCATTCAGGCCGGAGCCAATGCCGGACTGTTGCTGTGATTCATGCAGAACGTGGATCTGTTTCGGCACAAACTTGCCTTCATCATCAACAGTAATCACGCGCTGTTCTTTGCCGGTATCGATAACGGCCTGGCTTGGTATCAGCAGCATCTCCTGGCTCTTGGTATTCAGTTTCAGATAGGCATTCATGCCCGGCTTGAGAAACTCATCCTTATTAGAAACCTGGAGACGGACCTGAAGCGTACGGGTTGTCTGATCCACGCTGGGAAGAATGTTCCATTTTTCGACATGGAATGTTTTATCCGGATAAGCCGGTACCGAAATTTCAAACTGCGACGTATCTTTCAGCAGATATGCGATAGATTCTGGCACTGCAGCGCTGATCCAGACCGGGTCCATCCCCTGAATCTGAGCCACTACTTTATCTTTCGAAATATTCATTCCGGTGCGCAGGTCAAACGCAGTAATGACACCATCAATAGGTGCTTTAATGGTAAAACGGGTCTGGATTGTGCGGGTTGAACGCAGCCTTTGAATATCCTCTTCCGGCATACCAGCTAGACGAAGTCGCTCCAGAACCCCTTTTATCTGGGTTGACGTACCGCCTGTACCGGATAACAGCAGGAACTCACTTTGTGCCTCAACCCATTCAGGAATGGTGATATCGATAAGCGGAGTGCCTTTCTTCACATGATCGCCAATCGTCAGGGGATACACTTTTTCGACGAAACCGTCAGAGCGCGCCTGCACAATGACAAACTGATACTCGTTGTAACTGACATTAGCCGGGATTGTCTGAGAATAATTCAGCATTCCTCGCGTGACTTTTTGCGTTTTTAATCCCAGATTCTGAACCTGCGTTGGATCGATACGGATCCCGCCACTGCTTTTATCGCCGCTTTCATCAGCATATTTTGGCACCAGGTCCATATCCATAAAGGGAGATTTTCCGGGTTTATCAAATTTGGTATCCGGTTTCATCGGGTCATACCAGAAAAGTACCTTTCGCTCCGGTGCCTTTTGTTCGGTTTGTACTGTTTTTTGTGATGAGTTTACATACTGCCAGGCAGTAACCGATATCAGCCCTCCTGCTATGAGGCTGCTGATAATTATTGCAGCATATTTTATCTTTAAAGAAGCCATACAATTTCTCGCTGAAAAATCAAAACACCTGGCATATGCGCCCGATCATTCATTCACAGTAATCCCTTAATGAATGTTCAGGCGCACTGGATGTATTCGCTCCGGACTGATAATCAGGATTGCGTAACGTTAATGCTTTTGAGTAAGGAGATATTGCCCTGCTGAATAAACGAGAAATCGACATGGTTGCCGGTTTTCAGGGCATTGATAGCGTCGTCTGCATTAACAAAAGTGAAGCGCATGGTCATTGCAGGCCAGCCCACAGCAGGGATTGCTTCGTGCGAAATGGTAATCTTTTTACTATTCATATCAATGTCTTTAACGACACCGGTGCCCTTGATAACCTGCTGTACCGAAGCATCACTGGCAGCATTCATATCGCCATGCTGATGTGTTTCAGCATGAAGACCGGCAGAAAACATGACAGAGAAGGCACCAAATAAAACGGCTTTAAGTGAATTACGCATTTTTAATTTCCTGATTAATTAAATAAATTTACTCTACCCAACCGCCACCCAGCGCGGTAAACAGATTAATTTCGTTAACCTGTCGGGAATAGGTAAGATCGAGAATGGTTTGCTGCGTAGCGAAGAGGGAACGTTCTGCATCCAGCACTTCGATGTAACTGACAGCACCACTTGCATATAATCCTCTGGCACGCTGGAGAGTTATCTGAAGTGAATCAAGATAACGCTGCTGTGACTCAAGTTGCTGGCTAAGGCTGTCGCGCAGCGCAAGCGTGTCGGAAACATCCTTAAAGGCTGACTGAATTTTTTGTTCGTAATTAACCACCGATTGTTGCTGGCGAATTTCAGCCAGCTTCAGATTGGCTTTATTCCTGCCAGCATTAAAAATAGGAATTTCAATTTTAGGGATAAAATTCCACATTCCACTTCCTGACGTAAACAGGCTTGACAGCTCCGTACTGCTTGCGGAAAGACCACTGGTCAGGGTAATGGAGGGGAAAAAGGCCGCTCGCGCTGCGCCAATATTGGCATCAGCCGCTTTCAGCTGATATTCCGCTTCCATAATATCCGGTCGCTGCAGCAAAATTTGTGAAGATAGATTTGGTGGCAATTTTACTGGTGCGATCTCCCCGCCTTTCATCCCTTTTTCTGACGGAAGTGCGCGGTACGTTCCCAGCACCAGTTGCAGGGCATTGTTTGCCTGAGCCAGATCGCCTTCTCGTTTGGCTATTTCGGCGCGGGTACTTTCGATTTGTCCTCTCGCCTGTTCAAGTGCCAGAACGTTCGTACTCCCGGTCACGAGCTGTTGCTCAACGAAAGCATAGGACTGTTCATAATTTTTCAGCGTTTCCCGCGCAATACGGAGTTGTTCGTACGCCAGTTGCTGGCTGAAATAGCTCTGTGAAACGTTGGAGACCAGCAGGATGTGTACGGCCCGACGGGCTTCTTCGCTGGCAAAGTAGTTCTGGCGGTCAGCATCACTCATGTTCTTAAGTTTGCCGAAAAAATCGAGCTCATAGCTGAGCTCCAGTCTCGCGTCGTACTCCTGTGTGGTCGGCTTGTCACCTTTCAGACCACCGCTGTATGTTATCCCGGATGAGGCATTCAGCTGGGGATAACGATCTGCATCCGTGACGTTGAACTGGGCTCGGGCCTCTTCAACCTTCAGGGCAGCCATTCTCAAATCACGGTTATTAGTCAGAGCTTCACCGATCAACCGGGTAACCTGGGGATCGACAAAAAAGTTACGCCAGCCCGTATCCTGATAGCCATTTACCGCTGGCGTCAGGCTGTTATGGGACAGTGAAAACTGCTGGGGTACCGGTGCTGCGGGCCGCTGATATTCAGGCGCAAGCGACACGCAGCCTGCCAGGATGAATATCGTGCTAATGCTGAGTAATTTTAATTTGAACATAACGCTTCTCGTCCAGGCAGACCTGGTAAATGGTTCAAATGAAGTCCAGAGTATTGATAGGGGTACTTTACCTAACGCTCTCTGTTTGCCGAGTGACAGGATAATGACAATGTTGTCATTTTTGCTGTAATCCGTTGATAACGATCGTGGGCGCAATAGAATGACATTAGCAGCCAGCCGGGGAGCAAGATGAAAATATTGATCGTCGAAGACGAAATTAAAACAGGTGAATATCTCAGCAAAGGGCTTACAGAGGCAGGGTTCATAGTGGATCACGCTGATAATGGTCTTACCGGATATCATCTCGCCATGACAGCCGAGTATGATTTAGTCATTCTGGATATCATGCTACCTGATGTGAACGGCTGGGATATCATCCGCATGCTGCGCACTGCCGGAAAGGGTATGCCGGTCTTACTGCTGACAGCCCTCGGCACGATCGAACATAGGGTCAAAGGACTGGAACTGGGTGCGGACGATTATCTGGTTAAACCCTTTGCGTTTGCCGAACTGCTCGCCCGGGTGAGAACCCTTCTGAGGCGGGGAAACACGATGATCACGGAAAGCCAGTTTAAGGTGGCTGACCTCTCGATTGATCTCGTATCCAGAAAAGTCAGTCGCGCCGGAAACCGCATTGTGCTCACCAGTAAAGAGTTCAGCCTGCTGGAATTCTTCATTCGCCATCAGGGAGAGGTTCTTCCCCGCTCCCTGATTGCCTCTCAGGTCTGGGACATGAATTTTGACAGCGACACTAATGCGATCGATGTCGCAGTAAAGCGACTCCGCGCTAAAATAGACAACGATTACGAGACAAAGCTGATCCAGACAGTCCGGGGCGTGGGCTACATGCTGGAGGTCCCGGATGCATAGCAAACCTTCCAGACGCCCTTTCTCACTCGCTCTGCGGCTGACCTTTTTTATCAGCCTGTCCACGATACTGGCTTTTATCGCCTTCACCTGGTTTATGCTGCATTCTGTTGAAAATCATTTTGCCGAGCAGGATGTCAGCGATCTTCAACAAATCAGCACCACACTGAACCGTATACTGCAGTCCCCGGTGGATCCGGATGATAAAAAAATAAGCAAAATAAAGGAATCAATTGCCAGCTACCGCAACGTTGCCCTTTTGCTCCTCAATCCCAGGGGTGAAGTGCTCTTTAGCTCAACTCAGGGGGCGGCACTACGCCCGGCAGTGAATTCAGCAGATTTTAGCGAGCACAGCCGCGCACGGGATGTCTTTCTCTGGACGGTGGAGGATCCTGCGGGACCGATGGATACCGGGTCCGAAATGAAGATGGAAACATACAGGATTATCGCCTCCTCTGGTCAGGCGATATTTCAGGGCAAACAGCAGAACTATGTCATGCTGACTGGCCTATCCATTAATTTCCATCTCCATTACCTCGATGCGCTGAAAAAGAACCTGATTGCGATTGCCGTCGTGATAAGCCTGTTGATTGTTCTGATCATTCGAATCGCTGTCCGTCAGGGGCACCTGCCCCTTCGTAATGTCAGCAATGCCATTAAAAACATCACCTCCGAGAATCTTGATGCGCGACTGGAACCGACACGCGTTCCCATTGAGCTGGAGCAACTGGTTATCTCGTTCAATCATATGATTGGAAAGATTGAGGATGTCTTTACCCGCCAGGCCAATTTCTCTGCCGATATCGCGCATGAGATCAGAACGCCCATAACCAATCTGGTGACGCAGACTGAAATCGCACTGAGTCAGGATCGAACACAGAGGGAACTTGAGGATGTCCTCTATTCCAGTCTTGAAGAGTATAACCGGATGACCAAAATGGTCAGCGATATGCTGTTCCTGGCACAGGCAGATAATAATCAGCTGATACCTGACAGGGTCATGTTTGACCTCAGAGCGGAAGTCATGAAAGTCTTCGAGTTTTTCGAAGCCTGGGCCGAAGAACGCAATATCACGCTCAAATTTAACGGGATGCCCTGCCTAGTTGAGGGAGATCCACAAATGTTCAGAAGGGCGATCAATAATCTGTTATCCAATGCCCTGCGTTATACCCCGGAGGGACAGGCAATCACCGTCTCAATAAGAGAGCAGGAGAGCTTTTTTGACCTTGTGATTGAAAATCCGGGGAAACCAATCCCTGAAGAGCATTTATCAAGGCTGTTTGACCGTTTTTATCGGGTAGATCCGTCCAGACAACGAAAAGGAGAAGGCAGCGGCATCGGCCTTGCGATTGTGAAGTCCATCGTGGAAGCACATCACGGAAGAGTGCAGGTGGAATCGGACGTACGTTCAACTCGTTTTATCCTATCCGTGCCCAGACTGGAGAAAATGATTCCGGAAACCCAGTACTGAGAATAAAGATTTAAATGACAAAGATGTCATTAGCCTGTCATGCAGCAAACAGAAGCCATTCGATATAATTAGTGCAACTTATCAGGAAGGCATTATTACTTCATCCATACACGGCATCAGCACAAGCCAGGAGTTGTATTAAAGCCTCATCCCGGCGGAATAAGGTCTGTAGAGTTGTCAGTTGTACTACTGAGGACACAGATCGAAATTCACGGACATCACTAATTCAGAAATGGAGAGTTACCATGAAAAATATCGTCTTAGCATCAGTGTTAGGTTTGAGCTTAATTTCTACGGCCTGGGCCACTGAAACTGTAAATATCCATGAGCGTGTCAATAATGCTCAGGCTCCGGCCCATCAGATGCAGTCTTCTTCAACTCCAGCCGCCATCCAGGGGGCAGCTCCACGGATGGCCGGTATGGATCAGCATGAACAGGCTATTATTGTTCATGAAACCATGAACAATGGTTCAGCAGATGCACATAAAAAAATGGCGGAAAGTCATCAGAAGATGATGGGAACTGGCACCGTTAACGCTTCCCGTCCGGCGACTTCGTTTGCGGCGATGAATGAACATGAAAGAGCAGCTGTTGCCCATGAATTTACGAATAACGGTCAGTCCGGCCCCCATCAGGCTATGGCTGATGCACACCGCCGCATGATCAATGCGGGCTGATGACAACTGAAGTTTCCGTGCGGTTACCCTTTCCTTGATAGATTGTCCCTTATACGGATATGCTGTTATTTTTTGCCCCCTTCAGGGGGCTTTTTTGTCTGACTCAGCTAAACTTATCCGGTAACCATCTGAAAGGGTTTATTATATGAAAATCACAAATTCGCTTTTTGTTATACTGATGTTATCCCTGCCAGCGATTTCCGCAGAACATTCAGAAATGAAAATGTCAGATATATCCTCATCGGCATCGTCACAGGAATATATGTCCGGCATGAAAGGTATGCATGACAAAATGATGGCCGCTGTAAAAGAGTCCGATCCCGACAAGGCTTTTGCGAAAGGCATGGTAGCACACCATGAAGGGGCAATAGCAATGGCTGAGACCGAGCTAAAATACGGAAAAGATCCGGAAATGAGAAAGCTCGCGCAGGACATCATTAAAGCTCAAAAAGGTGAAATTGAGCAGATGAATAAATGGCTTGGTAATCAAAAATAATGATTGCGGAAATAATATATTGCGCGTACAGTCAGAGTGTTCCCGGGCACGGGAACCTGTTAATCGTTAATTAATCAAAACCCGATTCATTTCGGGTTTTTCCTTTTAACCCCCCCAACGCATGCACTGCACCGAGTGAAATTCACCTGAGCCAATTCTGCTTGCTTATTATTTCGATGGGAATTGCTGATTTTAATTAAGTCTATGTTTTAAAGGTGTTTCTCATGCCTGGGTTTGGCAGGGGTTCGTCCTGTTCTCTGGTCATGCGCAATGGCAATTCGCAGTCAGGGCTCAAGACTACTTTTACCTCTTTTTTAACAGAAAGTTTCTGGACCCGATACTTGCCGGAAACATCATCTGCTGTTCATCCCGACCAATAAAACGAAGGTATCACTCTCGTTTGAATCTCACTTACTTTCCATTTTGTAATAAAGAATCAAGTTTTCCAGTGATATATCAATACCAACTTTTTTTAATAACCTTTTTCGCGCAGTGTATATTTCTTTCAGCATATCTTCATAACCCTGACCAAGGTGAATTTGTTTATGGCAATTGCAACACAGAGATATGATATTTTCTTCAACATCAAGAGATGTGTCAAAAGCATCTTGCCTGGACATAGGTACAATGTGATGAGGTTCTGTGTAATTTAAGGATGAATTTCGCCTTCTGAATGTTGGGTGGTCACTATCGACTTCACATCTGTAACCTGCTTTATTCAGCGCATTTTGGGATACGCCTTTACTCCTGGGATACGAGAGGCCATTTTTTACTTCTATTGCATTTTTCTTTGGTTTGGCTTCCCCTGTATATTCAAACGTCTGAACGTTGTCAAAGATATTACTTTTCTCTATGGCATTGATCAACTCATCGTCAGAGTAATACTCACTGCTGGCCATTTCTGTTGTACCAAAAAAATCCAGTTCGTTAATTGCCTGAACAAGTTCCTCACGAATTGTCCATAAGTTTCTTTTGGGTTTTCCGCCGATTTCTTTACTCTTCATTACGGTAATGAATTTTGTACCGGATGCGATATTTCCGACACCTTTAACCTCGAATCTACCAAGTTCTTTTTGAACTCTGCCACCCAGTCCGTTTATGACTCCATTAGCACTCATGCTGTGCAGGTCGTACTTCTTACCAATATCGAAGCATGTGCAGGAATGATTTGGCTCAATAAACCATTTTTTTAACGCTGCAATACTTTTTGTGTCAAAAACTTTATCATTTGTTAATAAAGTTTTCCATTCTTCCACACTGATATCAATGTCACAGACATACTCTCCATCAATCACTTCGCATATTTTTTTAATCACATTCATTCCCCTGTTATACAGATAGTCATAATGAAAATATAAAGCTCGCTAACCGGTATGGTTGCGTAAGGACCGTAGTCTCTCAGAGACCGTGCTTTCTTTTTTTTCAGGCCTGGACACTAAAGGGTCTGTTGCACCCCGAAAAAATTTGTTGCGGGGATTGCTCATTGAGATGAGCCTCTGCTCGATCATACCAGATCAGCAGGCTGCCCCCAATGCTATGGCTTCTTAGTTTGGCCATTATCCGGCCTTCCTCACGACCAATAAAATAGAGACATTACCCGTGACGCTGCCACCGTCTCAGCCCGGAACGATCAGTGAGCGCTTCTGATGACCTTCGGTTTTTTTAACGAAGCGGGTGGGATACGGTTTGTTGCTGAAATCTTAATAATAACCAACAACTGATGCTAATTTCGCACTTTTAACATATATGAATATAAATGTTATGAATAATTGCATTTACAGGAAATATCATGCGTTTTGTCATCCGGGATCCGAAAAAAGGCAGAAACGGATCTGTGTTACCTGAACAAGATAAGCGGCAAAAAATATGTCATTGTTTACGACGTGAGTTATCTGACTGAGGAAGGACAATGGCTGCGGGACCACTGAAGGAGCCGATGAATATCTGGGGGTTTTTGTCACAGGGATGACCCTATATCGGGGCACTCTCAGTTGTCTTGTTGACACATATACTGGCCAGACGTCGTGAAATATTGGCGATTAAAGATAAAGCGAACCTTGAGCAGGAAAAAACTGACAGAGAGCAGGCAGCAGAGCTGTGTTTTATAGGTTCGCAACTGATATTTATTCTTGAAACTTTTGCTGTTAAATGTGCGGATGTGGCCATTGATAAAGGGAAAAATGAAGAGAACGATGATCCGAGGGCTCAGGTTGTGATTATTCCCGGAACAGAGATCCCGGAAATCAGTCTGGCCGGAGTGGAAGGAAACTGGCGGGTGCTGCGGGCATGGGATATGTACCGCATCATGGAACTTCCTGGGATGCTACTTGATGCCCGCATCCATATAGCGAATAGCTCAGAACACCTTTCCTACGGTGCTGACAGTGCTGAACTGCTTCGCATCCGGGCCCGTTACACTACCCCTCTGGGCCTGCGTGCATCTTCCCTGGCAAGACGGATTCGCAGGCAGTGTGGTTTTCCGGAATCGCCTCTTTCAGAGGGGCCACATTCGGCAACTCTGGTTCTTCTCAAGGAACGAAAGCGCCATGTAAAGCAGAGGGTGTCTGAACTGACCGAGTCAGCTATTTAATACTATTAACATTTTTGCCGGAAAATGAAGGCACATACCGGAAAGCAGCGGAACCACACCAGCCATTCTGTATACAACGGAACTGCTTTATCTGACCCGATGGAGTGAAAATATCCGGCTGGCGTACTCAAACACCTGTGACTGGTTTTGTTTTTCCGCTGCGGATATCACTCCCCGGAGATTACGTTTCTGACGCCGCGTCAGTGAGCAACTGGCGTGGGTAAAATTGTGGATGGCCAGTTCCTGTACGGAGCAAGTCCGCAACGCCTGACTAAACAGTCCCATTTTTTCCATTATCAGGTGCTTATCCGGTGAGATAATGGTAATTAACGACTCTATTTTTCGAATTTTATTCCGGATAGAGTCAATTGCCGTCACCGCATCGCGGACGTTAGGCGCTTTAACCCAGATAGGTTCATTGTGCGAAAGCCGGTTCCTGTACTCACGCATTTCCACAACCCGCGACTGTATTTTCGAACGGGCTTTCTTCTCGTCTGATGAAACGCTGTTGTACGTTCTGAAAACCCTGCCTGTTGAAACTGGCCAGAGGTAATGTCGGTTTTGAGAAGAGTCAGGTGCAGCAAAGTCATTATTCAGGATGAAATGCCATGTACTGAAGTCGGTCGCAGCAATGATTTGCTCATGGCTCCACTGAGGTAACGGAGCAGTTGGTTTTTTCTTTTTCCGTTGTTTTTTCTGCCATGTATCATTCAGGTTTTCAATGGCCCGCAGAATTTTGCCGTAAAATACCGTCTGGGTAATGTCTTTACCACAGTGGAACCGGGGATTATTCCACCATTTATCACCAAAACGCTTCCTGGCTTCGGTATCGATGGCATTACGCAGGGTAATTTCTAGATTCTGCAGAAGCGGGTATACCGAACCGCTGGCCAGTTGACTCCAGATGTATGTCCCGTACAGCGCGTGATCGTCGGCAGGTTTGAACGTCACAATGTAGCTACCCAGGCGGGGGGAGGAAATGAGAGGCAGTACGGTATTTACGGGTGTATTCTGTGGCATTGCCGGACCTTATTATTTCATTACTTCCCACAGAACCGGTGTGTAAGTTCACACAGATATTGCAATTGCCTCAGAACACTAAAGGAGGGATTGCCAGATGTTGATGCAGCATATCGGTGTCGGCTATTTTGGGTATTACCGAGCAACTGCTTATGCGATGAAACACTCTCTTATGCCCGAGATTGCGAAGTTAAGAATGAAGGCTCTGAACTTCTGGGATAAGCACGGGATCCGTGCCGCAGCTGATGCTTTTGACGTATCAACGCGAACACTCTACTGGTGGCGCCGGTTACTGCGCACCGGTGGTCCAGAAGCACTAATTCCAAGAAGCAAAGCCCCTCTGGTTCGCCGTTCAAGGCACTGGCATCCTGATGTACTCAAGGAGATCAGGCGTCTGAGAACTGAGTTACCCAATCTCGGCAAAGAGCAGATTTTTGTCAGGCTGAAACCATGGTGTGAAGCGCGGCATTTTACCTGTCCCAGCACGTCAACCATTGGAAGAATCATTGCTGGTGCTCACGATAAAATGCGGATGATCCCCGTACGCCTCAGCGCCAGGGGCAAAGCCCGGTTGATAAAAAAACGCTCAGTGAAGCCCAGAAGACCAAAACAATACCGCCCGGTAAAAACAGGCGAACTCATAGGGATGGACGCGATTGAACTCAGGATGGGGGACCTACGCCGCTATATCATTACCATGATCGACGAGCACAGCGACTATGCGCTGGCCCTGGCGGTCCCTTCACTCAACAGCGATATTACCAGCCATTTCTTCAGCAAGGCCACAAAGCTCTTTCCTGTCGCTATCAGACAAGTTGTCACTGACAACGGTAAGGAGTTCCTCGGTAACTTTGATAAAACGCTACAGGAAGCCTCGATTAAACACATCTGGACCTATCCGTACACACCGAAAATGAATGCGACCTGTGAGCGATTTAACCGGACACTTAGAGAACAATTTATTGAATTCAATGAATTGTTGCTTTTTGAGGACCTGAATTTGTTTAATCAAAGAATGGCTGAATATCTGGTGCTGTATAACAGCAAAAGGCCACATAAATCACTCGAACTGATGACGCCAGTGGACTATATTTTACGTGAGAGTAAAAATTGCAATATGTGGTGGACCCATACAATCGTAAAGATTCAGTACCAATAGCACTAGTTAGCGATTTGTCTATTTTTATTTCATCTACATCAAGCGCAGCTACCAGATTAAGATTAGAATATCCTGTCCCAAAGTCATCGATGGCAAACCTGACACCATGATTTTTATATTTATCAATGTGAATTTTCATACCTTCAAAATCCCCTCCTTGACGCTCCGTAATTTCAAGAAGGATTGTTTTATATGGGATGTTATATTCAGAAATTAATCCTAGTAGTTTATCCCTGAATTTTTCTGAGTCAAGATCGCTTGGATTAATGTTTACGCTCAAAAATATTTCATTCTGAATAGCAGTATGGATAAATTCTCGGATAGCATGGTTAATGACGAATAAAGTCACATCCTCCTGCAACCCTTCCCTTTCAGAAAGCGGTATAAATACTTCAGGGCTAATATTCCCGAGTCTTTCATCTTTCCATCTGAGCAAGGCCTCAAATCCGCAGATCTGTCCGTCTTCAATTCTGTAAATAGGTTGATAGACCAGCGACAGGGCTTCATTTTTCAAAGCCTTTACAAACCTTGCAGATAGTGAACTATTGAGTTCTGCTCTGTTCATAATGAGAATATAAATCATTAAACCGGAAAGTAGTGACACTGTTACTAATAACATTTGTATGCTCCAGTGCTCTGAAAATATCCCCGTAAAATACCCACCTCCTGCAACACAGAGATCATAATGTAGGCTACATGCCCTAAACACTCTAAACCTTAGTGGAACGCTATCATGCCGATCAAGAAGAGGAGCATCAGGTCCTATATTGAAGTAATGCCTGTCATGCTTACTATTTCCGACAACAGCGCTAAAGTTTTTTGAATACATATCAGTTTCGAATCGTCTGAAGACAAATGGTGATAGGGTCACCATAATACCTTCAGAAATATATCCATTGACGGATATATCATCCATAAGCTTAATACCAAAAAGCCACACTCCTTCACGCGAAGGCCATTTTTTATCAAAATGTTCCAGACTTAAGGTGGGACGTAAACTCCCCCACAGAGCACTACAGGCTAATTCTCCTTTTATGATGTAGCCAACATCTTTAATCAACGGATAGGGCCATACTACAACCCGAAGATGTAAGATATTTTCATTAGTACATGGACTGTCTGCTATATTCACATGTGACTTTGCAGCAGTCTTGACAGATTCAGTCTGAACTAGGAGCGATTCAGAGCGAACAAGCACATCGGAAGTATAGTCTTTAATTTTATCCCGAAAAATCAGGTAAGCTACGCTCTCAGATAATACAAAAAAAAATATACCAGCTGAAAGAATCGATAAAGAGAGGACTGATAGATTATGTATCCACTTTCCAGGGCTAATCAAACGTTCCAGCTTACGACTAACCATGCAGATCTCCCCTCAAATTGAAAAGATATAAAGCTATATTTTCGCCAACTTCACTGACCGATTAGCTGGCACTGAACATACTATTCCAGTATACCTATTCTTGCCTTACTCATCACGGGTATGAATCAAATAATGTGACATGGTTCGGATAGATACTGGTTATGATTTACAGAGATAATTCATGCGTTATTAATAGCCTTGTGAAGGCTCCAGATTTATTGCGCAACTTTTAGGCAATGCATGTAATGCGGTTTTTTACTCGCTATTATAGAACGAATATTGATTTTTTGCTGGGCGATCGCTCCCTAAGGTGTGCACCAAAACAAAGGCACTCTTTTTTTTAAAAAAAACAGAGTAAAATGTTGTGTGGTGCCGGCATTACAAAACGAAAGATTATGTTATAATCGGGTTATTATTAATAATGTTTCGCATTACAATGTGTAACCAGATATCTGCATTTGGGTGGAGATAGCTTAAGATGGATAAAAAATATGATTTTTCGCTCAGCTATGAAGCCTTGACACGAGTATGTGAAAATGCAATATGTGAACATATTCGCAGAGCAGGTTCTCTGGAAGGGTTAGGTTTCGCACTTGAATATACCAAGGCCTATGCCATCCTGGAAGTATGGTCTCTGCTGGCAGCTACTGGCGATACATTTCCAGCTCTCATTGAGAAAGACAGAATATATCTGTTGCAGCTAATTTCCGGGAAAAATAATATAGAGCTACATTAGATCATATATTATTTGGCAGATCTTCTCAGTTTTTACTTAACGCACGTCAGAATCAGTGAAGTGAGGAAAAGAAAATTTGTTGTGCAATAATAATTCTGATTATTCTGGTCAGTCGGATTGGCCGTAGATTTTCAGTATTCTTGTGCAATGACAAGACGGGATAACTACCGTCATCGCGCCCTGTCTGGAATCAATGACTTCAGTTTTAGATATAAAGACACATTAGATAAAAGTGAGAACAACTCGTCCTGTATAACATGAGGTAAAGTATTTATCATTAACTTACTGAAGACGGAATAACTACATTTATACCCGAAAGCTATTCTCTTTGAATCTACTTTAGATTTCTATTATTCCTGATTGCCATAGGCTTTTTTACAGTGCCCTGTGATTTCCTTGATTTCACTTTATATTTTATTATCATCCCATATAATAAAACCAGCGAAATAGATAAAACAACATAGAATAACATAAAAATACCTGTGTTAACAATTAAAAAGGGATATTAGGTCGAGTCCGTGAGGGATTTTAACATATGCGCGAATTGATACAACTCATATGTGCTAGCCAGTTTCATCTTTTTCTTTATTTCTTTTATATGATATTTTATAGTATTGACAGTAACTTTGTTTAGTGAAGATATTGTCTTAAGATCTAGTCCATTCGCCAGTTGAATAGTAATTTTTGACTGTTTTTTAGATAAATTAATGCGTACACGTTTTTCAATCTTTTCTTCCTGAATGGAACAAGATTGCGAATGTGTGTAATTTATCAAACCATGTTTGATAGTAATCATTAGTTGCTCAACAGTATTATTTTTCATTGAGAAAGTAAAAGTGTTATTCTCAAATCGTTTTACATCATCAAAACAAAAGCCATCAGTATAATCATGCAATATAAACAAAATCCTGGCTGGTTTACATTTCATAAATTTGGCATTAGGTAAGAATAATTCACCCGACACGGTCTCATAAAACACAACATCTTTACCGAGCAGGTAGTCATCATTTTTTTTGATTATGAATTGAATGTGCGGGATTGCTATTTTTTTAAAAATGTTAATTATTGCTTCATAAATGAAAGCATTCTTAGTAATGACTTATACTTTTACTTCAAACATCTTTCGAAATGATTCGTTGCCAACGTTATTGGATTTTACTATTTACAGCCAGATAATCCCTTTGATGAATTATCACTGATTCCAGAAGGTCGTCGTCGAATGAAACATCCATGTAATCCAAATAATGTCCTCATCAATACGTAATCGATTACATGACCTATTTAGTGAATAAATCATGTTTGAAATTGAGATACTCCACACTCCTCTTGCTCAAGCATTCGCCTTCATTAATTTGAATGTGACAATGTATCCCTGCATCGTAACATTTCTGATACCATTCGCCGATTTGTAATGCGTCTCCTTCAAGTTTCACTATTTTCCTTGTGTTTGTCCATAACTGTAGACAGTTTGTTTTATTCAAACGAATTACGTATGCACAGCGGAATACAGAATATGTTTTACCATCTATCTCGATACTATGCGCAACTTCCCTCCATGAAGCCATGGTGTGGGGTAATACATGACACTCTCTAATCCTTTTTTTATCCAGTTCATCATTCTTCTCCTTCTCAAGTAAAGGCTGTGCTATAAGTTTACCCGTTTCAGTTAGTTCGACAGCAAGTTGCAAATTCCGTGCTCTCAGTGTATTGAGAAATCCTGCTTCTTCGAGCTTTCTGCATGCAGCTCTTAAGTTTGAACCATATACCGGTTTTTCCCCTCCTTGTGCTAGCACTCGTTCAATATCCTTAGTGGCTACTGGCATATGCTTACGCTCATCCAAAGCGGCAAGTACAATGAGTATTCTTTTCTGTAACGTAGACATTCTACGTCCAGATATACCGAGATCTGGCATACTATGTAATATCCTTCTCCAGCGTAACTATAGGCTAATGTTACCTATTAAAAACACAATCAATAGAAGCCTAATTATTATAAAAAGAATGTTAAAATTGCAAATTATTTATTTTAAATTTACTGCAACAGATGTCATCGATATAATAATTTATAGTGATCGTTATAAACCCGCAGTGATTGATTAGAGTCTTGGTTTTTTAATTCACTCCCTGTTTTTATTGGTTTATGTTATTATTAAAGATGCAGTGATTGAATTAACCATCACCACCTTATTCATGTCTTGTGGGTTATCTTCTTTTACTAATGAATATCCTTCTGATTCTCCTTCTGTCTCTTATGTATGAGAACAGGGATACAATTGAAATAACGAAAAGAACGATAGCTATCCACAGGAAAAACAGAGTTTCCATTTTATCCTCACATGATGATGTTGTAGATGTTGTTGTTTTCCAAAATTCACAGCGGGAGTAATATACAACAGGAGTAAGAAAAATCCTATTGCCTGTGGGATGAAATGTGACAATTATTTCACTACCCAAAATCATTTAGCTAAAAAACAACCAGCCAGTCTAAGTTTCTCTCACATGGGGTAAACATGCCCCGTACAAGCCATACTTATCATTTTTTTCAAAATCGTTGCTGTAATAGTTACTGTTCTGCTATAAAAACATAATACTTTTTAATATCTGGTAATACTTTCTGGCTAATTCAGGGTATGAATAGCTAATTTTATTCTAATCCATTCAGTGTCATGGAGCATGAATAATAAACAAAAAACCTTTTTCATTCATCGTATGTTATCACCTTGCTGATGTAGATTTGTAACCATTATAAATGGTAATAAAATGAATAGGTTACACATGGAATATTACCCTAATGAATTTATTCTTGCATTGTTAGTTTTACTATAAGGTTTGGTTATGGATCCTCTATCGATTATTCATAAAACTAATGAAGAAAAAAATGACTGCATTGTTTGTTTTTTGATTGTATCATTATCATCAATATTACTTTTATTGTGCTTTTTTTCTGAAGGTTTAAGTCGGGCAACACAATCATCTTTGTTACTAACACAGATTATGGTTAATTTTTTAGGTTGCTACTGGTTAGCTAAACGTCGAATAAAAAAAGAGTTAATTGATAGTTCATATAAAAATTTACTTTCCTTCAAAGAACATAACTACAATAATTCAACATCAAAAGGTATCATATATATTAAGTTAAATAACAGATTTTTTATAAATTCATTTCATAGTGATTCGAATATATTTTTAAGTGCTAACCTGGTTGAAGGAAAAAAGATAACGGATATATTATACAGCCCAGTTATCAGTATAGATAATTGGCTTTCAGAACTGAAATATGGTTTAATAAGAAACAGCAGTGATTGTTTTTTCTCACTCGATAAATCTATTAATTTTAAAGTTGAGATGATAGCGTGTAAAACGTACGTTCGACGAAATGATTTTATTTGTTTATTATTAATCGTTACAGACGATCATATTAAAAATAAATCTGTCATCATTTCTAGTGAAGATAATGAAGTAAGAGATAAAGAAAATATTTGCAAAAATATTGAGCAGTCTTTATCAAAAATAAACTTTAGAGACACTGTACTAATTATATCACAGATTTCTGTACGAAACATCTCACTGATCAGTGAGGTTTACGGAAGGGATGTCATTACTTCAATTATTGAAAACCTCTGTAAGGAATTGTCTGCAGTATGCTCAGAAAATGATTTTGTTATTAAAAAAGACAACGATACTATAATTTTCTCGTTGCAATTGAAGCGTGTTGAATATCACACAAAAGATATTATTCAAAACAGAATTGGATTTTTTTTCCAGGAATTACAAAAATCCATCACAAGTAATGATTCATTAGTTAAACCGATCATATGCGCAGGTTGCGTCATAGTTAACAACTGTAATATCTCAGGATCAAATATAATAAGTCATGTTCAAATTGCCTTCTCTCAAACTTACAGAATAGATAAAGAAAATGTAATATTTGGTAGCGAAAGCTTATATAAAGAACACGAAGAGAGAATTATTATGCTTGGTCTGCTAACTGAAGCAATTCGCGAAAACCAATTTGTTGTTTATTATCAACCTAAATATAGTTTTATTAATTCTGATGTATCCGGCGCAGAAGCATTAATACGATGGTATCATCCAAATTATGGTTTCATACCACCAGACAATTTTATTCCTTTAGCTGAGAAAGTAGATTTAATACATTCTATAACTGCAATGGTTATCACAACGGTCTTCAGTTTCTCACAACAGGTGAATAGCATTTCTTTCTCGATTAATTTATCTGGTAAGGATTTTGAAAATAGTACCCTTCTTAATCATATAGACAAAATGGCTGAACTATATGAAGTCAATCCTTGCAGAATAATTTTTGAAATTACTGAGAGCGTAATGATAACTAATTCAACTTTAGCTTTAAACAACCTGACTAAACTTAAAGAAAAAGGATATAAAATTCACATTGATGATTTTGGGACTGGATATTCCTCTCTCAACTATCTTAGAGAATTTCCATTTGATGCGATTAAGTTAGACAGAACTTTCATTAGTGGTATTGCTTACGATGCACGGGACTTATCTATTGTAAGAAGCATAGTGTCTCTTGGAAAAGCTTTCAGTTTAGGTATAGTAGCAGAAGGTGTGGAAAATAATGAACAGTTTGAATTGCTTAAAAATATGAATTGCGATGAATTTCAAGGTTATTATTATTCGAAGCCTTTGTCAGGTGATCAACTGATTGATTTTTTGAGGGACCAAAAAAAATAGGGCTGTATGCCCTATTTTTTCATATACTATCGTTTTCCCTTTTTAATTTCATACATTCTTTCGTCTGCATCCTGCATGATAGCAGAGCGTTCAGTATGAATTTTCTCATCATATTCAATAATCCCTGCAGAAAAATCTATGTTGTATTTTTTTTGAGAATTAAGATTGTAGCTGGTAATCCCGGCCCTCAATTTATGAAGGAATTCTTCTGCTTCTTTATAGGTTGACTCGGGTAATAGAACACCAAATTCATCACCTCCTAATCTTGCAACAACGCTTTTTGAACTACTAAGATCTTCCAGCATATCTGCAAAATTGCAAAGTACTTCATTACCTTCTGAATGACCGAAGTTATCATTGATTGGTTTAAAATTATCGAGATCTATGATCAGAACACAGAATGTTTTTTTCTTTTTTTTGGCTTTTCTTAACGATTCATCCGTCATTAGGGCGAAAGAACGCCGGTTACATATACCTGTCAAAGGATTAGTAGTTGCTTCGTTTATTATTCTAAACTCATCCTCTACGATTTCTGCTAAATCTTTAAGCAATAAGAAGTCATCTCTGGTTAATACTCTTGGTACTGTATCAATAATACATATTGTTCCAGCTATCTCACCATCTGGCAGTCTTACGGGATGCCCTGCATAAAACCGGATATAAGGATCATTTTTAACTAATTTATTTTCTTTGAATCTTGGATCAAGGCTTGCATCGGGCACTATTAATGGTTCACTAAGATCTACTGCTATTGTACAAAATGAATCACTTCTATCTGTCTCTTTTATCTTCAGCCCATAACATGACTTAAACCATTGCCTGTCTCTATCAATTAATGAAACAAGTGCTATTGGTACATCAAAGATGTTTGGTGGCAATCCTCGTCAATCTGTCAAATCGTTCTTCAGATTTTGTATCAAGGATCCCCATAGAATATAATGATAATAGCCTGTTCTCTTCTTTATGGTTTGTCATAATTTTCATCTTGAGTGGTTATTGCAGGGTAGTGTTGGTTATCGCTATCTTATCAGAATTGTCCTGGAACTCAATAATCCCAATATCTCATAATCATATAAAACTTAACAAGTTTCCAATACATCATGATGAATAGTGAACTGTTACATCTAATCATCTGTGACCTGAAGCGCTCATTATACATTTCCATGTATTCAGAATGCATAATGATTTGTATATTAAAAATCGCCATAACTTACAATGACTTATTTTTTGTGGCACAATTAAAGCGCATCTGTTCAAATAAATATAAAGACATTAATGCTTGATCTTCATGGTTTCTTATGAAAACCAGTGGCTGAAGAAACGTATGGCAGTTCTGAATCTGAACAAGACGAAACGGCATGACAGGCTCAAGAAAATTGTCCAGGAAGGTGCATAGTTTCCTTATCCAATATTTTCTACTGAGGGTATATTGTATCAGCTTAAGACAGGAACTGTTGATACAGAACAGAAAAGTTCAACACAGCCTGAATCTGCGCGACGCTAAATTTTTTCCTTCTGGCGAACCAACAAACAGCCCGTTTATAGAGAGATTCTGCAGACGACAAAAGGATTAATCCCTGAAATTGCACTGAATTGTCACCTGAAGATGTGCAGGACAAGCCAGATTACTCTTACAAGGGATACCATCGTAATTTAGCAAAAACACCTAAGACCTAAACGACAGCTAAGTACATAGTGCCGGACGGATCATGATTTTTTATTTAACTTACGGACTTCATTTTTCAGCAAATATCTTTTCTCTTCTGTTGTAAACTTATGAAAGCGTTACGCGAAATCCCGCAAGGTTACAGGGGTGTACCAGGCCGGAAATCGCGTAGCGCTCTCTTCTCTTCTGTTTCCTGCCTAACATGTACATCCTGGCATTACTCCAATTCTCCCAAAAACGACGAAATCACCTGCAGGCCGCGTCATAACTGGCTTCAGCTTGGATCTGAACCGCAAAAGGATCCTTTACTCATTTGGGTTTACCCGCAATAATGCTGGATAAGACAATAAAAGGATCCGCGCGCTGCGATTTATTCTCATGGCAGGATCCGGCATTTCAGGCCAGAATACCTGTATCCATACACAGTGCGTGCGCTACGTGAAAAATAACAGATGAACAACCTCATTCCCCTGCAGAATTCACCAGAACGCGTTTCATTATTACCGATTGCGCCGGGTGTCGACTTCGGGACCGCGGTCGCACTTCGCCGGATGGCCACCTCCACCGGAGTCACGCCGGCATACCTGCTGGCCCCCGAAGTGAGCGCCCTCCTCTTTTATATGCCCGATCAGCGTCACCACATGTTGTTTGCCACCATGTGGAATACCGGCATCCGGATCGGCGAAGCAAGGATGCTCACCCCGGAGTCGTTTGACTTCGACGGTTTAAGGCCGTTTGTGCGGGTGCTCTCGGAAAAAGTCCGCGCCCGGCGCGGGCGCCCGCCCAAAGATGAAGTGCGCCTCGTCCCGCTGACGGACGGGCATTTTGTGCGTCAGATGGAGAGCTGGATGGTGACCACCCGCCCCCGCCGGCGGGAGCCCTTATGGGCTGTCACCGACGAAACCATGCGTAACTGGCTGAAGCAGGCAGTGAAGCGGGCCGAAGCTGACGGGGTGCATTTTTCAATACCGGTGACGCCCCATACCTTCCGGCACAGCTACATCATGCATATGCTCTATCACCGGCAGCCAAAGAAAGTCATTCAGGCGCTGGTCGGCCACAAGGATCCGCGCTCGATGGAAGTGTATACCCGGGTGTTTGCGCTGGAGCTGGCAGCCACCCTGGCCGTTCCGTTTACCGGTGACGGACGGGATGCGGCGGCAGTGCTTCGTTCTCTGCCGCCGGCAACGTGAATGCCCCCGTAAGATATCCTCCCTGCCCTTTTCGCCGCATTCTGCCGGCAGGTATTTGCATAAGTAACATTGACTGAGGTGCGCAAGGTCGCATACCTCAGTCAAGAAGAACACATTTACCCCGGCATTATGCATACCGCAGTCAATTTTTTACAGGAATATCGGGTACGGTGCATGACACAGTCAATGCTCTGTGAGGGGAATATCGGGTAAATCATCAGATAATCTTGACTGCGGTATGCGTGACGCATATCACAGTCAAGAGACGGGAAACTTCACACCGCAATCAACTTTTGCATACCACAGTCAATTTTCTGGCTTCATGTTTGTCAGGGCTTCGGCCAGCTTTTGTGGATCGATACCGGCTGCTTTCAGGGCCTTAATGACTTCATCGTAGTTTTGTTCAGGCTTTTTCTCCTCCTCATCCCGGGGGACCGCCTTGCCTGAACTGCTGATTAGCTTCGGATTACGGTAATGGACGCTGAAGTAGGTTGAACGTCCGCGTTTGAATTCCGTGTAGTCGAGATACCCGATATCCTTGAGCTGCTCCATCGCTTTACGGACAGTATGGTTCTGCGTGTAAACGTTTGACGTCAGATTCAGTCTGTCCCGCATACGTTTCATGGAGATAGGTACCGGATTCTGCGGCAGGCTCTCAATGTACGTATACAGCGCCTGAGCGGATTCTTTTCGCTGAAGGGCATCGATGGCCTTCAGACGCAGCAGCACCCTTCTGTCCATGTGGTACAGCTCAAAGAGCTTGGGCTCCGCCTTGATCTCAATGATATCTTCGTTGATGTCATAGTAAGCGGACTGGACAAGGTGCGTTGTCCAGCCTTTCGTTTCACTCTGGAACTTCAGGGTCACCGACGCGAGCTTGAACAGCGAGTTACTGATGCGATCCCGCATTTTTTTATTAGAGCGTCGGGAGTCAAACCCGCACATCTTGACGAACTCCACAAACGAGAGTTCCAGTGAGTCTTTTTTTACGCCATACTCAGACATGGATCGAATGATCCCCAGCCAGACTTTGAAGTCCGTATCCATATCCAGACGCGATCCGGTGATTTTGATATCCGTATACCCTTCACTCTTGGCAATGGAGAGCTGTACGAGCTCCTCAGTCGCGTCTGTGACGTTTTTACGGTTAGCCTTGCTCTTCCCTGTCGATTTCAGCGTAGGAACGAACAGGCCAAGGCGCATAAGGGCTACGGGCTGTACGGTACTGGTGCTGTTGACATCCAGGTTGACAACTTCACCGGTTGATTTATCAACTTCCTGCAGATTCAGAGGTAACTTGTTATTTTCACTCGCCATCTTTTCTTCCAGTAGTTATCCACACGGGAACAGGTGAATGCATACCTCAGTCAACAGGAATACATACCGCAGTAAATGTCTTTGCATATCACAGTATTAGAATATACACGCTATAGTCAATATTTTACATACCACAGCAAAGGCAGATCCTCTCTCAGGTCAAAGCTGGCAAGGCCTCAGACGATCCGGGGATCTCTTCTGGATCTCTGTATGATCTCCTAAGGGATCACTTTATGGGATCGGGGCTGTGGAAAACTGCTTTCATCCTCCAGTCCAGACAGCCCTCTCTGACAAATATCCCGGTTTTCAGAAACCCTTCAGAACGTTACCCACACCAGTCTCTTTGCTGAACATCAGGTTGTCCGCTTTACGATCAGAGCATGCTAATGAAGCCGGTATGAAATATTAACTGCGGTATGCATTTATCATCCTTTTCCGGAATGAGATCCATCACGCAACAACCGCATACTACAGTCAATGTTTCCCATACCGCAGTCAATATCAACACAGTCAGACACCTGACCAGCCTTAAGAAGGCCCGTGCGTAAGCGGCTTTATGTATGTCATCAGATATTACGCTTCCTCGACGCCCCTCACTCTGTTCAGGGCTTACTGCGGCGAGCGTCAGCGTTTTTTCTTTACTGAGGTATGTTCGCTTTTTCTCAGATTCTCATATATCCATGAAATGTGTATGCTGATGAGATTATAACGTGAGCAACTTTGCAAATTTTAAGGCACTTTGCAAAAATTTGATGGGTTTGCTGTTTTATTGCTGCTTTGCATTTATTTCCAAGATTGAATAGAATATTGCAAAGTGTTGATTAAAGGATGCTCAGTATGGGACTGATGGATACGCTTGACCAGTGCATTACTGCTGGCCATGAAATGACAAAGGCGATTGCGATTGCCCAGTTTAATGATGACAGCCCGGAGGCCCGCAAGATCACCCGCCGCTGGAGAATAGGCGAAGCCGCTGATCTGGTCGGTGTTTCATCTCAGGCTATCAGGGATGCGGAAAAGGCAGGCCGGCTGCCGCATCCGGACATGGAAACCCGTGGCAGAGTTGAACAACGTGTTGGCTATACCATTGAACAGATTAATCATATGCGGGACGTTTTCGGTACCCGTTTACGTCGATCTGAAGATGCGTTCCCGCCGGTTATCGGTGTTGCCGCCCATAAAGGTGGTGTCTACAAGACATCAGTCTCTGTCCATCTTGCCCAGGATCTTGCCCTGAAAGGTCTGCGTGTTCTGCTTGTGGAAGGCAATGACCCACAGGGAACCGCGTCGATGTATCACGGATGGGTGCCCGATCTCCATATTCATGCAGAAGACACTTTACTGCCCTTCTATCTCGGCGAAAAAGACGATGCCAGCTATGCGGTAAAACCCACCTGCTGGCCAGGTCTTGACATCATTCCGTCCTGCCTCGCGCTGCACCGGATTGAAACCGAGCTGATGGGAAAATTTGACGAAGGTAAATTACCGACCGATCCACACCTGATGCTCCGTCTGGCTATTGAGACAGTGGCTCACGACTATGATGTTATCGTCATTGACAGTGCACCTAACCTGGGTATTGGTACGATTAACGTGGTCTGCGCTGCCGACGTACTGATTGTGCCGACCCCTGCTGAACTGTTCGACTATACCTCCGCCCTGCAGTTTTTCGACATGTTACGTGATCTGCTTAAGAACGTTGACCTCAAAGGGTTTGAACCGGATGTCCGTATTCTGCTGACCAAATACAGCAATAATAATGGTTCACAGTCACCCTGGATGGAAGAGCAGATCAGGGATGCCTGGGGCAGTATGGTTCTGAAAAACGTGGTCCGTGAAACAGATGAGGTTGGCAAAGGTCAGATCCGTATGCGTACCGTTTTTGAGCAGGCGATTGACCAGCGTTCTTCCACGGGGGCGTGGAGAAATGCGCTGTCTATCTGGGAACCTGTCTGTAATGAAATTTTTGATCGCCTGATTAAACCGCGTTGGGAGATTAGATAATGAAACGTGCGCCAGTCATTCCGAAACATACGGTTAATACGCCTGCAGCTGAAACGCCCTCCTCTGCTGTGCCGGCAGCGCCGATGGTTGATTCACTCATTGCACGAGTAGGCGCTATGGCCCGCGGGAATTCCATTGTCCTGCCCGTGTGTGGCCAGGAAGTGAGATTTTCACTGGAAGTGATCCCGGGTCATTCCGTTGAAAGCCACTCCCGGGTCTGGTCGGGCAACGAACGCGATCAGGAGCTTCTGACCGAAGATGCCCTTGATGATCTGATCCCTTCTTTTTTACTGGCAGGTCAGCAAAACCCGGCCTTCGGCCGTCGGGTTTCCGGTATCATCGAAGTCGCCGACGGCAGCCGTCGTCGTAAAGCGGCTATCCTGACAGACAGTGACTACCGCGTCCTGGTCGGTGACCTGGATGATGAACAAATGGCGGCACTCTCCCGACTGGGCAACGATTACCGTCCGACCAGCGCCTATGAGCGTGGCCATCGTTACGCCAGCCGCCTGCAGAATGAGTTTGCCGGCAATGTCTCTGCACTTGCTGATGCGGAACACATTTCCCGCAAGATCATCACACGCTGCATCAATACAGCCAGACTACCAAAATCAGTGGTCGCCCTCTTCTCTCATCCCGGTGAACTGTCTGCCCGTGCCGGTGAAGCGCTCTTTAAAGCTTTCGCTGATAAAGAGGAATTGTTAAAGCAGCAGACAAAAGAACTGCATGAGAAAAAGAAGGCTGGTGTCGTATTTGAAGCTGAGGAAGTGATTACGCTGTTGACTGCCGTTCTTAAAAAAACACCCGCAGCCAGAGTAAATCAGAGCTCCCGGCATCAATATGCTCCTGGTGCCTCTGCGCTCTATAAGGGCGATAAAGTCATTCTCAGTCTTGACAGAACGCGACTGCCTGCAGAATGTATTGAGAAGATTGAAGGGATTCTGAAGGAACTCGAAGCGAAAGCAGGTTGACTGAACTGATACGCTAACCTGAAAATTGTTTCTCGTTGTCACTGCAATTAACACCATCTTCTATTGGCCAGCAAAATCTTGCTGGCCTTTTCATTATGCTCTTCTGCTGTATTTCATGCGCATTTAGCATTCATCGCTTGTGCGTCGAACTCAATCTCAGTTATTAACCCGAACTTAACTGCTGTTGCAGATCTCCGGAGTTCAACCGGGACCACGGTCCCACAGACGTATACCGGGACCTGAATCTCGACTGAGACCGCGGTCCCATCGATGCATACAGAGTCCTGAACCTCGACTGGGACCACGGTCCCACAGATGCTACGGAGTACTGAACCTCGGCTGTGACCACGGTCCCACAGATACATGCAGAGTCCTGAACCTCGACTGGGGCCATGGTCCCACAGATGCATGAAGAGTCCTGTACCTCGACTGGGACCACGGTCCCTCAGATGAATACAGAGTCCTGAATCTCGACTGGGACCACGGTCCCACAGATGCATGCAGAGTCCTGAACCTCGACTGGGACCGTGGTCCCTCAGATGAATGTAGAGTCCTGAATCTCGACTGGGACCACGGTCCCACAAAGCCAGCAGTGGCCGGAATCTCATATTGACTACGTGTCTTGACACCAGGCTGGAAACCTTTAATAGATGATTAAAAGATGATTTTGCAGTGCCGGGAAGTATGCAGATAAATCTATCCCTAATGTATCTGTGGATGGGCTGGAGCCGGCCTGGATTAAATCTGCCTGAGCTAAACTGAAAAAAATTCTATGATGCGATCATATGATGTAAAACCTGCAAAAATTTGCGGGTAAGCGACACTATTATCGAACTCTGCATCCTTGAGAAAAACCAGCAGTCGCGTTACACGCTAGCCTGTCTTTCACCCAGTTAGCAACTTGATCGTACACGCCGCTCTCATTATCCCAAATGAAAACCACCCACCAGACTGTCCGAACACAAAAATTCTATCCGCGGAATTATTCACTGAATCTTTTCCGAGCATGCCGTTTCTGTCCGGTCAGTATGGAATTTTTCTGGCGAAACCGGGCAGGGGAGGGGGATACGAACAGGCCTCATCGTGAGGACAGGATATGTCTACTGTTGTGGGGTCAGTCCAGACTGCAGCATGTAGTGTTCAAAAAAAGTACTTCTTCCGATGATTTTAGAACACATTTGAGATATTCTTCGAGGATACGTGTTTTTGTCTTGCTGAATGTAGTAGCACTAAAGCTGAGTGATACTCTTAGTGTCAAAACCTATGAGGTTGATATGTCGCCAGTGTAGGTGCTATAGTAGTTGCAGGAAAGATTTATGGTTGAAAGATACATGAGGCACTCCATTCAATATTTTTGAGAAGGGATGATGCCGTAGGTGACAGATTTTGCCTATGCGAAAGACGCACCTGAAGACCGATGTGTAGTTGGTTCGTAACATTCGCGTTTGCTTGTGTTGCTGAGTCGGCAAGCATCTAAAGGTCGATGATAAGTTCGAGTTATAACATTCTGAGTAATAAAATATCATTGTGTTATAGCAAGACATTCATTGAAAGTATTTTTCAACAGTAATACGGGTAAATTTACCCAAAAAAAAGAAAGGCCAAGCTCAGCTTGGCCTTTTGATTATTGATATTCCATAAAATCACTTGTGAACATATTTATGTGTGATTTATCTTTTATTGATTCTAATGTGTCATGACAGTTGTAGAAGTTTCCTGATATCTTCTTTCCATTTTTTTTCTGAACATTAAAATGTCTATATTCATCCAGTCTATGACCAAAGCGATATTTTGAGCTTATTGTGCATAACACTCCATGCCCATCTTGAGTAGATGTCCCTTGCTTTGAGTGATACTCATGACCAAATACGAAGTTATTCAGGTTATCATCTACAAAAACTCGTCCAGGACTAACGTCAGGGACTTTTTTATAACAATCATCTTTTAGTTTTTTGATAGCGGCGGCAATATTTGAAATATCTATGGTGTGTATGGATTTTAAACTGTCATAAAAATCCCTAAGAACTTTTTTATTGAAATTCCTATAAGGTAATCGCATCAAGATGTTATTATTTATAAATAACTCTTGTTTTAGATGGAAGAATTTTTTTAGAGCAAGGTTAATCAATGCTTCATTTTTTTGTTTCACTTGCCCATCAGTTAGTTCTGCAATTGATGATAAGCTAAATACCATAAAAAAAAGGCCTAAATACTTACGTAGATACTCATAATAATCAGAGTCGCAAAAAATAATTGTCCCACTGAAAGCAGAGTAAAAATCACCAAGTTGTTGTTCAATAGTAGTCAAGAGCTCCTTATGACTAGCCCTGCTTGGAGTTTTGACTTTTGAAATGATACATCTCTCGCCTTTTGACGTAAGCGCATTTACAACAGGGGCCGATATTGATTTTTCGAACCAAGTTAGCTGCCTATCATCCTTTGTCACCAAGATGAAATTTATCATAAGTTATCACTTCAATAGTCGCACAAGAATATCAGTTGGAATTGTAATCCTTCTTAGATCTTCATCCTCAAGATTGTTCAGGATTGTAAGGAATTCTAATGTGGCTTTTTTCTTGTCTATTCTTTCGTTTTTCTTAATTGCAGATAAGGTAGATGAAGATTTGGACTCAAATTCTTCACCGTTAGGTACTAATCCAATGTACTCAGGCTTTATTGCGTCTTTATATATATATGCATCTAATTCTACTGAGTGTTTTTCCACCCATTCTTTTATTCCTTTGAAGTCTTTTTCTTGCTTGATGTTTTTAAATTTATCACCAAGCGTGCTCAATAAAAGTGGTCTTTTTTTCTTGGCCCAATTAGACTTGATTTCTTCTTTTATTTGTTGAACTATTTCTTCCATCTCATTTTCCTTCATTTTGTTTATGCGTTATTAAACCTGTCATGATTTGCCCTTACACACGAACATGGCAAACATGATTATATGTACTGCTTCATTGAAAACAATAGCATTGTTATCGTGTTTGACTCTCGCCTAGTGTTTGTGCCAGTTTGCTTCCGCCCTGTTATTGCTTTGTATTTGACTCTTATCCAGTTACATTCAGGGTTACCGGAGGTTGTCTCATACTTCATAAAACTACGCTCGATTGCCGATTGTTTTACCCAGTGGCATCTTTTCCCGCATGAAAACTCAATCCACCCTTCAGGACATTCTACGCCTACTGCGCAATCTGATCCGCACCGGCGTCATCATCGAGATCGATCTCGATGCAGGCTGCTGCCGCGTGCAGTCCGGCGGCATTGTTACCGACTGGCTCCAGTGGCTGACTTCCCGTGCCGGGCGATCTCGTACATGGTGAGCTCCTTCCGTTGGCGAGCAGGTGCTCATTCTGGCGGTCGGCGGTGAGTTCGATACGGCGTTTGTGCTGCCCGCCATTTTCTCTGATGAGCATCCCGCGTCCTCGGCGTCTGCCGATGCGTTTCACATTGCCTTTCCTGATGGCCCGGTTATCGAGTACAAACCCGACACTGGCGCTCTTTCGGTTAAACGCGTTATAGACGAGCAGACTTGGTTAATCAATAAGGTGACGCACAGCCTCAATAATAACGGTTTCACGACGTGCGTAGAGTTTGAAGTGAGGCTTTCTGATGTAGAGTACGATGCTGTGTCGGAAGTGTGAGTGTTTTAATATATGTGTTTGTTTTTAAATAATTTAATTCGTAAAATGGCAGTATCAAAACCTCAGGTGAGGTGATACACAATGTTCCATTGCCCGTTATGCCATACAGCCGCCCATGCCCGCACGAGTCGTTACTTTACCGACACGACAAAAGAGCGTTATCACCAGTGCACGAATATTAATTGCAGCTGTACGTTCGTCACGACCGAGACCGTCGAGCGCTACATTGTGAAGCCTGGCGAAGTACGTCCGGCGTTACCTCACCCGGCACCAACAGGACAACAGCAGCTCTGGATGTGAAGAAGCCCCCCGCTGTATCACGGGAGTCTTCTTTATGTTTGGTAGTTTGAGTTGAGAGCATTTATTGGTAATGCCGGTCGGTGCTGGACGCTGCCTTTCATTTAACAAAATGCAAATTCTCGATAAAGTTCATATCCTGCTACTACCTTGCTATATTTAGCCGTTATGCTAAACATATATTGTCAGGTCTGTACTTTCGATAATATTAGGTAGTCATCTATATTGTTTAATATTTGATGGTGTTTATTATTTCTTTTTAATTCACGGTCTTGAATGAGTTTAATTTAATAGATTATGATTGGAGATATATATGCCAAAAATTCCAAAGTATTTTGATCCTGCGTCAGCGATCTCAAAATTTTGGGATGAGCCACTTAATCGGGTGGCTTTCACAGAATTCCCATCTTTTAGTACGGGAGAAGTTGAAAGACATACAATATATTCATTAGCAGTTATGGCATTGGTTGCCGCATATTGGAATGGGAATAAAAGAGGCTCCCGGGAAGGTGTCTATTTATACAGGGATAAACAACGGCGTGATGATGGGACTTATAAAGGTGATAGGGCTGGTGACCGATACTTTGGTCATAACATTGCTGCAATTGCAGTAGATGCTAATGGAGATATTATTGACTTTGATTTTAATCATAATGAATTGTTTAATAGTTCGGTGGAGCATGCAGAGGCAAGGCTAGTGCATAGATTATTTAAACTTAATAGTGTTAACCAGTCTTGGGATGTAACAACATTACCTGTGAAATACAGTACGGATCTAAAAAACACAACAATATATACATCATTAGAATCATGCGCTCAGTGTTCTGGGATTATGAACTTAGCAAGACTCAATAAAGTCATTTATTTACAGCCTGATCCGGGGCAGTTTATGATTGGCCAAATAATTTATAATTTGTCTGAGAGTGCACCTATTCATATTCCAGCTGGTGCATTTGGGTTTCAGTATTATGATCTTCTAACAAAGGCATACCAAGATTATCTTTCAATTGTAAGCACTGATAAGCCATTTTTCGTGCCAGTAAATAGTGCGAGGGTGGACGTTGGGAAGGCTATTACTTCCTTTCTATGTACTGATTTTGCATTAGATATATACAAAAAAGCTGTTGATGAGTTGAATGGATTTTCTTGTGTTTATCGAGACTATGCTCCTATAAATAATGTTACGGGTTCAAACGCAAAATCGAATTCTCAAGTGTTGGATGGGGTTAAGGTATTTATTGATTACGTGGTTAATATTGCACAAAGAGGAACGCCTCATTGATTTCAAGATACGTGCTGGTATTTGTTGAATAGGTCTTGTGGTTAATGGTACTGGAATTGGTAGGATCTAGTGGTTCGCAGATAAATAAGAATGTTCTGCTACAGTACACTCATGAAATCGATGATGAAGGCAGCCCGCTATCAGAGATCAAACAATAGGTTATGATGCTCTTCTTTCCACGGCACTGCCTATCTCATACAAAATCTAAACCTGTAATTCCGAAATTTTTATATATCCGGATGGATTTAATTGGCACTAAATTTGGCAAGCAGGGAGCCAAGTGGGAATATCATAATTTTTACCATCGGATGACTTATCTTCATGATTTTCTGGGTGTTCAATTAAATCTTTGTCAAACTGCTTAACCATTTCATTAGTGACAGGTACAAATAATTTACCGGCGCCTAAATAAACTCCGGAATGGTTTAACTCTTCTTGGTTATGGTCTGTTATAAACTGAGTTATAGTTCCCCAGTTATGATATAAAATCCAATGTTTCATGTAAAAAAGTGACTCTTGTGTTTGTATGGAACAGGTTAGATCATTTAAAACATTATCAAATCGTGTCGATTCGGCCAGCAACATAGCAAATGTCCTAACTGCGTTTTCTATTTCATTCTTATCTGTGCTATCAGAAGAGTTCCATGCTTGGATTAATTGCGATTTAGATGTGATTTTACTTAGCAGTGTGGCATATTTTTTCGCTACCAATTCGTTTATGTATAATGAATTGTTACCGCCTTTATAACTTTCGTAATCATACTGTTTTTGATCACAGTAAAATCTTTTTTTCTCCGTGCTATATTCTGGGACACACAATAATACATCATTCACTGCTTTCAGATAAACAGTATTACGTTGAACACTAAATGTGAAGATGGTGCTTTTTTCAGTTTCGTCTGACTTACATTCGTTACGAACATAAATAGAATAACGATCAGTATCAGGAACTTT
>ERZ1106922.4-NODE-4-length-178823-cov-13.966342_pt1 | contig 178823 bp, 157 predicted proteins | sample MGYA00403656_ERZ1106922 | MGnify/ENA primary metagenome ERZ1106922 (study PRJEB35170, sample SAMEA104062453) | human gut metagenome | biome: human gut; feature: human-associated habitat; material: faeces | place: Denmark | collected 2012-10-12 ... | reverse complement strand
CGGTTAGGGACCGTGAGGTCGCAAGTTCAAGTCTTGTCACCTCGACCAAGAAACAGACCGCGATGTCGATAAAGATCGATATCGCGGTCTGTTCTTTTACCGTGCAATGCGCGTGGACGCGCATGGGCGAGAAAGGGCAAAGGGTATGACCGATCGCAAGATCATATGCGAAAAAGAAAGGCTGCGCAAAAAAGGCGGGAGGAAAGACGCAAGCGACGTGTAAACAGTTGTACTTGTAAACGGTTTGTGATATGATATATAAGTTGAACGGGCGATCGCGCGGCAGCCGTTTCATCCGGGCGCTCGATCGCATTGCTTCGGATAAAGTTTTCACATGAGTACATTTGCGTTTGTTGTCATCATTACGACTATTTCCAGCGTCGTGGGTACCGGCCTGGGCGGTACGATAGGTGTCATATTCACCCGTAACTCCGAAAAGATAGTCAGTTTGCTGCTCAGCTTTGCGGGCGGAGTCATGCTCTGCATAGTCTGTCTGGATCTGCTCACGGACGCTCTGGGGCAAGTCCCCGATTCCGTCGGTCATGTTTTTTTCGTCGTGGCCATGACGGCCGTCGGGTTCGGGGTTATCTTTTTGCTCAACGCTCTCATCGACAAAAAGACGAACCCGCAGGTCAGGCATATCGACAAGAACCACCCCAGAACGGCCGATCAGCTTTCGGAGCTCATCCACAGCGACCATTACGACGAGCACAAAAAGGAATACGAGCAGACGAAAGACCAGAAGTCGCTCAGCCAGCTCTTTATCGCGGGGCTGGTCATGGCGTTCGCGATAGCGCTGCATAATTTCCCCGAGGGCATGGTCATCGGCGCGTCCTACGCGAGCGACGAAGTCACCGGGGGCGTGGGCGGTCTTGCGATGGCAATAGTCATAGGACTGCACAACATACCCGAGGGCATGGCGGTGGCGGTACCGCTCGTCGCGGGCGGCATGAAAAAGGTAAAAGCGGCCTTCCTCACGGCCATCACGGGCGCGCCCACCATTCTCGGCGCGATGCTGGGGTATTTTCTCGGCACGCTCAGTCCCACCATGCTGGCGTTTTCGCTCAGCTTCGCGAGCGGCGCCATGCTGTACGTCGTTTTCGGCGAATTGCTTCCCGAGGCCATACTCATGTGGCGTTCGAAAGCGCCCGCTTTCGCGATGCTCGTGGGATTGCTCGTCGGCGTCGTCATACTGTTCGTGTAACGGACGCCCTCGACTTTTTATGATAAAATACAGGCGTTGAAAAGACCGACACGTTAAGGTGTCGGTCTTTTTGCGTTATTGCCAATGCCGCGTCAGCTCCCCGCGTCGGCGGGACGCGGCGCGATGCGGAGAACGGAAGGGCAGTCTGCCGTGACGGCTGCGTCCCTTCGTCCCGCACTTTCGCTCACAGGCCGTGAGCGGCTATGAACGCTTTGAGCTCGCCGAAGGCTTCGCCCTTGTCCTCGGAGCGGAATATGCGACGGAAACAGCCCGTCAGCATGGGATTGACGTCCATGCCGCGTTCGGCCGCGCGTACGTCCGTCCTGACTCCGTAGCAGGGCTTGCCGAGCGCGTACGCGATGCCCAGCTCCACGCACGCGCCCTCGTCGGGGACTCTGTCGTCCAGCACCATGACGAGCGCGTCCGCTTTCTCTATCTCCGATCTGTCCGCGTCGAATATGGCGAGGGCTTTTTGCTCTTCGGTCATGTCGTCGGTCAGTACTTCCGTGCCGTCCCGCTGGGGCAGGAACACCGAGTACCCCGAGCTTTCGAGCAGCTCCGTTACTTCTTCGTTGAATGTCTTTTCGGCGGCGCAGAACATGGGCCCCGCCAGGTATATGCGTTTCAATCCGTTATCCTCCGTGGTCGGTAAGCGTTTTCCATACTATAACATACCGATCGAATGCTGTCAAGCCGACGCGCCGCGGGGCTTTGGGCCACGTCCGCCGCGACCGCAACGCGCGGAGGGGCAACGCGGCACGGACGGGTGATAGCATAAAAAAATATTTATTATATCACAAATATTATCGCATAATGCGGTCAGAACGGTTGCTTTTGCGTAAGACATGTGTTATACTGATAATAGTAAAGTATTTCTGACATTTAACGGACCAAAAAATTGATCGATCGGGGCGTCGTACGGGCCCGACCGACAACGCGCGTGCGTGTCGATAGTCAGCGCGCGTTTTTTTATTTTCTCGGCGCGGAGCCGATGCCCGTACGACGGAGAGAGCAATTGGATTTTTCACAACTGGGATTGACGAAAACATTGAGAAGGGCGATAGCGGACATCGGATACGACAGTCCCACGCCCATACAGACCAAAGCACTGCCGCCCGCGTTGGCGGGCCGTGACGTTCTCGGCTGCGCGCAGACGGGGACGGGTAAGACAGCAGCGTTCGCGCTGCCGGTACTCCAGCGGTTGGCGGCGGGCGAGATACGAAAAAAGGGCGGTAAACGCGTCATACGCGCCCTTGTGCTCACGCCCACGCGTGAGCTGGCTGCACAGATCTATGAGTCTTTTGAAGCGTATGGCAAGTATCTTCCTGTGGAAACGGCCGTCATCGTGGGCGGCGTATCTCGCTCCCGCCACCGCAGAGTGCTCGAGCAGGGCGCAGACATATTGGTCGCCACGCCCGGTCGCTTGCTGGAATACACCGGCGAGCGACTGATCGACATATCGGGCGTGGAGATATTCGTGCTGGACGAGGCCGACCGCATGCTGGACATGGGCTTCATCCACGACGTCGAGCGCGTGATACGAATGTTGCCGCGCGCCAGACAGACGATGTTCTTCACGGCGACCATGCCGCCCGAGGTGGGCAAGCTGGCGGAAACGCTTTTGCGCGATCCCGTGCGCATAGCCGTGGACAGGGTGTCCTCCTCGGCGGAGCTGGTCGATCAGTACGTCATGTTCGCGGACAAGGCGAGTAAGACGGAGCGGCTCATCGACCTGCTCGTGCGGTACGGCTCCATGACGGGCGTGCTGGTGTTCACGCGCACCAAGTACGGCGCGGACAAACTCGCGCGCAAGCTGAACAAGGCGGGGGAGTCCGCCGCGTCCATACACGGCGACAAGTCGCAGGGCGCGCGCGAGAAAGCGCTGGAAAGCTTCCGTAACGGCACCGTGCGCGTGCTCGTCGCGACGGACATAGCCGCGCGCGGCATCGACCTCGACAACATCACGCACGTGGTCAATTACGAGCTTCCCAACGTCCCCGAAACTTACGTCCACCGCATCGGCAGGACGGGTCGCGCGGGCAGGCACGGCAAGGCTATCTCGCTGTGCGACGAGAGCGAGCGCGGGTACCTCGCGGACATAGAAAAGCTCATCCGCAAAAAACTGACCGTCATCGGCGACTGACGCGTCTCCTCGCTTCGGGCGGGGCGCAAGCGGCAAAGCCGCGCTGGTATGGCCGCGCTCATGCCAAAAGTTCGGAAAAATATGCGAATATAGTATAGTCGTAAAAGGCATATCGGCAGAGATAAAAAGATAGGCGGGACCGCTCACGCGGCCCCGCCTCTTTGTGTTGCCCGGCTCTTCGTCGGGCGGGTGGTGGTCGAATATCCGCGCAATGCGCGGGCCATACTGATATTATACATCACTATGTGGCGTAAATCAACTGTTTTACATCATTTAGTGGTATAAAATAATCATGGATACGGCAAAAACAGTGGGGATGAACCTTAAAAACGCGCGGCGCGCCAAGGGCTATACGCAGAAGGAGCTGGCCGCGATGATGTACATGACGCAGCAGCAGTACAGCCGTTTCGAGAACGGCGTGTTTGAACTGAACTACGGGCAGATAGTCCGCCTGTGCGAGCTGTTGGACGTGACGCCCAACGAGCTGTTCGGCATGAACTGAAAGGCGGAAGGTCAGATAATGCGGCAGAGGTTGCAGCCGATGACGTTGCCGAGGAAGGACGCCACGAGCGCGAGGGGGATGGCGTAGCGCAGGTTCTTGACGTTGGAGCGCGAGAAGTAGATGGCGGACACGTAGAACACCGTTTCGCTGGAGCCGTAGATGACGGAGGCGCACCGACCGATGAACCCGTCCGTGCCGTAGACGTCGTAGATGTGTTGGAGCACGGACAGACTGCCCGCGCCCGAGAGCGGACGCAGCAGCACGAGCTCGGTGCATTCGCCCGGGATGCCCACGGCTTCCAGCGCGGGGGACATCACTCCCGCCACCGCCGCCGACGCGCCGCTCACGCGGAACACCTCGCACGCGACCATGACGGCAATGAGATAGGGCAGCACGTTCATCATCAGTTCCAGCGCGCCGGACGCGCCCTTGACGAACGCCGAATAAGCGTCCGTGCGGCGGGCGAGCGAGATGAGCATGACGGTTATGAATATGAGCGGTACGATGTAGAGCGTCATGCCAGCGTCCTCACTTCCAGCTTGCGGGCGCGGCGTCTGCCCGCCGCCGTGATGAGCCGCACGCCCAGCACGCCCAGCAAGGTACTGCTCACCGTCGCGGCGATACAGGGCAGAAGGAAGTCGGCGGGGTCGGCGGAGCCTGCCGCCGCGCGTAGCCCCACGACGGTGGAGGGGAATATCTGCAAGCTCGTCGCGGACAGCACGACCAGCATTATCATGTTGGGCGAGGCCTTGGTCGGCGCGTTTTCGAGCGGGCGCATGGTCCGTACGGCGTTGATGCCCATGGGCGTGGCGGCGTTGCCCAGCCCGAGGAGGTTGGCGCTGACGTTCATGGCTATGTATTTTTCCGTTTCCTCGCTCTCGCCCTTGAACAGCAGCCTGACGAGCGGGCGCAGCAGGTGCGCGAGCTTGTCCGCCATGCCCGTTTTTTCCAGCACGCCGAACAGCCCCAGCCAGATGCCGTAGAGCGCGATGAGGTCGAGCGAGAGCAGTACCGCGTCGGACGCGCCTTTTATCATCGCCGCGAGCGCGGCCGCGGGGTCGAACGCGAGTAGAGCGGTCACGCTCACCAGCATAATTATCAGCCATACGATGCTCATATATATTAAAATATGATTGCAATTTTACGATTATTATTATATAATGTGTAAAATGCAACAAGAGCCGAGATATTCGGAGGAGGAGGCATCACGTTGATCGAGAAGAAGCCCAAGTTCTATATAACCACGCCCATATATTATGCCAGCGGCAATCTGCACATAGGCCACACGTACAGCACGGTGGTCTGCGACGCCATCGCGCGGTATAAGCGTATGCAGGGTTATGACGTGTTCTATCTCACCGGCACGGACGAGCACGGTCAGAAAGTGGAGGACCGCGCCGCCGCGGCGGGCAAGACGCCCAAGCAGTTCGTGGACGAGCTGGTCCACGGCATCAAAGACCTCTGGAAGCTCATGGATATCTCTTACGACAAGTTTATCCGCACGACGGACGACTATCATGAGCGCGCCGTGCAGAAGATATTCCGCAAGCTCTACGACAACGGCGACATATACAAATCCACGTACAAGGGCAAGTATTGCAAGTCCTGCGAGGCGTTCTGGACGGAGAGCCAGCTCGTGGACGGCTGCTGCCCCGACTGCGGCAAGCCCGTGGAGTACGCGGAGGAGGAGTCCTATTTCTTCCGCCTGTCCAAGTACGCGCCCCGCATCCGTAAGCTGCTTACCGAAACGGACTTCCTTCAGCCGCAGAGCCGCGTGAACGAGATGGTCAACAACTTCATCGATAAGGGGCTCCAGGACCTGGCGGTGTCCCGTTCCACGTTCAAGTGGGGCATACCCGTACCCTTCGACGAGAAGCACGTCATATACGTGTGGGTGGACGCGCTGTCCAACTACATCACCGCGCTGGGCTACGGCTCGGACGACGACTCGCTCTATCGCAAGTACTGGCCCGCGGACGTGCACGTCGTGGGCAAGGAGATAGTGCGGTTCCACTCCATCATATGGCCGGCGATACTCATGGCGCTGGGCGAGCCGCTCCCCAAGAAGGTGTTCGGCCACGGCTGGATCAAGCTGGGCGGCAAGAAGATGGGCAAGAGCACGGGCAACGTCGTCGATCCTTACATCCTCGCCGCGCGTTACGGCGTGGACGCTCTGCGTTATTTCCTGCTTTCCGAGATGCCCTTCGGCTCGGACGGCGACTACTCCAACGAGCTGCTCGTGCAGAAGATAAACTACGACCTCGTCAACGACTACGGCAACCTCGTCAAGCGCACGCTCGCCATGAGCAAGCAGTACTTCGGCGGCAAGGTGACCGCCAAGGGCGAGAGCGGCGAGCCGGACGGCGAGCTGGAAGGCATGATAAAGAACGTCAAGGCGCTCACTGACTCCGACATGGACGAGCTCGTGGTCAGCAAGGCGCTGGAAGACATATTCGCGCTCGTAAAGCGTGCCAACAAGTACATCGACGAGACCGCGCCCTGGACGCTCGCCAAGGACGAGAGCAAGCGCGCGCGTCTGGAACGCGTGATGTACGATCTGCTGGAAGTGGTGCGCGTGGTATCCACGCTGCTTTTGCCCTTCTTCCGCACCGGTCCGTCCAAGGCGATCGCCGCGCTCGGGCTGGAAGTCCCCGCGGAGTTCGGCGACGTGACTTACGGCACCGTGGCGGAGTACTCGACGGGCGAAGCGGAGACCATCTATCCCCGCCTCGACATACAGAAAGAGTTGAAGGAGCTGGACGCCATCGCCGCCGCGGCGGAGAAGAAGAGCGCGCCCGAGAAGAAGAGCGAGGCCAAGAGCGCGGAGCCGGAGTACGCTCCCAAGGCGCACATAACGATAGACGATTTCTGCAAGCTGGATCTGCGCGTGGCGGAGGTCATCGCGTGCGAGCGCGTGGCGAAGTCGGAAAAGCTGCTTAAAGAAACGCTCAAAGTGGGCGACGAGATACGCACCGTGTGCTCGGGCATCGCCAAGTACTACACGCCCGAGGAGATGGTGGGGAAGAAGGTCGTGCTGGTAGCCAACCTTCCGCCCCGCAAGATGTGCGGCATCGAGAGCCAGGGCATGCTGCTTTGCGCGGAAAAGGACGGCAAGGTCATCCTGCTCTCGCCCGAAAGCGACATAGACAGCGGCGCGATCATCGGCTGACGCAAACGAGCGGGATACGATAAAAATATATCGCAAGACGAAAAAGAGCGACGGGAATTTCCCGTCGCTCTTCGCGTTATTGACGATGCTTGTGTTTCGTTTTACTCTTCGCCCGATTTTTTCTTTTTATACGCAATGAGCGCTTTGGCGAGCTGATCGGGGCAGGACGTGCCGCTGCGGCAGAGTATACCCTGAAGGCGGGCTATGATATCGTCGATCTTCTGTCCCTCGACCAGTTTGGCGATGCCCTGAAGATTGCCCGAGCATCCCCCGATGAATTTCACATCCGAGACCCTGTCCTCGTCATCCACCCTGAAGATTATCTGACGCGAGCAGGTCCCCGTGGTGTTGTAGATCTCCATTTATGTATATACCTCCTTCCGTAAGTGTGATTCAATCGATTAGTTTTTCGTAGATGAGGCTGTAGACCTCGGCGGCGTTGGAATCCCATTTGCCGTAGACCGTCTTCGCAACGCTGCGGTTGGCGACGTTGAGTTTCAGCTCCATCGTGGTGCGAGAGGGGTCGAGTATCTTGAGGTGCACGGTGTACGACCCGTCGTCGTTCTTGTAATACCCTCTGAAATACTCCTGAGCGCGCTTGTACGTCATGCGGTTCTCCTTGATGAAGTCCGCTATCTCCGTACGCTTGGACGCGGGTATGCGCGTGAAGAAACTGTCCAGACACTCCCTGCCGGACGTGGTTATGGTATAGTAATCGCTGCGGTCGTGCGTGGTCTTGAACACGAACCCCGCGGTAACGAGCTCGCCGAGACATTCAACGCATTCCATGTAATTGACCCAGTTGTTCCTGCTGGCGCACATCTCCAGCAGAGTCTTCTCGGTCACCGGCATGCCCATCTTGTCGAATACGAAAAGCAGTATCAGTTTGTTGACAAGGTCGCCCTCTTCCAGCTCCATTTTTCCCTCCGTTTTCTCCGAAACCCTATTATAACATAAAGTCCGTCAAATGTGAACAGGTTTTGCGAAAAAAGTCCTGCAAATTTTTTACACATCGTCAACCGAATAACGCTCAAACGGTTGACGATAAGCGCGCCGTCGTCGTATAATGTTACGGGAGGCGAAAAATGGAACTGACCGACAGAGTGCTCGCCCGGCTGTATGCGGGCGAGGTGAGCGGAGAAAGACTCGCGACCGAGCTGGGCGTTTCGCGCACGGCGGTCTGGAAATGCGTGAACAGGCTGAAAGAGCAGGGCGTGGTCATCGGCTCCGCGCCCAACAGGGGATACCGCCTGATATCGGACGACGCGTTGCTCGGCGGCGTGCTCGCGCACCATCTCCGCACGGATTGGCAAGCCGTGATAACGGAGAGCGCGACTTCCACCAACGACGTTGCCAAACGTCTGGCGGGCGAGGGCGCGGACCGCGTGGCGGTGATAGCCCCGTCGCAGTCGGCGGGCAGAGGCAGGCTGGACAGGGCGTTCGTGTCGCCTCCGGGCGGGCTGTACATGTCCGCCGTGCTCCGTCCGCGCATCCCCGCGACGGATAGCGGGCTGGTGACTGCGTACGCGGCGGTGTGCGTGGCTCGCGCCATAGAGCGCCTGACGGATCTGCGCGCCCAAATAAAGTGGGTGAACGACGTGTTCGTGTCCGGCCGCAAGGTGTGCGGCATACTCACGGAGGGCGGCGTGGGCATGGAGGGCGGAACGCTGGACTACGCGGTGGTGGGCATAGGCGTAAACGTCACCGACGTGCCGCTCCCCGAAGTCGCCACGTCGCTCGAACGCGAGAGCGGCAAACGTGTATCCAGGCTCGCGCTCGCCGCCGAGATATTGGACGGCCTGGCCGCCCTGCGCGAAGAGACGATCTCCCGCGCGTTTCTGGACGAATACCGCAGTCGCTCGTGCGTCATCGGGCGGGACGTCCTTATCGGGGGCCGCACGCCCGCGCACGCCGTGGGGATAGACGACGACTGCGCGCTGATAGTCACGCACGACGGCGTGACCGAACGCCTGACGGCGGGGGAGGTATCCGTTACGTTATGACGATGAGCACCAAGACCGTTACCACGACCGCGCTGCTCACGGCGCTCATATGCGTGGCGTCCCCCTTTTCCGTATACATAGGCCCCATACCGCTGTCTTTCTGCTCGCTGGCGGTGTACATCGCCGCAGGGCTGACGGGCAAACGCCTGAGCACCATCGCGGTGACGGCGTACGTCGTGCTGGGCGCGATAGGCGTGCCCGTGTTCGCGGGCTTCATGGGCGGTTTCGGCCGCATAGTCGGACCCACGGGCGGGTTCATAATCGGATACATCCCGTGCGCGTTCGTCGTCGGCCTGGTGCGCGACGGACTGCGCGGCAGGGCGTGGAGCTATCCCGTGGCGATGGTCGCGGGCACGATCGTGCTCTACGCGCTCGGCACCGCGTGGTACGTGTTCCAGTCGGGCGTGGACGTCGCCGCCGCGCTCGCCGCCTGCGTGCTGCCCTTCCTCCCGGGCGACGCGCTCAAGATAGCCGCCGCGTCCGTGCTTTGCGTGCGCCTGCGCCCCCTTGTCAGGCGCTACCTGACGCGCCCCGCGCCGCAGCGCGAAGAAAAGAAAGAAACGCACGAAGAAAAGAAATAAGCCCGCCGTTTTGTCAAGGAACGTTCGGGCATGCAAAGACCGCGTCGCGGCGAAAAACGCCGCGACGCGGTCTTTCATTCGTATTATTTGCTTTCGCGCCTTAAAGGAATCTGCCCGTACGGCTGTTTTCGCAGGCGGCAATGTCCGCGGGCGAGCCCGTCGCGACGATGCGACCACCCGCATCACCGCCGTCCGGACCCATGTCGATGACGTAGTCGGCTTCGCGTATGACGTCTAGGTCGTGTTCGATTATCACCACCGTGCCGCCCTGTGCGATGAGCTTGCGGAACACGTCCATGAGCGTGCGCACGTCCAGCGGGTGCAGACCGATGGTCGGTTCGTCGAACACGAACACGGTATCCGACTGCGTGCGTCCCATCTCTTCCGCGAGTTTGAGGCGTTGTGCCTCGCCGCCCGACAGCCCGGGCGTTTCCTCTCCGGGCGTGAGATAGCCCAGCCCCAGCTCGTCCAGCACGCGCAGTCGGCGCGCCACCAGCGGCATGTCGCGGCAGGCGTCCAGCGCCGTGCGCACGTCCATGGCCATGATGTCGGGCAGAGAATGGCTGCGCCCGTCCTTGGCGGTGTAGCGTATGCGCCGTGCGTCGGCGGAGTATCGCGAGCCTCGGCATTCGGGGCAGGGTATGTCCACGTCGGGCAGGAACTGCACGTCCAGACTGACCGAACCCGTGCCGTCGCATACGGGGCAACGCAGCTTGCCCGTGTTGTACGAGAAGTCGCCCGCGTGCAGTCCCGCCGCCTTGGCGTCGGGCGTGCGCGCGAATATCTTGCGCAGCTCGTCGTGTATGTCCGCATACGTCGCGACGGTGGAGCGCACGTTCACGCCTATGGGCGTGGCGTCTATCAGCTTGACCTGCCCGATGCCGTCCGCGCGGATGTCCGTGACGTGCTCGGGCAATTTTTTGCCGCGTATGAGCGCGTCCAGCGCGGGCACGAGGCTTTCGAGCACCAGCGTCGTCTTGCCCGAGCCCGACACTCCCGTGACGACCGTCAGCCGTCCTTTGGGTATGTCGACTTCGAGCGGCTTGACTGTGTGCAGGCCTTTGGTCGAGAGGTGTATGCGCCCCTTGGCGAACAGCTCGCTTTTCGGCATGCCCGCTTTGAGCGCGCTTTCGGCCTTGAAGAAAGGCCCTATGATTGAGGAGGGATCCTCGGCCAGACGGGCGGGAGAGCCTTGCGCGATGACGTTGCCGCCCGCGCTGCCCGCGCCCGGACCCATTTCGATGATCGTGTCCGATTCGGCGAGGATCTGCGTGTCGTGGTCGACGAGCACGACGGAGTTCCCGTCCGCCACGAGGTCGTGCATGACGTCCGTAAGCCCCTTTATGTTCGCGGGGTGCAGACCGATGGACGGCTCGTCCAGCACGTACAGCACGCCCGTCGTGCGGTTGCGTACCGCCCGCGCGAGCTGCGTGCGCTGCCGCTCGCCCGTGGACAGCGTGCTCGCCGAGCGATCGAGCGCGAGGTATCCCAGCCCGAGGTCGATGAGCCGCGCCGCGGTGGAGAGGAAGGACTCGCATATGCTCTCCGCCATGGGACGCATTTCGGGCGGCAGGCTGTCGGGCACGCCGCGCACCCATTCGATGATGTCGGACAGCGTCATGCGGCAGGCCTCGTCCAAACCGATGCCGCGCAGGCGGGGAGCGCGGGCGGCGGCAGAGAGTCTCGTTCCTCCGCAATCGGGACAGACGTCCTGTTTGAGGAATTTCTCCACGCGTTTCATGCCGCTCTCGTCCTTGACCTTGGCGAGCGCGTTCTCCACCGTGCGCACGGCGCTGTAATAGGTGAAGTCCAGCTCGGTCGCGACGTCCGAGTTCTTAGACTTGTAAAATATGTGCTTCTTTTCGGGCGGGCCGTCCATAACGATGCGCTTTTCCTCGTCGGTAAGCTCGTCGTAAGGCACGTCCGTGCGCACGCCCATCGCGCGGCAGACGTCCGTCATCAGCGACCACATGAGCGAGTTCCAGGGCGCGACCGCGCCCTGGTCTATGGTCAGCGAGCCGTCGGGAACGAGTGTGCTCCTGTCCACCGCGCGCACGACGCCCGTGCCGCCGCAGGTGGGGCAGGCTCCGCCGCTGTTGAAGGACAGATCCTCCGCGCCCGGCGCGTAGAACGTCTCGCCGCATTCGGGGCAGACGAGCGCTTTGCCCGCCGCCACCGCCAGCGTGGGCGGAAGGTAATGCCCGTTGGGACAGCGGTGCGAGGCAAGTCGGGAGTACATCAGCCGGAGGGAGTTGAGCAGCTCCGTGCTCGTACCGAACGTGCTGCGTATGCCGGGCACGCCCGGGCGCTGGTGCAGCGCGAGCGCGGCGGGGACGTATCTGATGTCGTCCACCTGCGCTTTCGCGGCCTGGGTCATGCGCCTGCGGGTGTACGTGGACAGCGCCTCGAGGTACCGCCGCGAGCCTTCGGCGTACAGCACGCCCAGCGCGAGCGAGGACTTGCCCGAGCCGGACACGCCCGCTATCCCCACTATCTTGCCGAGCGGCACGTCCACGTCTATGCCTTTGAGGTTGTGTACGCGCGCGCCGCGTATCTCTATGCGATCAGCCGCCATTTTCCTCCTCCTCTTTCTCATCGTCCGTTATCAGCACCGAGCGTTCGTCCGTGGGGTCGCGGCTCTCTTCCACGCCGTAAGTGGGGTGCATGGCGAGCACGTCGTACGATCGGGGCAGCTTTTTGGGGCTGAACCCCGTTATGGAACGGAACACTCGGTTGAAGTTCCTTATGGTGTCGAACCCGCAGCGTATGGCGATGTCCGTCACGGACAGCTTTTCGCCGCTCTTGATGGCCTCCACCGCCTTTTCCGTCTTGACGAGGTTGAGATACCTCGAAAACGTCATGCCGGACATCTTCTTGAAGAACGCCGAAAAGTACGACTCGCTGAGCGACAGGAAGGACGCCGCCATGGAAAGGTCGTAGTCGGCGAAACGCTTGTCGATGTCCGCGAGCAGGCGTTTGTAGTTCTTTTCGTGGTAGCTCTCGTCGTCCCGCGCCGTGACGACGCTCTCGGTGGAGAACACGTCGATCATCATCCGTTGCACGCGGTTGGCGACGGACATGGCGTAGGGCGGGGAAGCCTCCGTCAGCTCGCGGTCGATGACGTCGTAGATCTCGGGCAGTCCGTGCGTCGCGGCGAGCTTGTGACTGCTCAGCCTGAACCGCGCGAGTATGTCCTTTATCAGTCTGTGGTCGAACAGCACGAACGCCAGCACGCTGCCGTCGTCGCCCTCGATGTGATGCACTTCGCGGGAGGACACGAACGCCGCGTCCCCCTCTTCGAGGTCGCATCGCTCGTGCTCGACGGTGACCACCGCGCTGCCCTTTGTCGCGTAGATCAGCTCGCAGTCGTCGTGCCAGTGCGGAAGGTTGGACAGGTCGCGGTATTTGCCTACCCACACCCGTTCCTCGCCTTTGTAACTTCTCAGTTCGTGTAATGCCAGCATTTTTATCCCCCTTGTGGCTTTTTGTCCCTAATTTTCGGGACATATGCCGCTGTTTCGGAACTATTATATCACATACAGTCGAAAATGTCCATATTCCGATCGTAAAATTCTTTAACGACGCCGCCGTTTAAGCTACAATATCAGTGATAAACGGGAGGACAGACAATGAACGACATAGCGGACGCGGTCCGAAACGGCAGGACCGCGCTGGGCATAGAGCTCGGCTCCACGCGCATCAAGGCCGCATTGGTCACGGAGCGCGGCAAGGTCATCGCCATCGGTTCTCACGAGTGGGAGAACAGGCTGGAAGACGGTTATTGGACTTACGGCACGGAGGACGTGTTGCGCGGTCTGGCGTCGTGTTACGCCGACCTCAAACGCAACGTGCGCGCCGCCTGCGGGGAAACGCTCCGCACGGTTGGGGCGGCGGGCGTCAGCGCGATGATGCACGGCTATCTGCCGCTGGACGCCGACGGCGCGCCACTTGCGGCGTTCCGTACCTGGCGCAACGTATGCGCGGCGGACGCCGGCAGGGAGCTGACCAAGATCCTCGGCCGCCGCATCCCCGCGCGCTGGAGCGTCGCGCACCTCTACCGCGCTATGCTCGGCGGGGAAGAGCACGTGCGTTCGGTGTCCATGCTCTGCACGCTGGCGGTGTACGTCCACCGTCTGCTCACGGGCGAGTTCGTCGCGGGAGTGGGCGAGGCCTCGGGGATGTTCCCCACCGAAGGGACGGCGTACGACTCCGCCGCGCTGGACGCGTTCGACCGTGCGACGGAGCGCTTCGGTCTGCCGTATAAGATAAAAGACATACTTCCCGCGGTGCTTCCCGCGGGCGCGCGCGCCGGAGCGCTCACGCCCGGAGGCGCGGCGTTGCTCGACCCCGAGGGCGATCTTGCGCCCGGCGTGCCGTTCTGCCCGCCCGAGGGCGACGCGGGCACGGGCATGGTCGCCACCGACAGCATCGCGCCCAGAACGGCCAACGTGTCCGCGGGTACGTCGGTGTTCGCCATGGTGGTCATGGAGAACGCGCTCCGCGAGGTGCGCGAAGAAATCGACATCGTCGCGACGCCCAGCGGCCTGCCCGTCGCGATGGTGCATTGCAACAACTGCACGTCCGAGCTCAACTCGTGGATGAACGTGCTTGGCGGGTACGCGTCCGCGCTGGGCGTGCGGGCGGATAAGGATAAGCAATACCGCGCGTTCTTCGAGATGTCGCTGGACGGCGCGCCCGACTGCGGCGGAGCCGTGGAGTACGGCTACGTGTCGGGCGAACACATAACGGGCGTGGACAACGGCTGCCCGACGTTCATGCGCACGCGGCCGGACGTCGCCATGAGCGCGGCAGACTTCGCCCGCAGTCAGATATACGGCGCGTTCGCCACGCTGGCGCTGGGCATGGACATACTGAAAAAGGAGGGCGTGCGGGTGGACTCCGCCGTCGCGCAGGGCGGCATATTCCGCACCGCGGGCGTGGCGCAAAGGTACCTCGCCGCCGCGATGGGCGCGCCCGTCACCGTCATGTCGTCCGCGGGCGAGGGCGGAGCCTGGGGCATGGCGCTTCTCGCCGCCTGCATGGCGTTCGGCAAGGGCGATCTCGAAGAGTACCTCGGCAAGGTCTTTCGCGGCAAAAAGGGCAAGACGATCGCGCCCGCCGAAGAGGACGAGCGCGGGATGCGCGAATACATATCGCTGTTCGGCCGCGGGCTGCCCGCCGTTCGCAAGGCGTCCGCCGCGTTCGCTCCCGAGCCGGACGTCCGAGCGCGTCTGGACAAATTGCGCCGCGACGTGTTCGAGGCCAACCTCGAGCTCGTCAAAAACGGACTGGTCATATACACGTGGGGCAACGTGAGCGGCATCGACCGCGAGAGCGGACTGGTCGTCATCAAGCCGAGCGGCGTGGACTACGACGGCATGACCGCGGATGACATGGTGGTCGTGGACCTGAACGGGAAGGTCGTGGAGGGCCGTTACAAGCCGTCCAGCGACACGCCCACGCACCTCGAGCTGTATAAGGCGCATCCCGAGATAGGCGGCGTGGTGCATACGCATTCGACGTACGCGACCGCGTTTGCTCAGGCGGGGCGCGCGGTACCCGCTTACGGCACGACGCACGCCGATTATTTCCACGGCGACATACCTTGCGCCCGCGCGCTCACCAAAGAGGAGATAGAAGGCGAGTACGAAAAGAACACGGGCGTGGTCATAAACGAAACGCTGGCGGGACGCGACGTGTGCGAAGTACCCGCGGTGCTCGTCAAGAACCACGGGCCTTTTGCCTGGGGCAAGGACGCCGCACAGGCGGTGTACAACGCCACGGTGCTCGAACAGATCGCGCGCATGGCGCTGCTCACCGAGCAGATACGCCCGGACGTCCGACCCGCGGACGGATATCTGATGGACAAACACTACTTCCGCAAGCACGGCGCAAACGCCTATTACGGACAGAATAATAACTGAAACGGAGATCGTATATGAAAAAACTTTACTTCATGACGGGAAGTCAGGACCTTTACGGCGAGGAAACGCTCGCCCGCGTCGCGGAGGACGGCAAAGCCGTCGCGGCGTATCTGGACGACAAGCTGAACGGCGTCGTGCGCGTGGAGCACCTTGCCGTGGGCATGGACAGCGACGGCATCTACGATTCGCTCCTTAAAGCGGGCGCCGATCGCGACTGCGTGGGCGTCATCGTGTGGATGCACACGTTCTCGCCCGCAAAGATGTGGATACGCGGGCTCAAAACGCTCACCAAGCCCATGCTCCACCTTCACACGCAGTACAACGAACGCCTGCCTTACGCGGACATCGACATGGATTTCATGAACCTCAACCAGTCCGCGCACGGCGACCGCGAGTTCGGCTTCATATGCACCCGTCTGGGCGTGAAGCGCGAGGTCGTCGCGGGATATTACAAGAACGAAAGCGTGCTCAAACGCATCCGCGCGTTCGCGGACGTCGCGCTCGCGATCGACTTTTCGGGCGGCATGCGCGTCGCCATGCTGGGCAACAACATGCGCGATGTGGCGGTCACGGACGGCGACCGTGTGGAGAGCGAGATAAGATACGGCTGGAACGTCAATTACTACGGCGTGGGCGATCTCGTCGAGCTGGCGGATAAGGTCACGCCCTCCGAGGTAAAAGCCATGATGAAGAAGTACGAGTGCTCGTATACGATGGCGACGGAGGACGTCAAGGCAGTGGAAGAGCAGGCGAGATACGAAGTCGCGCTCAACAAGTTCATCGAGCGCGAGCGCATTTCCGCGTTCACCGACACGTTCCAGGACCTCCACGGTCTGCGCCAGCTCCCCGGGCTCGCAGTGCAGGACATCATGGCGCGCGGCGTGGGGTTCGGCCCCGAAGGCGACTATAAGACGGCGGCGCTCATGGCGGTGCTCTGCCGCATGGCCGCTTCCCGCAAGGGCGCTACCGCGTTCCTCGAAGACTATACCTACGACCTGCCCGAGGGCAACGAGCTGGAGCTCGCCTCGCACATGCTGGAGGTGTCGCCCGTGTTCGCGGCGGAAAAGCCGCGCATCGAGGTGCATCCTCTCGGCATAGGCGGTAAGGAACCGCCCGCACGTCTGGTGTTCGGCGGCATATCGGGCAAGGGCATAGCCGTGTCCATGGTGGACATGGGCGACCGCTTCCGCCTGGTGTGCGGCAGGATAGAACTCGTCGCTCAGCCCGAGCCCATGCCCAAGCTCCCCGTGGCGCGCGTCATGTGGCGCATCCTGCCCGACTTCGCGAGCGGCACGGAAGGCTGGATATACGCGGGCGGCGCGCACCACGCCGTGGTATCCACCGCGCTGACCGTGGACGACATCCGCCTCTTCGCGCGCCTCACGGATACCGAGCTGGTGATCGTCTGACGCGGCTTGCGTAATAACGCGCGTTCATCGCGTTGTTATGACAGACATATGACATATCCCGACGGGACTTCGCTCCTCCCGCCGTATGTGTAACGAAAAAAAGGGCAGCCGTCCGGCTGTCCTTTTTGCTGTCTGTTGTGTTTCCGCCGTGGGCGGATTAGCGGTTGCGCGTCAGTCGAAGATCATCGTGGCGAAGTAGTCGTCGGGGGTCTCGGCGCGGCGGATGAGCTTTATCGAACCGTCCTTGCGGAGCAGCAGCTCGGCGCTGCGCAGGCGGCCGTTGTAGTTGTAGCCCATGGCGAAGCCGTGCGCGCCCGTATCGTGGATGGCGAGGATGTCGCCGATCTCCAGCTCGGGGAGCATGCGGTCGATGGCGAACTTGTCGTTGTTCTCGCACAGCCCGCCCACGACGTCGTACTTATGCGTGCAAGGCTCGTTCTCCTTGCCCAGCACGGTGATGTGATGATATGCTCCGTACATGGCGGGGCGCATGAGGTTGGCGGCGCAGGCGTCCACGCCGGCGTATTCCTTGTATATGTGCTTGAAGTGTATGACGGTGGTGATGAGGTTGCCGTACGGCCCCAGCATGTAGCGGCCGAGCTCGGTGCGCAGGGAAGGCTTCATGTCCGTTCCGCCGAACACGCGCTCGTACTCCGCCTTGACCTTGGAGGCGATGAGCGGGATGTCGGGCTTGTCGTCCTCGGGCAGATAGGGTATGCCCACGCCGCCCGAAAGGTTGATGAACGCGAATTCCGCGCCCGTTTCCTCGTGCAGTTCCTTGGCGGTCTCGAAGAGTATGCCCGCGAGAGTGGGGTAGTAATCGTTGCCCAGGTTGTTGGACGCGAGGAAGGCGTGCAGTCCGAAGCGCTTGACGCCGTAAGCTTTCAGTTTATTGACCGCCTCGGTGAGCTGCGGGCGGGTCATGCCGTACTTGGCGTCCTGCGGGGTGCCCATGATGCGGTTGCCCACGGCGAAGTCCACGCCGTTGTTGTAGCGCAGGGACATGCATTCGGGCATGTTGTCGCCCGCGATGTCCTTGAAAAAGTCGACGTGCGTGAGGTCGTCCAGCGTGATGGTCGCGCCCAGCTTGAGCGCGTAAGCGTACTCTTCGGCGGGCGTTTCGTTGGAGGTGAACATGATGTCGTTCCCCGTGATGCCGCATTTCTCGCACAGCATCAGCTCGGTCATGGACGAGCAGTCCATGCCGCAGCCGAGCGAGTGCAGCAGCTTCATGATGGTGGGGTTGGGCGTGGCCTTGACGGCGAAATGCTCCTTGAAACCCTTGCACCACGAGAAGGACTTTATCAGCTCGCGCGCGTTGTCCTCGATGCCTTTTTCGTCATAGATGTGGAAGGGCGTGGGATAGGTCTTTTTGATCTCCTCCGCCTGCTCTTTGGTAATGATCGGTCTCTTGATGTTCATACGCAGATTATAACAATTTTCGCGCGTTTAGTCAAGGACTTGACGGCATTGCGCGCGTCCCGAACGTCGCGCGTTGCCGCGTTCCATCCGCTCGTCGTCGCCCGCGCGGCTCTTTGCGAAATTTTTCTCGGGATAATGTGTATTCTCTTGCGAAAAACGCGCGATAAGTGGTATAATATAGAATGGTCCGACGGGGGAGCGGACCGGAGACGACAAAAATGATCAAATACATCAAGATACGCGGTGCGCGTGAAAACAACCTGAAGGATATCGACCTGGATATCCCGCACGACTCGCTCACGGTGTTTACCGGTCTGTCGGGCAGCGGCAAGAGCTCGCTGGCGTTCGACACCATTTACGCGGAGGGCAAGCGTCGTTACGTGGAAAGCCTGTCGTCGTATGCCCGAATGTTCCTCGGCCAGGTCAACAAGCCCGACGTGGACTCCATAGAAGGGCTTTCTCCCGCCATATCCATCGATCAGAAGACCACCTCGCACAACCCCCGTTCCACGGTCGGCACGGTCACGGAGATATACGACTATCTCCGTCTGCTGTTCGCCAAGGCGGGAACGGTGTACTGCTACAAGTGCGGTCGCCCCGTCAGTCAGCAGACCGTCGACCAGATCATCGACGCGGTGCTCGCCATGGGCGAGGGCAGCCGTCTCACCATACTAGCGCCCATCGCCCGCGGCAAGAAAGGCGAATACAAGAAGGAGCTGGCGGCGTTGCGCAAGCAGGGCTTCGCCCGCGTCAAGATAGACGGCGAGATGAAGATGCTGGGCGAGGACGAGTTCGAGCTGGACAAGCAGGTCAAGCACGACATCAGCGTCAGCGTGGACAGGCTGGTGCTCAAAGAGGGAGTGGAGAAGCGTCTGGCCGACTCGCTGGAGACCGCGCTCAAGCTGGCGGACGGCATAGTCGTCGTGGACAACGGCGGCGAGGAAACGCTGTACAACACCAAGTACGCCTGCGCGGAGTGCGGCATATCCATCCCCGAGATAGAGCCCAAACTGTTCTCCTTCAACTCGCCCTACGGCGCGTGCCCCGAGTGCGGCGGTCTGGGATTCAAACAGGTCATCGACCCCGCGCTCATATACGGCGACGGCAGCAAGACGCTGCGCGAGGGCGCGATAACGGTCACGGGCTGGAATTTCGATTCCGCGAAGACGACCTTGCAGATGTTCACGGCGCTTTCCGAGAAATACGGTTTCTCGCTGGACGTGCCTTTCAAGGATCTGCCCGAGAAGATAAAGAAGATACTGCTGTACGGTGACGATTCGGAGATCAAGCTGACGCTCACCAGCGACAACTACTCCTATTCCTACAAGCGCCGCTACGAGGGCGTCGTGACCAACCTCGAACGTCGGTACCACACGTCCACCAGCGAGTCCGCCAAGCGCGAGATAGAGAAGTACCTGCGCGACCTGCCGTGCAACTCCTGCGGAGGCAAGCGACTGCGCCCCGAGGCGCTCTCCGTGCGCATAGGCGGCAAGAACATATGGGAGCTCTGCTCCATGCAGATAACCGATCTGGTCGCATTTTTCTCCGCGCTCGAGCTGGACCGCTCGCACGCAATGATCGCCGCGCCCATATTCAAAGAGGTCAACGCGCGCCTGAGCTTCCTCACCAACGTCGGTCTGGAATACCTCACGCTCGCGCGGGGCGCCAACACGCTGTCGGGCGGCGAGGCGCAGCGCATACGCCTTGCGACGCAGATAGGCAGCGGACTGACGGGCGTGGTGTACATCCTCGACGAGCCTTCCATCGGTCTGCACCAGCGTGACAACGAAAAGCTGATAGCGACGCTTAAAAAACTGCGCGATCTGGGCAACACGCTCATCGTCGTCGAGCACGATGAGGACACCATGCGCGCGGCCGACTACCTCGTGGACATCGGGCCGGGCGCGGGCGTGCACGGCGGACGGGTCATCGCGGCGGGTACGCCCGAAGAGGTCGCCGCCAACACCGATTCCGTGACGGGCGATTACCTGTCGGGCAGGAAAAAGATAGAAGTCCCCGCGTCGCGCCGCGACTGGGAAAAGTCCATCGTCATCAAGGGCGCGAAACAGAACAACCTCAAAAACATCGACGTGGAGATACCCCTGGGCGTGCTGGTGGCGGTCACGGGCGTGTCCGGTTCGGGCAAGAGCTCCATAGTCAATCAGATACTCTATCCCGCGGCGAGCAACCGCGTGAGCGGTACGCGGCTCATCGAGGGCAAATACGACGCCATACTCGGTCTGGAAAACATCGACAAGGTGATATGCATCGATCAGTCGCCCATAGGCCGCACGCCCCGTTCCAACCCCGCGACGTACACGGGCGCGTTCACGCAGATACGCGAGCTGTTCGCCAAGACGCCCGACGCCATGGAGCGCGGTTACGGGCCGGGACGCTTCTCCTTCAACATCAAGGGCGGGCGTTGCGAGGCCTGCGAGGGCGACGGCATCAAGAAGATAGAGATGCACTTCCTTTCGGACGTGTACGTGCCCTGCGAGGTGTGCGGCGGCAAGCGTTACAACCGCGAGACGTTGCAGGTGACGTATAAGGGCAAGAACATATACGACGTGCTGGAAATGACCGTGGAGCAGGGCTGCGAGTTCTTCGAGAACCAGAGCGGGATATATCCCAAGCTCAAAACGCTGTACGACGTCGGTCTGGGGTACGTCAAGCTCGGTCAGTCCGCGACCACGCTGTCGGGCGGCGAGGCGCAGCGCGTCAAGCTCGCCACTGAGCTGGCCAAGCGCTCCACCTCCCGCACGCTGTACGTGCTGGACGAGCCGACCACCGGTCTGCACTCGCACGACGTCGCCAAGCTGATAGGCATACTCTCCCGACTGGTCGCGGGCGGCAACACCGTCGTGGTCATAGAGCACAATCTGGACGTGATAAAGACGGCGGACTGGATAATAGACGTCGGGCCGGAGGGCGGCGACAAGGGCGGCACGATAATCGCGGCGGGCACGCCCGAAGCGATAGCCGGGAACGAAAAGTCATACACGGGAATGTTCCTTAAAAAACTGCTGTAAAGAGAGGAGATCATCATGAAAAACACCATACTGTTCGATCTGGACGGCACTCTGCTGGACACGCTGACCGACCTTACCGCGGCGGTCAACCATGCCATGAGCACGCTGGGGCTGCGTAAGCACACCGTGGAAGAGGTGCGCTCCTACGTGGGCGACGGTTATATCCTGCTCATGGAGCGTGCGTGCGGGGGCGACAAGGAACGCGCCAAGGAAGGACTGCGCCTGTTCACCGAATACTATTCCGTACACCTCGAGGACAACACCAAGCCGTACCCCGGCGTGCTCGACTCGATAAAAGCGCTGGCGGAAAAGGGGCGTAAGATGGCTATCGTGTCCAACAAGGGCGACGCGGCCGTCAAGGTGCTGTGCGCGCGGTTCTTCGCGCCTTACATAACCGAATACTTCGGCGTGACGGAGACCATGCCCAAGAAGCCCGCGCCCGACATGCTCTACGCCGCCATGCGCGCGCTCGGCTCGGAAAAGTCCGACTGCGTGATGGTGGGCGACGGAGAGCCCGACATACGCATGGCGCGCGCGGCGGGCATAGACATCGTGTCCGTGACGTGGGGCTTCCGCGAGGAAGAGTATCTTCGCACGCAGGGCGGCACGCGCTTCCTGCACTCGCCCGAAGAGTTAAAGGAACTGTAAAAGAACGAAACGCGAAAGGAAAGGGGGAAAGGACAAGAGCAAAAACGAGAACAGAGAGGATCGCTGAATGGTAAACGACAAGATAAGAAACGTAGCAATCATCGCGCACGTCGACCACGGCAAGACGACGCTGGTCGATCAGATGCTCAAACAGGGCGGAGCTTTCCGCGAGAACCAGACAGTCGCGGAGCGCGTCATGGACTCCAATGACCTCGAACGCGAGCGCGGCATAACCATACTCGCCAAGAACACGTCCATTCATTACAACGGTTACAAGATAAACGTGGTGGACACCCCCGGCCACGCCGACTTCGGAGGCGAGGTGGAGCGCATACTCAAAATGGTGAACGGCGTCGTGCTGCTCGTGGACTCCTTCGAGGGGACCATGCCGCAGACGCGTTTCGTGCTGGAGCACGCGCTCGCGCTCGGCCTGCCCGTCGTGGTGGTCATCAACAAGATGGACCGTCCTGACGCCCGTCCCAAGGAAGTGGTGGACGAGGTGCTCGAACTGTTCATGGATCTGGACGCCACCCCCGAACAGCTCGACAGCCCCATCGTGTTCTGCTCCGCGCGTAACGGCATCGCGTCCATGGAAGCGGACAAGCCGGGGCGCGACCTCACGCCGCTCTTCGACACCATCATCGCTCACATACCGCCTCCCGAAGGCGACGAGAACGGCCACGTGCGCATGCTGGTGTCCGCGCTGGACTACTCGGACTACGTGGGCAGCATAGGCATCGGCCGCGTGGAGAGCGGCACGCTGCGCCAGAACCAGCAGGTCGTGCTCGTCAACTACCACGAAACGCACGCGCCGCTCCACGCCAAGGTGTCCAACATCTATCAGTTCGAAGGCCTCACCCGCAGGGCGGTGGAGAGCGCGACGGTGGGCGACATCGTGTGCGTGGCGGGCGTGGAAGGCGTGTCCATAGGCGACACGCTGTGCGATCCCGAGGACCCTCAGCCCATCGAATTCCCCAAGATAAGCGAACCGAGCGTGGAGATGACCTTCATGGTCAACGACTCGCCGTTCGCGGGCAAGGAAGGCAAATTCGTGACGTCGCGGCATTTGCGCGCGCGTCTGTACAAAGAGGCGATCAAGGACGTGTCCCTGCGCGTTAGCGACGGCGACACCGCCGATTCCTTCGTGGTGTGCGGCAGGGGCGAGATGCACCTCTCCATACTCATCGAGAACATGCGGCGCGAGGGCTACGAGTTCCAGGTGTCCATGCCCAAGGTGCTGTTCAAGGAAATAAACGGCGTCAAGTGCGAGCCCATAGACAAACTGGTCTGCGACGTGCCAGAGGAGAGCGTGGGCATCGTCATGGAGAAGATGGGCGTGCGCAAGGGCGAGCTGGTGTCCATGACGCCCAAAGGCTCGCGTATGCGCCTGGAATTCTCCGTGCCTTCCCGCGGACTGTTCGGATATAAATCCGAATTCATGACGGACACCAAGGGCGAGGGCATCATGACCTCGGTGTTTGACAAGTACGATACTTATCGCGGCGAGATAAACCGCCGTCCCACCGGCTCGCTCATCGCTCACGAAACGGGCGAAACGGTCACTTACGGTCTGTTCGGCGCGCAGGAGCGCGGCCCGCTGTTCGTCGGCCCGGGCGTGCCCGTGTATCAGGGCATGGTCGTGGGCGAGTCGCCCAAGGGCGACGACATAGTGGTCAACGTCTGCAAGCGCAAGCAGCTCACCAACACCCGCTCGTCCGCATCGGACGACGCGCTCAGGCTCGTGCCTTGCAAGCGTCTCTCGCTGGAGCAGGCGATCGAGTTCCTCGCGGACGACGAGCTGCTGGAAGTCACGCCTAGCAACTACCGCATCAGAAAACGCATACTCGACACCGAAACGCGCATGAAGGAATGGGCGCGCAATCGTCGCGGCTGATGGACTGCCTGGTAGCGGACATCTACGACGCGTTCGCCTGCAAGTGCGGGGATTGCCGCACTTCCTGTTGCGAGGGCTGGCGCGTTTCCATATCCGAGAACGAATATTTCAGACTCGTGGGCATGGACTGTCCCGCCGCTCTGCGCGAGCGGCTGGACGGTTCTCTGCACGTCTACGAGAACGCCGAGCCGGCGCGCTACGCCGAGCTGGGCAAGGACTGGAAGGGCAGATGCCGCATGCACGGCACGGACGGCCTGTGCGAACTGCAAAAGGCGTGCGGCGCGGCCGCTCTGCCCGAGATATGCCGCATGTACCCCCGCAGCGTGGCGGGCGGCGACGCGGCAAGACTGACGTGTGCGCTCAGCTGCGAGCGCGTGACCGAGGCGGCGCTCGCGGCGGACGATCTGCGCGTGCGCCGCGAGGACAGGGAGGTGACGCCGGACGTCGCCCTGCCGCTCACGTCCGGAATGCTGGACGTCATCGTGTCCCGCATGGACGCCTTCCGCGCCGCCAAGGGCGGCATGGGCGAGCGCATCGCCCGACTGGGCGGATCGTCGTTCGCGGGGCTCGAGCCGGCGCGCGACGCGCGCGGCGCTCTGCCTGTCCTTCTCGGCCTGTGCGACGCTTTCGGCCGGCTCAGCCCGTCCGTGCGCGACTACTGCGACTGCGCACGCGCGAGGTACGCGGAGGACGCGTCGCTGTACGAGTCTGACGCCGCCGCTTTCGACGCGGCTCACCCCGACGCGGAGCGGGGCGCCGCCAACGTGTTCCTCGCGCATATGTTGGACTCCTGCTACCCCTTCTCGCACGCGTCCGAGCGCGACGCGTTCGTGTCGCTGGCGGCGCACTACGCGTTCGTGCGGTTTTTGACGGTGGCGTGCGTGTCCGCGCGTATGCTGCTGCCGCCCACTTACATGGGCGCGCCCGAGCGCGAAGCGAAGGTGGCGGACGTGATAGCGGGCTGTTTCCGCATGATAGAACATTCGGGGTTCGGGCACAACGTGCTGCTGCTCCTGCGCCGCGACGGCGGGGAGGACATCGAGCGCGTAGCCGCGTTGCTCGCGGTTTGAACGGAGATCACAATGCTGTATAAGATAGTCAACGGCTCGGTGTCCTACGGCGGCGACGCCGTGCTGGAACAAGTGGACATCGAGATAAAAGACCGCGAGAAGATCGCCGTGGTGGGGCGCAACGGTTCGGGCAAGACCACGCTGCTCAAGGCGATAACGGGCGAGGTCGAGCTGGACGAGGGCGTGGGCGAAGAGCCGTTCTCCGTCACGCGCGTCGGTTCGCCCGTCGTGGGCTACCTGAAACAGATATCCTTTACGAGCGAGAGCGCCACGATGCGCGAGGAGATACTCGGCGTGTTCGCCCCGCTCATACGCGCCGAGCAGAAGATGGCGGAGCTGATGACCGACATGGAACAGGGCGACGTCGCCGCCGTGGAGAAGTACGACGCTCTGCGCGACAGATACGAGCTGGACGGCGGCCTGACGTATAAGAAGGAATACCTGACCATGTCCCGCAAGTTCGGTTTCACGGACGCCGATCTGGACAAGCCGATATCCGAGTTTTCGGGCGGTCAGCGCACCAAGATAGCGTTCATAAAACTTCTGCTGGGCAAGCCGGACATACTGTTGCTGGACGAGCCCACCAACCACCTCGACATGCGCACGGTGCGCTGGCTGGAAACGTACCTCAAAAGCTACAAGTCCGCCGTGGTGCTGGTGTCGCACGACCGAATGTTCCTTGACCGCATAGTGGACAAGGTATACGAGATAGAGTACGGCGTGACCGAATGCTACCGCGGCAATTACACCGCGTTCGAAAAGCTCAAGAGCGAGCGCCGCGCCAAACAGCTCAAGGATCACGAGCGCCAGGCGGCGGAGATAGCCCGCCTCACGCGCCTGATCGAGCGTTTCCGTTACAAGGCGACTAAGGCGCGCATGGTGCAGTCCCGCATCGGAATGCTGGAACGCATGAAACGCATAGAAGCGCCCGCGAACGCGGACCTGCGTTCGTTCAGGGCGGACATCGCGCCCCGCCGCGAAAGCTCGCGCGAAGTACTCGTGACCAACGCGCTGGAAGTGGGCTACGATAAGCCTCTCGCGTGCGTTACGTTCACGGTGGAGCGCGGGGACAGACTGGGCATAGTGGGCGACAACGGCTGCGGCAAGTCCACGCTGCTCAAAACGCTGATGGGCATCGTGCCCCGCCTTTCGGGGTCGTACGCCTTCGGTTTCGGCACGGAAGTGGGGTACTTCGACCAGCAGACCGCGCAGGCCACGGGCGGCAAGACGGTGTTCGAGTCCTTCGCGGACGAGTTCCCCTCGCTGGGCGAACGGGAAGTGCGCACCGCGCTCGGCGCGTTTCGTTTCACGGGCGACGACGTGTTCAAGGACGTTGGCTCGCTGTCGGGCGGCGAGAAGGTCGCGCTCGCGCTGTGCAAGCTCTTCCGCCGCAGACCCAACGTGCTGGTGCTGGACGAGCCCACCAACCACATGGACATCGTGGGCAAACAGACGCTGGAAAACATGCTGTCGTCCTATACGGGCACGGTGATATTCGTGTCGCACGACCGATATTTCGTGGATAAGCTGGCCAACAAACTGCTGGTGTTCGAGAAGGGCGGCGCGCGGTTCATGGAATGCCGATACTCCGAGTACGAGGAGCAGATGCGCGAAGCGGAGGACGCCGAGGACGCCGTCGCTGAACCGACCGCCCGTCCCGCGCAGCACGGCGAAAAATACGTTTCGCCCAATAAAGCGCTCGAAAAGAAGCTGCGTCGCATGACCAAGCTGGAAGGGGAGATCGCCGAGCTGGAAAAGCGCATGACCGACCTCACCGCTCGCCTTTCCGATCCCGCAGTCTACGGCGACTACGTCAAGGTGACGGAGATACAGCATGACCTCGAGGAGCTGACCGCCTCGCGCGACGCGCTGACGGACGAGTGGGCGACGCTCGCCGAGGAAACGGAAGCGCTGTCCGCGCAGTGAGCCGACATGATATCTACGACGAAAAAAGGCAGACCGAGAGTCCGCCTTTTTTTCTGCGGACGCGCCAAAAATAATGCGCCCTATCACGCGTTTTTGCTTGACAAAAAATCGGAAATAAGGTAAAATAGCTTTCGGAGTCTGACCGAGGCGTAGTGAAAGACTCGGCAACGTCGAGGCGTAGCGCAGTCTGGTAGCGCGCATGGTTCGGGACCATGAGGTCGCGTGTTCGAGTCACGTCGCCTCGACCACTTATGAAGGTGTAGCTCAGTTGGTTAGAGCGCTACCTTGACATGGTAGAGGTCATAGGTTCGAATCCTATCATCTTCACCACACCGAAACGAGTCCGATTCAATCGTTGAACGGACTCGTTTTTTACAATATAATTAAGGAGAAAAAAATTTATGCCGGAGTGGGCAGTAAACTTAATTGTTGGGATAGTTACAGCGATACTTGGCTTTATCGGTGGCTTTTTTACGAAGTCAAAATTGATTAAAAAAAAGAAAAATTTTAATCAAAATATAAAAGGTAATAATAATACACAATCTGTAAATATAGAAATAGGAGTTGAAAAAAGAAGGAAAAATAAATAATGGGCGATAAAAATAATCAAATAATTAATGGAGATAGTAATAATCAAACGATAATAAACGTTAATGGTGATTTAGTACAAGGCATTGATAGACAGCAAGTTGTGGATATAATTAAATCTTTTTGCTATGTTAACAGGGATGACGTTATAGAAATTGTTAAAAATGCCATTGAGAGTATTGATGAAAAATATCGTATAATGCCCGATAAACGCATTTTTGTTCCTGCAATACAACGGTTGGCTTATTCTATGGATAATGTAACTGTAAAAAATGCCTATAAAAACTTATTATCTTCTTCAATGAATAAAAATAAATTTATGATAATGCACCCTTCTTATGTCGATATAATAAGTCAGTTAAATTCAGATGAAATTAAATTATTGGATACTTTAATTGGTTCAACACACATTACATATCCTTTGATTAATATGCGGTTAAAAACTAAAAACAGTAATGATTTAGGTATAATTTTATTAAAATATTTTACAGATATAGGTTATGGCGTTTGCGATATACCAGAAAATATAACAGTATATATTGAAAACCTTATTAGATTAAATTTAATTACTATACCATATGGACAATTCTTGACAGATAAGCAACATTATACAAAACTTGAAAATCATGATAAAGTATTAACTATTAAAAACGATATTTGTAATAGTGGGGCTAAGAATATAGATTTTAAATTCGATCATATGGTATTTGGTTTAACTCAGTTTGGTTATAATTTTATAGCAATATGCAGATAGTAAAAAGCTTATTTATATTTTGACATTATATATAAGTGTGTTTTATAATAAACGAACCATAAAGAGTGCGCGAGGGACAGCCCCTGTGACCGCACGGCAACCTGCTTTACGTAAGGTGCCAAAGGCTGATCGATGGGCAAGATGATTTGGCATATCCGAAGCCCGTCGGACGATGGGCTTTTTTTCCTGCCTCTTTGTGGAATACGAAACAAAGAGGTATATTTCATGAAAACGATCGACCTGCAATGGCGCGACAAGCGCGAACTGTCCCGCATATTGAACGGATTGCGGGCGCTCGGGTACGAGAACGCGGACGGACTGACTACGAAGTACCGATTTCCCGTCATCGTCGTCGATCTCGACGGCAGGCGGTTCTTTCGTTCGCACGCGAGCTTCATGGCGGCGGGCATCGCCCGCGGTACGTCAGACCTGCGCGAGTGGGACGAGGTCGCGGACGTCATAAGCGCGCACGGGCGTTCCCCCGAAGGCGTTTGAGCGCGCGTCGTTAAAGGCGGCGCGGACGTGCGCTTTAAGGCTTTCCGCGCGGCCTCATGCGGCAATATGTCGCGCGTGGGGGCCGGCGTCAGGGCGAAGCGAAAAAGGCTGAACAGCACGGAGAAAGCCCGCGACACGATGTCGCGGGCTTTCTCCGTTTGCGCGGACCGGCCGCGCTTGTTTTTCGTTGATGACGGACTTTACTTGTCGTTCTCGCCGCCAAGGTGATAGACGCTGATGGCGTCCTTGATGGTCTTTTCCATGGCGAGCTTGCCGTAAGCGTCCACGTCCGCCTTGTTCTTGGGACCGTGGGTGAGGCATCCGGCGCCGCCTATGCAGCCGCCCACGCATGCCATGCCCTCGATGAAGTTGCAGTCTGCCTTGCCCATGTTGGCTTTGAGCAGAGCGACGTTGCACTGTTCGATGCCGTCGCAGGACACGCCCTTGACCTGGAAATCGAGGTTCTGTTCTTTGAGCGCCTCGGCGACCGCGTCGGACAGACCGCCGCAACGCGCGAAGATGCGTCCGAAGTAGGACGCGTTGTCCAGCACGCCTTCGCCCAGCTGGGTGATGTCGATGTCGCGGCTGTCAAAGAGCGCCTGGAGCTCCTCGAACGTGATGACGCTGTCGATGTACGGGCGCACGTGTTCGAGCCGGAACTCCATCTTCTTGGCCGTGCAAGGTCCGATAAAGACGATCTTGCATTCGGGGTCGGTCGACTTGATGTATTTGGCTATGGTCGCGGCGGGGGAGAGGTTGTGCGACACGTTGCCCGCGAGCTTGGGATAGCGTTTCTGCACGAAGCTGACGAACGCGGGGCAGCAGGAGCTGGTCAGGAAGCCCTTTTCGGCGAGCTCCTTGGCCTCGTTGTACGCCACCATGTCCGCGCCGAGAGCGGCCTCCACTGCGTGGTAGAACCCGAGTTTTTCGATGCCCGTTATGACCTGGCCCAGCTTGGCGTATGTGAACTGGCTGGCGATGCTGGGCGCCACGACGGCATAGACCTTGTACGTGGTGTTGCCGTTCGACTTTTTGAGCATGTCGATGACGTCCAAAATGAAGGACTTGTCGGTGATCGCGCCGAAGGGGCACTGATAGACGCACGCGCCGCAGGAGATGCATTTGTCGTTGAGTATCTTCGCGCTGCCGTCCTCCGCCATGCCTATCGCCTTGATCTTGCAGGCGTTCTCGCAGGGACGCTTGCGGTTGGAGATGGCGGTGTAAGGGCAGACCTGCGCGCACTTGCCGCAGTTGATGCACTTCTGCTTGTCGATATGCGCTTTCTGGTGCTCGTCGAACGTTATGGCGTTCTTAGGGCAGACGTCCTCGCAACGGTGGGCCAGACAGCCGCGGCACACGTCGGTGACGTAATAACCGCTGGCGGGGCATTCGTCGCAGGCGATGTCTATGACTTCGATGACGTTGGGATTGTTCTTATCGCCGCCCATGGCGATCTTGACGCGTTCGGCGAGGATGGCCCGTTCCTTGTATACGCAGCAGCGCATGGTCGGGATCTTGCCTGGTACGATCTCCTTGGGGATATCGAGAACGTGTTCCGTGAGATCGTCGTTCCACGCGTGTCGCGCGACGGAACGGAGCACTTTGTATTTCAAATGCTGGATCTTAGTATCGAATTTTCTCATATTCCTTGTTCCTTGATTCCTTGTTCCGAATTGTTTCTTGTGCTCGCTAATTGTATTCGAGCGTGACGCGTTTGCCCATTTTCTCCAGGCACTGCGAAAGCTCTTCTATGAGCCGCATCTTTATATTGAAATTGATGGGCAGATTGGGGTTCTGGTGCGCGGGGTTGACCGCGCGTCCCACGAAGAACTTCACGTCGGTTGCGTCCTCAAAGAGTATGCGCGCGATACGCGACGCACCGTCCCGTTTCTGGCTCCACTCCTCATAGGACGAGTTGTCCGCTATGTAGTTCTTGGCGTATTCGAGTACGCGGTTTATGGTTATCACGCCCTCGGTGACGAGGTCCACGCCCTTTATCTCCGCCGTGGGCGGTATCTCGGGGTCGTAGAAATGCAGGTCGGGGACGAGGGGACGGCCGAGGTATTCCGCCGCGAGCGTGGACGTGGTGCCGCCGCACACGACGTGCTTGCCCTCGGTACCGAAGAACTCTTCCATGACCGAATGCGTTTTTGCGGGGTCGGAGGGCGGGCCTATCATGAGGTTGACGTGCATCCGCTCGCGTATGCGCACGGTGAGCACGGTCGCGTCGTCGCCCGGTCTGCCGTCGTACAGCTTGTTGCATTCGTCCAGCAGTATCTTGGTGAGCGTCTTGGCGCTGAAACCCACGTGCGTGAAGGAGCGCATGAACTCGATGATGTCCGCGCGTCTCCAGCCGAAGTTGTATTTCAGCCCGACGCCCGCATGCTCCACTCCGTCGCTCATCGCGATGAAGATGTCGCCCTCTTCCAGTTCCACTTCGGAGCGGTAGATCTTCTTGCCGCCTATCTCCGTCATGACGGTGGGCAGCTCGAGGTTCTCGCCGCCTCGCAGCATGATGACCTTGGGGTTGTCGTATTGTATTATCTCCGCCTTTTTGCCGTCCGACAGGCGAATGATGGTGAACGTGGAGTACGCCACGCCGCGCACGCTGCACACGGGCAGAGTGGCCGCGATGGTCTCCACGGCGTCCACCAGCTTCATGCCGGCGGCTATCATGGTGGAGATTATCTTGCTCGTGAGCGTGGAGAGTATGCTGGCTTTGACGCCGCTCCCCAGACCGTCCGCGAGCACGAGCACCGTCGTCCGTTCGTCCTGATCCACCCGTTCGACGTGGTCGCCGCACAGGTTCTCGCCGACGTGGTTGATGCTCATGTACCCGATGTCCGCGCAGAGTTCAGTGCTGTTCATCGGCTATGGATTCCTTCAGCTTGGTAAGCGCTATCTTGGTCTCCGCGGCGGTCTCGCCGAGCAGGGACGCGATCTCCTGAACGATGCGCATCTGCTTATCCACGACCTTGTCCGCGATCTCCACGGTCTGTCTGCCCAGCTTCTCTTTCTCCACCCGCTCGGTCTCCTCTTCGGTGACGTCGCGGAGTATGGTTATGAGCACGCGGGAGGTCTTGTCGTGTATGATCGTCAGTTCCAGATATCTCTTGTATTCGGGGTAGTAATTCCTTACGCCCCTGACGGGCTTGTGTTCGTCCAGCACCTCGATGAAGGGCAGGGGATCCATCAGCCGCACCACCTGCTCGCCCAGAACGTCGGACGCCGATTTCAGATCGAACATCTCCAGCGCGGCGCGGTTGAGCTGCTGCACTTCCAGATCTTCGTTGACGACGAGTATGCCGTTGGGCGTGTTGCGCAGGATGTTGTCGCTGAACCGCTCCGCCTTTTCCATGAGGTAGGGCAGACACATGCTGATGTCCGCTTTGCCCTGCCACACGGCTATGGCCTTTTCGCGGCAGGTATCGTACCCGCACGAGCCGCAGTTCAGTTCGTCGGCGGGCGAGTTCTTGCCCGTGCGACGGAGTATGTCGCGTATCTCCTCTTCGTTCGGCGTCCGCTTTTCCACGGCGATGTTCGGCCTGTCCTTATGCAGGAACGCGCTGCCGTAATCGGGAACGTCGAAGTCCTTGCGACCCGCGTAGTTCATGACCGCCTGCGTGTGACGCACGGGCGAATTGCGGAACTTCTCCATGATGGGTCCGCCCGTACAGCTGCCCGCGCACGCCGACATCTCGATGAAGCAGTGCGTGAGGTCGCCCGACTCGATGTCCGCCAGCGCCGCTTTGCAGTTCTCCACGCCGTCCACGGTGAGGTACGTGTAGCCGTTGTCCGGCAGATCCATGGTCTTGAGTATGCCGCCCACGACGGGGAAGAGCCGCGCGCGGCTCTCGGGCGTGACGTCCGTGCCGTTCTCCACGACTATGCCCGCGTTCCTGAACATGGCGGCCAGCTCGCGGAAGGTGAGCACCGCGTCCACCGTGCCGTTGTACGCCTCGTCCTTTTTGGACAGGCAGGGCCCGATGAATACGGTGTGCGCACCCGGAAAACGCTCCTTGATGTCCTGACAATGCGCCTGCATGGGCGATACCACGGGCGCGAGGTATTTCATCACGTTCGGGTAGTGCTTGCCTATGAGCAGATTGACGGAATGACAGCAGGAGGTGATGATGACGTCCTGCTTCTTTTCCAGCAGCATCTTTTCGAACTCGCGCTTGACCATCGTCGCACCGCGCGCTGTCTCCTCCACGCCCGCGAAACCCAGTTTTTTGAGCGCGTCGGTGAGCGTGCCTATGCTCGCGCCTTCGAAGTACGCGATGAAAGAGGGCGCGACGGATGCGATGACGGGCGCGGATGCGTCCGCCAGCATGGCGTCCACTATCTCCGTTTCGTCCACCGTTTCCTTGGCGTTCTGCGGACAAACGACGTAGCACTGCCCGCACAGTATGCACTCATCGTAGACTACATATGCGCGGTTTCCGGAAAATCTTATGGACTTGACGGGGCAATGGCGTATGCACTTGTAGCAGTTCTTGCAATCGGATTTCTTCAGTTTGAGAAATTCTGCCATTCGTTACCCCTCCTTGACGGCTCATGCTCCCAGACGGGGAAGCACGTCCTTGTTGAAGAACTCTTCGACGGAATCGGGGGACACGGAGTACACTTTGCCGTCCATTTTGACGTTGACGCCCGTCTGGCACTGTCCCATGCAGAACGTGCCTTCCAGCTCGATCTTGTCTTTGAGTCCGTTTTTGTCCACGAGAGCCTGCAGTCCTTCGACTACCTGTCTGGAGCCCTTGAGGTGGCAGGAGCTGCCGATGCAGATGGTGATCTTCATTTTTTATCCTTCCTTATCTGTTTTTGCCTGTCGCGACCGGTCACACGCAAAAACGCGAGCGGGACGAACGGCAATCCGTCGACTCTTCTCGCGCGAGATGCGCCGCTAAAGGGTGCGTTATTCGTAATCCACGACGTTTACCCAGCTGAGCAGGAACTCCCGCTCTTCGGGCCGTCCTTTGACGGACTGTGCGGCCGCCACGATGGGCAACCACTTCTGCACGTACCGCTTGGGAGTACCGCTCTTTTCGCAATAGCGGTCGAGATAACCGTTTGCGAGAAACATATCGCCGGTAAGGGAGAACAGCAGATAGGTGCGCGCGACGTCCGCGGAGGCGTTGCCCTGCGTGGCGTGCGCCCAGTCTATTATGTAAGGCGTGCCGTCCTTGTCCGAGATGATTATGTTGGAGAGGTTGAAGTCGCCGTGGCAGACCTTGCGGTGCCGAGGCATGCCCTCCAGCGCGGTGTGCAATTCGTACTTGATGTTGGGATCGAGGGTCGTTTCGTTGATCTTGCGATCCATCTTGTCTTTGAGCTTGTTGAGCAGGGGAGCCTGTTTGGAGTGGACGAGCATCTGGAGACCTATGAAACGGTCGATGATGTCCACGCGCTGCTCGGGGCTGTTGTCGTAAAGCTGTTGCATCGTGCTGCCCGAAATATACTCGGTGCGTATCGCCCACTTGCCGTCGATCTTCATGACCTCCAGCAGTTTAGGGATGTTCAGTCCGGTCTCTTCCACTCTTGCCTGGTTGAGCGACTCGTTGAGGATGTCCGCCTTGGAGTAACCGTCGTCAAACATCTTGACGACGGTGTCTCCGTCGCGATAAACCACCTTCGATGGTCTTTCAGCCAGGACCTCATAGTCCCGCGTGCTCATCATATTAAATTGACCCCCTTAAGATCGGACGCGATACTCAGACTTCCTCGTGGGTGCCGTAGTATGCGTTGAGATACATCTGTTTAAGCTCGCTCATCAGCGGGTAACGAGGGTTCGCACCCGTGCACTGATCGTCGAAGGCCTGCTCGACCATCGCGTCCAGACGATCGAGGAAGTCCTTCTCGTCGGGGACGTAGTCCTTGATGGTGGGTTTGATGCCCACTCTGGCCTTGAGCTCGTCGATGGCTTTGATGAGGTTCTCCACTTTCTCCTCGTCGGTCTTGCCCTTGATGCCGAGGTAATCGGCGACCTCCGCGTAACGAGCGCGGCAGTGAGGGTGATCGTACTGCGAGAACGTACCCATCTTGGTGGGAACTTCCTTGCTGTTGAAGCGGATGACCTCGTCGATGAGCAGAGCGTTTGCTATGCCGTGAGGCAGGTGATGGAACGCGCCCAGCTTGTGCGCCATGGAGTGGCAGACGCCCAGGAAGGCGTTTGCGAACGCCATACCGGCCATGGTGGCGGCGTTGCCCATCTTCTCGCGGGCGACGGGGTCGTTGGGACCGTTGTCGTAAGCGCGAGGCAGGTATTCGAATATCATCTTGAGAGCGCGGAGCGCGATACCGTCGGTGTAATCGGTGGCCATGGTGGACGCATACGCCTCGAGAGCGTGCGTCACGGCGTCGATACCCGAAGCGCTCGTCAGGCCCTTGGGCGCGGACATCATCATGTCGGCGTCGATTATCGCCATGTTGGGAAGGAGCTCATAGTCGGCAAGAGGATACTTGACGCCCGTGGTCTCGTCGGTGATGACGGCGAAAGGAGTGACTTCCGAACCGGTACCCGCGGAAGTGGGGATGGCCACGAAGAAGGCCTTTTCGCCCATCTTGGGGAAGGTGTAGACACGCTTGCGGATATCGATGAAGCGCATTGCCATGTCGAGGAAGTCAGCCTCGGGATGCTCGTAGAGCACCCACATGATCTTGCCGGCGTCCATTGCGGAGCCGCCGCCGATCGCGATGATGGTGTCGGGCTTGAACTCGGCCATCAGCTTCGAGCCTTCGCGAGCGCAGGCGAGCGTGGGATCGGGAGCGACGTTGGAGAACGTCGTGTGCATGATGCCCATCTCATCGAGCTTCTTCTCGATGGGCTTGGTGTATCCGTTGTTATACAGGAAGCTGTCCGTAACGATGAACGCGCGCTTCTTGCCCATTACGGTGCCGAGCTCGTCGAGAGCGACGGGCAGGCAGCCTTTCTTGAAATATACTTTCTGAGGTGCTCTGAACCACAGCATGTTTTCTCTCCTTTCGGCGACGGTCTTGATATTGAGAAGGTGCTTGACGCCCACGTTTTCGGAAACGCTGTTTCCGCCCCAGCTGCCGCAACCCAGCGTCAGGGAAGGGGTGAGCTTGAAGTTGTACAGGTCGCCGATACCGCCGTGCGAAGAAGGCGTATTGACGAGCACGCGGCAGGTCTTCATTCTGGAATAGAATTCCTTGAGCTTATCCTGCTCGGTGACCGCGTTGAGGTAGATGGAGGAGGTGTGGCCGTAGCCGCCGTCCGCGATGAGGTGCTCTGCCTTGTCGAACGCGTCCTTGATGTCCTTGGCCTTGTACATGGCAAGGACGGGGGAGAGCTTCTCGTGAGCGAACTCTTCGGAGATATCCACGCTCTCCACTTCGCCGATGAGGATCTTGGTGCTCTCGGGGACTTCCACGCCCGCGAGCTTGGCTATGGTGTGAGCCTTCTGGCCGACGATCTTGGCGTTGAGCGCGCCGTTGATGATGATGGTCTTTCTGACCTTGTCGAGCTCATCGGGCTTGAGGAAGTAGCAGCCTCTGTAAGCGAACTCCTTCTTGACCGCGTCGTAGACGTTCTTGTGAACGATGACGGACTGCTCGGATGCGCAGATCATGCCGTTATCGAACGTCTTGGAGTGGATGATGGAGCTGACCGCGAGGACGATGTCCGCGCTGTCGTCGATGATCGCGGGGGTGTTGCCCGCGCCCACGCCGAGGGCAGGCTTGCCGCTGGAGTAAGCGGCCTTGACCATGCCGGGACCGCCCGTCGCGAGGATGACGTCCGCTTCCTTCATGAGCATGTTGGTCAGTTCGAGGGAAGGGATGTCTACCCAACCGATGATGCCTTCGGGCGCGCCCGCTTCGACGGCCGCTTCCAGCACGATCTTGGCGGCGGCGATGGTGCTCATCTTCGCTCTGGGGTGAGGGGAGATGATGATGCCGTTACGCGTTTTAAGGCATATCAGGGTCTTGAATATGGCGGTGGAAGTGGGGTTGGTCGTGGGGATGACCGCGGCGACCACGCCGAGAGGCTCTGCCACCTTGCGGATACCGAAGGCCTTGTCCTCTTCGATAACGCCACACGTCTTGGTGTGACGGTATGCATTATAGATATATTCGGCAGCGTAGTTGTTCTTGATCACCTTGTCTTCGACTACGCCCATGCCCGTCTCCTCCACGGCCATCTTGGCGAGGGGGATCCTGGCTTTGTTGGCGGCGATCGCCGCTGCCTTGAAGATCGCATCAACCTGCTCTTGCGTGTAGGTCGCGAATTTACGCTGAGCGGCTCTTACTCTCGCAAGAGTCTCTTCCAGCTTCTCGACGGTATCTACAACGGGATAGGTCTTCTGTTTCATTGCTTTATAAACCTCCGAAAAATAATTGCAATTTTGTCATTTGTGAAGTCACCGACTGAGGAAGGAGCGGGCTATCTCCGTCACTTCCGCGACCGTGTCTTCGATGTCGCCGTGTTCGTCCACGGTGAAGTCGGCGTAACGCTCGTAGTAGGGCGCGCGTTCGGCTATCAGCTCGTCCAGCGTTTCGCCCTCGCGCATGACCACGCCGCGCGTGCGGATGTTCCCCAGGCGAGCGCGCAGATCGTCCGGCTCCACTCTGAGATATATCGTCCGTCCGCCTTCCGCGAGATGCGCCATGCCTTTCTCGCAGAACACCGCGCTGCCGCCCGTGGCTATCACGCAGTTGTCGCGCTCCAGCCTTGCGAGCGTGTCGTTCTCTATCTCGGAAAACCCCGAAGGACCGCGTTCCGCGATGATCTCCGCCAGCGTCTTGCCGCGCTCGGTCTGTATGACCAGGTCGGTGTCCGTGAAGTCCATGCCCAGCGCCTTGGCCGCGAGCACACCCACGGTGGATTTGCCCGCGCCCGGCATGCCTATCAGCACGACGTTCATGCCCGATCACCCGCGCAAGCCCGATCGCCCGCGCTGAGATGCTTGGAGAGCACCGCCAGGGAAGAGGCGAGGTTCTCGTTCTCCACCAGTATGCCGCCCGGCACTTTGAGGATGGTGGGGGCGAAGTTCCATATCGCCGTTATCCCGCAGGCTATCAGCTCGTCCGCCGCCGTCTGCGCGCCGCTCGCCGGTACGGTTATTATGCCCAGCCCGACGTTTTCTTTGCGGCAGACTTCGCCCAGCTCGCTCATGGCGAGCACGGGCTTGCCCCCGATACGGCTCCCGACGGTGGCGGGCTGTATGTCGAACGCCGCCACGATCTCCAGACCGTAGTCCGAGAAACCGCCGTAGGACAGCAACGCCTTGCCAAGATTGCCCGCGCCGATGAGCACCGCGGGAGTGCGGGAATCGCACCCGAGATAGTTCTCAAGCTCCGCGATCAGCTCCTCGGTGACGTATCCCTTCTTGGGTCGACCGCTGCCGCTTACCGACCCCAGGTCCTTGCGTACCTGGACGTCGTTCAGCCCGAGCGCCTCGGCTATCGCAGTCGCCGAAACGTACGTCGCGCCGCTTACCGACTTGAGATAGTGCAGATATACGGGCAGACGTCTCAGCGTCTGTATGGATACGTTCTTGTCAGACATTCTTTGCTCTCCGTACGCGCTTTGCGCGCATCTCCGTTCGCTTCCCACGAACGACTGTATTATAGCATATCCCACCGTCATATGCAAATAGATTGAGGGGTATCGATAAAAATTTATTTATTAAAATACTGTCTTTTTTTAGCACTATCCTGCGGTAAGGCAAGCATATTCTGTTTTTTTTCGGCGTTATCTACCATCGGGGGAATAAATTGGCATGATTGGGGAAAAGGTATTGGATTTTGTGCGGAAAAATGTTATTATTACAACGTATCGAAGGACGATCCCGATAGACGGAAGATTATTAAAACATCTATGAAATACCATTCCGACGATACTGTGCAAACAGGCTACGGCAATAGCGGCTATCGTTTTGTGTCGGCTACGGGGAAAATTGTGTATGTCGAACGCATTCAAGACGGATAAGTTGCGGTCAGCCGTTTTCTTATCTATGCGGCGCGCCCGACCATATAACGTCTCTTATCATTTGACGGAAATCTTTATCTATGCTTGAACTCCGAAATTTAACTAAAAAATACAGGTCGGGAGGCGGAACGGTCACGGCGCTTGATTCCGTGTCGCTCTGCCTGCCCGATACCGGATTGGTATTCGTGCTGGGAAAGAGCGGTTCGGGGAAGTCCACGATGCTCAATATTTTGGGCGGGCTGGACAGACCGACGTCGGGCGAGCTGATAGTGAACGGCAAGTCTGCGCTTACCTCTGCGGAAATGGACGGATACCGAAACTCTTGCGTGGGGTTCGTGTTTCAGGAATACAACCTGCTGGATGAGTTTTCCGTTGGGCATAACGTCGCGCTCGCTTTGAGGCTGGGCGGCGGCTCGGGCGACGAAAAGGAAGTCGTGAGCCGCGTGCTCGCCGACGTGGAATTGAGCGGCATGGAACGCCGTAAGCCGTTCACGCTTTCCGGCGGGCAGAAACAGCGCATCGCCATCGCGCGCGCACTCGTCAAGGATCCCGAAATAATCCTTGCCGACGAACCAACGGGTGCGTTGGATTCGGAAACGGGCGAACAGATATTGACGTTGCTCAAAAAACTGTCCGCGCGCAGATTGGTGGTGGTCGTATCGCACGACCGCGATTTTGCAGAGCGGTATGCCGACAGGATAATAGAGCTCAAAGACGGGAAAATCGTGAACGACTCGGTCCGGGGTGCGTCCGCAGCATTGTCGTCGGAAACACACGCGGTCGCGTTCAAGCGTTCCCGCCTGCCAGTCGGCGACTCCGTATTTATGGGAGTGAGCAGTCTCGGTCGTCATCCTTTCCGTACGCTGTCCACTGTCTTGGTTTGCATCCTCGCGTTTGCATTGCTGGGAGTGATGATAACGCTCGCCATGTACGACCCCGATTATACCGTGATGTCCGCGATGCGGTCGGGAACGACCCCTTGCGTGGTGTTGCGCCCGCAAGCGCAAATACACAACGATCGGGAGGAAGGACCGAAAACGTTGGAAGAACCCACATATGCCGGCGTGTCAGAGACAGCCGCACTCGGAGCGGAAAATGAGGCGACGGTCGTCGGCGTTTTCGATCTGACCAATCAGCAAGCAGGTTTATTTTCGAGAGGCATAACGATATATGTCGACGATGACGAGCAAGGGTATTTATACGGCTCGGTCGACATGTCGTTCAATAAATTTTACAGCGCTCGTCCGCAAGGCTTCAGCGATTGCGGCGGGGAAGTCTTGGAAAAAGTTTCGCTCGGCCACGTGGGCGAGTATCCCGAGCGTACGTCCGAAGTCGCGATCTCTTCGTATATGTTCGATGTGATAAAGAAATACGGGCTGATAACTCCGGACGGTATAAAGACATATGAGAACGAAGAAGATCTTATAGGAGAGCGTATCCCGCTGGTGTCCGATCCCGAACGTATGCCCACGCTGTATCTGACCGTGACGGGCATATACGATTTCGGAGTTTTTCCGGAGGAATACGAGTCCATGCGCGACCTCGACATGTCCGATCTTTCCACGTCTGACGATGAATATCAGCAATATATCTATGAACGCGTAAGAGGCATGACCGCATATCTTGCCGAAAGCCTGCATCAGATATTTTATGTGTGCGATGATTTTTACGACACGTACGGAGGCATACTGAGCAAATCGGGGTACGATCCGTTCAGCGTGTCGTTCGATATAGACGACGAAGTCATCCGAAACGAGGATGGGGATACGATGTTCTTTACGCACGATACGATGTTTGCGCATGACGTACCCGTGTATTCCTCGGAAACGGGCGAACGTCTTTCCATTGACGTATCAGAAGTGAGTACAACGGATATCTTTTTGTCGGCGGAGCATGTCGTCGGATATGCGGGATCCGCGATTTCATCGGGCATCGCCCCGATCGGGACGGAGGACGCCGTAGCCCGCCTGTCCGAGGCGTTGGCTTCCGGCGCGGACATAGACGAGCCGCTCTCGGATACCGTCAGGCTTTTGGAGTCCTGCGGGGCTTTGCCGAAAACGTTGCAGACGACCGACTTTGACAGGTATTCGGTGCGAGGGATAGCGGACGCGCGTTTCGTGGATATCGACGACGATATCGAGGGCGCATATCCGGTATTCATATACAAAGACGTTATGGGCACGTTGACAGGCGAACTCACGAAACAACTGTCGGGAAAAACGTCCGAATACGAAGTGCCGGACGACGCTCGTTACAACTGGCTGTATATGCCGGTCACCGAGATGACGGAAAAGGCAGCGTACCGCGTGCTCGATATGCGTGAGTTCCGCGGCGACTATGCTTACGAGATACTCAATTCGTATTATGAGGACGCCGTTGCCATAAGCGGATCGATCGAGGATTTCCGCACGATCTTTCTCGTCGCGGGAATAGTGCTCGCCGTACTTGGCGCTCTGCTGATGTTCAACCTGCTGTCCGTGTCCGTTTCGGGCAGGGCAAAAGAGATAGGCATATTGAGAGCGCTGGGTGCTCGCGGACGGAACGTATTCGCCATATTTTTCGCGGAGAGCCTGGTAATCTGTTTGTCGTGTTTTATACTGTCTTCCGTAGTGGCGGGGCTGGTGTGTATGTTATTCGACGGTATGTTCGTATCCGCATTTGCCTCATCGCTGACCTTTTCCGTGCTGGACTTCGGCGTTCCGAGCGTGCTCATCATATTCGGCATATCCATAGTCGTGAGTTTCGCGGCGGTGTTCGTACCCGTGTTTTCCGTCGTGCGCAAAACGCCGGTGGAAGCGATACGCGAAGCCGTATGAAGGATCATTCGTATGTAAGGAGGAAAAAGACATGAAAAAATTCAAGGTGCTTGCGGGCGTCGGCGTGGCGTGCATACTGCTTTCCGTGCTGTTCACGATCATCGCGGCCGCCACGGGCGCGGCGTGGCTGGTCACCGCCGCGGGAATATTGTCGCTCGCGCTGAGCTGCGTCAGCCTGCTCGTCATGTGCTGCATCGGCATCCACGTGGCGGGCATACACGAGAAGATGTGTGAACGGAAAGACCGCGACTCTTCCCGCGATGACGACGAGAAGAGCAAGTAAGCGCGAGTGGCGTTTTTGTAAATTTTTATAACAAAAGTGCATATTGACATTTACCTTCCGCGGGGGTATAGTATAAGTGTCGGGAGATGCGTCGCATACCCGACGTACATACAGCACAAGGGGGAAAGCAAATGATCAAGAGCTTCTATTTTCTCAAATTCGCGCATACCGCGTCCAATGACCGTGACGGCGTTCCCGTGGATAAGATATACTCCATCGGATTCTTCTCGGACAAGAAGAAGGCGATGGCGGCGATAGAGGATTACAAAGTCAAGCCCGGTTTTCGCGACTATCCTTCGTCGGGATTCACCATCCAGCGCGAGAGCGCGAGGTTCGACGAGGACGTGGAGAAGTCGGGCGCGGAGCTGTACACGCTCGTGCACGAACAGCCCACGGAGGACGGCTACGTCATCTACCGCGATATCGGCATATATCCCGGCAAGGCGGCGGCGGAAAAGCGCAGGGATCGCCTCGCGCGCGGCAAGGCGTACAAGGACAAGCCGGGCGAGTTCAAGCTGGAACGCTGGGTGGCGGACAAAGAGCTCAAATGGCCGCGCGGTTTCGAGGACTGGGAAGTGGAGGAGCGTCTGATCGACCCTCGCAAACAGCACTGACGCGCTCTTATCCGTTCGGTACATATCCCGACGCCTGCCGCTCGGCAAAGCGTCGCACGAAAACGTAAAAACAACGCAAAAAAAGGCTCATGGCGACATGAGCCTTTTTTATGTGTCGGGTTTTACTTTTACTTATGAAATCTTATTCATTCGTGCGCTCTTGTCCTTTCGTCCGTTTCAGTCGGTGACGAAAGACCGTCGTGAGCGACCGCCGTATCGTCGACCCGTCGAGTGCGTCGGCATTATGCCGCACGGCCGCCGCCTTATATGTTATAAGGTCGTGACGGAACGTGGAGAGCGCGGGCATGGCCGCGCGGTCGAGGCCCGCCGCATCGTTTGCGACCGAGCGGGTCAGACGTTTTCCGCCGCCAGCTCTCCGCCGCGCACGCCCACGGGCTGCGCGCCCGAGCGTCCGCCGTATTTGGCGGCAAGCTCGCGTATGCGTTCGAGGAACAGCACGCACATCTCGTTGTCGGACATCTCTTCCGAGAGTTGGCCGTAATAGAGCGGTTCGCCCACGAACGCCTTTTTGAGGTGCGGGGCGTAGTACAGCGGGTATATGGGGACGTCTATGCCCGTTTTGCCCAGATACACCTTGGCGGCGACCACGAAGCCCCTGTAAAACTCTTCGGGGATCTCGCGGTAGCCCTCCGAGGAATCCTCGGGGAAGATGATGACGGACACGTCCTCGTCCAGACACCTGACGGTATAGTTGTACGTCTTTTTGATGCGCACGCCCTTGTAGACGGGTATCAGTCCCGCGTATCTGAACACCATGGGATAGATGGGAGCGAACAGCGTCGCGCTTATGAAGGAGCGCGGCTTGGAGTAATGCAGCTTTTGGTGGTAGAACACGTGATAGAAGTACTTCCAGCGTTCGCTCAGACTGCCGCCCGTTTCCGCCGCCGACCACGTCATGATGTCGTGATCTATCTTTCTGAAAGCCGTCGTTATGTTGAAAGGCCCCTTCGCGCCGCAGTGATTGGCAACGAATATCGCCTTGTGCTCGAGCGGAGCGTCCGTGGTGTTGACTATCTCCGCGGGTCTTTTGAATATCCTTACTACGTGCGTTATGACTTTGTCGAAACCTTTATCCTTTTTGCGCACCTTGAATCTCATACACGATCATCCCATGATTATATTACGATAATATTATTCGGATAATACTTAGCTATCGTAAAGCCTTATAATTATACTATAATCTGAAAAAATATGCAACGGAGAAAGGCGGTAAAAAAATTAAGATTTCATGAGAACGGCAAAAATTTTGCTAAAAAAGGTAAAACGAAAACGAGAGGGGAAAGCACGCTTTCCTCTCTCGTTTTCGCGTGCGGAGCTTACTGTCCGCTTATCTCTTCGTTGTAGTCCACGAGATCGTCTATGCACTCGCGGCCTCTCGCCAGCGCGGTGACGCCCGTTCTGGCAAGCTCGAGTATGCCGTAAGGCCGCATGAGCTCGATGAAAGAATCGATCTTGTTGCTCTCGCCCGTCATTTCCAGTATGGCGGAAGTGGGCGCGATGTCGATGACTTTGACTTTCATCATGTTCGCGGTGCTCTCCAGCTCGGGGCGTTTCTCGGGTTCGAGATTGACCTTGATGAGCAGCAGCTCGCGCTTGACGCTCTCTTCGGGGCGGAATATCTTGGTCTTGTGGCAGTCGACGCACTTGTCGAGCTGACGCACTATCTGGTTTATCTCGTCGTTCGTTCCCAGCGCGACGATGGTCATGCGGGACATGGCGGGGTTGTGGGTCTTGCACACGGAGAGCGATTCGATGTTGTAGCCTCTGCGCGCGAACAGTCCGCTTATGCGGGTGAGTACGCCCGATTTGTTGGAAACGAGCGCGGTGATGATATGCTTGTTTTCCATCGTGATCTCCTCCTTAGAGCTGCGGCTTGACGGTGATTATGGCGTCGCCGTTCTTTCCGGGCGGGATCATGGGCAGGACGAACTCGTCCTTGTCGATGATGCAGTCCACGATCTTGACGCCCTTGGTCGCGAACGCTTTTGCGACCGTCTTTTCGATGTCCTCGTTCCTGTCCACCTTGAAGCCCGTCGCGCCCAGCGCGTCCGCGAGCTTCATGAAGTCGGTGGGGTAGTTGATGTCGGTGGAGGAGTAATGCTTGTGATAGAACAGCGTCTGCCACTGTCTGACCATGCCCAGCGTGTGGTTGTCCATGATGAACACGGTGATGTCCAGCCCGAGCTTTGCGGCGGTGACTATCTCGTTGAAGTTCATGTGGAAGGAGCCGTCGCCCGTGAACAGCACGGTCTGCTTGCCGCTGCCCATGCACGCGCCTATGGCCGCGCCCATGCCGTAGCCCATGGTGCCCAGGCCGCCGCTCGTGATGAGCTTGCGGGGCGCGTTGAAGTCGTAGGTCTGCGCGACCCACATCTGGTGCTGGCCGACGTCCGTCACCACCACCTTGTCGGGATCGCCCGCCGCTTCCACCGCCTTGATCACGCGGCGGGGGCAGAGCTTGCCGTCCGAGCCGAGCAGAAGATCGGCTTCGGCGCGCTCGCGGCGATGCTCGATCCAGCTGCCGTCCGTCTGTTTCTTAAGGCGGGGGAGCATGGCGCGCAGCGCCAGTTTGGCGTCCGCCATGACGGCCACGTCCGGCTTGACGTTCTTGCCGAGCTCGGCGAGGTCGATGTCTATGTGTACTATCTTTGCCTGTTTGCAGAAGTTCTTGCGGTCGCCCGCCACGCGGTCGTCGAAACGGCAGCCGATGGCGATGATGAGGTCGGCCTCTTCCAGCGCTTCGGCGACGTTGGCCTTACCGTGCATGCCTATCATGCCCATGAAGTTGGGGTGAGAGGCGGGGAAGCATCCCAGACCCATCATGGAGCACGCCACGGGTATGTCCATCTTTTCGCTGACTTCCACCAGCTCTTCGCTCGCGCCCGAGATGACGCAGCCGCCGCCCACGTACATCACGGGGCGTTTAGCGGCGTTGATGAGCTCGACGGCGCGGTCGACGTACTCCGACTCGTGGAAGTAGGGCTTGATCTGGCGGGGCGCGGCCGGCTCATACTCGGTCACGGCCTGCTGTATGTCCTTGGGCACGTCCACGAGCACGGGGCCGGGGCGGCCGGACGCGGCGATGAAGAACGCCTCGCGCAGCGTTTCCGCCAGGCGGGTGACGTCCTTGACCATGTAGTTGTGCTTGGTGACGGGCATGGTCACGCCCGTGATATCCACTTCCTGGAAGGAGTCGCGGCCCAGCGATCCGGTGCCGACGTTGCCCGTGATGGCGACCATGGGCACGCTGTCCATGAACGCCGTCGCGATCCCCGTGACGAGGTTGGTCGCGCCCGGGCCGGAGGTCGCGATGACGACGCCCGTCTTGCCCGTGGCGCGGGCGTAGCCGTCCGCGGCGTGGGACGCGCCCTGTTCGTGGCAGGTGAGGATCTGAGTCACCTTATCTTTTTCTTCATAAAGCGCGTCGAACACGTCCAGGATGGACCCGCCGGGATATCCGAACACGGTGTCCACGCCCTGTTCTTCGATGCACTTGACGATGATCTGTGAACCTTTGAGTTTCATAACCTTTTATCCCTTGAGCTTGCTTATTTGGTCAATTATACACCATGCGCCCCCTTTTGTCAAGTGGTGCCGCGGTATGCCCGGCCTTGCCGCGCCAACGTTTTGCGGCGTTTTTGCGGACGCGTCCGTGCATGGAAAAAGCCCTTGCCCGAATGGCGGGCAGGGCTTTCCGACGTGTCGATATGAGTCCGCTGCGCGTCACGGCAACATCCAGCCGAACGTATTGGTCGTGATGACGATGACGAGGCAGTAGATGAGTATGGACAGCGTATCCATGATGGTGGATATGACGGGCGCGCTCATCAGAGCGGGGTCGACGTGCAGTTTCTTGGCTATCAGCGGGAGCAGGGAGCCGAGCAGCTGCGCGATGACGATTATCGCGATGAGCGACACGCCGCTTATGAGCGACACCTGAAGGAGCGCGACGTGGTAGTCGGCGTATTCGGGCACCCACCAGTACATCAGTATGATGCGCACGGTGTTGGCCACCGCCAGCACTATCGAGCACAACAGCGCGACGCGCACTTCCTTGAAGCCTACTTTCACGAAGTCCTTGGGCGCGACCTGGTCGAGCGCCAGCGCGCGTATGACAGTGGTGGAGGCCTGCGAACCGCAGTTGCCCGCCGTACCCATCAGCAGGGGTGTGAAGGAGTAGAGGAAAGTGGACATGACGTTGCCGAACGAGTTGATGACCTGTCCGGACAGCGTGGCGGAGATCATGAGGAAGAGCAGCCAGAGTATGCGGCTGCGCGCCAGCGTGCGCACGGGGGTCTTGAGGTACGCGTCCTCGATGGGCGCCATTGCGGCCATGCGGGAGAAGTCCTCTTCCGTTTCCTCTTCGATTATGTCCACTATATCGTCGACGGTGACGATACCCACCAGCCTGTTCTCGCTGTCGCAGACGGGCATGGCGATGAAGTCGTATTTCTTAAACAGTCGCGCGACCTCTTCCTGGTCGGTGTTGGTCCGCACGATTATGACGTTCTCCTCCATGAGATCGCCCACCTTTTCGGCGGGGTCGGAGAGCAGCAGTTTGCGCAGCGTGACGATGCCCAGCAGCTTGCGTTCGGCGTCCAGCACGAAGCAGTTGTTGATGGTCTCGCTGTCGATGCCCGTCTTTCTAATGGCGGCGATGGCCTGTTCGACGGTGTAGTACTCCTTGAGGTCGACGAACTCCACCGTCATGATGCTGCCCGCGCTGTCGTCTTTGTACTGCAACAGGTGGTTGACGGCGGCGCGCGTTTCGGGCTTGGTCTTGGCGAGCAGGCGCTTGACGACCATGGAGGGCATCTCTTCGAGCAGGTCGGCGGCATCGTCGGCGTAAAGGTCGTCTATCAGACGTCCCGCTTCGGTATCGCTCATCAGCTTGATGAGGTCCTGACTGACTTCGGAAGGCAGGTAGACGAACACGTCCGTGGCCATGTCCTTGGGCAGTATGCGGAATATCTTGAGCAGGTCCTCCGTCTTGAAGTCGTCGAGTATGGACGCGATGTCGACGGGGTTCAGCTCGACCAGCACCGATTTGAGCAGGGCGAGCTGCTTGCTGGTCATGAGGTACTCGATGGACTCCTCGATTATCTGTTTGGCCTGACCGCTGTCGTGCGCGAGCATCTGCTGCACGACGAAGGAGGGCAGGTCGATGACCGCCTCCGCGGGGTCCTTGGAGAACAGCTGCACGACCACGCGCGCGGTGTCCGTGCGGTTCATCTCGCGCAGGAAATTGTCTTCGGGGTCGTCGCCCGCCGATCGTATCAGCTCGACGGCGCGCGCGTCGTCCAGCGTGAGTATGGCGTCGGCGCGGTACTCGGAGGGCATTTCGCACAGCACGGCGTTCAGCTTTTCCACGGAAAAAGAGGAAAGCAGCTCGCCTGCGCTTTCCTTATCGTCCTCGTCCAGCATGGCCGTTATGCGTGCCGCCTCTTTTGCGGCGTCTGCCACGGGCAGAGCGGTATCGATGATGTCTTTCTCTTCTGCCATAGCCGCCTCCGTAAACAAGTCCTTTGTTGTCATTATACACCGCCCGAAAGTATTTTGCAACCCTTTGCCGCGCAAAAACCGCCGAGCGCGCCGTGATTTTTCGCGGCGGCGGAGCAAAGCCGTATATATTAATAAAAGTAAAGGGCGCAAAACATTTGATTTTTTGCCGCGGGGTGTAGTATACTTCAAAAGTGAACGACGATACGACAACGGAAAAGGCGGAGCTTCTGCGCTACATGACGCGCATCCGCCGCGACCTGCACGCCATGCCCGAGCTTTCCAGCGAGGAGTACCGCACGAGCGAGTACATAGCCGAGCGTCTGGACGAGCTGGGCCTGTCCTACCGCAAAGCCCACACCGGACTGATCGCGGACATAAAGGGCAGGGAAGGCAGGGCCACCGTGGCGTTCCGCGCGGATTTCGACGCGCTCCCCGTCACCGAGCGCACGGGTCTGCCCTTCGCCGCCACCTGCGGCAGGATGCACGCCTGCGGGCACGACGGGCACACCGCCATGCTCCTGGGCGCGGCAAAGTACCTTTCCTGCCACGCCCCGCGCAACAACGTCCGACTGGTGTTCCAGTTCGGCGAGGAAGGGGACGGCGGCGCCGTGACCATGATAGAGGGCGGCGCGCTGGAAGACGTGGACGCGATATTCGCGTTCCACCTCTGCCCGGAGCTGGAAAAGGGCCGCGTCGGGACGAACCGCGCCACGCTGTTCGCGGGTGTCGCGGAGTTCGACGTGGCGTTCGAGGGCGTCAGTTCGCACTGCGCCGTGCGCGAAGAGGGCAAGGACGCGCTCGCCGCGGGCGTGTACGTCGCGTCCCGTATGGAGCGTTGCGTCACGGGCAGGCCGAACACACTGCTGCACGTCGGCAAGATGACGGGCGGCAGCGCGCGCAACATAGTCGCGAGGGACGCGCGCCTGGAATGTTCGTTCAGGTTCTTCTCTGAGTCCGATCGCGATCCCGTGCTGGACGGAGTGCGCGAGCTGGTCGACGAGGCGGACAGGACTTTCGGCACGCGCGGCGAGACCGTCGTGCGGTCGGTGTATCCGCCCCTCGTGAACGATCCCCGCGCGGTGGACGTGCTGGAAAGCGTGACGCCGCTCACCGAGATGCCGGGCAGGTATACCGCGGAGGATTTCGCGTTCTACCTCCGCAAGGTCCCCGGCGCGATGGCATGGCTGGGCATACGCGACGCTCTCCATACCTCGCCCCTTCACAGCGACACTTTCGATTTCGACGAAAACGTGCTATCGGTCGGCACGGATATATTCATCAGACTGGCCGAAACACAGGAGCTTCCCAAATGGCAGAAGAAGTAAAAAAGAATGATAACGGCGTGGGCGGCACGCTCCGCCGACTGGACGATCTGTCGGTCACGGCCCTTCCGGGCAGCAAATGGCAGTCCTTCAAGAATACCTTCGGCATACGCCTGACGCGCGTCATCGCAGCCAGCTTTTTCTGTCTGCTGTTCTGCTCGCCCGCGATAGTGTGGATCGTGATGTTCGGCATGTACTTCGTCCAGGGCGTGGGTTCGAGCCTGCCTTTCGGCATACACGACGGGCTGGGATACATCGGACCGGACGTGCTGGCGGACGGGCTGAACAGCGCGTTCATCCAAGGCAACATCAAGTATTACGAATACGCGGTCATGCAGTACTCCGTGCTCATCCCGCTCATCATGATAGGCGCGCTGGGCGTGGGCGGACTGGCTTACGTCGCGCGCATGGCGATGTACGGTGAAGAGTTCGGCGTCATCCGCACCTTCTTCTCGGGCGTGGCCAAGACGTGGAGATACTCGCTCATAGGCGGCGCGCTCATAGGCGGCGGCCTGCTGCTCGTGATGTTCTGCTTCTACGCGTTCGACGCGGCCGCGTTCGGCGGTCCCGTCAATCTGGGCGCGAAGATAGTCACCATCATACTCTCCATACTGCTGCTCGTCATACTGTCGATATACTCGTTCTATCTCGTGACGATGGCGTGCAACTACAAGACGAGATTCTTCCACACGCTGCGCGACGCCTGGGCGTTCACGTTCATGCGCCTGCCCGTCAACCTGCTGGGCTGCGTGTTCGTCGCCATCATCGTGGGCGCGTCCATCGGCTTGATCGCGGGACTCGGACAGTCTTTCGCCGTCATCGTGTGGGCGTTGCTGTTCTTCTTCGGGTTCTACGCCGTGACGGGCATCTTCACGGTGTTTGCGCACGCGTCCTTCGACAAGATGGTCACCGAGGGGCTGTTGGACAGAGAGAACCGCGCGGCGGCGAGAGAGGCTTATGCGGCCATCCGCGCCAAGAAGGCCGCCGGGCTCGTTCCCGCAAAGAAGAAGCAGGAACCCGCGAAGTTCGTCAACCCCAAGAAGAAAAAGAAGAGCGAGAGCACGGATAAGGCGACCGTCCACGAGAACATGACGCCTTCTCCCGCGCCCGCTGCCAAGAAGATCAAGGGCGGTTATACCGCCGCCGACCTCGAGCGGCTGGAAGCCGACAGGGCAAAGGTGAAAGCGGAAGCGGAGAACAACGCATCCTCGGACGATATCGAAGACATGTCGGTCTATGAGGACGACGGAGAATAATGGCGGAGATCATACAATTCAAACAAAGCGAAGACTACTATATAGAGCAGTCTGTGTCATGGAGCGGAAGGGGCGATCATTTCAAATCGCTCCTTTACGCGCGTTCGGCCAATGAAAGCGGCAGTCTGCGCTCGCACATGCGCCTCGCGCAGGCGCTTTACGAGAGCGGCAACTTCGAGCGTTCGGCGGAGTCCTACCTCAGCCTTTACGCGGGCGGACTGCGCTCGGGCGAGCTGTACGCGGGCATCATAAAGAGCCTTGCGGCGATGTCCAGGTTCCGTTCCGCCGCGTTCTTCGTCAAGGAGGCGCGGGACTGCGGCGCGCTGGAAAACATGCCGTCGGGCGACGTGCTCTCGCGCGGCGAGTTCAATCGCGCTCTGGCGGACATAATTCGCAAGTACCGCGACGCTTCCCAGCCCAGCGCCTTCGCGCGCACGCTGTACATCGTGTCGCGGGGGGACGTGTCCGCCGACGACACATTCATTTACGACCTCTATCTCTCGGAGGGCGACAACGCCGCGACGGACGCGCTGTTCCGTTCGGCGAGCGTGCTCACCAAAGACAAGCTCAACCGCCCGCTCGCGCAGAAACTGCTGTCGGCGTGCGACGAAACGCTCTCGTCGGGCGAACCGCGTCAGGACGTGCTCGCCGCCAAGATAATCGCGCTCGTCAGCCTGGACAGGTTGGAGGAAGCGGACGCCGTGGCGGACGACCTGCTCGCCATGGAGCTGCCCGAGAGCGACCTCGACATGCTCAAATGCGGCATAGCCATGCTGGAGCTGGGGTATTACGAAGGCGCGCTGGACTATCTCGAAGAGCTCACCAACGAAGTGTTCGATGAAACGCTGTTGTCCGTCACCGCTCTCGCCGAGCTGGCGGCGGGGGACGCCGCGCGCGCCAGGGAGATGTTCTCCGAGGTGCTCATCATAGACCCCCGCAACGTCGCCGCGACGTATTGGTGCGGCAGACTGGCGGAACCGGGCCCGGTGGAGCGTCCCTCTTCCGTGGATAAGATACTTCCCGACGATGAGCGTTCCCGCCTGCGCAGCGAACTGCTCGACCTCATCGAGGACGCGGGCGTGACGAGCGCGCGTCTGCACGGCAAAGGCGAGATGGGGTATCTGCGCGACTACGCCATGAGCGAGCTTTGCGGCAAGGACCGCGCGTTCGCGGCGGCGCTCGCGTCCGACCTGGCGAGCCGCGGGCTGTTCCGTTCAGTCGTGAACAAGTACCTGCTCATGCCCGAGGGCAACCTTTCCGTCAAACGCGCCGCCATAGCCGAGCTGTTCGCGCTGGACGGCAAGACCCCCGTGACCGTGTTCCTGTTCGGTATGCGCAGGGTGAGCGCCACGCTCGACCTGGGCAGGCTGGGCTGTTTCGGCGACACCGCCCGCGTCTACGCGGAGCTTGCGGCGGCTTACGCCGTATACGGCGACGGAAGGACGGCGGACGACTTATTCGTACATATGTATCCGCTCGTCGCGGGACTGAACATAAACGGGCGGGAGAGCGCCGCGTCCGTCGCGGCCGCGATGGCGCTGGCGGACGGCCTGTTCTCCATGACCACCGTGCGCGAAGCCGCCAACATGTTCGGCGTGCGCTCCACGGACGACATAAGCTCGTACCGCGACCTGATCGCCGATACCTATCCCGAGTACAAGCGCTCGGGAAGAGGCAGGAAGAAAAAAGGATGAATCTGGAAACGATATTCGAAAAATATCTGCGGGCATACGTGCTCGCTCACCGCGGCGCGCTCGCGGGAGGGCTGGAAGAGGCGCTCCCGGGCATCTACGACGAGTGGAAGCGCACCCCGTCGGACGACCTGGGCGGCAAGACGCCCGAGGAGTACGCGGCGGGGCTGGACGTGCGCGAGCTGACGGAATGCGCGCTCGCCAACGTCAGGCGGGGCGGCGAACCGTCCCCCGTGGCCGCCGACAGGCTGGTGGAAATGCCGGGCGCGGCCGCGGCGCTGGAGCGCGTGCTGAGCGACGACGGCGAGGACGAGCGCGTGCGCGAGGCCGCCGCCGACCTGCTCGTCAGGGCGGACGCGCTGCCCGTGGCGACGTGCGTAGACGCGGTGTTCGATCCCGACACTCCCGCAGGACTGCGCGAATCGCTCGTGGAAAAACTCAAATACGAAAAGGGCGTGGCGGACGTGCTGCTCGAGCGGCTGTCCGACGCGGAAGGGGATTCGAGGCTCATACTCGCCGAACTGCTGGCGTCCTCGGGCGTGCGGGACGACCGCATATACGACATGCTGGTGTCGATGCTCGGCGAGCCCGGGCTTTTGCCGTTCGCCTGCCGTCTGCTGTCGGCGTACGGCGACGAGCGCGCGATAGAGCCGCTCGTGGAAGCCTCGCATACGTGCGACTACGCCGACTACACCGACCTGCGTTGCGCGGTGGAGGAGCTGGGCGGGGACATGCCGCTCCGTTTCAATTGGGACAACGACCCCACGTATCGACGCATAAAGGGCAAATAGAGGTGCGAAATGGAATATAAACGTCTGACGCTGGCGGATATCAAAAACAACGACGAGGTAAAGGCGCTGGTCAAGCGGCAGTCCGACTACCTCGAAGTGATGGGATACACCGAGCACGGTCTGCGGCACATAGGTTACGTGTCGCGCACGACCGCCAACATCCTCGCCGAAACGGGCGCGGACGCGCGCACGATCGAGCTGGGCGAGATAGCGGGCTGGTTGCACGACATGGGAAATACGCTCAGCCGCAAGTACCACGGACTGACGGGCGGACTGCTGGCGTACAACGTGCTCATCCGCGCGGGCATGGACCCCGAGGAAGCCGCGCTCATCGCGAACGCCATAGGCAATCACGAGGAGAACGTGGGCGTGGCGACCACCGCGCTCGCGGCGGCGTTGCAGCTCGCGGACAAGTCGGACGCGCACCGCTCCCGCATCAACAAGACCAACTACGACGAGCACGACATACACGACCGCGTCAACATGTCCATCAAGAAGAACTACCTCGTGGTGGACACGGCCAAACAGGTGATACGACTCGTCATAATCATGAGCGCGACCAGCGCGCCCATGGAATACCTTCAGATATATCTGCCGCGCATGGTGATGTGTGAAAAGGCCGCGACCTTCCTGGGCTACACGTTCGAGCTGGTCATCAACGGCGTGCTCATCAACCATCACAAAAAGCCCTCGGGTACGGCTATCAAGCTGCGTTCTTCGGAGAAGGAGCTTTCCGCTTACCGCGAGGATCCCGACGACGTGGACGTCCGCGACGGCGAATAAGGAGAAAACATGAAAGTAAGAACGAGATTCGCGCCCTCTCCGACGGGCTATCTTCACATCGGCGGAATGCGTACCGCGCTCTACGCCTATCTGTTCGCCAAGCAGAACGGCGGCGATTTCATACTGCGTCTGGAGGACACCGACCGCGAACGTCTGGTGGACGACGCCGCCAAGATAATATACGACTCCATGAAAGAGGCGGGGCTGGTATACGACGAAGGCCCGGACGTGGGCGGACCCTGCGGCCCGTACGTGCAGTCCGAGCGCCGCGCGATATACGCCGAGTACGCCGAAAAGCTGCTCGAGAGCGGGGACGCGTATTACTGCTTCTGCACGAAAGAGCGTCTGGAAGAGATGCACGCGGCAGGCGCGACCAAGTACGACAAGCGTTGTTTGAGCATACCTCTCGAAGAGGCGAGGAAGCGCGTGGCGGCGGGCGAGCCTTACGTCATACGCCAGAACGTCCCCACTGAGGGTGAGTACACCTTCCGCGACCTGGTGTTCGGCGAGGTCACCGTGCCTTACGCCGACCTTGAGGACAACGTGCTCATCAAGAGCGACGGCCTGCCCACGTACAACTTCGCAAACGTCATCGACGACCACCTCATGGGCATCACGCACGTCATACGCGGCGTGGAGTATCTGTCGTCCACGCCCAAATACGACCTGCTCTATCGCGCGCTCGGCTGGGAGCCGCCCGCGTACATCCACCTTCAGCCCATCATGCGCGACGCCCGTCACAAGCTCAGCAAGCGTTACGGCGCGGCGAGCTACAAGGACTTCATAAACAAGGGCTATCTCAAAGACGCCATCGTCAACTACATCGCGTTGCTCGGCTGGAGCCCCAAGGACGACACGGAAAAGTTCGACATGGACTACATGATAAAGAACTTCTCGCTGTCCGGGCTGTCCAAGTCGCCTTCCATATTCGACGAGGCCAAACTGCGCTGGCTCAACGGCCTTTACATCAAGGACCTTGACGAAGAAGCGTTCTTCGAGCACGCGCGCCCCTTTATGGAGCAGGTGGATTACCTCAAAGGCTATGACCTGAGATACCTTGCGTCGCTGCTCCATTCGCGTTGCGAATCCTTCGCGGACGTCGGTCCGACCGAGTGTTTCAAGGACTACCGCACGGACACCGACCTCAGCGTGAACCTGACGGAGTTCCTGCGCTCTTACGACCTCGATCCCGCGATGTTCACGCATGCCAAGAACAAGACGACCCCCGACACCGCCCGCGACATGCTGCCCGACCTGATAAAGATAACGGACGAGCAGTGGGGCGAGGGACTGTACCCCGCACTGGAAAAGTACGCCGCCGACAAGGGCGTGAAGAAAGGCGCGGTGCTGTGGATATACCGCATAGCGCTCACCGCTTCGCCCGTCACCCCGGGCGGCGCGACGGAGATGGCCGTGCTCCTCGGCAAGGATCGCGCCATCGAGCGTCTGAAAGCGGCATATGAAAAAGTGAAGTAACGGAAAAGAGAGCCCGAGCGGGCTCTCTTTTTTCATGGCTTACGTTTTATGTATCATGCTTTTGGCTCATATACGTGCGAAAGAGATACGATCCAACTTGAAAGTTCGCGCAGCATGGCAGAACGACGCATGAGTTTTCTCTGTTTGTAAAGTTTTCATACGTGTATGCTCGTATTGCATAATTCTCGGCAGACGTGAGCGGCTCGGTAAACAAAAAACGCCCTGCTTTTTGATGCAGAGCGTCGCATACGGGACTTATGCGTTCTTTTTCCGTTCGAACCGCACGAACATGTACGACACGATCACTCCGACTATGAACAGTACGATGCCGGGGATGAGGTCGGGGAGCATGGATGCGCCCGCCGCCCAGCTCGAATACACCGCGGTGATCTCGGGGTTGAAGAACATCGTCGCGATCGAGCCGAGCGACAGCCCCGCGACGGTGAAGAAGGTGGGCGCGCGCAGCCCTTTCATGAGCGCGGACATGCCCTTGGACAGCAGGAACAGCCCCGCGAGGAAGCCCACGCCGAAACAGACGTAGACGAGGAAAACGAGGGGGTTGGACTGCCAGTAGCTAAGACTGACCGACTCCATGAGCGGGGTGAAGTACCCGAACATCATAAGGAGCGCGGTGGCGCTGAGGCCGGGGACTATCTGCGTGAGCGCGACGAGCGCGCCCAGCAGCGCGAACAGTAAGAAGTGCCAAACGGTCAGGCCTTCCAGCGACCGAGCGCCCTCGGTGAGGAAGATGGACACCAGCGTCATGGCGACGGGTATCGCCAGCCCGGCGATGAAGAGCAACACGCGCACGGGCGTTATGCGTTCGCCCTTTATCTGATCGGTGACTGAGGGGAACGCGCCCAGCATCAGCCCCGCGAACAGCGCGACGATGGCGAAGGGCAGCAGCGAGAGCAACGCGCGTACGCCGAAAAAGCCCGCCACGAAGCCGATGACGCCCCCGATGACGACGGGCAGAAGAAACTTGACGCACGTGCCGAAACGCTTGAAGATGTTGCCGACCGCGTACAGCAGTTTTTCGTAGAGTCGGAAGATTATGGCGACTGCCGAACCGCTCACGCCGGGGACGATGACGGCCAGCCCGATGAACAGCCCGAGCACTCCGCCGCGCGCGACCTCTTTCTTATTCGCATAGGTCAGGGATATCTCTTCCGCGTCATCGCGTTCGGAGACTTCCTCCTTCCGATCGTTGTCCTTTTCCATTCGGTCACCTCTTTCCGTATATTGTATATCATAACGCCGCTCCATTGCAAGCGTTTTGAGGGGACCCCGCGCGTTCGGCGGCGCGATAAATGACGTCCAGCACGGCGTCGGTGCCGTCGAAGGGATACCTTGACATGGCGGCGATGAGGTCGGGCGCGGCGCGCTCCAGGCGTCGCAGGGCGGGGAGCAACCCGCCGTCCAGCTCGCTTTGATCGAGTTCCAGCGCCAGCCCGCGACCCGAGAAGAACGCGGCGTTCTCCACCTGATCGCCCCGGCTCGCGCCCTTGGGCAGCGGCACTATGAGCATGGGTACGCCCAGCGCGCCCAGCTCGAACAGCGTGTTGCCGCCCGCGCGGGTGAGCGCGAGATCGGCGGCGGCGAAGTAATCGGCCACCGACGTGGTGAAGCCCACGGGCGCGTACCCCGCGCGCGGCCGAAGCGCCTTGCCGCGCCCGCAGAGGTGTATGACGTCGTAACGCTCGGTCAGGGCGTCCGCGTTCCGTTCCACCGCGCGCGCGATCGCCTCCGCGCCCAGGCTCCCGCCCGTGACGAGCAGCACTTTCTTCTTGCCCGAGAATCCGCAAGCGGCGAGCGCGCGTTTCCTGTCGCCCGCGTACAGCCCCGCGCGCAGCGGGCTGCCCGTGCGCAGAACGTCCTTGCCGCCCGCGCGCGGCAGGGGGAAGGAGGAGCATATGGCGACCGCGCGTCTTGCGCTCAGGCGGTTGGCCAGCCCCAGCGACGTGTCGCTCTCGTGGATGACGAGCGGCACGCGCTTGCAGGCGAGCGCGAGGGGCAGGGCGACGTACCCGCCTTTGGAGAACACGACGTCCGGGCGTATCTCGTCCAGCAGCCGCCGCGCGTTCTTCACGGCGCGCATGAGCGCGAAGGGCACGCCGAGATTGCGGAACACCTTGCCGCGTTCCAGCCGAGGCCCGCCCAGAGCGTGGTATATCATGCCCGTGCCTTCGGCGAGCTCCCGCTCGACGCCCGCGCCGCGCCCCGCGAAATGCACTTCGTCGAACCGCTTGCGCAGTTCGGGCAACAGCGCCAGCAGGGGCGTGAAATGTCCCGCGGTGCCGCCGCCCGTAAGAATTATACTTTTCATGTTGACTAACTTCCTCCGTCGTGGTATTATATATTAAGGGACGGGCGTCGTTATTCGCGACCCGCGTATGATTGTTCCCATGAACGCGGCGATATAACCGCTCCCGCCCCAAAATACACACAAGAGGTATCAAATGGGGGATAAAAAATACTTGCTTGCGGTGGACGAAGGCACGACGAGCTGTCGCGCCGTATTGTTCTCGCTGTTCGACATGCGCGCTCTCGCGTCGTTTTCCGAGCCGATAGCGTCGGAGTACCCGCGCGGCGGCTGGGTGGAGCAGAACGCCAACGACATCTATCTCAGACAGTCGCTGTGCATACGCAGGATCTTCGAGTCGTCCGACTTCTCGCCGCACGAGATCGCCGCGGTGGGCATCACCAACCAGCGCGAGTCGGTGGTCATCTGGGACCGCGAAACGGGCAGAGCGCTCGCGCCCTGCGTGGGCTGGCAATGCCGCCGCACGGCGGACGAGTGCGCGCGTCTGCGCGCCGTTCCCGGTCTGGCGGACAAGATAAAGCGCAAGACGGGGCTGGTCATAGACGCGTACTTCACCGCGCCCAAGTTGTCATGGCTGCTCAAGAACACGCCGGGCGCACGCGCCAAGGCGGAACGGGGCGAGCTGCTCGCGGGCACGCTGGACTCTTACCTGATCTATCGCATGACGGGCGGCAGGACGCACGCCACCGACGTGACCAACGCCTCCCGCACCATGCTGTTCGACATACATAAGCTGGCCTGGGACAAGGAACTGCTCGAGCTGTTCGACATACCCGAGGGCATACTGCCCGAAGTGCGCGAATGCGCGGCGGACTACGGCAAAGCGGACATTTGCGGCGCGCGCGTTCCCATACGCGGCGTGGCGGGCGATCAACAGGCGTCGCTCATCGGCCAGGCGTGTTTTTCGCCGGGTGACGTCAAGTGCACTTACGGCACGGGCGCGTTCCTCCTCGCCAACACGGGCGAAGAGCCGCGCGTGACCGACTCGCCCCTCATCACGACGGTGGCGTATAAGATAAAGGGCAGGACGGCGTACGCGCTCGAAGGCTCGGTGTTCAATTGCGCGAGCGTGGTGAACTGGCTCAAAAACGTGGGGCTGATAGACTCCGCGGCGGACAGCGAGGTGGTCGCCCGCGGCGCTGAGAACAGCGGCGGGACGTACCTCGTGCCCGCGTTCACCGGCCTGGGAGCGCCCTATTGGGACATGGACTGCCGCGCGGCGATAACGGGCATAACGCGCTCGACCACACGCAATCAGATAGTACGCGCGGGGCTGGAAAGCATCGCGCTGCGTTGCGGCGAGGTATACGACCTCATGAGCCGCGAGACGGGTAGGCCGCTGGGCGCTCTCCGCGCGGACGGCGGCGTGTCCCGCAACTCGCTCGTCATGGAAATGCAGGCGTCCGTCATAGGCGCGCCCGTGTACCTGTCGCGCGAGCACGAATGCACCGCGCTGGGTGCGGCTTATCTCGCGGGGATGGGCACGGGCATATACGACGGCACGGACATAGTGCGCGACCTTCACTCCGTGGAGCGCGTGTTCGAGCCGAGCGGCGACGCCCACACCATGGGCGAGCTGAAAGCGGGCTGGCGCAGAGCGGTCGCGGCCGTAAGGGGCGAAAGACGATGAAACACGTGGGCATGAGATCGTGGGACGGCAAGAACGTCGTACTCACGTATTGGGAAACGGAAAGCCCGAAAGCGGTCGTGCAGATACTGCACGGCATGAGCGAGCACATGGGCAGGTACGACGCGTTCGCGAATTACCTCGTGACGCGCGGGTACGCCGTGGTGGGGGACGACCATCGCGCGCACGGCATCACGGACAGCGACGTTCTCGGCATATCGCCGGCGGGCGGCGACCTGTTCGCGGACACCGTGCGCGACGAGGCGGAACTGACCGCGCGCATCAAAAAGATCACGGGCCTGCCCGTCCTGATGTTCGGACACAGCTACGGCTCTTTCCTCGCGCAGGCGTATCTGCTCGATCATTCGGCGGACGTCGCCGCGTGCGTGCTGTGCGGCTCCGCGCGCCAGCCTTCCGCCGCCGTCGGTTTCGGCCGACTGGTCGCGCGCATGAAGTGCATGGCTCACGCGGACGCGCCCGCGTCCTTCTTCGCCAAGATGACGTTCGGCGCGTACGACAAGAAAGTGGGGGAAGGCCCCAACGCCTGGCTCTCACGCAACGCCGAGAGCAACGCGCGCTACAACGCCGACCCGCTCTGCAACTTCGTGTGCTCCAACGGCTTCTACCGCGACATGTTCGGCGGACTCAAAAAACTGAACGCCTCCGACTTCCGCTCCGTGCGCTCCGATCTGCCGCTCCTCATCGTCTACGGCACGGAGGACTACGTGGGCGGCAGGGGCAAGTACGTCCGCAAGCTCGCCGAGAAGTACACGGCGGCGAAACTTTCGCCCCGCGTCATCGCGTATGAGGGCGACCGCCACGAACTGCTGAACGAACTCGACCGCGAAAAGGTGTATTCGGACGTCGCCGATTTCTTCGACGCCGCCCTCGCCGCGCCGCGCGCCTGAAGCGCCGTCGCTTTCCCGCGATATCTTCGATATCTTCACGTGCGCGCTGATGTCAGTCCGAAAATTCGGGCTGCGCGTCCCTCTCCGCGCCCATCTTCGCCGCTTTTTGCCCGCCTATCGCGGACAAAGGCGCGAGTAAAAGCCGAATAAAACGAATAATTATGCACGACGACTGTATAAATATACGCTATAATGTATATTTATACAGTCGTTTCATGTCTGAGCGCGCGAGAGTAAAAAAACGCGCTCATGGGCGCGAATAATTTTTCATAAATCTATTGTAATTTGGCGTGCGATGTGGTATAATCTCAAAAGACCATACAAAAAAGAGGAATCGGGGAGGCACATTTTGTCTAAGGATTACAAAGCGCAGGACATACAGGTACTCGAAGGGCTGGACGCCGTCAGGCTCCGCCCGGGCATGTACATAGGTTCTACGGGCGTCAAGGGTCTGCATCATATCCTGTGGGAGATAGTGGACAACTCCATCGACGAGATAGCGAACGGTTACGGCGACACGGTCACAGTGACGCTGTACGCGGACGGCAGCGCGAGCGTGGAGGACAACGGGCGGGGCATACCCGTCGACATGCATCCCACACTGGGCATGAGCGGCGTGGAAGTCGTGTTCACCAAGCTGCACGCGGGCGGCAAGTTCGACAACGACAATTACAAGTTCTCGGGCGGCCTGCACGGCGTGGGCGCGTCCGTCACCAACGCGCTGTCCAAGTGGACGGTGGTGGAAGTGTACAAGAACGGCAAGGTGTACCGCGTTGAGTTCGAGGCGCGCAAGGGCGAGGACGGCAAGGTCCACGGCGGGTGCGTCAAGATCCCTCTTTTCGAAACGGGGCAGAAGACGGACAAGCACGGCACGTTCGTGCGGTTCATGCCGGACGGCGACGTGTTCGACACCACCAATTTCAATACCGAGGTCATATCCAAGAAGCTCAAGGAGCTGGCGTTCCTCAACGACGGCGTGCGCATGATACTCGTGGACGAGCGCATCACGCAGAACGACCAGCCCATGCGCAGGGAGTACTGCTACACGGGCGGCATTTCCGACTTCGTCCGTTACCTCGACGAGACCAAGAACCCCCTTCATCCCGACCCGATATATCTGGACGGGGAGAAGGACAAAGTATACATGAAGCTCGCTCTCCAATACACCGACACGTACAGCGAGAGCATATTTTCCTATGTCAACAACATCCCGACGCCCGAGGGCGGCATGCACGAAACGGGGTTCAAGGCCGCGTTGACCAAGGTGCTGAACGACTTCGCGCGCAAGACGGGCATGCTCAAGGACAAGGACGAGAACCTGCTGGGCGACGACTTCCGCGTGGGACTGACGGCGGTGCTCGCCATCAAGATGCAGAACGTGCAGTTCGAGGGCCAGACCAAGACCAAGCTGGGCAATCCCTACGTGCGCCCCGCGATGGAGAACCTCATAACGCAGAAACTGACGGAATATCTGGACGCGCATCCCGACGTGCTGGACATCATACTCAAAAAGGGCATGAGCGCCGCGCGCGAGCGCGAAGCGGCGCGTAAGGGCAAGGAGCAGGCGCGCCTCAAGAACCAGGCGGACAACTTCAACCTCGTGGGCAAGCTGGCGAGCTGTTCGGGCAAGAAACCCGAGCGCAACGAGCTGTACATCGTGGAGGGCGACTCCGCGGGCGGCACGTGCAAACAGGCGCGCGACCGCAGTTTCCAGGCCATACTCCCGTTGCGCGGCAAGCCGCTCAACGCCGAGAAAAAGCGCATCGACCAGGTCTTGCAGAACGAGGAGATCCGTACGATAATAAGCGCGCTGGGCGCGGGCATAGGTGAGGACTTCAACCTGGACAACCTCAACTATCACAAGGTCGTAATACTGTCGGATGCCGATCAGGACGGCGGACACATCCGCGCGATACTCCTGACCTTTTTCTTCCGTTACATGAAACAGCTCATAACGGACGGGCATCTGTTCATCGGCATGCCGCCGCTCTACAAGGTCCAGAAAAAGGACGTGGTGGAGTACGTCTACAACGACGAGCTCCTTCCCGCGGCGAAAGCGCGCGTGGGCAGGGGTGCCGCGATACAGCGATACAAGGGGCTGGGCGAGATGAACGCAGAGCAGCTCTGGGAAACGACGATGGACCCCAAGCGCCGCACGCTCATGCAGGTGACGCTGGAAGACGCGGCCACGGCGGAGCGTCTGGTGACCACGTGGATGGGCGATTCGGTGGAGCTGCGCCGCAACTACATCATCGAGAACGCCAACTTCAACAAGATAGACGATTTCGTCAAAGACTGAGCGCGGAGAGCACAACATGGCAGATACAACAGAAAACAACGTCACCCAGGAGGGCAGGATACTCATAAAGAGCATGGAGGACGTCATGTCCGAATCCATGCTGCCCTATTCCGAATACGTCATCCTTGACCGCGCGCTCCCGCGCGTGGAGGACGGACTCAAGCCCGTCCAGCGCCGCATACTCTTCACGATGAGCGAGCTGGGCATTCGTCCCGACACGCCCTACCGCAAGTGCGCGCGCATAGTGGGCGACTGCCTGGGCAAGTTCCACCCGCACGGCGACAGCTCGGTGTACGGCGCGCTCGTCAGACTGGCGCAGCCCTTCAACATGAACGCGCCTCTCGTGGACGGTCAGGGCAACTTCGGCTCGATAGACGGCGACGGAGCCGCGGCGATGCGATACACCGAGGCCAGGCTCACGCCGCTCTCGCTCGAGCTGCTGCGCGATCTGGACAAGGACACCGTGCGCTGGAGCTGCAACTTCGACGACACGCTCAAAGAACCGGACATGCTGCCCGGGCGCTTTCCCAACCTGCTCGTCAACGGCGCGAGCGGCATAGCCGTCGGCCTTGCGACCAACATCCCGCCGCACAACCTCGCAGAAACGATAGACGGCGTGTGCGCGTACATCGACGACCCGCACATCAAGCTCAAGGACATGATGAAGATCATCAAGGGCCCCGACTTCCCGTCGGGCGGGTTCGTCATCGGGGGCGACGAGCTGGTCAAGGCGTACGAAACGGGCAAGGGCAAGATAACGCTGCGCGCCAAGATACACATCGAGGCGGACGACAACGACAAAAAGCTGATCGTCATCGACGAGCTGCCCTATCAGGTCAACAAGGCGGCGTTGCTCGAAAGCATCCTCAAAGTGAAAGAGGAGAAGAAGGGCCCGCTCGCGTTCATACAGGACATCACGGACGAGTCCGACCGCAACGGCATGCGCGCCGTCATCAAGGTCAAGAAGGACGGCGACGTCAAGGCCATACTCGAAACGCTGTACAAGGCCACCAACCTCTCCACGGGCTACGGCATAAACATGGTGGCGATAGCGGACGGCAAGCCCCAGCAGATGGGACTGCTGGACATCATCGCGTACTACACCGATTATCAGCGCGACATCATCATCCGCCGCACCAAGTTCGACCTGGAGGCGGCCAAAAAGCGCATGCACATACTCGAAGGTCTGGTCATCGCTGTCACGAATATCGACGAGGTGGTGCGCATCATCAAGAACAGCTCTTCCACCACGGACGCGAAAGAACGTCTGCGCAAGCGGTTCACGCTGTCCGAGGTGCAGGCCCAGGCCATACTCGACCTGCGCCTGGCGCGCCTGACCCACCTCGAAGTTTATAAGCTGGAACAGGAGCTGAAAGAGGTCAAGGCGCTGGTGGAGCGTCTGGAGGCCATCCTCGGCAGCAAGAAACTGCAGATGGAGACCATCAAGACGGAGCTAAACCAGATCAAGCGCGCGTACAAGGAAGCGCGCCGCTCCTCCATACTCACGGACATCAAGCAGTACACCGTGACGGACGAGTCGGCGGGCAAGCCCACTGAAGAGACGATCGTGGCGATAAACGCGCTCGGACAGTTCAAGAAGATGACCGTGCGCAGCTTCAACCTCGCCACGCGCGACTTCACGGACAACTCCACCAAAAAGGAGATATGCTCCTCCATCGTGCGCACGGACACCGATCACAGGCTGTATTGCTTCACCAACCTCGGCAACTGCTACAAGATAGACGTGGATGCCATAGTGGACGGCAAGTGGAGGGACGCGGGTATGCCGCTCTCCAAGCTGGTCAAGGACGCGCCCGCCAACGAGCGCGTGCTGTACGCGCTGCCCATCGAGGACGCTCTGCCCAAGGGCAACCTCATGTTCTTCTCCCGCCTCGGCATGGTGAAAAAGACGGCGTGGAGCGAGCTGGGCGTGGTCAAGTCCGCCTTCCAGGTATGCAAGGTGAACGACGGCGACGAGCTGATAGGCATCGAGCCCGAGCGTCCCGGTTCGTCCATCATGTTCGTGACGCGGGGCGGCATATGCCTCAACGCCGACGCTTCCGACGTGCCCGCGCAGGGCCGCGTGGCGGCGGGCGTCAAGGGCATACAGCTCACGGACGGCGACGTGTGCGTGCTCGTCAAGCAGGTATCGTCGGACGGCGAGATCGTGCTGCTCACCAACCGCGGCTTCGGCAAGCGCGTGATAGCGGGCGACATCGACGTCATGGGCAGATACCGCAAGGGCATCAAGATCATCGACTTCGGCAAGACGCGTCCGTCCAACGGCGACAGCATCGTGTTCGCGTCCTACGTTTGCGAACCGTACAAGATAGTCATGGAGGACGAGGACGGCTACATGATAGCGTTCTCCACGGAGGACATCGTGATACAGAACCGTACCCAACCCGGTAAACAGCTCTTCAAGGGCTCGCTGGACATCGTTGCCGGGTATATCTACAACGACGAGGCGATGGCGGGCAACTGATGAAGTGCAAGTGCAGCGAAGAGGCTCGCAGCATAGCCAAGCAATTGCCGTCCGCGGAGGACTGCTCGCGGATAGCCGCGGCGTTCGCGCAGCTGGGCGACTGCACGCGTCTGCGCGTGCTCTGGCTGCTCTGCCACAGCGAGCGTTGCGTCGCGGGCATAGCGGAGGCGGTGGGCATGTCCAGCCCCGCCGTCGCGCATCACCTCAAGCTCCTGCGGTCGGCCGGTCTGATCGTGGGCAGAAGGGAGGGCCGCGAGATGCGGTACCGCCTGGGCGACACCGCCGAATGCCGAGAGATACACCGCGCGATAGACGCGTTGTTCCACGTCAATTGCCCCGGTTTCGTACACGACGACGAGCATAAATGAAAGACGCCCCGCCGCATAATAGGTCATGCGGCGGGGCATTATAATCGTATGCTGGTGATCCTCGTAAAGACCGCGCTCATCGTATTGCTCGTGTTCTTCGTGATACGGCTGATGGGCAAGCGGCAGATAGGTGAGATGCAGCCCTTCGAGTTCGTGATAACGCTCATCCTCGCGGAGGTCGCGTGTCTGCCCATGAACGACCCGTCCATACCCCTGCACACGGGCGTGGTACCCGTCATAACGCTGGCGTTCCTGGACATCATGCTCACGTTCGTCAGCCGCCTGAGCTACCGCTTCCGTAAGCTGGCGGACGGCGGCAGCGTGATAGTCATCGGACCGAGCGGGTTCATATCGGACAACATGAAGAAGATGAACATGAACGTGGACGACATACTCGTCAGTGCGCGCACGGGCGGCTATCCCGACGTGTCCGAGCTGGAATACGCCATCGTGGAGCCGAACGGCAAGTTCTCCTTCGTTCCCAAGCGCGACGCCTCCGCGTCCACTCTTCCCGTGCCGCTCATCGTGGACGGCAAGATCATCGAAGCCAACGCCGCCATAACGGGCGTGACCGAAGAGAGCATGATCAAGGTGATACTCTCGGGCGGGCTGAAACGCCCCAAGGACGTGCTGTACATGGACGTGAGGCGGGACGGCAAGGTCTACGTGTCGCCCATAAAAGGCAAGTGCTATACGCGCAAGGTGCGCGTGGCGGGTGCGGCATGAGAAAGGTCATACTTGCCACCGCTCTGCTGGCGGTCGTTGTGGCGGCGGGGATATACGAAACGACGGCGGCGTGGACGGAGTTCACCGCCATGGCGGACGAATTGCAGACGGTCGCCGAGGAGTTGTCCGCGCTCGGGGAGGACGAGGTGTCGGAGGACGCGACCGAGAAACTCGACGTGCTTCTGGACGGCTGGATCGAGCGCGAGAACATCTACTACATCATATACGACAACCGTGTGCTCAGCGACCTTTACGAGCGCATGACGACGGCGCGCGGGTACGCGCTCGCGGGGCACAACGCCGACGCCTGCGCGCAGATAGACGGCGCGGTGTTCAGGCTCCGATCGCTCGCCCGCGACGCTCTGCCGCTCCCTCTCAACTTCCTTTGAGCACGAGAGGGGGCTTTTGCTTTTCTTTCACATTTGTTTAACGTTTATGTGAGATACTGTACCGAGACAAGGAGCGAACGCTTGCGCCGTCCGCCGTTTTGTGGTATTATCGGAATATGAGATTCGTCGAACTGAAAAAACGCCTGGCGGCGGGAGACGTGAACTCCGTTTATCTCCTGACCGGGCAGGACGAATATCTTCGTTCGTCCGCGTTGCGCCAGATATCCGCGCTCGCGTCGCTGCCCGAGCTGAACGTCGTCCGACTGGACGCTCCGTCCTCGCGCGACGTGCGCGACGCCGTGCTCGCCGTGCCCATGATGAGCGACAGGCGGGTGGTGATAGCGGACGGGCTGACCGAGGCCGACGCGCTGGACTCTTACGTGAGCGCGCCCACGCCCACGACGGTGCTCGTGCTGACCAACGTCTCGGAGCGTGCCGCGGGCAGGAAGAAAGCGTCGCCCGCAAAGACGGACACGCTCAGACGCCTGCTGTCGATCGCGGAGGAGATAGACTGTTCTCCGCCCGACGAGCGCGTCATATTCGCGTGGATGGCGGCGGAATCCAAGAAGTTCGACGTGACGGTGGAACGGGACGCCGCGGCTCTGCTCACGGAGTATTGCAGGAACGACATGTCCCGCATCACGAGCGAGTTCGACAAGCTGGCGGCTTACCGCGAGGGCGGCAGACTGACCGTGTCGGACGTCAAGGACCTTGTGGAGCCCGAAACGGACTATGCCGTGTGGCAGCTCTCGGGCGCGGTGGCGTCGGGCGACGCCGCGCGCGCCATGGAGATCTTCCGCTCCTTCGACGACGACGCGTCCCGACCCGAAGTGCTGTTCGGCGTGCTGAACAACCATTTCCGAAAACTCTATTACTCGTTGCTGTGCGACGACGGCGACCTCAAAAAATACCTCGGCATGAACGAGCGCGCGATGTTCGCCGTGCGCAGAGAGGCGCGTAAGTTCGGCACCGACAGGCTGGCGCGCATACTGCTGTCGCTGGCGCAGGCGGACGAGGACATAAAGAACGGCGCGATCCCCAGGGACGTCGCGTCCGAAATACTCATTCTCAAGACCGTCGGCGAAGTCTGACGGCATAAGGCGACATGGTCATGGAAAAAACGGAAAACACGGAGAGCAGGAAAGAGCGGCCGAAGCCCACTTTCCTTGCGGACATCCTCCTTAAAAAACGCTTGCCCAACGCAGTGCAGATGGTACTGTTCTATCTCAGCCTGTGCCTGGGCGGCTGGTATATGATGCGGCGCACGCTGGCGTACGTCGTGACCGTGAACTCCGCGGCGGGACCCATGTATTCCATCCTCGGCAACGACGTGGTGTGCTTCTTCGTGTCCGGCGTGTTCCCCCTGCTGGTGTTCGAGATAGCCAAGCTCGTGGCGTTCGGCATGTTCCGCATACCGGGCGCGCCGTCTCTGGGCGACATGAACTACGCTCTGCGCGCCTTCTACGGCCTGGGATATCTCGTCTACGGGCTGTTGTCGTTGCTGTATTTCCCGTTCCCGCTCCTGGCGAACTACGGCGATACGATAGTGCGTTTCCTCATCGTGGGCGGCGCGGTCGCGTGGTACGTGATATTCGAAAAGCGTTACCGCATGCCCCCGCGCCTGGTGCCGCGCACCGTGCTCGCGTTCGTGGGGACGTACGCGGTGTTCAACCTCGCGCTGTCCATGTATTCGCTGCTCAGCACGCTGATAAGTTAAGGAGGGGGTCGTCATGAAAAAAGTCATAAGGATCATAGTGACGGCGGCTCTGGCCGCGACCCTCTTCGTCGTGACGCTCGCGTTCGCGGGCTGCGGCACGACCGTGTCCTATTCGGGCGTGAGCACGCCCGATTTCGACGGCGCGGCCATACGCGACACGCTGGAACGTTTCGTCTCGGAGAACGCCGACCGCACGTCGCTCACTCGCGCGGAAGCGGGCGAGGACAACGACGACGGCGAGGCGCGCGCGGCGCAGTGGCTCATGAATGAGCTGGAAACGCGCCTGCCCGGCGTGACGCCCGAGAAACAGGGCGTGACGGTGGATACCGCGTACAACGACCGTTTCGACTCGCAGAACGTCATCGTGCACATCGACGCGGACGAGTCTGCCAACCCCGACGACCTGCGCATCGTTATAGGCACGCGCTACGACAACGCGTACTCCTCGGTGCGGGTGTCGGGCTACGACAACTACTATTACGTCTACGGCACCCGTGCGGACGGCGCGCTTTCGAGCGGGTCGGGCGTGGCGACGGTGCTCGCGCTGGCGGAGAAGCTCTACGCCGCGCGGGACGAACTGACCGTGGACGTGGACATCGTGTTCTACGGCGCGGGACTGCTGGGCAGCGACGGTCCGTCCCACTACCTCAGCACCAACCTGGGCAGCGCCGACCGCGAAAAGCTCATACTCGCCGTGTCCGTGGAGGACCTGGGCGGGGACGAACTGCTGGCGTACTTCGACGAGGTGTCCACCGCGCACGGTAAGTTCATACTCGACAACGCCGCGGCGGCGGGCCTGCCCCTGTCCGAGCGCACCGCGTTCATGGCGGACATGGATCTGCCGATAACGGGCGTCCTGCCCTATACGCCTTACGGACTGACGGGCAGTGCGTACGCGTACTTCGGCGAATACAACGTGTTCGCTCTCGGTTCGGGCGCGAACAACAGTTTCTACCTCTACGACGCGGAGAGCAACTCCCGCGCGAACGTGCGCAACACCTCTTCGGACACGCTGGAAGCCCTCGGCTCCAACGCGCCCGAGATCTCCTCGCAGATGGCGGTGGCGGCGCAGATCGTGTACGACGCGGTCACGGCGGAGGGCTTCCGCGACGCGTGCGTGTCGGACATGGACGGCATAAACGCCTACGCTTGGCTGAACAACTCCATCGCGGGGTACATCGTCGTGGCGTCGCTCTCGCTGGTGGCGCTCGTGCTCATAGTGGTGTTCGTGCGCAGGTATGAGAGCAGGCACCGCGAAACGCCCGAGATAAAGCGCAACGTCAAAGTGGCGGTGTTCGGCATGGACTACGAGGACCCGAACGAGAACGACGTGTTCGTGGACATCCGCCCGCGCGGCAAGCCGGTCGATCCCTTCGACATCGATCCCTTCGGCGACGATCCCGAGCCGGACCGTAAGGACGACGGCGACGGCAAGGACGAGGACAAGAACGACGGCAAGGGCGACGGCAGCGGCGGCTCTTCCGACGGAAAGGGCGGGAGCGCCGACGCGGGGAAGGACGGCGACGGCGCGCGTAAAAACGACAAAGACGATAAATGAATGTGAAACAGAGCGTCCGACGGGGCATTTACGGCTCCGTCGGGCGCTTTCGCGTAAAAAAATGCTCCCGCCCGTTCAAAAATATATCATAAAATCATTGAAAAATGCGGGGAAAAAGTATATAATGTGTTTACATGGCAAACAACGTGAACAACGGCGGCAATATGCCCGCCAATAAAGGATCGGAAAACGCGTTCGTCAGGGTCATGAAGACCATTTTCGTGGACGACATCGTGGTCAAACTCATCACGCTGGCCAGCACCGTGGCGCTGTGGATGATAGGCGTGGGCCTGGGCGTCGCGAGTTTTCGCACGGCCACCAGCGCGGCGGAGTTCTTCACGGGCTTCGGCGCGAACATCGCCGACCAGTTTTCCAGCGTGGGAAGGGGTTTTGCCAGCGTCATAGACATGGCGCTGCTCTTTGCCATACTCTATCTCGTGGTGTGCCTGTTGCGTCGCAGCGGAGCGTTGCCTTTCCTGCGTTTCCTCGCGATCGCGCTCGTCGCTCTGCTCATTCTTTCCAGCAGGCTGATATCCTTCCCGATAATGGGCGCGCTGTTCGGTTACGGCGTGCTGCTCATCGTGCTCATCGTGCTCGTTATGTTCCCGCAGGAACTGCGCCGCATGATGTGGAAGCTGGCCAGCCGTTCGGGCAACGAGTCCAAGTTCAACGTGGAATACGACAGCTCCGAAGAGGAGCTGCGCGACGCGGTGGGCGAGATAGTCAAGGCCGTGCTCAACATGTCCAAGGACAACATAGGCGCGCTCATCGTCATAACGCCGCAGACCGTGCCCGGACATATCCTGGAAAGCGGCACCCGCCTGGGCGCGAAGCTCAGCCAGCCGCTCATCGAGTGCCTGTTCAACACCCACGCCGACCTGCATGACGGAGCGGTGTTCATCCACGGCGACAAGATACTCGCCGCGGGTTGCTTCCTGCCGCTCTCGCAGAACCAGAGCCTGCCCAAGGAGCTGGGTACGCGTCATCGCGCCGCGCTGGGCATAAGCGAACAGTACGACGTCCTGACCATCGTGGTAAGTGAGGAAACGGGCATCATATCGATCGCCCGCGACGGCAAGTTGGACAGATATTACGACGCGAGCATGCTCACCGACGTGATAGAGCAGGCTTACGGCCTCAAAGCCAACAACACCCGCGGAAAGAAAAGGAGAATACGCAAACAGTGAGCGTCCTGCGATTCGGCGAACTGCTGCTTCCCAAGCGCGGGACGGACATGACGAAATGGGCGGTCGTCGCGTGCGACCAGTACACTTCATCGCCCGCGTATTGGGATAAGGTAAAAGAGATAACGGCGGGCGCGCCCTCGACGCTCTCGCTCATATGCCCGGAGGCGTATCTTTCCGAAGCCTCCGCGCGGCTACCGGGCATCGCCCGCGCGGCGAAAGAATACCTCGGGAACGTCCTCGTCCCGCTGACGGGCGGCGTGCTGGTCGAGCGCAAGCTGGAGCACGTCACTCGGTACGGCATCGTGTGCAAGGTCGATCTCGAGGCATATACATACGACGGCTCGCACTCGCCCGTGCGCGCCACAGAAGGTACGGTGACCGAGCGCATACCGCCCAGGCTCGCCGTGCGCCGCGCCTGTCCGCTGGACGTTTCGCACGTCATGTGCATGATAGACGACGCGGCCGGCAGGGTGCTCGCTCCGCTCATCGCGGAGCGCGATAAAATGACTGTCCTGTACGACGCGCCTCTCATGCTGGGCGGCGGAAGGGTGACGGGGTATCACATCTCGGACACGTCCGCTCTCACCGCCGCGCTGGAAGAGCTGGAACGCGCGTCCGCGGCTAACGATCTGCCTTTCATGCTCGTGGGGGACGGCAATCACTCCCTCGCGGCGGCAAAGGCGCTTTACGAGGAATACAAGGCGGCGGGCGATCCCCGCGCCGCGCGCGCGAGATACGCCCTCACGGAGGTCGTGGATCTGCGCTCGGACGGCATAGTGTTCGAGCCGATACACCGCATAATGTACGATGCGCCCGATTTCGCGGATCACCTGACGGCGCGCGTGAGCGGAGAGGGCAGAGCCACGCTCATACTCGGCGGAGTGAAGGCGCGCTTGTCCGTGCCGTCCGATCCGGCCGAGGCGTACGCCGCGGTGCAGTCCGCGATAGACGGATACCTGCAAGGCCATCCCGACGCGTCCGTGGACTACATACACGGAGCGGGCGACCTCGAACAACTGTGCGCGGAGCGTCACGGCAGGGGCGTGCTGATGCCCGCGCTGTCCAAGGACGGGTTCTTCGCGTTCGTGGCGAAGAAGGGCGCGCTGCCCAGGAAGAGCTTTTCCATGGGCGAGGCGTACGAAAAGCGATATTATCTCGAAACGGCGGAGCTGTGACGGGATAGGGGAAAGTGAGCGCAACAACGATCATCGACTAAGGAGCAAATATGTCCAAAGCATTGAAGTTCGGCGGTACGTCCATGGCGAACGCCGACAGCATCTCACAGGTACGTAAGATAATAGAGAGCGACCCCGAAGCGGATTTCGTCGTGGTGTCCGCACCCGGCAAACGCGAGCGTTCGGATATAAAAGTCACCGATCTTCTCATCCGTTTTTATAATGAGGGGACGACGGAAGGCAGGCGTTCGGTCATGGACGCCATCGTGAAACGCTACACCGACATCATCGAAGGTCTGGGCATCGACCTCGACCTGTCCTCCGATTTCGAGGAGATATACGCAGCCAACGAACGCGGCAGCGCGACGTATGACTACATAGTCAGCCGCGGCGAATACCTCTCCGCAAAAGTGCTTTCCGCTCTGCTGGGATACGAGTTCGTGGACGCCGCCGACATCGTGCGGTTCGACGATCGCGGAGTGCTGGACGCCGACCTCACCCAGGCGATAGCGTCCGAGCGTCTGCTCACCGCCAAAAAAGCGGTCGTTCCCGGCTTCTACGGCATGACGCCCGGCGGACTCATCAAGGCGTTTTCCCGCGGCGGTTCGGACATTAGCGGCGCGATAGTGGCGCGCGCGGTCTCCGCGTCCGTGTACGAGAACTGGACGGACGTCGACGGGTTCATGGTCTGCGACCCCCGCATCGTCAAGGATCCCCGCGTCATCGACATGGTCACTTACCGCGAACTGCGCGAGCTGTCCTACATGGGCGCGAGCGTGCTCCATCCCGAGGCGGTATTCCCGGTCAGCATCGCGGGCATCCCCACCAACATCCGCAACACCTTCTCGCCCTCGGCGAAAGGCACGATGATCGTCAACTACGAAGATCTGATAAACGGTAAATACACCCGTCCCGACGGCGTCATAACGGGTATCGCGGGCCAGCGCGATTTCGTCGCCATCAACATCGCGAAGCAGATGATGAACAACGAGATCGGTTACTGCAAGTCGTTGCTGGACGTGCTCTACGACAACCGCATCTCGCTCGAACACATGCCAACGGGCATAGACACCGTCACGCTCATCATCGACAAGCCCGACAAGGAAACGCTTGCGCGCACGGTGGCGGATATCAAGGAAAAGTGCGAACCCACCACGCTGGAAGTGTTCGACGGTCTGGCGCTCATCGCAGTCGTCGGCCACGGCATGAGCCGCATGAAGGGTACCGCGTCCCGCGTCTGCGGCAGTCTGTCCGACGCGAACGTCAACATCAGAATGATAGATCAGGGCTCGAGCGAGATGAACATCATAGTCGCCGTGGAAAACAGCGACTACGAGGCAGCCATCGCCGCGCTCTATAACGAATTCGTCCGTTAACGGAGGTCCGTCAATAGGAATAAAGGGAAGGACAGCGCACCGCTTGACGCGGTGCGCTGTCCGTTTTTGTCCCGTCGGAAGAAACAAAAGCCCGCTTTTCGGCAATGACGCGTCGGCGCATGTATAAACGCGGATAAGATATATCGACCGCGATACTTTCACGCATGAGCGGGCGTAAAGCAAAAAACGCTTACCGAAATATCATTGCGGCAAGCGGGCGAGGGGAAAACAAAAAACGACAGCCCCGCGTATAACGCGAGGCTGCTGGCATCCGTATAAAAACGATCGTGGAAAGGGGAGGATTACTCCGCCTTGTCCGCCTTTTTCTTGGTGGCCTTTTTGGCAGCGGCCTTGGCTGCTTTTTCTTCGTCGGCTTTCTGCTTCTTGGCAGCGGCGGCGGCCTCTTCCTTGGCCTTCTTCTCCGCTTCCTTGGCGGCGGCGCGTTCCTGCATCTTGCGAAGGTTCTCGGCGCGTGCGGCTTCGGCCTTCTCACGAGCGGCCTGTGCCTTCTCCGCGGCGATGGTCTTGTTGTCCTTCTTGATGTGGACGGTTATCTTACCGCTCTTGACACCCGAAAGACGCGCGGAAAGACGGCTCTTCTTCCTCGATGCGGTATTCTTGTGTATGACGCCCTTGACGACTGCTTCGTCGATAACGGACATAAGCTCGGGGAGCATCTTCTCCGCCTCGTCCAGCTTGAGCGTGTCGATGAAGTCGTTGAACTTCCTGACCGTGTTGCGCAGCTTGGTGCGCTCCGCCTTGTTTTCGAGCGTTTTCTTCTCGATAACGAGCACTCTCTTCTTCGCTGATTTGATGTTGGGCACTTTAATTCTCCTGATCGTTTTATAAGGTATATTTATCGAACCGTTTTATTTTATCATATATTGTTTGCAAAATCAAGCGTTTGACCGTTGTTTTTTGTAAGCATTTGGCGCAAATTATATTTGTTATGAAAGTTTCGCTGTATACGGACCTTGCGAGCGAGCTGACGGGCGCGGCCGGAGCGCCCCGACCGGGCACGCTCAAACTGAGCGAGATCGTGCTCGACAAGGAGCAGGCCGCGAGGTATCGCAAGGCAGAAGGGAAATACGTGACCGCGGAAACGGACGTGCTCACGGGCGGCGCGGACGAGCGCAAACGTCATCGCCTCGCGGTCGCGCTCGCGGACGTCATGCGCGCCATGCTGCCCGACGCGGGCAAGGTGCTCATCGTGGGGCTGGGCAACGCGGGACTGACCGCGGACGCGCTGGGCGGCAGGGTGTGCGCGGGCATACCCGCGGGCGGCAGGGCGATGACGCTCGTGCCGGGCGTGTTCGGCATGACGGGCGTGGAAAGCTTCGATGTGGTCAAGGGCGTGACCGAACGCACCAGACCCGCAGCGATCGTCGCGGTGGACAGCCTTGCGGCGGCGTCCACTCAGCGTGTGGGCAGGGTGGTGCAGATATCCGACGCGGGCATAACCCCGGGCAGCGGCGTTTCCAATCATCGGGGCAGGCTGGGCAGGGAAACGCTGGGCGTGCCCGTCATAAGCGTGGGCGTGCCGCTGGTCGTGTACGCATCCACCATCATCCGCGACGCGGGCGGGGACGAGAGCGGGTTCGAGTCGCTCATCGTGACGCCCAAGGACATCGACGTCATCGTCGCCGAGAGCGCGGAAGTCATCGCGCGCTCCATACTGCGTGCGCTGTAACGCAGGACGCGGACGGGGCATATATGAGTATGTTATGCTCATCGGTATGTTCGACAGCGGCGTGGGCGGGCTGACCGTGCTCGCCGCGTGCAAAAGGCTGATGCCCTCCGCGCGATATCTTTATCTCGACGACGGCGCGCACGCGCCTTACGGCGACAGGAGCGTGCGGGAAGTGACGGACTTGTCCGTCGCCAACGTCCGTCTGCTCGCGGACGCGGGTTGCGACGCGATAGTCATAGCCTGCAACACAGCCACCGCGGCGGCCGCGTCCGTGCTGCGGCGAATGTTCTCGCTGCCCATATTCGGGCTGGAACCCGCCGTGAAGCCCGCGCTCGCTGCAGTGAGCGGCAACGTATTGTTGCTCGCCACGCCCGTGACCGCGCGACTGCGGCGTTACCCCGCGCGCGTGAAAGTGGGGGTGGAGCGCACGCTGGCGTGCGACATAGAACGCGCGGCGGGCGATCCCGCCGCGCTCAAAGCGCTGGCCGAACGCACGCTCGCCAAATACTCGGATTACGACGCGATAGTGACGGGCTGCTCGCATTACGCCCACCTGAAACCTTATCTGCCGCGTCCCGTGTTCGACGGTGCGGACGGGCTGGCCGCGCACGTGCGCCGCACGCTCTACGGCTTCTGACCGAGCGCGAACGCCAGCGCGATGAGCAGCTCCGCGCGCCCGCGCGCGCCTTCGTCCCGCCGCGCGTCCCGGCTCGCGCACAATATCGCGCCGCTCGGCGCGTCGATACGCGGCGTTTTCCGCCGTCCGCGTCCGCTCGCGGGCGGCGCGTCGTTGTAACAATCTTCCCTTATGTAAGCGCACACAGGTCTCAGTTCCCTCATGATGCTCGCAGCCTCCCCGAGCATTATATTTTTTTCTCATAAAAACGGTGAAAACGCTTGACAAAAAACGCTGAATGTGTATACTTATTAGTAATGATTATCAATTAGAGCTTTTGCTCAAAAGGAGTTACAGTATGGCAAAATGGGTATGCCCGGTATGCGGGTATGTATACGAAGGAGACGAGCCCCCTGCAAAGTGCCCTCAGTGCGGCGTTGCCGGATCCAAGTTCGTCAAACAGGAAGAGAATAAGAAGACCTGGGCGGCTGAGCACATCGTCGGCGTAGCCAAGGGTGTTGACCCCGAGATCCTCGAAGGTCTGCGCGCCAATTTCAGCGGCGAGTGCACCGAAGTCGGTATGTATCTCGCGATGGCTCGCGTGGCTCATCGTGAAGGCTATCCCGAGATCGGTCTTTACTGGGAGAAGGCGGCTTACGAAGAGGCCGAGCACGCTGCCAAGTTTGCTGAGCTTCTGGGCGAAGTCGTCACCGACTCCACCGAGAAGAACCTCGCCATGAGAGTGGAAGCCGAGAACGGCGCGACCATGGGCAAGTTCGAGCTTGCCAAGAAAGCCAAGGAGCTCGGTCTGGACGCCATCCACGACACCGTCCACGAGATGGCTCGCGACGAAGCTCGTCACGGCAAGGCGTTCGAAGGTCTTCTCAAGAGATATTTCGGCAAATAAATCGCAAGACGAAAAAGAGCGGACTTTACGGTCCGCTCTTTTTTCCTTCTTTGTTTTATGTTTTAGTCAAAGCCGCGTTTTCGCCCCGCCGTCCGCTTGGAGCGATATCGCGGCTTTATTCGTTCAGGCGCGGGCGTTATGCGGCGCGCGGCGCATTTCTAATGGCTCTTACCGCGCCGTTTGGGTAACGCTTGCGCGCTTTTTACCTCGTCGCGCGATCGTCATGCGCGCAAAAGGCGCGTCATTCGGCGTCGACGTCCGGCAGGGGACGGCGGGTGGCGGCGAGCTTGCTCACGATAAGCATCAGTTCTCCCAGCGAGTCGCAGGCGAGCGAATAGAACACCACCTTGCCCTGTTTCTTGCAGCCCACCACGCCCGCGGCGCGCAATACGCGCAGTTGATGGGAGAGCGTGGTCTGGTTGACGTCCAGCACTCCCGCGAGGTCGCTCACGCACATTTCGGTGACGGACAGCGCGGAAACGATGCGCAGTCTGCCGGGGTCGGCGAGCGCGTCCAGCACGTCCGCCATGTCGGCGAGCGCGCCCACGGAAGGCATATACTTGCGCACCAGCGATTCGGTGCGAGGGTCGAGCAGTACGGCCGTGCGTACGCCCGTCATTGTTTCGGGTCGAATTATCATGTCTGCCTCGTTCTCCTTTTTTCGCATTATAACACGTTGACATTGTCGAAGGAACGCGCATATATAGATATCGTGACCAATAACGACGATATCTTCAGACTGCTGCTTCTCATGCTGCTCGTGCTCAACGACCACGGCGACACGGGCGCGACCACGTCCTCGCTCAACACCATGATGATAATGGCGCTGCTCATCGGCGGCAACGACGGCAATTCGAGCGGAGGCACGAGCGGGAGCGTTTTCCCCGACTGACGACTATTTTGCGTCATCGGGCGGATAACGCTTGCAAAAAACGCCGAAAATTGGTATGCTAAAGGCATGGAACTCAAGATCGGCAACGAGTGGGACGAGGTGCTCGCGGAGGAGAAGGACAAGCCTTACTTCTCAAAGATATCCGCGTTCCTGGACTCGGAATACAAGAACTACACCATCTATCCGCCGCGCTCGCTCATATTTGCGGCGCTCAAATACGTTCCGTTCTCGGACGTCAAAGTGGTCATCGTGGGCCAGGATCCCTACATCAATCCCGGCCAGGCGAACGGGCTGGCGTTCGCGGTGGGCGAGGGCGTACGGCTCCCGCCCTCCCTGCAGAACATCTTCAAGGAGATATCGAGCGACCTGGGCGTGGACATGACGGGCAAGAGCGGGGAGCTGACGGGCTGGGCGAAGCAGGGCGTGCTCCTGCTCAACGCCACGCTCACCGTGCGCGCGGGCAACTCCAACGCGCACGCCGACTGCGGCTGGAAGGAGTTCACCGACGCCGTGATACGCAAGCTGGGCGCGCGCGAAAAGCCGCTGGTGTTCATACTCTGGGGGCGCAACGCGCAGATGAAGGAGCCGTACATCGCGCCCCGACACCTCGTGATCAAGAGCGCGCACCCGTCGCCCATGAGCGCGTACAACGGCTTTTTCGGCTCCCGACCGTTCTCCAAAACGAACGCCTTTCTCGAGGCGCACGGCATGACCCCCGTCGACTGGACGCGCACTCTTGCGGACGACCGTCCGTCCTATTACGGCGGAACGGGGCGGATAATACGCGGCTGACGCGAAAGGTAAGAGTATCATGACACTTTCGACATTCACGCGAAAGACCCGAGTACTCGCGTTTTTCGGGGCGATACTGCTTTTTCTGCTGCTCGCGCTGCCCGGCTGCGGGGGCGGAGAGAGCAACGCGCGCGACTTCAAGGCGTACGTGGGCGTCGTGACGCGGGGCAGTCTGTACGGCAGTTGCGTCTTCATGGAAGAGCGCGACGGGCTGTCCTATTGCCTGACCAACTATCACGTGGCGCGCGAAACGGCGGAAGTCGAGGGCGAGCTGACAGTCACGACTCCGGACGGCTCGTCCGCGAGCGCGGAGATCGCGGGGTATTCGGAATATCACGACCTTGCGGTCATTACAACGACCGCCGATTTCGGCGAGCTCGAGCCGCTCGCGTCGGGCGAGCGCGCGGGGCGCGCGAGCGAGGGCGAAGAAGCGTGGTCCGTGGGCAATCTGGGCGGCGAGGGCGTCACCGTGCACGGCGGCGAAGTCACCGACTCCTTTCTGACCGTGCGCGCCGCGCGGCTGGACGGCTCGGAGAGCATCAAGTACGTTCCCGTCGTCGAGGTCACGTGCAACGTGGGCGCGGGCATGAGCGGCGGAGCGGTGCTGAACGCGGAGGGCGACCTGATAGGCATCGGGACGTACAGATACGACGAAACGTCCGGACAGGCGCGCTACTTTGCGGTGTCCTCGGATATAGCCTTCGCGGTGTATTCCGCCATAGTGTCCCGTTGCGACGCTGGCGAGGAAGTCTCGCTCATCGAGGGCGCGGAGGGCTACGGCGTGTACTTCTGCGCGGCGGAAGGCGACGCGTCCGCGCAGTCGCCCGTGAGCAACACGCTGGGCGTGCTCATACGCGACGGTTATCCCCGTTCGCCGCACTCGCTCGGCTTCACCGCGAACGTGAACGCGTCGGGCATGACCGTGCTGTACGCGGGCGGTGGCACGGAGCTGGAGCGCGGGGACGTGATAACGGCGATAGCGGGCATACCCGCCGACTACGATCACGTCTCCCAGATATTCGCGTATCTTTACGGCTGCGAGGTGAGCGCGGAAGGCGTACCCGTCACCGTGACCGTCGCGGAGGGCGACGGCTCGCGCGAGGTGGCGCTCTCCGACTCCGACCGCGTACTGACGCGCAAATAGTGCGCATAAAGGGCAGGAAGTCCTTGCATTACGCTTGCAATGCGCTTTCTTCTGTGTTATAATTAACGCATAAGTTCTCTTCAAGGAGTGTTATGATTATGGCGGAAAATTTGTTCGATATCATCGTTGACAAACTTTCGGAATACCTCAAAGTGGATAAGTCCAAGATAACGATGGACACGAATATAAAGACGGATCTCAACGCCGATTCGCTCACCGTGGTGGAGCTGTTGTTCGCCATGGAACAGGAATACAACATCACGATACCCGACGAAGTGGTCGACAGCCTGGAAACGGTGGGCGACCTCGTCAGATATCTGGAAACGGTAATTAAGTGAAGCGGCGCGGAGTTCGCCGAAGATCGACGATGATTCCATCCGCGCATCACGGCGGGTGGAATTGTTTTAGGGGTCGATGACGATGGACGAGCAGGAGCGGGAGCGTCGCGAAGAGGAAGCGGCGGGCCCGAAGAAAAAGGACTACACGCTCTCTCAGCGCAGATACACCCCGCGCGAGGAGGCGCTGAACATAGCGACGCACGCGTTGGGCGCGCTCGTATGCCTGGTGTTCGGCGTGCTCATGACAGTGCGCGCGGCCGTGGGTATCGCCGAGGGCAGGCACGGCGTGGGCGCGCTGCTGTCCGTTATCGGGTTCTCGGTCGCGCTCGTGCTGATGTACACCATGAGTTCGGTGTACCACGCCTCGCGTTACGGCAGTCGTGCGCGTTCGGTGCTCAGGCGGTTCGACTATTGTTCCATATCCGTGCTGATCGCGGGCTCGTACCTGCCTTACGCGGTCATCGGATTGATAGAGAACGGCACGACGCCCGCCGATCCCGTGTGGGGCATAGTCATAGTCAGCGTGGTGCTCACGCTGGCGGTGCTCACCATCGTTTTCAACGGCATAAGCGTGCAGAAGTTCCGCGTGTTCACGTTCATCTCGTACGTGACCATGGGCTGGCTCATCGTCGTCAGGATATACCATCTGTTCCTCGCCATAGGCGCGGTCGCGTTTGGCCTGCTCCTGGGCGGAGGCCTGGCGTACACGCTGGGGCTGGTGGTGTACAAGCTGCGTCGGTTGCCGTACAACCACGCGATATGGCATCTGTTCGTGCTCGCGGGCAGCGTGCTGATGATAAGCGGCGTATACTTCTGTATGCTGTGACTGTCAGCGGAAAAAAGTTTTTACGGAGATATATATGTATCGGAAGGTAGACAGCAGTCTCAACTTCGTCGATCGCGAGAAAGAGGTCGGCAAGTTCTGGAAAGACAACAAGATCTTTGAGAAGAGCATCAAGAGCCGCGAAGGCGGGGAAGAGTTCTCTTTTTACGACGGACCTCCCACCGCGAACGGCAAGCCGCACATCGGCCACGTCCTGACGCGCGTCATGAAGGACATCATCCCCAGATACCGCACGATGAAGGGCTGCCACGTCCTGCGTAAAGCGGGCTGGGACACGCACGGTCTGCCCGTCGAGCTGGAGGTGGAGAAGTCCCTCGGCCTGAACGGCAAGGACCAGATAGAAAAGTACGGCGTCGAGCCTTTCATACAGAAGTGTAAGGAGAGCGTCTGGAAGTACAAGAGCCTCTGGGAGCAGATGAGCGACCAGGTGGGCTATTGGGCGGACATGAAGGACCCTTACATCACCTACGACGACAAGTACATCGAGTCGGAGTGGTGGAGCCTCAAGAGCATATTCGATCGCGGCCTGATATACAAAGGCCACAAGATAGTGCCTTACTGCCCGCGCTGCGGAACGGCGCTCGCCTCCCACGAGGTGGCGCAGGGCTACCGCGACGTGGAAGAGACTTCCTGCACCGCGCGTTTCAAGGTCAAGGGCGAGAAGGACCTCTACATCCTCGCGTGGACGACCACGCCCTGGACGCTGCCTTCCAACGTCGCGCTGTGCATGAACGCGGACTTCGACTACGTCGAGATCGAGTCCGCGGGCAAGCGCTACATCCTCGCGGAGGCGCTCGCGGACAAGTACTTCGGCGACTATAAGGTGCTCTCCAAGAAGAAGGGCAAGGACTACGAGTACACCGAGTACGAGCCGCTTTTCCCTTACGCAAAGCTGAAGCCGGGCGAAAAGGCTTATTACGTCACCTGCGACGACTACGTGACGCTGACGGACGGCACGGGCGTCGTGCACATCGCGCCCGCGTTCGGTGAGGACGACAGCCGCGTGGGACGCAAGTATTCGCTGCCTTTCGTGCAGCTCGTCGGCCCGGACGGCAAGTTCGTGGCGGGCTGCGGCGAGCTGACGGGCAAGTTCTGCAAGGACGCCGACTCCATGGTCATGGACGATCTGGAAAAGCGCGGTCTGTTGCAGGCGCGCATCAAGTTCACGCACAGCTATCCTTTCTGCTGGCGTTGCGACACGCCGTTGCTGTATTACGCCCGCGCGAGCTGGTTCATCCGCATGACCGCTCTTCGCGACGAGCTTATAGCCAACAACGCGTCCGTCAACTGGATCCCGCCCGGAATAGGCTCGGGCAGGATGGGCAACTTCCTGGAAAACGTCATCGACTGGGGACTCTCCCGCGAGAGATACTGGGGAACGCCTCTGCCCATCTGGATATGCGACAAGTGCGGCAAGATGGAGGCGATAGGCAGCAAGGCCGAGCTCAAGGAAAAGGGCGGCATAAAAGGCGATATCGAGTTGCATAAGCCGTACGTGGACGGCGTGACGTGGAAATGCTCGTGCGGCGGCACCATGCACCGCACCCCCGAGGTCATCGACTGCTGGTACGACTCCGGCTCCATGCCGTTCGCGCAGTACCACTATCCGTTCGAGAACAAGGACCTGTTCGCCGAAACTTTCCCCGCCAACTTCATAAGTGAGGCGGTGGACCAGACGCGCGGTTGGTTCTACACGCTGGAAGCGGTGTCCACGCTGATGTTCGGCAAAGCGCCCTTCCGCAACTGCATAGTGCTGGGACACGTGCTGGACAAGAACGGTCTGAAACAGTCCAAGCACCTCGGCAACGTCGTCGATCCCTTCGAGATACTGGGCAAGCAGGGCGCGGACGCCGTCAGATGGTATTTCTACACGATATCCAACCCCTGGATACCTTCGCGGTTCTACGGCGAGGCCGTCAGCGAAGTGCAGCGTAAGTTCCTGGGCACGCTGTGGAACACCTACGGTTTCTACGTTCTCTACGCCGAGATAGACAAGTTCGACCCGACCAAGTACTCGCTGGACAAGTGCTCGCTCTCGCTCATGGACAAGTGGATACTGTCCCGACTCAACACGCTGGTGGCGTACGTCGACAAGTGCCTGAACGAGTACAAGATAACCGAGCCTGCCCGGGAGATACAGGATTTCGTGGACTCGCTGTCCAACTGGTACGTCCGCCGTTGCCGCGAACGCTACTGGGGCGGCGGCATGACGGAGGACAAGATAGCCGCGTACATGACGCTTTACACCGTGCTGGAAACGCTCAGCCGTCTGTGCGCGCCCTTCATCCCCTTCATGAGCGAGGAGATATACCAGAACATCGTGCGCAGCGTGGACAAGTCCGCGCCCGAGTCCGTGCACCTCTGCGATTTCCCCAAGGCGGACATGAGCATGGTGGACGCCGAGCTGGAAAAGGGCATGGCGCTTTGCGAGAGCGCGGCCGTGCTGGGCAGGAGCTGCCGCAACGCCGCGAACATCAAGAACCGTCAGCCGCTTTCCCGACTCATACTGTGCGGGAGCAGCGCGCAGCACCTCAGCGAAGGCCTCGCGTCCATACTCGAAGGCGAGCTCAACGTCAAGGACATCCAGTTCGCCGCGGACGCCAAAGCGTTCGTGTCCTATGAGGTCAAGCCCCAGCTCCGCACGCTCGGACCCAAGTACGGCAAGCTCATCGGCAAGATACGCGAAACGCTGGCAGCCAACGCCAACGACGTCGCGGCGGCGGTGGAGAACGGCGGCACGTATTCCTTCGACGCGGACGGCACCGAAGTCGTGCTTACGGCGGACGACGTGCTCATCAGCGCGTCGGGTTCGGGACGTTTCGTCACGCAGACGGACAAGGGTCTGACCGCGGTGCTCGACTGCGAGATAACGCCCGAGCTGCGCGAAGAGGGCTACATGCGCGAGATCGTGTCCAAGATACAGACCATGCGCAAGGACAACGGCCTGGAAGTCACCGACCACATCACGCTCAGCGTCAAGGGCGGGCCCGTCATCGAGGGCGTGATGAAGAAGTACGCTTCTTCCGTCATGTCGGACACGCTTGCCGACTCGCTCGCGGAGGGCGGCGAGTTCTCCAAGGAATGGGACATCAACGGCGAAAAAGCCACGATCGCCATAACGGCGGTAAAATAACGGAAAAGCGGGCTAGGGCCAGCTTTTTCCGTCATTACGAGGGAGAGGGTAACATGGAAAGCATATACGATATCACGGTAACGGCCGCGGACGGCGGCCGGGTGAGCATGTCCGAATACGCGGGCAAGGTACTTCTCATAGTGAACACCGCGACGGGCTGCGGGTTCACGCCGCAATACGCCGGCCTGCAATCGCTCTACGACAAATATTCCGAGCGCGGGTTCGTCGTGCTGGACTTTCCCTGCAATCAGTTCGCGGGGCAGGCGCCCGGCACGATGGACGAGATAAACTCGTTCTGCACGCTCAATTACGGCACGACCTTCCCGAGGTTCGCCAAGATAAAGGTGAACGGCGAAGGGGAAGACCCGCTGTTCACTTTCCTCAAATCGCGCAAGAAGGGCGTGATGGGCGGGCGCATCAAGTGGAATTTCACCAAGTTCCTCGTGTCCCGCACGGGCGAGGTGGTGAAGCGGTACGCTCCCGTCACCGCGCCCGAGAAGATGGAAGAGGACATACTCCGACTTTTGTAAAAAAATCGCAAAAGGCGCGTCAATTTAATTTTTCTTTAAGGGCGGGGGGATATCCTTGAGGCATGAACGACATCAAGGAGGACGAACCATGAATAAAGTGCTCGGTACTTTGTTGCTCGCGCCCGCCATAGCCGGCGTCGCGCTCATAGCCGACGTCGATCCCGCGCTCGGCGGCGAAGAAGCCATACGCCTGTTCGCGTACGACGCGTTCTCCGAGGACATGATGACCGCGCCCGGCGACAACGTCGTGTACGGCGGCGGGTACTCGGACGTCATGACCGACCTTCCGGGTACGCCGTTCGCCACCGAACCGCTCATCTATGACGACACGTTCTTTCTGACGACGTATTACGATTTCACTCCCGCGGATCCCGGCGTATCGCCCCGACCTTACGAGCCGGTGGGCGACGCCGCAGCGCTGGAAGGCGACAGCGGACCCGATGACGGAGTGACCGCGTCGGTGGCGGATTCGGCGGCGCTTATGAGCAGAGTCGCGGGGTTGCTCCCCGCGGGCAAGACCGATAAATGATCTCCGCGAAGGCCGTCTCGGAAGAGGCGGCTTTCGCTACGTTACGGAGGATACGGATGACTGTAAAGATAAACGGAATGACCGCTTACCGATGCGACGCGATATCGCTCGTCGGCGTGGCGGGACTGGGCGCGCTGACCGTTCTCAACCTGGCGTTCCGCCTTGCCGCGGGCGAGCCGACGAGCGCGTTCATGCACGTGATGGTGAGCCTGCTCTTCACGGCGTTCGGCGCGTTCGCCTGGCGTTCGCGCCTGCCCGCGCTGTGGCTGGCGGCGGGCGCGGGGAGCGTCGTGCTGACCATGTGCTCCAACCTGATCCCCGAATACGTGTCCGATCCCGTCAGCATCGCGCAGACGGTCATCGCGTTCGTGACGGGCGTCACCGCGCAGGTGTTTCAGATAGTGGAGCGCGCCGCGCCCGTGCGGTTCGCTTACGTCGCATTCACCGTCTTTCTCGTCGCTGGGCTGGCGTACGGCAGTTACTGCGCGGGCAACGTCTTTTCTGAGTACACGCGTTCGGGCAGCGCGGAGATCGCGACGTGGAGCGTCCCCGCGCGTTACGACGGCGAGGACTGCCCCGAGGCGGGCGAGCTGGTCACGGTGGAATATCCCACCCGCGCGTACGCGACGGACGGCAGGGAAGTGACCAAGCGCGCGCACGTCTATCTGCCGTACGGCTATGACGAGAGCGAGCGTTACGACATACTCTATCTCCTGCACGGCACGGGCGAGGACGAGGACACGTGGCTGGCGGAGGACGCGTCCAACAAGCGCATGGTGGACGCGCTCATCTTCCACGGCGACATCGCGCCCGTCATCATAGTGACTCCCACGTGGTATACCGAAAACGACTGCGCGGACGACCCCGACCGCCTGACTTACGCGTTCGCAAGCGAACTGCGCAACGATCTGATACCTTACGTGGAGAGCAGGTATTCCACGTACTCCGAGTCCGTGACGCACGACGGACTGGTCGCGGGGCGCGATCATCGCGCGTTCGCGGGGCTGTCGCGCGGGTCCGCCACGGTGATGCGCGCGGGGCTGAACGCCTCGACCGATTATTTTTCCATGTTCGGCGCGATGAGCGGCAGCATGACGATCGAAGAGGAGTTTTTGTCGGGCTTTCTGTCCGAAGAGGCCGCCGACAGGCCGATAAAGTACTTTTACAACTCCGCGGGCGCGTTCGACTTCCTGCTCAACGATCATTTTTCCTCTTACAGGTGGCTGATCGGCCGCGATCCCCGTCTGACCGAGGGCGTGAACGCGTCCTTCGACGTGTTTCCCGCGGGCTACCACAGCATGGGGAGCTGGCACATCGCCTTGTATAACTCCCTTCAGCACTTTTTCGGGGCCTGACTCGGTGGCGTCGGAATAAACAAAGCAACTTAAAACGCCCGAAAGCGGAATGCTTTAGGGCGTTTTCGTGATGTCTGTAGTTTTGAGCTTATTTGTTCTCGAAGCTCTGCGTGCGGTCGGGACCCACGCCGATGAGCTCCACGGGGCAACCGATCTGTTTCTCGATGAATCTGATGTAGTTCATCGCGGCTTCGGGGAGGTCGGAAGGCTTCTTCGCCTTGGTGATGTCCTCCGTCCAGCCGGGCAGCGTTTCGTAGATGGGCGTGCATTTGTCCAGCTCGTGGATGTCGGCGGGGAAGTCGGTGATGACCTCGCCGTCGCACTCGTAGCCCGTGCAGACTTTGAGCTCCTTAAGACCGGTGAGCGTGTCCAGCTTGTTGATGGCGACGCCAGTCAGACCGTTCACGCGCACGGCGTAACGGAGGATGACGAGGTCCAGCCAGCCGCAGCGACGGGGGCGGCCCGTGGTGGTGCCGTACTCGAATCCCGCCTCGCGGATGTAATCGCCCGTTTCGTCGAAGAGCTCGGTGGGGAAAGGTCCCTTGCCCACGCGGGTGGTGTAGCTCTTGGCGATGCCAATGCACTCGTCCACCAGCGTCGGTCCGACGCCCGCGCTCACGCAGAACCCGCCAGTGACGGGGTGTGAGCTGGTGACGTAGGGGTAGGTGCCCATGTCGATGTCGAGCAGCGTGCCCTGCGCGCCCTCGAACAGCACGTTCTTGCCCGCCTTGTGCGCGTCATAGACGATGACGGTGGTGTCGGCGGCGTATGCGGCGAGCTTTTTGCCCGCTTCGGTATACTCGGCGAATATCTTGGCGAAGTCCAGGCACTCCTTTCTGCGGAGCGCGGTCTTGCCGTAGCCGAACATGCCGCCTATATACTTGTTTTTGGCGCTGAGATTGGCGCGCAGCTTTTCGGCGAACACCTCGGGGTGGAGGATGTCGTAGAAACGAATGCCGATGCGCTCCGCCTTGTCCATGTAGCAGGGGCCGATGCCCTTCTTCGTGGTGCCGATGCCGCCTTCGCCCTTGGCCTCCTCGCTGAGCTCGTCGATGAGCAGGTGATAGGGCATGACGATGTGCGCGCGGTAGTCGATGCGCAGTCCGTCGAGCGATGTGCCGTTCGCTTTCACTTCGTCCATTTCTTTAAGGAGAGCGAGGGGATCGACCACGCAGCCCGGTCCGATGCAGCACAGCGTGCCGTCGTAGAGTATGCCGCTGGGTACGAGATGGAGCTTGTAGGTCTTGCCGCCGCTCACGACGGTGTGACCGGCGTTGTTGCCGCCCGTGGCGCGCACGACGACATCCGCCTTTTCGGCCATGATGTCTATAACTTTGCCTTTTCCTTCGTCGCCCCACTGGGCGCCGACAAGTGCGGTGATCATGTGTGTGTTATCTCCTTGAATTTTTCAGCCTGTATATGACCGCCGCTGCGATGAGCGCGAGGACGAGCAGCGCGGCGACAGGGATGAAATATTGCATTGCGATGTCGTCGCCCGAACCGGGGACGGCTATGAACGTGACCAGCCCCGCTATGAGGGCGAGCACCGCGAGCGCGGGCAGCGTTATGCCTGCGACGCGATTGTGTTTATCCGCGAGTTGCAGTCCCGCCATGAGCATGAGCGCGGCGTATATGCAGCACACGGCGGCGTATACGGGCACGAGCTCCGTGGCGGACGCGCCTTCGTGCGTGAGCGTGATCGCGACTACGGCCGCGACGAGCATCGCGGTGAAGACCGCAGACGTAACGGCGAATATCCGACCTTTGTGCGGCGCGGCGGCCGTGGACGCGGGGAACAGCCCCACTCTGCCCAGCGGGCGCACGAGCGCGCACAGCACGACGACGTTGACGGCGAACACGCCCACCTGCGGCATACGGAAGAGCAGAAGGTACTGCGCGAACCCCATGGACTCGACGTACCCGTAATAGAGGTAGAGCGCGAGCGAGCCTATGCCGAGTGTGCAGGCGAGCAGCGATATCACCGCGCCCGCGACGCACTTGACGTAGTCGTTTCTGACGGGCGCGAACTTGTATATCAGCGCTATGGGCAACGCGTAGATCGTGTTCGACACGAACGTGAGCGGGATGAAAGGCGAGCCGAACACGAGGTTGCCCAACACGTCGGACAGCGCTCCGACGATCATCCCGCCGACGGGACCGAGCACCGCCCCGCTTATCAGCCAGGGCAGGTAGATGAAAGTCACGGTGAAAGTGGGCATTATCGTGAGCGCTTTGCCTATCAGTTTCATGATGAGCGCCAGCGCCACGAACACAGCGAACTTGGTGATCCGTCTACTGGAGAAGAACCTTTCCCGGTCCTTACCGTTTCCCTTGCGGGTGTCTTGCTTTTGCAGTTCTGCTGTGTCTACCTCTGCGGCCTGTGAAGCGGCTTCGGGAGCGGCAATTTCCTGCTGAGCGTTCTTACTCATTGTCGGGCCCTCCTTAGGCAATGATGTCTTGCTCATCCATTATACACGTTTACGCAGAGATATGCAAATGTTTTTTCGCTCATCTCGTCTTTTGGGACGCGATTTTTTGCGGCCGTAAGCCACGAAACTTTCCATCAGCCCGAACGCCGAATAGAGCGCGACGGTACCGCCGCAACCGACGACTGCGCCGACGGACGCCGCGAGAAGGAGCGGGCAGGCGCGCAGCGCGGCGCACGTCCAGCTCGCCAGGAAACAGCAGGGCAGAGCCAGCCCCACCGCCGCGGCGGCTCGGCCGAGGAAGGAGAGGGAAATGCCCGTGCGCCGACGTATGCAGATAACGTCCAGCGCCGTGGACAGCGTGAGCGACACGAAGAGCGCGAGGCACAGCACATCGGCGTCGAACCGTCCCCAGAACGCGAACATCACGCCGAACATGACCGCCGACCCGATGACGTAGTTGAGAAAGCCCTGTTTCTCCATGCCCAGCGAGTTCATCATGGAGGACGTGACGCTTTCCAGCGCGATGGGCAGCAGGAGCGCCGAACCCATGCGCAGGAACTCGCCCGCGCGCGCGTCGCCGTAGACGGCCTCGCCGCACTCCGCGCCCAGCCCGCCGAACAGCGGCAGGAACACGCACGCGACGACGACGGAGAACCCGATGGCGGTCTCCGCCCGCCGCCGCACTTCCGCCTTGTCGCCCGCGGCGTCCGCCTTCGCGAGCGCGGGTATCATCGCCTGCGACAGCGAGCCTATCACCGTTATGGGCAGGAAGAGCAGGGGCATCGCCATGCCCACCGTCGCGCCGAACATCTCCATGGCCTCGCCATCGGTGTACCCCGACGTGACGAACAGAAAGGGCACGGCCACCGCCATGAGCGAGTTGACCAGCGACGTGGACGCGCGCAGCACGCTTATGGGCATCGCCGCCGAGAGCAGGGGCGCGAACTCTCCGCGCGGCCTGCTCAGCCGCCCGCCGCGCGCGAAGTAACACACCGCCGTGGCGACGGCGCTCACCGCCATCGCGACGGCCAGCGACAGCGCCGCCGCGTATATCTTATCCATGCCGACGGCGAACAGCGCCACGCACAGCGCGATGCGCACTATCTGTTCGGTCAGCTCGATGACGGATATGGTGGCGTAACGCTCCTTGCCCCAGAACGCGCCGCGGAACGCCGCCGCAAGCGAGCAGAACAAAAGGGAGGGCAGCAGGATGTACAGCGCCGCCCGTCCCTCTTCCGAGCCTATGACGGAGGACACGGGCGCGCGCAGCGCCACGACCAGCCCGATGAGCGCGAGGGATATCGCCCCGCCCGAGATCAGCCCCGCGCTGACCAGCGAGTCCGTGCGCCGTCCCATGCCTTTGGCGTCGTAAGCCGCGGTCAGCTTACCCGATATCAGGGGCAGCCCGCTCGTCGTAAGCGTCATCAGCACAAAGAAAAAAGAGAGCGCGACCTGGTATATCCCAAGACCGCCCGCGCCCATCTCTCTGGACAGGTATATCTTGAATACGAATCCGAGCGCCCTGTCCACGACCGAAAACGAAGTCAGCGTGACGACCGCTCTCGCGAGCTTGTTCATACACGCCGATTATATTTCTTTTTTGGCGAAATTATGCGCAACGTGTCAAAAGACGGTCCGTGCGTATTTTTTGCAAGTTTTTTATCATGTTAATATTTGTCCATATTAGGATAATAAAATTCTTGAGGGGGTGGGGTAACTATGTTATTATATAGTTGCCATACGGTCATACGTTGATATACGTCCGAATCATCGCCAGCCGATGCAGGCGGACGAAATCAATGGAATGCAATAAAAAAAGGAGGAAATCATGAAAAAGATCAAAAAGACGATCGCATCCGTACTCGTGCTCGTATTCGCGCTCTTTCTGACGTCGGCAGTCATGGTCGCTTGCAGCGATGACGAACCCCCGGGACCCGAGCCGGGTGGGATCGCGACCGAACTGCCGGAAGGTTCCGCGGCTACAGTCGAAGTCACAGGCAGTTACACGTCGCCTGTGAGCATAAATTATATGCGTCTCGCGTCAAACTTTTATCAGACGACGGCGAGCTACCAGATGCTGACGACTTATGAAGACGGCACGTATTGCTTCGTGACCACGACGACAACGGTATCCGCAATGGATATCGAGTGGACGGACAGCGACGCTGGCGCGAAGTGCAATCCGAGAGCGGTAAGTTTCCGCGCGTATTACGGGGAGTGCGAAGAGAACGCATCCTCGGGCGGCGATACTGAAATAGCGCTCTCCAAACCCTTCCGCATCATTGGCGGTGAGGTTGACGGCAGCGGAAACGTGCTTTATGCTTACGATACTTTCAATTGGGAGGGCTACAAGCCGCTCAATCTTGCGGGCGCGGATAACAAGCAGCTGTCCACGGCGGACGAATACCGTTTGTCGCTGGCGTGGAACGACATGACCGTGGTCGTGGACGACGAAACCGACCAATTTGCAAAAGCGACGCTCGTCGTGGCTCCCGAAAGCGAGCGTACGCTCCAGACCGTACCGTCCGCGCCTGGCGACACCGCCGGACCGGCTTTTCGCAAAACGGTGAGTGCGTATATCTCGCTCACGGACAAAGCCATGGGCTTCGAACAGCTTTCGGATGAGAAGTTCCGCGTCGCATTCCAGTTCCAGGTGCTTCTGAACTACGACGACGGGACGTATTGCCTCATGCATAGCGCAGCGGTGTTCATGAATCTCTGGATAAACGTAGCGACGGCAGGTAACGATTTCAGCACGGAGAACTACGGCGTCGAGGGAGGAACCGGCGTGGAATTTACTCAATATTTCGGCAATTACACCGCGGAGGATAATCCCTACGACGACACCATGGAAAACATAACTTTGGGCGATGCGATTCGTGTGGTGGCGACGCGGACAGTCGGTAGCGGCGTCAGCGGGCAGGGAAGCGGCGGCGCAACGGCGGTCTCAGGCTATCTCGCGGATACGATGTATTGGACGGCGGAGATGAGCGCCGCCACGGGCGCCGCCGACGGCGCGGCCTATCTCGAAGAAGAGGGGTTCGTGAGTTCCGTCGTCGTTGGTATCAAGGAGAGCTTCACCGTCACGACGGGTGCCGACGGCAGCGTGACGGCGGAGGGCAGCGTACCCAGCGCGTCCATTCCGTTCATGAAGATCTCCGATTCGGGCACTTTGGAGCCCGTGAGATAACTGAAACATCAAGGGGAACATATCATGATAAAAAACTATAAACTTTGGAGAGGGCTTTTCGCGGTTTTCTGCGTTCTGTTCGTGACCGTTATTTTCCTGACTTCACTGGCGTTCCTGCGTCACGGCGACATTAATACCTTTCTTGGTATCGAGGCGCCCCGTCAAGCGGTCATAACCGAGGACACAAACTATTATCCCAGCGACTATCCGGTCGTTGTTCAGAGCGGCGAGACGGAAGCGGAAGCACAGGCGCGTGTCCGGGCTGAACTCGCGGAAGACGCGAAAGCGTATAATATCACGGCACAAGAGGAAGGCACGGTGCTCCTTACGAACAAGGACAACGCACTTCCTCTCGCAGTGGGCAGCCGCATAACGCTGTTCGGCAACGCGACGGCCATGCCGGTCTATCGTTCCAACGGCGGCGGTTCAAGCACCGTGTATCCGGAGGATACTTATATAGCGGCCATGGAGACGGCGTTCGGTTCGGACAACGTAAACAACCTCATGGGTAACACGACGACCATATCCACTTCAACGCCTTACAAGGTGAACGAACAGCCCGTGGAGTTCTATACCGCGGAAAAACAAGCTACTTATGTCGATGACTACAATGATGCGGCGATAGTCATGTTCAGCCGTTTCGGCGGCGAGCAAAACGATCTCGATCCGAACGCTGATGGCGGGCCTCAACTTGCGTTGCATCAGGATGAAAAAGACGTGCTCAGGCTCATCAGAGATTCCGGAAAGTTCGACAAGACCATCGTGCTCATAAACAGCGGTTGGGCCATGGAATTGGACGAACTGGAGGAATATGACGTGGACGCTTGTCTCGTCATCGGACTGCCCGGCGGTTACGGTATGCATGGTGTGGCGAACGTACTCACGGGCAAGGCCGATCCTTCGGGCTCGCTCAACAATGCATGGGTGTCTGATTCGCTTTCGCCGCCCGCGATGCGTAACTTCGGAGACTTTACGTTCACGAACACGACCACGCAGTACAAGAACAAATACGTCGTGTACGCCGAAAATATCTATGTGGGCTACAAATATTACGAAACGCGTTATCAGGATCAGGTGCTCGGCGTCAATAACGCGACGAGTTCCAAGGGCTCTTACGCTAGCGGTAACGGACAGGCCTGGGATTATGCCGATGAGATGAGCTACCCGTTCGGATACGGCAATTCGTATGCGCGGTTCACGCAGGAACTTGAAAACGTCGTGTGGGATCGCGAAACGCACAAGGTAACGGCGACCGTCAGTGTGACCAACAACGGCGTACCCGATGGTTCGCTTTACGATGGCAAGAGCAGCGATGCCGTTCAGCTTTACGTGCAGCTGCCTTGGGAGCGTGGCCAGGCGGAAAAATCCGCCATACAGCTCGTCGATTTCGAAAAAACAAAGCCGCTAGCCGCAGGCGAGAACACGACGGTTACGCTCGAATTCGACGATTATATATTTGCGACGTACGACCAGAACGCTACCAACGGCGCTGATACGACCAAAAAAGGATGTTACGTGTTCGACGAAGGTACATATTATTTTGCCATCGGAGATGACAGTCACGATGCGCTTAACAATGTACTGGCGGCGCGCGGAGAGACCGGCATGTTCTCGCACGACGGAGATCCGGTCTCCGGCGATGCCGACAAAGTGATCAGCGAGGAACTTACCGAACTCGACAACACCACTCACGCCCGCTCGATGTGGGGCAATAAGGAGATCGTCAGCAATCGCTACACGGGTGACGGCGCAACGGACGACGAATATATCGACATCAACGAGTTTATTCCCGGTAAAGTCACCTATCTCACGCGCGGCGATTGGAATACTTATCCCGATCCCGTGACCGATCTCGAAGCTACACCGCTAATCCTCGAGCAGATGGAAGGTAAGTGGTACTCCAAGCCCGAAAATGCGCCGTCCATGGATACGTATAATAGCGGTGTCGCGAACGAGATGAACTTCGTCACCATGCGCAACGTCGAATGGGACGACGACACTAACTGGAATGCATTCCTCGATCAGCTAACGCCGAAAGAGCTGGCGACGATACCGGGCGAGACCATGTCCAATGCGGCGATACAGTCCGTGCAATTCCCGACGACGTCCAACGGCGACGGTCCAAGCGGTATGGCCGGCGGTGTGCATCACATCGCACAGACCGTACTCGCATGTACATTCAACAAAGAGCTCCTGCAAAAGCGCGGATACTTCATTGCTGAGGATATGCACATCGGCTTCAACGGCACGATATATGCGCCCGGTTCCAACCTCCTTCGTACGCAGTACGGCGGCCGTAACGGCGAGTACTGGAGCGAGGATTCCGTGCTGGCGTTCATATGCAACGCTGAAATGGTACGCGTGATGACCGACAAAGGCGCGATCGCTTCCGTCAAGCACTTCGCCGGCAACGATCAGGAGACCAACCGTCACGGTCACGCTCTGTTCGCAACGGAACAGGCATGGCGTCAGGGCTCGCTCAAGGCCTTCGAGGGAGCATTCACTTACGGCGGCGCGATGGGTACGATGACGTCGTTCGCTCGCGTGGGCTGCATAGCGTCCACTTCGAGCAGGGCCACCATGACAGGCGTGTTGCGAGAGGAATGGGGCTTCATGGGAGTCAATATGACGGACTCTTCCAAAGATAGTGCTAGCTACGTGTATACGGCTGAATCACTAGTCGCCGGCACCAACCAGTTCAACAACGATCCCGGCAGGACGAACGAGATACTTCAGGATATCATAGGAAGGGACAATGACGGCTATCTCTACGGCAAACTCCGTGAGACCGCAAAGTATTTCTTCTACACATATTCGCGTTCGCATATCGCCAACGGTATGGACGCTGACTCCGTCATCGTGCCTTTCGTGGCATGGTGGCAACCGGTACTGATAGTATTGTGTGTGTTGCTTGGTCTGCTCGCGGCGGCGGCACTGGTGCTCTTCATATTGGGCGGATACGTCCTGAAACGCAAAGGAACGGAGGCATTATCATGAGCGTGATAAACGTAAAAGAAAGTTTTAAAGACAGAACTGCGGGTTTCTGGATAGGCTTTGGCGCGGGATGCTTCATGTTGATCGTCACGGTGGTCCTCATGGCGCTCTATTACTCGGACAACGTGTTCTATCACCCTGACGACAGGGACAAGGTCCGCATGGCTTGGTTATTCGTGTTCTTGTTCGCGGGCGCTGTGTGCCAGCTCTTCACGGTTTTCACCGACCTCAAGTTTGCGCGGCTTCTACCCGTGGTTTTGTACGCGCTCGGTTTGGGCATGTACTTCTATCTCGCAATGTTCCCGATAGCCGATGCCGTAACGGGCGTGCAGTTCTTCGGCGGCAACGTGGGGAACACCGTACTGTTTCTCGTGCTCATAGCCGTCGGAACGGTGGCGGAAGTTGCGTCTTGCTTCATGTCACAGCGTAAGATTTCATGATCTACGGACGGTTCGTCAACGATAAGGTCCGGCGCTCCCTTGGCGGAGCGCCGGACCTTTGCTCGTTTGTTTACATTGTATTTCGCGCATGGCAAACGGTATGATGTCTGTCAGAACGTCATCAATCCGCCCTTGACTATCTTGCACTTGAGCCGCATGCCCGTGTAGATCTCGCCGTCCAGCTGGATGGGGTAGTCGCCGTTGTCCACCTCCACCTCTTCGACGTCCCTGTGCGAAAGCTCGGGCAGGCCTTCGTGCTTGCCGCTCAGGAAGCGGGGAAGCACGCGCAGGACGGAGCGGTCCTTCTTTTCCGCGATCATGAGGTCCAGCTTGCCGTCGTCTATCTTCGCGTCGGGCGAGCACATCATGCCGCCGCCTATCGCTACGCCGTTGCTTATGCCCACCATGATGCAGTCTCGCTCGAACGTTTCGCCGTCCGCGGTGATGCGCATGTGGTAGGGCTTGAATTTGAGCAGGCACCCCACGAGCGAGATGTAATAGGAAATGGCGTTCTTCTTGTCTATGACCGATTGCAGGACGTCCACGTCCATGCCCGTCCCCGCGACGTTGAGACACCTGCGCGTCCCGCAGTCGATGTAGTCGATGTTGCGCACCTTGCCGGCCAGTATGACTTCGAACGCCTTGACGGGGTCGGATTCCAGCTTGGCGGCGCGCGCGAAATCGTTGCCGCGTCCCGCGGGTATGAAGCCCAGGCGCACGCGTTCGGTGTCCAGCCCGTTGAGTACTTCGTGGAACGTGCCGTCGCCGCCTATCGCCACGACGGTGTCCGCGCCGCGCTCGCAAAGCTCGCGCGTTATCCTCTCGGCGTGGCCCTTGGCTTCCGTTTTGTGTACGGAGTACTCTATGCCCTTGGCGTCGCAGTATTCCGTTATCCGCGCGAGATATTTCCCGCCTCTGTTCTTTCCGCTGCCCGCGTTTACCACAAAGTCATACATACACGTATCATAACAAATTATGAAGAAAATTTCAATATATTCTCACGAAAACATCAAAAAAATTTCGCGCCGCGCCGCGTCACGCGTCCGTCACTTACGCGGCTCCGGACGCCGTCCGTGGTCACGCGGCGCGCCGGGAGCGCGTTTTTCCGCCCGCTCGCGGCATAATTTCCGAGCAATTTGCGCAATGATGCGCCATATCGTTTGAAAATTCGGAAGTTTGGTGATATAATCGGGGATAATGGATCACGAGATAGAAATCCCCAAGTGGCTGAAAAAATTCGCGTCGCTCAACGACTCGCCCCTTTACATCGTGGGCGGATATATCCGCAACGCGCTCAGTGGACTGCCGCCCTCGGACATCGACGTGGCGGGGAAGCCTCTGCCCGAGACGCTCAGACTGCCTCGCGGGTTCTATTTCGCCACGACGTACAAGCGCATGGGAACGGCGCTCATCCGTCATCGTTTCAACGACAAGGCGGAGGTGGAGTACACGCCCTTCCGCACGGAGGAGTACGCGCCCGGCGGGGGACACGTCCCCGTCAAGGTGGAATTCGACGCGGACATAAGCGAGGACGCCAAGCGGCGCGACTTCACCGTCAACAGCCTGTACATGGACATAGGCACGGGCAAGATCTACGACTTTTTCGACGGACTGCGCGACATCGAGCGGCGCGTCATGCGCGCTTACGACCCCGACGCGGTGTTCTCGTCGGACGGACTGCGGCTTATGCGGCTCATACGCATAGCGGCGGAAACGGGCTTCGGCGTGGACTCCGCGACGGCGGACGCCGCCATGCGCAACGCGCACCTGCTCGCGGACGTGACGCCCAACCGCAAGCGCGACGAACTGCTCAAGATGCTGCACGCCGACGAGGCTTACGGCGTGGAGGACGCGCATTACCGCGCGCTCACCATGCTGCGCGATTACGGCATGCTGAAATACGTCATACCCGAGCTGGCCGAGCTGGACGGGCTGGCGCAGAACGCGGCGTACCACAAGTACGACGCGCTGGAACACACCTTCCGCGTGGTGAGGTATTCGCCGCCCCAGGTACGGTTGGCGGCGTTGCTGCACGACGTGGGCAAGGCGGAGTGCGTGCGCCGCAACGGCAACATGCACGATCACAACGTCCTGGGCGCGGAGATGGCAGAGCGCATACTCACCGATCTGAAATTCCCCCGAAAGGATGTGGAACACGCCGTGCGTCTGGTGCGGTATCACATGTACGACAAGGACCGCATGACGGGGGACGGCAAGATGCTGCTGTTCGTCGCGGAGAACGCGGACATCGTGGACGACCTCACCGAGCTGATGGAGGCGGACACGCTGGGCAAGGGCGTTCCGATCACCACTCCCGCGCCCAGGCTGAGAGCGTTTCTCAAACGCTTCCACGACAGCGGCGCGCCCCGCAGGCCGGGCGAGATGAAGATAAACGGCGCGGATCTTGCCGCGATGGGTTACTCGGGCGACGCGATATCCGCCGAGCTTACCGAGCTGTACCGCACGTGCGTGCTCGAGCCGTCCGTCAACGACCACAAGCGTCTGACGGCCATCGCGCGCAAGCACATCGGTCTGCCCGAGGAGGCGCCCACCTCCCGCCGCAGACGTCGCAGACGGCGAAAGAAGTCGGAAAAAGCATAAACGGGGGACGTGCGTTCCATATTAGGGATATGAAACGCGTTCGTTCGACGATCATGATACTTTGCGTGGCGGCGCTCATTGCGGGCGCCGCTTTTCCTCTGTCCGCGCCCGTCACGGCGCACGCGCGTTCTTTGCCCGTGCTCACGCTGACGTACGGCGACCGAGAGTTCGTGTACTCCGAGTCCGCCGATCCGCCCGCGGATTTCACGGTGGCGGAAGAGCTCGCGCGGCGGGGCATGGACAAGCCCCCGCGCGAGCGCATGGGGATCGTGGACGGCATGATCGCGCGGGGCGTCGGCACGGAAGAGGCGCTGACGTATTGTTTCCCGCGCCTGCCCGAAGTGCTGGACGCGGCGGGAGCGGCGGTCACGCTCGAACCGAAGGACGCGGAGATGCGGTTCTATCCCGACCGCACGCCCATGTTCGAGATATCCCGCTCTTCGCCCGGCGTGAGGCTGGACCGCGAACGCACCTGCGAGAACGTGTATTTCGCGCTCAGACGGGGCGCGGGCAGCGCGGCGCTGGCGGTGGAAACGCTGCTGCCCGAGCGCACCGCGGAGGACTTGTCGGCGTACACGCACCTGCGCGCGGCGTACGAAACGGATTTCTCGTCCAGCACCCCCGAGCGCAGACACAACGTGCGCCTGGCGCTCACGCGCGTGGGCGGCGTCATGCTGGACGACGGCGAAACGTTCTCGTTCAACGAAACGGTGGGGCGGCGCACGCGCGCAAACGGCTTCGAGTCCGCCAAGATAATAGTGGGCGGGCGGTACACCGAGGGCGTGGGCGGCGGAGTGTGCCAGGCGAGCACGGCGGTGTACAACTGCGCTCTGCGCGCGGGGCTTAAGATAACGGCGGTGTCCAGGCACTCGCTCGTGCCGACGTACGTGCCGCCCTCCTTCGACGCTATGGTGAACGGCAGCGGCAGCGATCTGAAGTTCGTCAACGACACGGGCGGGCCGGTGTCCATACGCACGGTGGTGTCCGACGGCCACGCGCGCGTGGAGATATGGTCCTCGCGCATGACGTACACCGTGGAGTGTCGTTCGGTGACGCTGTCCGTGGGCGAGCGCCCCGCCGACGAGGAATTCATCGACACCGACCGCGTCTACACCGCGGGCATGAGCTCGGGCGAGCGCGTGCGCGTGAGCGGGGGAGCCGCGCCCGTGAAGAGCGAGGGCTGGCTGATCGTCCGCCGCTCGGACGGCACCCGCGAGGAAAAGCGCATACGCACGGACGAGTACGCCGCCGCCCGAGGGCTGGTGGCGGTCGCCCCCTGACGACATCTTGCTCGGTTTTCATTGACATTTAATGCCCGCGTGATATATACTATATAGCAGTAATATATTACAAGGAAGGTATTTGCCGTGACCGAAAACAACAATAACGACGAGAAGCGCGGCGCCCCCGTGAAAACGGGTGTCATGGCGCGTTTTTCGGCATTGTCTTACACACGGAAGTTCCTGGTCATATTCTTCACCGTCGTTGCCGTTTTCTGCTTTCTGATCGCGCTGTTCGCGGTGTTGCAGGCCAACGGCGTGTTCAAGGACGAGCACGGTAACGTGACCTCGTTCAACTGGTACGGGTTCATCATAGGCATGGCCATCGTGCTGTGCGTCATATTCGGGCAGTTCGCCTGCGTGCGCCAGGGCTATTACAACGACCTGGTGTTCGATTACGTCATTTTCGCGGTGCCGCTGGCGTTCGTGGGCGGCGTGTTCTATTACGCCGCGTTCAACAACTGGCATTGGGGCGGCATCGGCGTGCTGGGCGCGCTCATCGGCGCGGGCATCGGTCTGGTCGTGGCTAAAGCGGTGTACGGCAAGTTCACCAAAAAGCCGCGCGTCCGCATTATACAGATGCTCGACCTGGCGTGCGTGTTCTTCCTGCTCGGCCAGTGCATAGGCCGTATCGGCTGCTATTTCGGCAAGTGCTGCTACGGCATCGCGGTGGATTTCGACGTGTTCCCGTTCTCCTACGAGGTGCACGGCGTGCTCCACCTCGGCAACCCCTTCATCGAATCCATATGGTGCGCCATCGGGTTCATACCCATGGCGATAATGTACCTGAGCGATCGCAAGTGCTTCAACGGCTTCTTCATCTCGCTGTACTGCATCTGGTACGGCGCGGAGCGTTTCACGCTGGAGTTCTTCCGCGCGGACGCCGAGAAGCTGGTGATCCCCGGTACCGATTTCGGCATCTCTCAGCTCGTCAGCCTGATAATGATAGCGTTCGGCGTGATATGGATCGCGCAGTACGTCATCCGTGCGCGGCTGGCAGGCAAGAAACTAATGATACTCGTGCCCCGCGCCCGTCTGTCCGACGAATACTTCGGCTACGGCGACACGGTGTACGCGCATCCTCAGGGCGACGGGGAAGGTCATCTCCTCCCGCCCGCGACCAACGTGGAGGCCGTCGCTTCCGCGCGCTCAGGCAAGGAAGACTGACATGACGGGGACCGAACATACCGAAGCGGACCGCTCGAGGTTCGTATGCAACTTGATAGCCGCGGGCGGACTCATAATCTGCGGCGCGGTGCTGCTGGTGTTCGGCATCGCCGGTGACGCCATAGGCGTTTCGGTGGTGTCGCTCATCGCGCCCGTCATCCTGCTCTGCGTCGGGCTGGCGTTGCTCGTCACCTCGCTCTTGCGGCGCAACACCGTGACTCTCTACGTGTCCGTGCTCATGCTGATGTGCAGCGCGGCGTCCTTCTGCGCCAACCTCATCCCGGGCGTGTCTTACGCCACCATCTGGCCGATGTACGTGGTCGCGCCCGCGGTCGCGTCCTTCTTCACCATGCTCATGAGCGGGGCGATACGTTTCCACGTGCGCATCATATGCGTGTTCGCGGTGCCTGCGGTGTTCTTCTCGCTGTTCGCCGCCGGCATATGGAGCGTCGGGATACTCATCCCCGTACTTATAATATACATCGGACTGCTCGCGCTGTTCGCCGCACTCGCAGTCAAAGGAGAGCCCGAAGAATGAACAAGCCCACTCGCAATCTCACGCTCATGACCGACCTTTATGAGCTGACCATGATGAACGGCTACCACGCTCTCGGCACCGCGAACAGGATCGCGGTGTTCGACGTGTTCTTCCGCCAGGCGGGACAGATATCCTATGCGGTCGCGGCGGGACTGGAACAGGCGGTGGAGTACATAGAGAACATTCACTTCGACGCGGACGACATCGAGTATCTGCGCTCACAGGGTTTCGGCGGGAGCTTCCTCGAAGAGCTCCGCGACTTCCGTTTCACGGGCGACGTTTTTTCCGTTCCCGAGGGTACGATAGTTTTCCCCAACGAACCCATACTCATCGTGCGCGCGCCGCTGGCGCAGGCTCAGCTCATCGAGCCGGCGCTGCTCAACATAATCAATCACCAGACGCTCATCGCCACCAAGGCGTCCAAGGTCAAGAAGAGCGCGGGCGCGGCGTCCGTGTCCGAGTTCGGTCTGCGCCGCGCGCAGGGTCCCGACGCGGGCATATACGGAGCGCGCGCCAGCGTCATAGGCGGCTGCTCGGGCACGAGCAACGTGCTTTCCGGCCAGATGTTCGACATCCCCGTCAAGGGCACGATGGCTCACAGCTGGATAATGAGTTTCGACAGCGAGCTGGAGGCCTTCCGCAAGTTCGCCGAGATATATCCGGACAACACTCTGCTGCTCGTGGACACTTACGACACGCTGCGCAGCGGCGTACCCAACGCCATCAAGGTGTTCGACGAGCTGAAAGCGCGCGGCAAGCGTCCCGTGGGGATAAGGCTGGACAGCGGCGACCTCGCGTACCTTTCCAAAAAGGCGCGTAAGATGCTGGACGACGCGGGGCATAAGGACGCCATCATATTCGCGTCCTGCGATCTGGACGAATACGTCATATCCTCGCTGGGCGAGCAGGGCGCGCGCATAGACGCGTACGGCGTGGGCACCCGCCTCATCACCAGCGAGAACATGCCTTCGCTGGGCGGAGTGTATAAGCTTGCGGAGCTGGAAGAGGACGGCGTGCTCGTCCCCAAGATTAAGATATCCGACACGCAGGAGAAGATAACCAATCCCGGGTTCAAGACGGTCTACCGCGTCTACGACGAGGACGGCATGGCGTTCGCCGACCTGATCGCGCTGGAAAGCGAGAAGTTCGACACGTCCGCGCCGCTCACGCTCACGCACCCGACGATGCGTTGGAAGTCCACCACGCTGCGCAAGTACACCATGCGCAAGCTGCTCGTCCCCATATTCGAAAAGGGCAAGAGGGTGTACGACCTGCCGCGCCTGTCCGACATCGCGGAATACGACCGCAGGGAAAAGGCGACGTTCTGGGACGAGTACATGCGTAACGTCAACCCGCAGATCTACAAGGTCGACCTTTCAGACAATCTTTACGATCTCAAAGCCCGCCTGATAGCGGAACATACCGGAGGAGCGCAATGAATTTTCGCACCGTCAAAAACGGCTACGACCCCGCGGAAGTGGAACAATACTTCAAACGCATACGCGAGGCGTACGACGAGACCCTCGTCGCCCAGCGCGACCGTATCTTCGCGCTCAAAGACGAGTTGGCCCGTGCCGAAAAGACGGTGTCGGAGTACGACGCACGCAAGGAACAGATAAGTCGGGCGATAGAGTCCGCGCTCTCCAAGGCGGACGAGATAGAGCGGCTCACAAGGCGCAAGATAGCCAAGGAGCTTTCCGCGCTCCGCAAGTTCCATAAGCGCTGGGTGGAGCATTTCGCGAAGATACTCCGCAAGTATCCGCTGGACGACGACCTTCGAGCCGCCGACGAGGTGGACAAGGCGATGGCGGAGCTGCTCAACGAAGCCGATTCCACGCCGAGCGCGCTGGGAACGGAGGGCTTCGACCCCGTGGGTATGATAGAGGGGCATCTGGCGGCGGAGAGCGCCGCGGACGACGAGCAGTTCGATTACGACGCCGCGCTCCACCCCGACGAGGACCTCGGACAGATACTCAAGGATCTCGGAGTGCTGTTCGATGACAAAAAACGCTGAACCGCGAGGAAAAGTTGGATTAAATTTTCGAAAACGTCTTGCTAAACGCACATTTTTCTGCTATAATAAAAATGTATCAACCGATAGGGGACGGAACTCATGCTTAACGATCTCATCAGAAGGACGAATGCGCTCGCATACGAGCTTAAAGACCTTCGCGCGTCGGGCGCGGAGGATAAAGCACGCAGCGTAAAAGCGGATTACGACGCCGCGCTTGTAGAAACGCTGCGATTCGTGACCGAGAACAACGTCCCCAGAGATACCGTCGTCATCATCGAGAACCGCATCGTCGGAGAGCTCAGGCGCAGGGACGACGAGAGGAAGATACGTTCGGACTACGCGGAAGCGAGCATGCGCCTCGAGCGCGCCCGCAAGGAAGTCGACTGGCTGCGGCGTGGCGTGGAAGCGGGCATGGGCGCCGCTCAGCTGCGTTACGATCAGGCCAGGATAAAGATGGAGGATTTCCGCAAGAGCACCGAGCGTGCGTCCGACATCGAGCGTTCGGCGTTCGCCGACGCGTTCGGCGACCTCGACAAGGAGTACCTCGCCGCCAAGCGCGAATACGAGCGCGTGGGGACGAGCGACCGCGACGAGCTGGTGAAGGAACTGCGCAAGGCGGAGAGCGAGCTGGCCGAGGCCCAAGACGACTACGCGGAGAGCGAGCGCCTCATGGGAATGCTGCCGCTTTCCAAGCCTCTCACCGAAGTGGTGTCGGGCAGCGGAGCGGTCGGCCGCGCGCTGGACGAAGCCGCGCGCAAAGCCGCGGAAGCCGAGCAGAAGAGCAAGAAAGCCGCGCAGGAAGAGATATACACCGCCGTTCCCATCGACGGGAGCGTGGGCGAACTTCCCGAAGAACTTCCCGTCACGGGCATACCCGTGAGCGGATCCGCCGAGCCGGACGAACAGACCCGCGCGCAGATAAGCGAAGTCGTCGGGCGCATGCTCAAAAACAACGAGCGTTTCAAATACATCCTCGAAGAGGTGCGTTTCCAGGCCTCCGTGGAGGTCGCAAAGATACGCGACGAAGTGGACCGCATCAGGCGCGAAGCGTTCGCCGAGGCCCAGCAGCTCATGGACGAACTGTATCGGCTTAAAGAGGACGCGGCGTATCTCCGCCGTGAAGCGGCGCGCGCACGCGCGGCGGTCAACGCCGTCAACAAGGCGCGCGTGACCGCGACCATGAACGCCAAGCGCACGGTCAATGCCGCGCGCAAGACGATATCCGCCGCACGCAAGGCCATAGTCGCCGCACGCTCCGTGTCCGAGCGTCCGCCGCACGACGATTACGATATCTGATATCCTAATAACGAACATCGCATGAAGGGCGGGACGAAGATCGTCCCGCTCTTTTAACGTGCGCTCCGGTATATTTTCCGTAAAAATACCGAAGATAATATCGGAGGATAACAACATGACGATAGGTATCGCAACGCTTGCCGTGGTGGCGGTGCTGCTGTTTTTCGGCGCCGCCGAGCGGTTCTTCGACAGGGCGGGGCTGACGAGCTGGCTGGCGTTCCTGCTCACGCTCGCGCTCATCGTGGGCGCCGTCCTGCCCGACATCACTTCGGCGGCGCTCATCATCACCCCGGGCGGCTCCATCATGCCGCTCGTCGTTTCGGGCGTGCTCGTCGCGGTCGCCGTCCGAAAGGGCGAGGGCGCGCGGACGCTGCTCGCCGCGATCGTGGTGACCATGTCGACGGTGGCGTTCCGCCTCATCATAGGCACGGAGACCCCCGCCGCGTTGCTCGCCTGCACGCTTACGGTGGGATTCGCGGGCGGCACGCTCGCCTTCATCGCCGCGCGTTCCAGCCTGGGCGCGCTCGCGGGCGCGATGGTGGGTTGCGTGCTGGGCGACATAGCGGCGGCGTCGCTCGCTTACGGCGCGTTCGGCGCGGAAACGCTCGTGCTGGGCGGCTACGGCATATTCGATTCCATAGCGATCGCCTGCACGTTCGGCTGCGTGCTCGTGGAGGTGACGGACGCGTTGCAACGCGCCGCAGAGAACAAGCGCACGCGTACCGCCGCGCTGTCCGCCGAGGCGGGCGAGGACGTGGATATAGACGCGGATGAGCCGGAGGAAAAGAAGAAGGACCCGCCTGCCGAAGAGCGCGACGAAGCGGATACCTGGACGAGCGACGACAAAAATCACGATTGACCGTCATTTTGTAGACATGCGCGGGTGTTTTGTGATAAAATAAACACGGAGGAAGCGTATGGCTAAACCATTGGTGGCGGTCGTCGGCCGCAGCAACGTGGGCAAATCCACCTTTTTCAATAAAGTATGCGGTAGGCGTATCTCGATAGTCAAGGATACGCCGGGCGTCACACGCGATCGGATATACGCCGACGCGGAGTGGTGCGGCAAGAAGTTCACGCTCATCGACACGGGCGGCATCGAAACGGACAAGACGGACTTTTTCGTGGAGATCAAGCGCCAGGCGGAGATCGCCATCGACCTTGCGGACGTCATCGTTTTCATGGTGGACGGCCGCGCGGGACTGCTGGCGTCCGACCGCGAAGTGGCGGCGCTCTTGCGTACCGCGAACAAGCCCGTGGTGCTTGCCGTCAACAAGCTGGACAACAACGAAACGGACAACCTCTACGATTTCTACGAACTCGGGCTGGGGGATCCTTTCATGCTGTCCTGCGAGCAGGGCAAGGGTCTGGGCGACCTTCTGGACGAGGTGACCAAGCACTTCAATGCGATAGAGGAGTCGGAGGACGCGGGCATGTCGATAGCCTTCGTGGGCAGACCCAACGTGGGCAAGTCCTCGCTGGTGAACAGACTGCTGGGCTTCGAGCGCGTCATCGTGTCGGACGTCGCGGGTACGACGCGCGACGCGGTGGACACGCCTTTCACGTACAACGGCGCGAAGTACACGCTCATCGACACGGCGGGCATGCGCCGCAAGCGCGGTATAGACGACGAGTCCGTGGAGCGTTACAGCGTGCTGCGCGCGATGGCGGCGATCGGCCGCGCGGACGTGGTCATGATCGTGCTGGACGCCACCGCGGAGATAAGCGAACAGGACGTGCGCATAGCGGGGCTGGTGCATGAGGAGGGCAAGCCCTCCGTCATCGTCATGAACAAGTGGGACAAGGTGGAGAAGGACACTCACACCGTCAACCGTTTCCGCGACAAGCTGGCGGAGCAGCTCTCTTTCATGAGCTACTTCCAGGCGGAGTACGTTTCCGCGCTGACGGGCAAGCGCGTCGAACGCTTGCTGGACATCGCCGAAACGGTGTACTCCCACGCCTCCCGCCGCATAACGACCGGCCTGCTCAACGAGGTGATAGGCGACGCGGTGCGCGCCACCGAACCGCCCACGCACTCGGGCCGCAGGCTTAAGATACTCTACGGCACTCAGGCGTCCGTGTGTCCGCCCACCTTCGTGATCTTCGTGAACGACGAGGAGTTGGTGCATTTCTCATACAAACGCTATCTGGAGAACTGCCTGCGCCGTTCGTTCGACTTCACGGGTACGCCCGTGCGCCTCAAATTCGTGGGTAAGAAGGAAGAGAAATAATGCCTTTCGCTGTCAAGATAATATTGATCGTGGTGGTCTCGTACCTCGCGGGCAACATAAATTTCGCGGTCATCCTGTCCCGCATCAAGCACGGCGACATCCGCAAGAGCGGCTCGGGCAACCCCGGCACGATGAACGTCATCCGTTCGTACGGCAAGGTCGTGGGCGCGCTCTGCCTGGTGCTGGACGCGTTCAAAGCGGCGGTCCCCGCGTTCTTTTTCTGGTGGCTGCTCGCTGGCGAGCCGTGCGCGCAGGACGATAAGCTGGGTCTTTACATATCCGGATTGTCCACAGTCGTGGGACACATCTGGCCGGTGTTCATGAAGTTCAAGGGCGGAAAGGGCATCGCCTGCATAATAGGCGTGTCCCTCGTGGCGACACCCGTCGTCACGCTCATCGCCTTCGCCGCGGGACTGATATTCATCATCCTGTTCAAGATAGGCGCGCTCGGCTCTTTCATCATCATCCTCGTTCCCAACCTCTACGAAGCCGCCGTCATCGGCGCGTCCGACCCCGCCGTCTGCGCGCTCATATTCGCGATCGTGGCGCTCGCGTTCTTCGCGCACCGTTCCAACCTCGTGCGTATGTTCACGGGTACGGAGAACCGCACCGTGCTCTTCGGCAAAAAGAAAAAGAAGAACGGGGAAGACAAAAAAGTCTGACGGCGTTCCGCGCCTGTCGGCTTATACGCAAAAAAAGAACGCGATGGAGATCGCGTTCTTTTTTCCTGTCTTTCGCCGCCGAGCTTCGGTAGCTCGGCGATATCGTCATTTTCTGCTGGGAGGGAAGCCCATGACGGAGGTGTACGTGCGATAGAATGTGGAGTAATCCACGTAACCGAACAGCTCCGCCACGCGCGTGGGTTTTTCGCCCCGCTCGATCTGCTCGTGCGCCGCCATTATCTTTTTGGAACGCACGTATTTCATGAGCGGCGTTTTCATGTACGCCTTGAACTCTTTGCAGATATACGACTGCGAGAAGTGGAAGCGTTCGCAGAGATCGAGTATGGTGAGCGGTTCGCGCAGGTTCTCGTTTATGTATTGCACGATGGGCGTCATCTTGCTGTCCGCGAGCACCACGCGGCTCTCCGTGCTGTTCTTGCAGAGATTGAGGATGATCTCGCACACGATGTTGCAGTACAGCAGATACAGCTCCTTGCCTTCGAAGTTCTCGTACAGCTCGTCCAGATGCCCGAACAGTTTGCCCACGCCCGACGGGGAGCGGTAGAACGCGCTGCGGCTGACGAACTTGTCGCGCACGAAATCGGGCACGAGGTTGCTGTGGAATTTAAGGACGTAACGCTCGTACGGCACGTCCTTGCCGAACGTCACGTAATGGTGCTCGCCCGGCTGGATGAGCAGCGCGTCGCCCGGCACGAGATCGTGCCGCTCCTCCTCCACCGTATAGTCGGCGTCCCCCGATATGAAAAAGTACATTTCGTAAAAATCGTGGAAATGCCTGTCCCAGTCGGGCGACGGCGAATAATGCTCATTGTACTTATGAGCAAAATCTATGTCGTCGTACACGAAATTGAACATCTTCTTTTCCCCCTTGGGCGCGAAATGACATCGCGTCCACGTCCATCACACATTGATTATATCATGTATGTATAAAAATTGCAATATTTTACGATAAAAAAAGCAATTGTATTAACGTTATGCCTTTGTTACAATATATATACGCAACGGGGATGGATAGGCGGCTTGTGCGTTTTTCGCGCGTCTGAGAAGTCGTCACGGAGTCGGTCGCTGCGGATATCGATATATGGAGGAATATGATGGCTTCAGAAGCAACTGCGGGCGCGCCCGGTGCCGAAGGTCGCGGTCTTAACCGCGCCAAGCAATGGCAGGTGGCGCTTTTCCCGTTCAACAATGCGGCTACCAACGTCTATTTCGCGTTCTACAGCTATTTTACGTACTTCGCGATAATGTACCTGACGGGCAGTTCGGGCGCGGCTCTTGCGGGCGTGGTGGTAAATGCCGCGCTCATGCTGGGCGTCAGCGCGTTCACTGCCGCGTTCGTTCCGCTCATGCGCGTGTTCGACGGCGTGACCGACCCCGTGCTCGGCGGCATAATGGACAGAACGCGGAGCAGGTTCGGTAAGTTCCGCCCGTTCATGGTCATTGGCAACGTGATGCTTGCGCTGTCCTTGCTCATAATGATGGTGTTCTTCCGCGGCTTGCCCGACAGCGTCGCGGGACTGCGCTGGGCGATATACATCATAGCGTACATCATCTACGTCCTGGGCTATACCTGTCAGTGCGCCTGCACCAAAGCGGGGCAGACCTGCCTCACCAACGATCCCAAACAGCGCAGCCAGTTCATGATCTGGAACATGATCGGCCAGCTCGGCTCCATCGTGCTCGTCAACGTCATGGCGGGCGGCATCCTCACCAACGAGGCCATATGCGAAAAGGGTCTGTTGATCTACGAAGCCACGGACGGCGGACAGACGATAAGCCAGATCCTCGCGGGACTCAGCGCCGACCCGACGGGCAATGCGGCGCTAATAAGCAAGCTCACCGCGCTCAACCTCGATCCCAACACGCTGTACGCGTACAACTACGGCGCGGCATACGGCCCGACGTTCTACAACATCATGGTGCCTTTCGTCATCATCCTTTCGGCGATATACACCACCATGGCCGTCGCCGCGATCACCGAGAAAGACAAGCCTCAGTTCTGGGGAGTCACGACGGAAACGCCCAAACTTCGGGACTACGTCAACGTCGTCAAGAGCAATCGCGAGATACGCTGGCTGGTCATCTCCTCGGGCTTCAACAAGCTCGCGTCCACCGTCGCCACCTCGGGCGCCGTCGCGTTCCTAGTGTTCGGATGCCTGATGGGGGACTATAACGGACTGTACATCCCGTTCTACGTGCTCGCGTTCATATTCATGGGTCTGTTCTTCCTGTGGGGCTCGCGGACATCGGGGCGCAAGGGTCAGAAACGCGGCGTGGCGCAGTTCACGTTGCTGGCGTTTCTGTTCTACATAGGCGTGCTGATACTGCTCTGCATATACGACCCGAACAACATCGCCACGCACCTTTCGCTGTTCTCCATGGAGGGCGGGTTCCACCTGACCATAAACGCGTACACGATACTCTTCATCGTGCTCTACGGCTGCGGTTACGGCGCGTTCAACTGCTGTGATCAGATGACCATTCCCATGGTCGCCGACTGTACGGACTACGAAACATACCGCAGCGGCAAATACCTGCCCGGCATCATGGGTACGCTGTTCTCGCTGATAGACAAGCTCATATCCTCGCTCCAGACGCTGCTGCTCACCATATTCATCGTGGGCATAGTCCCCGGTCTGAACGCGCTGCCCACCGAAGGCACGCCTTACATGGACGGCATGAAACTTTCCGCCATCATCTGCTTCTGCCTGCTGCCCATGGTATCCTGGCTGATAACGGTGTTCTGCATGACGAGATATCGTCTTTCCGGCCAGAAGCTGGAGGAGATACAGGCGGTCAACGCCGTGCGTAAGGCGGCGATCAAGGGCGGCATGAGCCTGGAAGAGGCCATGGCGACCTGGCAGACCATCGATCAGGTCCCCGCGGAGTTCATCCCCGTCAAAAAGCCTCGCATAAACAAAAAGACGGGTTTGCCGATAGAGGAGAAGGACAACTTCTTCGACAAGCTGTATAAAAAGGTGTTTACCAGGCATGAGAACAAAGTCGCTCAGCCGTCGGTCAACGCCATACCCATACCCGAAAAATACCTCATCGCATCGACCGATGAGGCTGCCGCGCCTGCCGCGGAGGACTCCGCCGAGCCTTCGGACGGCGGTACGGGCGAGGGTACGTAACGCTTCATCACGAGGAAAATGTAAGTTTTCCCCGACTCCTTTCTCTTTGCTCCGGGAACTGCGGGTTCCCGGAGTTTTTTTATCGGCGACGCGCTCTTGCCGTACGAAAACGGATAATTATTGCAATATATTTGGAAAACAAATGCAATTGCTATTGCAATGAGTATGTGATATATTGTTCATGTAAGATCCGGAAGGGAGGTGCGTATGGCGAAGAAAGTATACGGGCGAGTGCTCGTCATGGTCTTTTCTGTGGTGGTAGCGACCATGGCGCTCACGGCTTTTATCATACGCGCCTGCCGTGACGCGGCGACTCCCGCCTGCGTACATTCTCTGACGGTAAAGGGCTCGGGAAACGGCTCGGGCAAGCGGCCCGTGGCGCGCATAAGCGATGAGCACGGCAAGTTCGTGCGGTTGCGCGGGTTCGGCCGCGCCGTCGTGAAAAGGTTCGGCAGTCAGAAAGGCGATACGGATAAATAGTCTGTTCCGTGCGACGTAAACGTCAGACCTCCGACCGCGTCGCATGTTCCTACTCCTGCGGGCGGCAGCGGCCCTCGCGGCCGCTGCCGCAGCTTTTATTTAACGTCATCTCCATATGTTCGTCATGCCGCGGGCGGGGAAGGCTTCTGTCTGACACCGCCTGAGCGCTGCGGGGTTTTTACTCTCTTTTCCCCCATGACTCCCCGCCCTTTGGCATGACGAACGTATAAAATTTACAATATCGGCGGCAAAAATTACAATTGAATTTTTTTTATCATCGTGGTATAATTCAATAAGAGAGCGTTCGCTCGGTCAAAGACATCATACGGAGGACTTATACAGCAACTATGAAAATGACATTCAGGTGGTACGGCGAGAAGGACAGCATTCCTCTTGCCTATATCCGTCAGATACCCGGCATGACGGGCGTGGTGACAGCGGTATACGACGTTCCGGCGGGCGAAGTCTGGCCGGAAGAGTCCGTCAAGCGTACGATCGGGCTCGCCCACGACGCGGGTCTGGAAGCAGAAGTCATCGAGTCCATACCCGTGCATGAGGACATCAAGCGCGGCCTGCCTTCGAGGGACGGCTATATCGCCAACTATGCGGAGAACATCCGCAGAGTGGCGCGCAACGGCGTGAAGTGCATATGCTACAACTTCATGCCCGTTTTCGATTGGCTCAGAACGGACCTGAAACACGTCAACGCGGACGGTTCGACGTCGCTCAGCTACTCGCACGACGACTTTGCCAAGATCGACCCGTCCGATTTGCATCTTCCCGGCTGGGACGAGAGCTACACTCCGGGCGAGCTGCGCGGATTGATGGAAGCCTACAAGTCCGTCACGCGCGAACAGCTCTTCGACAATCTCGTGTATTTCCTCGAACGCGTCATTCCCGTATGCGACGAATGCGGCGTCGTGATGGCGATACATCCCGACGATCCGCCCTGGGACGTGTTCGGGCTGCCCCGCATAGTTTCCTGCGAAGCCGACCTCGACCGAATGTTCGCGGCGGTGCCTTCCAAGGCCAACGGGCTGACGCTCTGCACGGGCTCGCTGGGTGCGGGGCGCAAGAACGACCTCGTGCGCATGGCGGCTAAATACGCCGCGCAGGGCAGGGTACATTTCGCGCACCTGCGCAACGTGCGCTATACCGACGACACCGACTCCTTCTGCGAAACGGGCCACTGCACGGCGGACGGCAGCCTGGACATGGCGGCCATCGTGCGCGCGCTGGTGGACAACGGTTTCGACGGCTACGTCCGTCCCGACCACGGCAGGAGCATCTGGGGCGAAACGGGCAAGCCGGGCTACGGGCTGTATGACCGCGCGTTGGGCGCCGCCTACCTCAACGGTCTGTTCGAAATGGCGGAAAAAGATTCAGGCAAATAAAATAGCGAGGATAACATCATGGTACCTTTCAAAGTTGATCTTTCCGAAGAAGTCATCGCCATAACGGGCGCGGGCGGCGTGCTGATGAGCGCGTTCGCCAAGGCTCTCGCCGAGTGCGGCGCGAGCATCGGCATCATAGACCTCAAGCTGGAGCCCGGCCAGAAAGTGGCGGACGAGATAACCGCGGCGGGCGGGAAAGCCGTCGCCGTGGCGGCCAACTGCCTTTCCAAGGACGAGGTGGTGCGCGCGAAAGCGGACATCGAAAAGGCGCTCGGCCCCGTTACCATGCTCATCAACGGCGCGGGCGGCAACAACCCCGCCTGCACGACGGACAACGAGACCATGGCGGAAGCCAAGGCCGGCATGAAGACCTTCTTCGATCTGGACGCCGCAAAGTTCCAGTTCGTGTTCGACATCAACATCCTTACCGCCGTTATATGCACGCAGGTGTTCTGCAAGGACATGGCGGAGCGCGGCAAGGGCAACATAATCAACATCTCGTCCATGAACGCGTACCGTCCGCTCACCAAGATACCCGCGTATTCCTCCGCGAAAGCGGGCGTGTCCAACCTCACGCAGTGGCTGGCGGTGCATTTCGCGTCCTCGGGCGTGCGCGTCAACGCCATCGCGCCCGGGTTCTTCTCCACCAAGCAGAACAAGGCTCTGCTCTGGAACAAGGACGGCACTCCCACGGCGCGCACGGGTAAGATACTCGCGCATACGCCCATGGGCAGGTTCGGCGAAACGGAAGACCTCATCGGCACGTTGCTCTGGCTGGCCGACGACAAGGCGAGCGGTTTCGTCACGGGCATAGTAGTGCCCGTGGACGGCGGCTTCTCGGCTTACAGCGGAGTGTGATCATGGATTTCTACGGCGACGATCTTCTGCTCGGCACTCCCGCGGCACGCGAGCTTTATGCGTCCGTGCGCGATCTGCCCATACTCGATTATCACTGCCACCTCGATCAGTTCGCCATCGCGCGGGACGACAAGTTCGGCGACGTGGGCGAGCTTTGGCTGGGCGCCGACCACTATAAGTGGCGCGCCATGCGCATGTGCGGCGTGGACGAGGAGCTGATAACGGGCGGCGCGCCCATGCGCGACAAGTTCATGGCGTATGCCGCGTGCATGCCGCGTCTGGCGGGCAACCCGCTGTATTACTGGACTCAGCTCGAGCTCAAAAACATATTCGGCATAAACGAGCCGCTGGACTCCGACAGCGCCGCGGACATCTACGACCGAGCCAACGAAAGGCTGAAAGAGCTCAGCGTGCGCAAGCTGCTCGATATGTTCAAAGTCCGTTTCATCGCGACGACGGACGACCCCGCGGGCGATCTGTCCGCGCACGGCATGGCGGGCGACATACTCGTCACGCCCACGTTCCGTCCCGACAGGCTCTACAACGGTCAGATGACCGCGCTCGTCCGCGATCTGGAAAAGGTCACGGGCAAGAAGATAACCGCGCTGTCCGATCTGCTCGGCGCGTTGGAAAACAGGCTGGACTACTTCATCTCCAAAGGCTGCCGCATAGCAGATCACGGCTTCACTCGGTTCCCGACCGCATACGCGAGCGAGAAAGAGGCGGGAGCCGCGTTCGCTAAGGGCGACAAGGCGACTGCCGCGGAAAAGGAAGGTCTGTTCGGATATCTGCTGGACGCGCTTGCGCGCATGTACGCGGCGAGAGGCATACTCATGCAGATACATTTCTCGGTGTTGCGTAACGTCAACAGCCGCATATTCGCGACGCAGGGCGTCGATCGCGGTTGCGACGTGTTCGACCGCAGCGAGCGTGCGGCGGGCGTGATAGCCTTCCTCGACAGGACGGAAGGCGAGCGTCCCGACATACTGCTGTATACGCTCGATCCCACCGCGGTCCCCATGCTCGCCACGCTTACGGGCGCGTTCCGCGGCGTGCGCATGGGCGCTGCCTGGTGGTTCAACGACACGCTCCTGGGCATCCGCCGCAACCTCGAACAGATAGCCGAATACGGCTGTCTGGGTACGCACCTCGGTATGCTCACCGACTCCCGTTCGTTCTCCTCCTACTCGCGTTTCGAATTTTTCCGCCGCATACTCTGCGACTACGTGGGCGGAATGGTGGACAGGGGAGAATACTCCGCGCGTTCGGCCGAGCGTCTCGTGCGGGACATATGCTACGGCAACATAGCCGAAAGGCTGGGAATGGAGCAATAAGGATATGAACGTTACTCAAAGGATAGAAGAACTTAAGATAGTCCCCGTGGTCGTCATAGAGCGTCCCGAGGACGCCCGCCCCATGCTGGGCGGATTGGTCAAGGGCGGGCTGCCCGTCGCGGAGATCACTTTCCGCACGGCGTGCGCCGAGGATGCGATCAAACTCGCGTGTGCCGAGTTCCCCGACATGCTCGCGGGTGCGGGCACCGTCATAAACGCGGGGCAGTGCGAGCGCGCGATAGCCGCGGGCGCCAAGTTCATCGTTTCGCCCGGCTTGTCCGCGAACGTGGCGCGCGTGTGCGCCGAGCGCGGCGTGCCGTATTTCCCCGGAGTGGTCACCCCGACGGAGATAATGGCGGCGCTGGAGCTGGGTCTGACCGACCTTAAATTTTTCCCCGCGTCCGATTTCGGCGGGCTCAAGACCATCAAGGCGTTGTGCTCCGCTTTCCCCGCGGTGCGCTTCATGCCCACGGGCGGCGTGAACGAGAGCAACGTGCTGGAGTTCCTGGGATTCAAGAAGATATTCGCCGTGGGCGGCACGTGGATGCTCAAAGGCGACATAGCGGGCATTGAGCAGCGCACGGCAAGCGCCGTCGCGCTCTTGGGAGGACAAAAATGAAAGCCATAACTTTCGGTGAACTTATGCTCAGACTCGCCCCCGAGGGGTATTATCGTTTCGTGCAGGCCGACAAGCTGGGCGCGACCTTCGGAGGCGGTGAGGCCAACGTCGCGGTCTCGCTCGCCAACTACGGCGTTCCCACGGCGTTCGTCACCAAGCTGCCCACGCATGAGATAGGGCAGGCGGCGGTGAACTCGCTGCGCCGTTACGGCGTGGATACCTCGTGCATCGCGCGCGGCGGCGACAGGATAGGCATCTACTATCTGGAAAAAGGCGCCAGCCAGCGCCCCAGCAAGGTCATCTACGACCGTGCGGGCTCGGCGATAGCGACCGCGTCGGCGTCCGACTTCGATTGGGAAAAGATCGTGGACGGAGCGGACTGGTTCCACTTCTCCGGCATAACCCCCGCGCTGGGCGACAACGTGGCGGCGATCACCGAAGAGGCGCTCAAGGCATGCAAGAAAAAGGGCGTCACGGTTTCCTGTGACCTCAACTACCGCAAGAAGCTGTGGAGCAAGGAAAAGGCGCGCGTGGTCATGACCAAGCTCATGAAATACGTGGACGTCTGCATCGGCAACGAGGAGGACGCGGCGGACGTGTTCGGCATCAAGGCCGAGGGCACGGACGTGACCAAGGGCGAGCTGGACAAGCAGAGCTACAGATCGGTCGCAAAACAGCTCAAGGACAGATTCGGGTTCAAGTACGTCGCTACCACTTTGCGCACGTCCATCTCCGCCAGCCGCAACCTGTGGGCGGGCATGATATATGACGGCAAGGAATTCCACCTCTCCCGCGAGTACGACATGCAGATCGTGGACCGTGTGGGCGGCGGAGACAGCTTCGCCGGCGGCCTGATATACTCGCTCCTCAACGGCAAGACTCCCGAGGCCGCCATACAGTTCGCCGTGGCGGCAAGTTGCCTCAAACATACGATAGAGGGCGATTACAACATGGTGTCCGTCTCCGAGGTGGAAACGCTTGCGGGCGGCGACGCCAGCGGCAGAGTCCAGAGATGACTTCCGTCATCGATCACAGCCAACGGATCGCATGGTAAGATCGTGATGGTGATGACCATGTGATGATGTTAAGCCTTGACCGCGCCGATAACGGCGCGGTCAAGGTCTTTTTATGCCTCGCGCGACGGTCGTGACCCGCGCATTGGCGCGTTTTCCGAAAGTCGCGGTAGACGCATGGCGCGGTCACCGCGGCCGGATATATGAACGGGATCTCTTCGGCGTTTGCCGGCGCCGACGGCGGCTAAAGGACGGAGAAAATGGAAATGCTTGGGAATACACGAACGACCGCCCGTGCGCTTTTATGACGCACGGGCGGTCCCGTTTCATGCCGATATGCGGCAATGTGTTTCATGTTTGCGTGGCGCTTCCGGACAGATCCCCGTGGCGTAGCGTGGCCGTTACGTGCAGACGACACGTCCGAGGCGGCGTTACCCGTTCGTCGGCGATCATCGTCGGCCTAACGTCGTCATGCCGCCGACGCGAAGGAAGCGAGCCGAAAGCGTCGGCTTACTTTTTCTTTTCCCAGCTGTGGTTGTTGGACTTGACGTGCAGCTTGTAGGACGGGTCAGGCTCGCTCGTCTTGTTTATCACGCAGCTGTCTTTGAGCGTTCCGCACGTGGCGACCAGCTCGTTCTTGCCCGCATCCGTTCTCACCTTGAACACGTAGTCGCGTCCGTCCGTCTTGGAGCACTTGACGGGCTTGCCGTTGCATTCCAGCCTGACCTCGCCCGCGTTGGAGAACACGCGTACCGTGGTCACGCTCTCCGCGCGGTTGACGTAACGCTTGCCCGCGATGTGCACGAACGGTTCCTTGGACCAATGCGCCTTATAGAGATAGAACGCGTCTTTTTTGGTCTTGCGGTCGAAGGTCACGAGGCCCTTGTGGTTCTTGCCGGGATCGCCGCCGTGATCGCGCCCGTCCGAGCCGAAATCGTACATATTCCAGACGTGCGACGCCCACACCCACGGCCGCTTTTCAAGTATGTGAAGGATGCGTTCGTGGTAAAGCACCTGATATTCTTCCGTGCTGTCGCCCCTGTGCGGGTGGGCGCTGTGCAGGTGCGGCATGCACTCCGCGCCGTACTCCGAAAGCCCCACGGGCGTTTTCTTATACCATCTGTGGAAGCCGTTGAGCACCACGCCCGTCAGGAAGGTGAAAGGCGCGTACCAGCCGTAATACAGGTTGAAGGACGCCATATCCGTTATGTGGGATATCTTGTTGTGTATCCCGCACATCACGAAGTTTGCTATGACGGTGGGGCGGGAGGGATCCAGTTCGTGGCAGAAGGCGTTAAGCTTCTTGTGGAATTCGTATCTGTCCGCGCCCGCTTTCTTCATGGTTATCTCGTTGGATATGCCCCAGGTGAATATCGCGGGGTGGTTGTATTGCTGGACGATGAGCTCGCGCATCTGGTCGAGCGCGTTTGCGTCCGCGCCCTCCATGTGGCGGGATATGTAAGGTATCTCCGCCCAGCAGCACATGCCCGCTTCGTCGCAGAGGTCGAGGAAGTACTCGTCGTGCTGATAATGCGCCAGACGTATGGTCGTCGCGCCTATCTCCTCGATCATCTCCATGTCCTCTTTGTGCTCCTTGCGGGTGAGGGCGTTGCCCATGCCGAGCCTGTCCTGGTGACGGCACACGCCGCGCAGGGGGTAGTCCTTGCCGTTGAGCACGAAACCGCGCTTGGGATCGACGGAGAACGTGCGGAAACCGATGCGCACGGATATCTCGTCCACTGTCTTGCCGCCCGATATCAGCTCCGCTTTGACCGTGTAGAGGTACGGGTCGATGCGCCCGTTCCACAGCCTGACGTCGGGAACGAGCAGGGGAGCTTTGTCGCTGCCTTCCGCGACCTTGCGGCCGTCGGCGTCCGACACGGTCACTTTGACGTCGCCGTTGCCAGTCACGAACGTGCGCACTTCCGCGACGCCCGTCGTGCCTTCCACGGTGGGCGTGACCATGATGCCCGGGCCGCCATAATAGTCCAGATCGAAGTGATCGGACGGCACCGTAATCACGTAAACGTCCCTGTAAATGCCGCCGTAAAACGTGAAATCCGCCGTCTGGGGATAGACCGTTTCGTTGGGCGTGTTGTCCGCGCGGACGGCTATCGTCAGTTCTTCGCCCGTGATCCCCGTCACGTTGGCCCTGAACGTCGAATATCCGCCGTCGTGGTGCGCGACCGCGACGCCGTTGACGTAAACGTCCGCGGTGGAGTTGACGCCGCGGAATTCAAGATACACGCAGTCGCCCTTCGGCCGCTCGATCGTCTTGACGTACCAGCAGGCCATGCGCTTGTAGTCGTTCCCGCCGTCCTGTCCGTCGTTCGCGTTCCAGGTGTGCGGTACGTTCACCGTGACGCCATCCGCGCTCACCGCGGCTTTGTACCCGACGTCGTCGGCGATGAATTTCCATCCTTCGTTGATATTTTTTACGGTCCTCATATCTTCTCCGCTTTTCAGGCTGCCAAGCCCGTTTTTACGTATATAATATTATCATATTTGCATTGTTTTGGCAATAGTCTTGTAAAAACTGCAATAGCAATTACGCAAAATGCAATGTACGGCGGAAGATTTCTTTGCTCATATTTCGGTAAGGCGCGGCATATGATTTATCTGTCAGGAGGACGCTATGGAAGGTTTCGACATATACAAGGACATCAAAGAGCGCACGTCGGGGGACGTGTATTTCGGAGTGGTGGGACCGGTGCGCGCGGGCAAGTCCACGTTCATACGCAGCTTCATGCAGAAGCTCGTGTTGCCTCGCCTGGCGGACGATCCCGAGCGGACGCGCGTGCTTGACGAACTGCCGCAGAGCGCGGGAGGGCGCACGGTCATGACGACGCAGCCCAAGTTCGTCCCGGGCGAGGCGGTATCGCTCACTCTCGCGGACGGAATAGACGCCAGCGTGCGGCTCGTGGACTGCGTGGGCTACATGGTGGACGGCGCGGAAGGCGGCACGGAAAACGGCAAGCCGCGCATGGTGCGTACGCCGTGGAGCGACGAGGAGATACCGTTCTCGGAAGCGGCTGACATCGGCACGCGTAAGGTCATCAACGACCATGCCACGATAGGCATAGTAGTCACCACGGACGGCTCCATAAGCACCGATCTGCCGCGCGCGGCTTACGTTCCCGCAGAGGAACGGGTGATAAACGAGCTCAAAGCCATCGGAAAGCCTTTCGTCATCCTTCTCAACACCACTCTTCCGGACAGCGAGGAAACGAAAAAACTCGCGGATAAGATGAGCGAGAAATACGGTTCGCGCGTCATTCCGCTCAACGCCCTGGAGATGACCGAAGAAGACATCCTGGGCATATTCAAAGCGGTGCTCATGGAGTTCCCGCTCCGCCGCGTGGACTTCACTCTCTCGCGCTGGCTCAAAGCCCTGCCGCCCGAGAGCACGCTCGTCGAAGGCCTGTGCCGCATCGTGCGCGAAAAGGCGGCGAACGCTTCGCGCATGCGCGACTATGAGTCGCTGGGCGCCATGTTCGACGGTAACGACGATTTCAAGCCCCTGCGCGTCACCAACGTGTCGCTGGGGAGCGGCGTGATATCCTGCGACGTGGAGGCGTCGGACGACCTGTTCTATAAGGCGCTCAGCGAGGAATGCGGTCTGGAGATAGCGGACGACTACGCGCTCATGAGCCACATAAAGTCGCTCGCGGACGCCAAACGCAAGTACGACCGACTCGCGGGCGCGCTGGAGGAAGTGGAAGCCACTGGCTACGGCGTGGTCACTCCCACCATGGACGACATGACGCTGGAAGAGCCGCAGATAGTGAAGCAGGGCAGTCGTTTCGGCGTGCGCCTCAAAGCGGGCGCGCCCAGCCTGCACATCATGCGCGTGGATATAGAGGCGGAGATAAGCCCCGTCGTCGGCACCGAGCAGCAAAGCGAGGACCTCGTCAAGTATCTTCTTTCCGAGTTCGAAAACGATCCCAAGGGGATATGGGAGTCCAACATGTTCGGCAAGAGCCTGCACTCGCTGGTCAACGAAAGCCTTGCCGGCAAGCTCGCCGCGATGTCGCCAGAGATACAGAAAAAGATGCGCCGCGCGCTCTCGCGTATCGTCAACGAAGGCAAGGGCGGCGTGCTCTGTGTGCTGCTTTAACGCGATATCATACGTGTATTATGCGTGACATAACATTGAAAAAGGCATGAAAAACGACCCACGGGAGAGTCCCGCGGGTCGTTTTAGCCAATGGCGGTCATTCCGCCTTTTCGCTTTCGTCGTTTTTGCTTTTATCGAGATCGGCTTTTATGCGTTCGGCAAGATCGCGCAGGGTGGCGTACATTATCTGCGGCAGGGCGCGTCCTTCTTTCTTGAACGCCGCTTCCACGCCCTCGATTATGCTTTTTTCGAAGGAGGACGCCTTGTCCGTGTTTAACTCGCCGCCCGCGTATACCGTGGCTCCCGGCGAGCGCAGCGCCTTGTCGGCTTTGCGTACGAACTTATCGCTCTTGCGGTCGTCCGCGCACATGACGAACGCGTATACCTTGCCCTCCGCGCGCGAGCGCAGGCGCGACGCGGCGTATTTTCTGAAACGCTTGTTCAGCCTGAACATACGCACGTTTGTGCCGAACACGACCGCGTCGTATGCTTTATAGTCTATCACGGGCGAGAGCGCCGTGTCCGCAAGCTCCGCGCCGCCCAGCTCGTCCGCGAGATATCTTGCGGCTTTTTCCGTGCTGCCGAGGTCGCCGCTGTATATGATTATGACGTTCATTTTCCACCTCCCGTCATTTATAATATGATAGCACATCGGGCGCGTTTTGTAAAGCCCCGTTTCATATTCTTTTAATAAAAGGGGGCTAATCTGAAAGAAAAACGGAGGGAATAATGGAAAATACGGTCATCAAAGTGACGGGCAAAGGGCGCATAAAACTCCCGCCCGACGTGGCGATATTCTCGATCTCGCTGGGCGGAACGTCGGACGACTACGCGTCTGCGATCGCGGCGGCGTCCGAACGGGCGTCCGCCCTGAACGCCGTGCTAGTCGATCACGGTTTTGAGAAGGGCGTCGCAAAGACGACGGGAGTGAACGTTTCGCCGCGCTACGACTACCCGAACGGCGAACGACGTTTCGCGGGTTTCGGATATGCTCACGATCTCACCATGACGTTGCCGTCGGACAACGCCACGCTTTCCCGCGCGCTCACCGCGCTCTCTCGAACCGAAGCGACGTTCTCGTTCTCTTACGGCCTGTCCGATCCCGAACGGGCACGTGAAAAACTGCTGGTAGACGCGGTGCGTGACGCGCGCTCCAAGGCGGATGCGCTGGCGTGCGCGGCTGGGTTCGTTCTTGGCGATATGATCGCGATCGAGCATTCGGCGCCCGACGCGGCGTTCAGGGGCAGGGCTTTCGCGTCGGCGTGCAACGCGGAGGGCGGAACGGTACGCGCTGAGTTCGATCCCGACGACGTTTCCGCGACGGACGAGGTGACGATATCCTGGAGCATTGCGGGACGCGTCCGCAAATAATTCGCTTAAATGCGCTCGCCACGTCTTTTGCGCTTGCATTCCCGCGCGGAAGGTAGTATAATGTTGGCGTTATGAAGAAACTGGTCGCGGCTACGCACAACAAAGGCAAACTTGCGGAAATGAAAAAACTGCTTCCCGATCGCGAGATACTGTCGGTGGGGGAGTTTGACGGCGGCGTGGAGCCCGAAGAGGACGGCGAGACCTTCCGTGACAACGCGCTGATAAAGGCGCGCGCGGCGTTCGCGGCGTCCGGCCTGCCTTCCTTCGGCGACGACTCCGGGTTGTGCGTGGACGCGCTGGACGGCGCCCCCGGCGTACATTCGGCGCGATATGCGGACGGCCCCGCGGCGTGCAACCGTAAACTGCTCGAGGTGATGCGCGACGTTCCCGACGCGGCGCGTACCGCGCATTTCGTGAGCGTGATAGCGTATACGGACGGTGAGCGCGAGTTCACGGTGGAGGGGCGTTGCGACGGCATCATCATGCGCTCGGAAAGCGGCTCGGGCGGCTTCGGCTACGACCCGCTGTTCTTCAGCACCGACCTCGGCAAGTCGTTCGGCGAAGCGAGCATGGACGAGAAGAACTCCGTTTCCCATCGCGGCCGCGCGCTCAGGCTCTTCAAGGAAAAACTGATCGAGCTCGGGCTTTGATCGGAGGACACGGGCCATGCGCGCTTTGATACTCTCCGATACTCACGGCTACGTCGGAAAACTGCAGGACGCTCTTTATGATGCGGGCGACTGCGACGTCATCGTGCATCTGGGCGACGGCGTCAGGGATCTTTCCGCGCTGCGCGGTTACGTCCATGCGGACGTGCTCGCCGTCCGCGGCAACAACGATCTGTTCGCGGGCGACATACCCGACTCGCGCGTGGTAACGGTGGGGGACGTGCGACTGTTCTGCACTCACGGCCACCTCTACGGCGTTCGGAGCGACCGCACCGCGCTCGCCCGCGCGGCCAAAAAAGAGGGCTGCGCGTACGCGCTCTACGGGCATACGCACATCCTCGCGGACGAAACGATAGAGGGCGTACGCTGTCTTAACCCCGGCTCGATAGGCTATCCGATGGGGAAGAGAGCCGTGCTCGAAGTCACCGCGACGCACGGCGACGCGACCTTCCGTTTCGTGGAAGTGTAAACAGTAAAAAATTAAAATATTCCGCAAAAATCGCCTAAAAAAAGTTGACAACGGAAGTGCTATATGATAGAATACGTAAGCACCGAAAGTCAGGCGGGTCTGTTCATGCCCCCGTATGAGCGCACCGTCGCGCAGGGCATGTTCGAGCAGAAGAGAAGCGGTCGGCGCGGATGAGAAAAGCGACCTTATGCGGGTGTAGTTCAATGGTAGAATACCAGCCTTCCAAGCTGGCTGCGTGGGTCCGATTCCCATCACCCGCTCCAATACTTAAGCGCCGGTAGCTCAGCTGGATAGAGCAACGCCCTTCTAAGGCGTGGGTCGGGGGTTCGAATCCCTTCCGGCGTACCACGATGATCATTTGGTGGGTGTAGCTCAGTTGGTTAGAGCGCCAGGTTGTGGCCCTGGAGGCCGGGGGTTCGAATCCCTTCACTCACCCCATTATTTTTAGGGGCATCGCCAAGCGGTAAGGCACAGGACTTTGACTTCTGCATTTCGCTGGTTCAAATCCAGCTGCCCCTGCCACGGACTTAAGGTAAACAAAATACAATTTGTTGGGGTGTCGCCAAGCGGTAAGGCTACGGACTCTGACTCCGTCATTCGGGAGTTCAAATCTCTCCACCCCAGCCATCATCCATTAGCTCAGCCGGTAGAGCACTTGACTTTTAATCAAGGGGTCCCGAGTTCGAACCTCGGATGGATGACCAAGCGGTAATCGGCGAAAACGAGGCAACTCGCCTTCGATTCAATATAACGCAATATGCGGAAGTGGCTCAGTTGGTAGAGCGCCACCTTGCCAAGGTGGATGTCGCGGGTCCGAGTCCCGTCTTCCGCTCCATTATGCACCATTAGCTCAGTTGGTAGAGCACCTGACTCTTAATCAGGGTGTCCGGGGTTCGAGCCCCCGATGGTGTACCACATCTACTGACTCTATGCTGCCAAGTATAGAGTCAGTTTGCGTATATCGGGGCGTCTCTCGCCCCGTACACCCGCGATCGCCATGATATACGCTCGGAGCCGTTGATCACCTCCTTTGCAGATACTCTGCCAGATCTTGTATGTATTCGTAGAGCGGGGAAGTCCCGCGATCCAGACCGTGCGTGTAGATGTTCAACGTCGTTGTAATGTCCGCATGGCCGACATACAGCTGAATATATTTGTCGCGCATTCCCGCGGCGTAGCACATGGATATGAACGTGTGCCGGAAGGAATGCACGTTGGCACCGACGATCTCCAATCGTCTGTACAGCTTGCGGAAATGCTCGGATACGCTCAAGTATGTGTACTCGTTCGCAGCGATAACGTCGATATATGGTTGCAACTCCGGAAGATATGCGATCATCCGATCGGAATGCTCCGTCTTCGTCGAACTGATCTTCCCGGATTCCTTGTCCATGGATTTGTTTATGACGATCGTTCGTTTGCGCCGATCGACGTCCTTCTTCCAATCCAGAGCGAGGAACTCGCCGATGCGTAGCCCGGTGCAGCACATAAAAAAAAATACCGCTTGCATATGTCGCACGTCCAGATAGTTGTAGTACGCCACCGGGTTAAGATAATAATTCCAGATCATGTTCTGCTCATCGAACTCCAGCGCCCTATAATGCCCTTTGCGATATCCGGGGACTTCGACCGCGTCGAACGGATTGAACAGGATCTTACGCAGCGCAACGGCTTTCCGCAGGCTTGCGTTCAGAACGAAGGCGATCTTTTTGCGCGTGTTGCCGCGCTCGATCGAATTGATGAAGCTTTGTATCTCCGCCCCCGAGAGATCGCATAAGCGGTATCCGCCCAGACAGGGGATTATACGATCGCGGATATACCGTTCAAGCGTGTACACCGTGCGATCCTTGAGCTTGCCGCGCTTATACAGGTCGAACCATTCCCGCAACCATTCGCCGTATGTAAGGGCGTTGTCGTCCACAAGAAACGTCAGCAGGCGTATGACCTCTCTTATCGTTGATTTGACGTTGTCCATGATAGTGGCGGGATGCCGGAGTCGCACCGGCGTGAGCTCGTGTCCCGCATAGTCGGCATTGTTTTAGCTCGCGCCGTACGAGCGGAAGGTATCTTGCCGGGCAGGAAGCACTTTGCCCGAATAGCAAGCATTGTCAGATGCCGAAATACTTGTCAACGACGCCGGTGGATTCGGCGAGCTCAAAGTCGACGAGTCTGCCGCCGGATATGCCGCTGTCGGCGAAATGCAGCAGGATAATGTCGAACGGTTTGATCCCGGCAAAGTCACGGCGCGATCCGCTCCATTCGTCTATCCACTTGAAGTATGACATCACGAGCGAACGCTTTTCGCCTTGTCCGTAAGAACGGATATACGGTTCACCTTCCTTCGACACGGACAATTCCGTTACGTCCATGGAGAGGAATCTTTTGCCTTGATTCTTTTCCGAACGCGAAACGCCTACGTTTCCGCTCAGGAAGATCACCGGTACTTTTCTTACTTCGTTACTCATTTTTTACTCCTTCGGTCGCGAGCTGACGACCATATGTAATATTTGCTTGTCCGATATCTCGGAATAAAAGCCTTACTCATTGCGCATGACATGAAAACCGTTTCGGTATGCGCACATCGCCGCCGGCAGTTTTGAATGCCCCAGACGTATGTTCTCCGCCGCAGCCATGCCGAACATACAATCGGCGGAGGACAGGGGACACTTGCAACATTCGGCGAGCTCGATCGTCGTGCCTCGGCCTACGCTCGGGCGCGGTTCAGCGGTCTTCAGATATGCGATAAATTCGATAGACAGGTCGCTGTACATTTTACCACCTAAAGCAAAACGGGCAAACCGACCTTATCCGCCCGATCTTTGCCCGAAATAATAAAACGTATCTTATACATTGTAATACCTCCCGAAATAATCTTAAAAATTAAGATTAAATATATTATAATCTTAAAAATTAAGATTGTCAATACTATTTAAAAAAAATTACTAAATAAATCAACAGGAGCTACAAATGAGCTTATTTATCAACAGATTGAAAACTTTAATTGATAATAGTGGAAAGATGCAAAAAGATATTTGCGCAGATATGGGAATTTCACCGAAAAAGTTTTCTTATTGGAAAACGGGAAGAATTGAACCGCACCTTGACGACATTATCATACTTGCGGATTATTTCGGAGTAACGACCGACTACTTGCTTGGCTACACAAATGCCGACGGATCCAAAAATCCGGACATAGTAAACAGCTTTAACAACAACCGCAACAATACCGTCAATATATCCATAAAAAAATGATCGTTATTGTAAAATAAACGTACTTTTTAACGTACGTTTATTGACATGATCGCATATGCTATGGTATACTTACATAAAAGGAGGTACGTGTTATGTCGATAACAAATGCGACCAATTTCAGGAACAACGTTTATCGTTATCTGGAAACGGCGATCAACTCGAACGATCCGGTCATAGTGACCACTAAAAGCGGGAATGCCGTAATAATAAACGAAGAAGATTATCGCAGCCTTATGGAGACTCTTTATCTGTATCAGATGCCGGGAATGAAGGAGTCTATCGAAGAGGGTATTAATACGCCCATTGAAGAATGCCGCGAGTTCAATTGGAGAAAGGAACTTAAGTGATGTATAAGATCTTTATTACGAAACAAGCGGATAAAGATCTGCAAAAGATACTTAGATCTAACCTTAAAGATAAATTATATAAACTTATGGAACAGATAGAATGCGATCCGTATTCTCCGCCGTCGGAAAAACTCGTCGGAAGATCGGATGTATTTTCAAAACGCATCAACTTGCAACACAGGCTTGTATATCAGGTCGATGAGGAAAACAAGGCCATAAAGATCCTTCGCATGTGGACGCATTACGGAGATAACTAAAAGCAGGGCGCGCGCCCTGCTTTTTTTATGACTTTACTATCCCGAAAAACTCGTCCATGGTCATCTGGCCGTCCGATCTGATCTTTGTCATCAGCTCGTCCATGTGCTCGCGGATCTTCGACCTGTAGATCACCCGAAGGCCGTTATGGTCGACGTCCACAGCAAGCTGCTTCGGACTGTCGCAGGTGAATCGCGGTTCATCCAGCGAACACAACAGGTCGCGGAGCTCTTTGCGCATGAGCCGTTCGTCCTCATCGGTTATATCGTTCAGCTCGTTTTCAAACTCCGGATCGTACCAATCGCCGAAGCACTGCACGCAGCGTTTTTTATGTAACAGATCTTGCAGCACTTTGAACTGCTCGTAAGTCATCAATCGATGTTCGTCGTTCGTGAATTTGCATACATACTTGAAGATCTCATATATGTTCCGATCGTCCAGCGGATCGGCGATGACCGAATAGCCGTATTCCATATCCCGCACTATAGTTTCAAGCCGATGCTTTGAAAGCTTTACGCCGGGATACGGATCGAACTTTTCGGGATACGGCGCGTACTCATGCCGCCATGCGTAACGGATCTTGCATCGGGATATATCCACGCACGCGCGCCAGAGCTTTTGAAGCAGCACTTCGTTTTCGGAAAATTTACGATCCAAACGGCCCCGGCGATAGGAAAACTTGTTTATGACGGTCCGTTCGCCGAAAGGTTCCGAACTGAAAGCAAACACGCAATGGAAATGCGGGTGATACTCTCCGTTCTCGTTGCAGGTGACTTCGATCGCGCGGATCGCGCTACGGAAGCCCCAGCCGGCGACATTGAAACCGCTCAGTTTGGCATTGCCGGATAAGTATCGTATGAGCAAAGCGAACGCTTTTTGCATGGCGGCATATTCGAGCCGAACGCCGTTTGCGTCCGGGCTTTTGACGGTGAACACGATGTGATATAAATACAGATTGTCATCAAGCGCTTTATCTATCCTCGGCTTGAATTTATATATGCGTTTGCTTTGCAGGATCTTCTGGCAGTTCGCGCAAAACCGATTGCGACACATCGGGATCGACAGCACGTCCTTGATGTTGATGCGCGGATAACTTTCCGAGAAAAAGAGCTTGTGACACCTGCGGACATTTTCTGCCGTTCGCAGATAAAGATCGCGGGTCTGTATGTATGGCTCGTCGGCAAGCCGTGCGTAATAGCTCGCGATCAGATCGTTGTACTCGGAGATCTCCGCTACCTTATGCAGGTATTCGGACGAAAGTTCGAGCGCGTCCAGCTTTGAAAGATCGCGGGTGAGTATGCGAGTTATCTTATCTTTTCCTTGTGCTTCCAATGGACATTCCTCACTACTTTGATTGCGATTGCGTAAACTTGTTTCTAAATTGTCGAGAGCCCCTCAAACGTGGACAAATACCACGATTTAAGGAGATATGAAAGGGGAAAGACGAAGCCGCGGCTTACGCGGCAGCGCGGCGCGGCGGCGCCGTGCGCCCTGCGCTGCCGCTTCCTCACGTCCCGGCATTACGACCGTGCCGCTCGCGGAAAGAGTGGCTGCCGCTCCGCTTGCGCTCCGCGCCCTGGCGGGCTTCGGGGCGTTGCCCCTCGGCTGTCCTCCGCGCACGGTGGCGCGGGGACGGTGGCTATGCGGCAAACATTGCGGGCAGCCGGCTTATGCGGCGTTCCCGTTACTTCGCGGCGTCCTGAAGCTCCATGTTTATCATGTCGGCCACGAAATAACTGTTCTGGTAGTTCAGTTCCGTTGCGCGTGCGCGTTCGGTCAGATACTCGCGCATATCGTTGATGCCGCGAGCGGACCGCAACGCTTTTTCCATGAAATACTCTGAATAGCAGTCCGTAGAAAACCGTTTCGAATAGATCTTCTTGCTCATCAGATAATACTTCCGTTCGGCATACTCGCCGTCCAGCGTGCCGTTCTCCACACGCACGGTCTGGGTACGCACGCCGAAGATGTTGTATGTACGTTCATGGTATGAATGGAATTTGGCGCTAAACGTTTTGAGCAAATGCAGCAGAAGCGTGCTGTCGCCCCTGCGATAGCGGTATTCCGTGTAATAATCCGTGAACCGCTTAAAGATCAGATCATGCAGCAGCTCTTCCAAAAAGAAGAAGGGAAGCACGAGGCGGCTCTCGCTCTGATCTCGGATATGCACGACTTCGGCGAGATCCCGCGCGTCGGCGCCCCAGCTCTCCGGGCGTTGCTCGTCCGTCAGAAAACAGATGAAGCAATAGTTATCCACGGTGGCACGGTGTCGGATCATCTTTAACGAATAATTGAAAAGATCGTTTTTCTGATTGGTCTCTTCCGTTTTCTTTTTGATCTCCTGGAGCTCCTTGGAATTCTGACGTTCCTTGCCGATCTCCGTACAGACGATCACGCCGAACTCCAGCGCGTCCTTATTCGGATTATCCTCTAAGATCTTGCGGCCCAGGCGGAGCATATCGAAATCCAGGATGTGCGCGTGGCGGGAAAAGCTGTCGATCAGGCGGCTGTCGCGTTTGAAGAAATCGCTGTCCCACAGCGGGAAGTTGCCGAGATCGGACATGAGGTCATCCGTGCGTATGGAATAATTGGCGATGAGCAGCGACGATTGCACGATATAGATAAAATACAGTCGCGCATAGCTTTCCAAAACGTCCCACAAGCGGCACACTTTGAGCTCGTCGTTGTATGTCATGCCGTACCGTTCATGATCATATCCCCAGCACAGATCCGGCTGAGCTGCGTTATACGCCTTTTTACAGTGTCTGCGCCAGCTCTTCGACGCGGCTTTATCGTCTGCCAGCAGTTTATATATCTGTCCCGCACGCTCGAACAGTCTGCGCCGATGACGCACGAACCGCACGCACGTTGCGAGGTTATATACGCGGTGAGCTCTGATCTCCGCTTTAAGATCGTCCTCGAAGACGATCCACGGGAAATAAGGAAAGCGCATATCGTTCTCCAGAATGAGCTCGAACGCTTTATCCCGGAACATGACCGAGCGTGAAAGCGCCATGTCCGTGATCGCGGTGGTCTTGCCTTTGCCCATCGTGCCGCACAGCATGGTCACGAGCGGGCGGTCGTTGATGAACCTGCGGTCGCGGCTCTCCAGCCCGTTCAGCCGCATATAGCCGATCTTGCGGCGTAAACGATCGAAGATAACGACGCCGAGGATCACCCAGAGCCATGCCGGTATAAACGTGATCGGCGCATACAGATCGAGTGCGAGCTTGAATATCTGCGTATACAGCGTCGTGAGATCGAATCCGGAAGCGATAAAGAAATAATATGCGATGAACTCGAACGCGATCGTTGTGAGATTGAACGCATACGCCCAGATGATCGCCCACGACAGCCAATAGCCTTTATGTGCGGCCACGAACCGAGCAAAGTCCGCAACGAAACGTCTTGACGGATAATATACCTTATCCGCAAAACGCTTGAACAAGCGAAGCGGTCTGCTCTCATGGCCATGGTCGGTGTTTTCCGATCTGACCGTGTTGCGCATCAAAAGCGTAAAGAGCAGCAAAACGGGCAACGCGATCACGACCACGACCATAAGCACGCGAAGCGTTACGGGGAATGAAGCGAAGTAACCGATCAGATTATCCGGCGAAACTATACGCTGCCAATAGCCCGTCCATTGAGCGGCAAAGCCCTCAAACGTAGACGCTATGGCAACGTCGGGAGCGTGAGCGGATCCGAGATATGCGAGAAAGGTATAATCCGGCAGATCCGTCACCGTGGCATGGATGAGATCCGGCTGTCCGGATAAAGCGACGAAGAACCTTGCGACCGACAGCCCGATATCCTGGCAGCTCTCTATAAGGCGGCCGAGCGCGTTGGGGAACACAAGCAAGGCGATCGCCGCGGATCCAACGGTAAGCGCGATGCAGACGATGTGAAATACCCGCAGTTTCATATCCCGCAGCCGTTACAGGTATATACAAAGTAACCCGCCGCAACGATGCAGGCTATAAACAGTATGAGTTTCAGTATATTAATAAAGATCTTCATTCGGCGCTCCGTTTTTTTATTTGACTTTGACGACTGAAAGGCGTATAATACTTACATAATCAGGTACGGGTATAGCCCGTACACCCGCCGACATAATTGCGGCATTGAGGTAGGTGGTTTAATCCTACCTTTTCTTTTTGTCTTTTAATCTATTGATCTTCTGTAAATTTTCTTGCGATTGACGAGTATGTTTCAAAACTTTATCTTTTATGAGCGAAATTTCCTTAGAAGATAAATCATACTTAGCCAAATTCTCAATGAACTTTTTTCCGTCCACGCGAATGGCATTGCCCTCGCTGTCTTCCGTTTCGACAAAGTGCTTGAAATATGTATCCTTGCGATTACCCTTTTTATATGTCGGCAGGCGGGTAGTATTCGGTTGTCGTTCGTCCGTAAGCCGCACGACAGCCAATTCTTCATCGGTGTTTTTGTCTATGACTGCGACCCAGCGTCTGTCCTTCAATTCGCGTACTTTTTTCGGATCGTACGGAAGATACTTGTCCTTTGTTTTAAGCGTCCGACCTATGGGAACGCTTTTTGTCTTTTTGGCAATGTCTTTGACCGTTGCTTTGCACGGTCGTTTTTTATCCTTGCTTTTTCTGCCGCCAAACATGAGCTCACCTCATAAAAGAGGATAAACGCCGCCGCAAGATATGAAGCGGCGTTATCCGCTATTTTTTCCCGTAACGTCTGTATCGGGACTTTCTGCTCTTACCGGACTTTCCGGAATTGCCGGACTTCTTAACGATCCACGCAATCAGTTTTATGACAATGATTGCAAGCAATATAATGCCCACAATCATAAGAAGCGTCATAAGCGCGTCGGTACAACTGTTTCCGGGACGCGTCGGATCCCAGTTCGGCGGGGGCGTAACGTCCGAGAAAATGTCTATCGGGTCAGACACGGCCGGAATTACGTAGTATCCGCCCTCGCGTTCATACGTCAGCGAGATTATATCGAAATCCAGATATGCAGGGACCTGTGCGACGTATCCGTTCCCGGATGCAGCGGCGTTGTAATAGTTCCCGAACATATCCTGTGCCTTGGTCCAGATGTTGACGTTCACGGACGTATATTTCGTTAGATCGTACCGAAGCAGATACACGGTCTTGTCTGCCGCCGTCGATCCCTCGTAAAACTCGCGGAAATCGGCATAATCATATCTGTCTATGTACAAGCCCCGGCAAGTGGCTTCCACATCGATCTCGCCGCTCCCGGTCTTAACGAAATCGTCGGCCGTGACTTCGTGTATGGCTTCTATACCGTCATAAGTCGTCGTAACGTAATTGCAGAGCAATTCGTCCCACCAGCTCGGACCTATCACGCGACTCGTAAGCGAATACTCGTCGTCTGCGGTGATCTCCACGACGGTCTTTTCGGAGTCTATGCTCTCGAAAAGCGCCGGATCGTATTTGTCCAAAAACTTATCCTCGCAACCCTCGGAGCGTTGCAGTACGAACTCTTCCAGATCTTCGGCGGAAACTATATAATCGTCGGCGGATTGTCCCGCGGTAACGTAAAAGATATAATTCAGAGCGGCTATGTACCCCTCGTATATATCCGTTATTTCCGTTCGGAAATCGTTGTAATACATGGGATGATCCACGTTCTGTCTGCCGAAGCCGTAACTACCGCCGCCGACGCCGAGATATCGTACCAGATCATCGTACATCGCTTTATTGTCCGTCACGAGGATCTTATCCGTAAGCGCTTTATACCACTCGGCTTTGACGGCATACAACCGCTCGTATCTGTTTTTGAGTTCGTTCGGTACGGCAAAATACACGCCGGAAAGCTGATCCTGCGTATAGATATCCTCGCCGTCGTCGCCTTTCGGGCGGTAGAACGTGTCGTGTACTTCCAGCTCAACGGTCTCCATGTCCGACTGCGAGCAGCTCAATGTGCTTCCCGCCGTTTCATCCGCGCCGTAGCCTTTGGCATAGCCCGTATAATGCCACGTCCCGCCGACGGTATAGTCATGCGCAACGCCCGATCCGAGAGTGCGCAGCTGCAGCCCGGCAATGTCATATCGCCGCTCGCCGTGCGCAGTATTATATGCTTTCAGAACGGGAAGCAGCTCCGCCGCGTCGGTGACTTTGAACTTATAGAACAGATCGCTGTCTTCGCCCTCCGTTTTATCCAGGAAGGTGAGCGACATATTCGCATATTCGTCAGGCTCGCCGTCGGCCTTGTAATGCGTGGCGATGTTTACGGCGTTGTCTTTCGTGCTGAACACCGTTTGTGCGGGATCGTACACATAGACATACAGACCGTACTTGTTTTGACGGAAAACGTTATCCGAATAACAGTACTCGACCACTTCGAAGATCTGCGGCGTGCCGAGCGCGTTTTTCGGGTATGCGGTCGGATCAATGTCCGCAAGATCGTCTTCGATGTCGGTATCGTCGAAGTTAAGGGACGCATCCGCCACCGCAACGGCGGAAGCCGTCGGAACAACGTTAAATTGCCCGACGGCTACGATCGCCGCAAGGAGGAATACGGAAAGCATGAATGCGCATATCTTATATGCCTTTTTCATCAGCCACCTCGCTAAAAGACTATATGATCCGTCGAAAGCTCGAAGCCCTGCGGAGGATCACCTTCGGAGATCTTGAATTCGTTGAGCGTGAACCCCAGCGATATGCTCGTTCCGCCCGACGTTATGACCATTACGAACAGATCGTCCGTACTCTCGGGCGCTTGCGGAACGAAGATATCATACCCCGGCAGAACGTCGGAAATTATGCCGGATATATCAGCATAAGTTACGGTAAACGCATTATCCGTTTCATGGGATATACCGAAACCATCCGTAACGTCATAGCCGTCCATATCCGACCACTTATACGGTTCTTTGCCGACGTAGAAAGAAAAATCGTTATCGTCCGTGGCGTTGACGTAAACGGTCACGGTATATCCGTCGTCCAACGGGGAAGTGACGCCAAACTCGTCACCGCTTTGTATCGTCAGGCCGTCGGCGTCATATGTATAGACCTTTTCGTTTACCGTCACGCCGAAAGTCTTGAACGAAGACCGAAACCCGTTCGTCAGTACTCCGACGGCCGCAATGACAAGCAGGACAAGAACGACAACGAACACGACGCCGACCGCTATACCATTACCGCGCTTAGCCATGGATCACCCCGTCAGAATATAACGCTCGGAGTATCCAGAGATACGTTATACGAGAACGCGGGTACCCACGAGGAAGGATATTCGATATCGATCGTATAAGAACCGGATATATCCCCGTCGGTGCTTACAAGCCCCACGTTGAATCTGAATACCGTTCCGCTCAGCTCATATGCCGTAAACATGCTCGTCATCGCGTCCACGGTACCGTTTTCCCACTGCGTTTTGACGGACGAAGAAGTGAGGATCCCTACACCGTAGCATATATCGCTGAGCTTGGGCGGCGTGGAATTGCCGGTGTATTTTTTCGAATAATCATCGTACGAAGACCATGCGTCGATCAGTTGCGAGCTGCCTGCGGTGGACGATACGGAACCGGTACCGTAAACAGCCGTCACGGTAAAAGTGCAACCGCCCGTTTTCATGGCGTTGGCGAAGCTGTTCGCGGTAGTGAAATCGTCGAGAGAATACGTCCCGCCGTCGGTAATGCTTACGCCGTTCAGACGCATTCCGGTCAAGCGCTTTTTGTAATCCAGGTTACATACGGCGGAAGAAACGTTCTTGCCGGATATGGACGCGGTGCAGGTAAGCTTAATCTGCGAACCGAACGGTTTTTTGGCGCTGACCGTGACGGAAGTGCCGTTGGTCGCGGACAGCGAAACATAATCCGAAGCATTGCCCGATCCCGACCACGACAGCGCCCAGGAATACGTAACGCCTTCTTCCGCATTTGAAACGGAAACCGTCTGTCCGGCAGCACGCGGCTCGCCGGTGGCCGCGTCCATAACGGTTGCGGGAGCCATGAGCAAGGAAATGCCGTTACTTGCCGCAACGTTGCCGATCATGTTTTCCTGAACGACCTGCTCGGCATCGGAAGGCTGTTCTTCTTCGGTCGGCTCTCCGCGGCCGAACCACGTGGAGGGATCCCAATTTTTGAACCCTTCGGTGATCGCAGCAAGCGCGCTTACAAGAAGGGCAATAACGAGAATAACAACTACTGCGGTAAGAATGCCGCTTTTCTTTTTGTACGTCATGTTATTCCACCTCCGCGATAGTCATGAGCGTTGCGCTCTTTACGGTTTCGTCTGCACCGCCGACGTAATCATTGAAGATGAACAGGTGAGAACCCTCTTTCGTCTTATACCCGGTATCTTCGTTAAAGTCGATAGCCGTGTCCGTTTTAAGCGTGAACGTGTAAGTACTGTCTTCGGACGTATACGTTCCTGCGGTTGCCGATTCGGAGAACGTTATAGTTTCGGATTCGGCTTCCTCGTCGGCATATACGAACTTCACGTCGAACGTGTAATCCTTGCCATCGTCCAGCTCGCCGTCAAACGCTGCGGCATAAACGGACGCTTTAGGCGAATCTTCCGCCGTATCTTCGTACAGTTCGAAAGAGTACTGCTTGTCCAGCCAGCCGTAAGGGTTGGGATCGGTGAAGCCGCGGGTGAGCGCGGCGATCACAGCGACGGTCAGAAGTACGATACATACGAAAACGATGACCCACTTGACCGTGTCGCTTCTCTTGTGCTTTTTAAGCTCGTTGTTCATTTTCTTTTACCTCTCTCTATTTGTGCTTTTAGTCCATTCCGATAGCCGTTCAGCATAACGGAATATGTTTTTGAGATTCTACCTTTTTTAGCGGCTATTTCAGAACATACTGCGGAATAATTCTGTCGCGCATGCTCATCCATAAATCCATCTAACCAGTTGCGGGAATAAATACGCTTATTCTCCGTAACTGTTCTATCCGTTGCCCGTGCCTTATGAAAATTAAAGCGGGTGGCAGCAGAACGTTTCTTTTTTGCCATTTTTCACCTCGTAAATTTTTCTTGACAGAAGATATTCATTGTGATAGAATATCCGTACGAAAAGGGTAGCGCTGCCGGATTTTTCCGGAACTGTGTCGCAGAGGGTAGTATTGCCGACCCTTTTCTTTTTTTATTGTTTCTTTTTCTGTTTCTGCTTTTGCAAAGCTCGTATAAGTTCCGCGTCCGCCCGGGTGCGGAACTTATATTCTTTCGACGGCTTTTCAAAATCTTTTTCACGTGCTCTTAACTCTGTGGGGCGAACATAACAATCGTCATTGCTGCCGTCTATGTTCTTTTTGAGCCGGATATTATCTTTGCCGTCTGTCGTTGCGCTATGAGTAAATGCGAAGTATTTTCGCACACGCCCGCTTTTCGCAAATATGTATGCCGGGTGTCCTTTGGTGGACTTTGTCGGTTTACGTTTGGAAAACTCATGCGCTCTGTTCCATTTGCTTTTATTTTTCTTAGCCGCTTTTATCACCTCCGATGTCATAGCAAAAAGCTGTATTTTTGATGGGGCAAAGCTCTTAATCAGGGTGTCCGGGGTCCGAGCCCCCGATGGTGTACCAAAAATAACTTCGAACGATACGTTCGAAGTTATTTTTTTATGCGGCGAACTATATTTTCTACGACAGGAAAGCGTGATATTAACGCACGGCATTTAATATGCGGCGAAATTAACGCCGGCTGTCGGTATGAGTGGGCAATCGGCCGATCGGCACGTCACGCAACGGAACATGCGCATTTCATGTAATTTTATGCAAACATATATTTGTTAAAACAAATGATAAATCATATTAATTTGTTAATTTCACTTATACTTCACAACAGTAATATGATAAAAATTGAAAATTATAAGATATAATTATGGAAATCATTCATGTGCTATTGACAATTTGTGATATTTCAAGTATACTTGAATCGCAATAAGGGGGATGTCGGTCGCGTGTAACGCATCGTTTTGTCCTCTTGCAAAAATCACTATTCGATAAGGCGAAACGAATATGACTAAGGCTATTGCTCGAGCGCTACTTGTTTCGGTAGCGCTTGTTTTGTTCTTGTTTTGCGCTTTGTTCTCATCCGCTTGTTCGGAGGAACAAGTGCCGGACCCCGGGCCGGTGCAGACTTTGCCCGTTACGACTGATGACGATCCCGGCGAATCTACGGATCCGGATGAGCCTACGGATCCCGATGTGCCTACAGATCCTGACGAGCCCACAGACCCCGATGAGCCCATAGATCCGGATGAGCCCATAGATCCGGACGAGCCCATAGATCCGGACGAGCCCACAGACCCTGACGAGCCGACGGATCCCGACGAGCCTACGGATCCCGACGAGCCGACGGACCCTGACGAGCCGACGGACCCCGATGAACCGACGGACCCCGACGAGCCGACTGACCCCGATGAACCGACGGACCCGGACGAACCAACGGACCCGGACGAACCAACGGACCCGGATGAACCGACCGACCCGGATGAACCTACGGATCCCGATGAGCCTACTGACCCCGATGAGCCGGAGCCCGTTTATCATACGGTAACTTTTGACGTGGGCGATTACGGAGAGGGAGAGGATATTGAAGTATCATATCCCGACGGAACGACGCTGGACACGGAAGCGATAGGATCGGCATACGAGTATTACATATTTGACGGGTGGGAGATAAACGGCGAGCCCGTCCCGTCGGGGTATAAAGTTACGGGCGACGTTACCGTGGTGGCCACGTTCGTCCCGCGCACGTATAACATCATATATCACGAGAACGGCGGAGCATTGCAAGGCGGCGAGCCGAGCACTTACACGTTCGAAACGACCGTGATATTCAAAACGAATCCCGTTCGCCCGGGGTACGATTTTGTCGGCTGGTACGGATCGCCCGAGTTTGATGGCGAACGCGTCACGGGCATATCGCGCGGTTCTTACGGCGACATCCATTTGTACGCAAAATGGGAAGTTCGTAATATAAACGTTACGTTTGTGACGGCTGACGGCGAAAATGTCGTGACCGTCGTTTACGGAGAGACCGTCGAACTGCCCGATGCCGATCGTCTCGGGTACGAGTTCGTCGGGTGGGTGGACGAAGACGGCGAGCGGTTCGACGGCTCGGAAAAGATAACGACCGAATTGACGCTTACAGCCGTGTGGGATCCGATAACGTATACCGTTACGCTAAACGGCGCGGATAAACTCAAAGCCCTGACCTATACGGTGGAAACGGGTGTGACATTGCCCGAACCGACGCGTGAAGGCTACGATTTCCTCGGCTGGTATGACGGCGACAAGCGAGTGGACGCCATTCCCGTTGGTAGCACCGGCGATAAAACGCTGACGGCCAAGTGGGCTTATCGGACATATACCGTCACCCTTGAAGACGGAGAAAATGTTTCCACTCTGACTTATACCGCCGGGCAAGGCATAACGCTACCCGAGTTTTCGCGTGACGGCTACGAATTCCTCGGTTGGTATGACGGCGACAAACGAGTGGAGACCATACCAGCGGGCAGTACGGGTGACAAAACTTTCACCGCCAAATGGTCGGTGATCGAGTATATCATAACTTACAATAATAACGGAACAGTCACCACCGACAGATACACGATAGAGGAAAGCGTGACGTTGCCAAAGCTCGCACTTGACGGCTACGATTTCCTCGGCTGGTACGACGGCGACAAGCGCGTGGAGACCATTCTCGAAGGCAGTACGGGCGGCAAAACTTTTACCGCCAAGTGGTCGGCGATAGAGTATATCATAACTTACAATAATAACGGAACAGTCACCACCGATAAATACACGATCGAGGATAGCGTGACGTTGCCAAAGCTCGCACTTGACGGCTACGAATTCCTCGGCTGGTATGATGGCGACAAGCGAGTGGAGACCATACCCGCAGGCAGTACGGGTGACAAAATTTTCACAGCCAAGTGGGCGGCTATTGAGTATACCATAACTCTGCATAATAACGGAGCTATCACTACCGACAAATACACGATAGAGGAAAGCGTTACGTTGCCCAAACCTACGCGTGACGGCTACGAGTTCCTTGGCTGGTATGACGGCGACAAGCGCGTGGAGACCATACCCGCAGGCAGTACGGGTAACAAAACTTTTACCGCCAAATGGTCGGCGATAGAATATACGATCACTTACAAAAATAACGGAACAGTCACCACCGATAAATACACGATCGAGGAAAGTGTGGCATTGCCAAAGCTCACACTTGACGGTTACGAATTTCTCGGTTGGTATGACGGCGATAAGCTAGTGGAAACTATCCCCATTGGCAGCACCGGTGACAAAACTTTTACCGCAAAATGGGCGGCAATCGATATCACCATAGTGTTTGTTACGGGAGCGGACAGAGTGACCGTGACGGCGACTTACGGGGATACGGTCACGCCTCCGAGCGCGCCCGAAAAGACGGGATACGTGTTCGTCGGCTGGTATGATGAGAAAGGCGCACGTTTCGACCAGAACGAAAAGGTGACGGCGAACGCTACTTATACGGCGCGTTATGAGCGGACGGAAAGCACGCTGGTGTTCGACTTCAATGACGGCCGGACGCCTGACGTGACATTGACGTTGAAGTACGGCGACGCGATCGTACCGCCCACGCCGCCCGACAGAGAGGGCTATGAGTTCGTCGGTTGGGTGACTGTGGCGGGCGATGAGCTCGGTTCGAGCGACACGGCGAGCGGCGACGCGACGTATGTGGCCGAGTGGGAACGCGTCATGTTGAGCGTGACGTTCGTGCTCGGTAACGGAGAAGCGGACGTCGTGAAAGAAGTGCCTTACGGCGAAACGCCCGACATGATACCCGCGCCCGAGCGAGAGGGTCATACGTTCGCGGGCTGGATGGCGGACGGCAAGCCCTATTCATCCGCGCCCGTTACCGCCGATATTACTTTGACCGCGAGCTGGAGCGTCGATATCCTTACCGTGATGTTCGTCTGCGATGAGTGCGGGATCGACGTGAGCCGCAGCGTGGAATACGGACAAACGGTCGAGGCGCCTGCCGAGCCCGAGCGCGAGGGGTACGTTTTCGTCGGCTGGATGGCGGACGGCGGGATATTCGATCTTGCGTCGCCCGTTACGAAAGACATGGTGCTTACCGCCGCATGGGAAAAGGTTATGCTGGACGCCGTGTTTATCGTGGACGGCGAGGTGCATACGCGCTTGCAAGTCGCTTACGGCGACACGCTCACGCCGCCCGTGCCGATCACGGGCGAGTGCGAGGCGTTCACGGGCTGGTATTCCGACGAGGGGCTCACGACGCCTTACGCGTTCGGCGAGCTGACGTCTTCAGTCACGATATACGGCGGTCTGATACCATCGCATGTTTACGGCGAGGACCACGTCTGTGAGGTGTGCGGCGGGGCGGCGGCAACGTCCGAGCATGTATATGAAAACGGCGTATGCACGATATGCGGCAAAACGGAGAAGCCCGTTTGGCAGGGCGACGTTTCGGAAGCGCTGGAAGGCGAGGGAACGGAACAGTCGCCTTACTTGATAGCGAGCGGCGCCGATCTCGCGTATCTGTCGGTACATAATTCGGAGAACGGCGGATTCGCGGACGCGTACTTCCTCTTGACGCAGGACATCGATCTGGGCGGCCGCGAATGGACGCCCATCGGAACGGGCCATATCGGTTCGGAGAGCGAGGACGACACCTATGCGTTCAAGGGCCACTTCGACGGCGGCGGGCATACGGTCAAAGGCGGCGTGATAACGCGCGCGGGCGGCGTCGGCGTAAAGGCAAATTCCGTCGGGCTGTTCGGCATGATCTCGGGCGGCAGCGTGACCGGCCTTGCGGTCGAAATAAAGATAGCCATTGCCGATCTGACGGACGACGAGTCGCTCAACGTCGGCGGCATGGTCGGCTCCGCCATGAACGCCGAGATATCGGACAGCGTAGCCGTCGCGGATATATCGCTGGATGGCGCGCCGAGGAACGTGCGCGCAGGGCTCATCGTGGGCCACGGTAAGAAATGCACGGTCGCCGCGTGCACCGCAAGCGGTACCATGTCTGTCACGGGCGCAAGTTCCGCGATGATCGGCGGCGCGGTCGGATCCATGTATGACTCGCTCGTCAAGGATACGGACGTCGATGTCGATATCACGATAGCTTGCGATTCCGCTTCTGCGGGCGGACTGATAGGCGGCATCGAGTATTCGTCCAATCTCAAAAAGAACAGCGCGAGCGCGTGCCGCGTGACGGGAAGAATCACGGTCACGGACGGAGACGCGGACGTCGCCGAGATATGCGCCGACTATACGGATCACCTGAACGACTGCGTGAGCGAAGTGGAGATAAACTTGCCGATCTGACGGCGATACGGAATGACGTATTGAAAATACGCCCGCCCGAACATACGGGCGGGCGTTTGCATAATAAAATAGTATGCATATTCATCTGATCGGCAGCGAAGGCGTGAGCATGAAATGGATAGCCGGGTATTTCCGCGGCAGGGGCGCGGAGGTGACCGGCTCCGATCTGCGTACGGGCGGGCACGACGCGAGCAACGTGAAAGGCGCGGACCTCGTGATATACACGTCGGCGATAGAGGATAACAACGTCGAGCTGGTCGCGGCACGCGAGGCGGGAATGACCGTTCTGCCGCGCTCGGAAGCGCTTGCGCGCATCGCCCGCGATCTGGGTTTCTGCATAGCGGTCGCGGGCACGCACGGCAAGACGACCGTTACCGCCATGACGGCGTACGCGCTTGCCGCATATCGCCCCGCGGCGCACTTCGGCGGGACGGTGCTGGGCAAGACGGGCGCGACGGAAGGCGATATGCTCGTTACCGAGGCTTGCGAGTATAAGCGCAATTTTCTGACGCTGTCGCCCGATATGTCCGTCGTGCTCAATATCGAGCTGGATCACACCGATTGCTACGATTGTTTTTCCGCCGTGCTGGGGGCGTTCTCGCGTTTCGCGGCGCAGTCCGAGACAGTCATAGTACCCGAGGAATTCGCGCCTTTTTGTCTGCCGCGCGCGGGCGGGAGACAGGTGTGCGTGGGGCGTCGCGGCTCATACGCGCTCATAGACCGCGTGTCGGACGGCGGCGGCAGCGACATAGCGGTAAAGACGCCCGACGGGATTTTGCGCACGAGACTGAACGTCATCGGCCGCCATAACGCGGACAACGCGGTGTATGCCGTTGCCGCCGCGCATGAATACGGCGCGACGCTGTCCGAGATAGCAGACGGGCTGGCGGCGTTCCCGGGCGTGGACAGACGCCTTCAACGCAAGGGCAGCGTGTGCGGCAAACCGCTGTTCTCCGATTATGCGCACCATCCGACGGAGATACGCGCGGGCATACGCGCGTTGCGTGACGCGGGGTACTCGCGCCCGCTGGTGCTGTTCCGTCCGCACACCTACGCGCGCCTGACTTCGCTGTTCAAGGAGTTCGCCATATCTCTTCTCGGGATGCGCAGCATCATACTGCCCGTATTCCGAGCGCGCGGCGATTGCCTGGGCGCGGACTCCTATTCGCTCTCGCGCGAGATAGTGTCCCGTCATGGCACGAGCGAGTACGCCGCGGGGTTCGCTGCCGCCGCGGAGCTCGCACGCTCGCACGCTTCCGACTGCGACGTGGTCATATTGATGGGCGCGGGCGACGAGGAACGCATCCTGCCCATGCTGTGCGACGAAACGCCGTGCGTGGATAACGAAAAAGACAAGGGCTGATAGGCTCGCTTCTGCCGCGGCTGATCATGGCGCCATAAATGATAAAAAGGCTTAACCGCGATGCGGGTAAGCCTTTTGCGTTATAACGGTCTGTTTGACGGCCGTGGTATTTTGCTCCCGAGGGCGGAACGCGTCAGTTCTCGCCGAATTCCTTTTCGTGCTTGGTGAGCAGCTTGTTTATCGCGCCCACAAGCGCCTTGACGGACGCGCGCATGATGTCGGTGTCGATACCCACCGCCCACGCTTTGTGATCGAAGGGGTCGGTGATGCCGACGTACGCGGCCGCGCGGGAGTGCGAGCCTTCTTCGAGCGCGTGCTCGGTGTATTGAAGGTTGGAATACATTATGCCGAGGTTGGTCTTGAGCGCGTCGGAAATGGCGTCGAGAGCGCCGTTGCCGCGCCCGATGAAGTCCTGCGTCCTGCCGTCGTAACGCACGGTCACGCACGCTTCCACGCCTCCGCTGATGTTGTTGGTGGCGTAACGAAGGAAGGTGACGGGCGTTTCGATGTTGATGAAATGATCGGAGAACACGTTGAACACTTCCTGGGGCTTAAGCTCCTTGTGCGCGTGGTCGGACGCGTTCTTGACGGCGTATCCCACGGCCTCGCGCATGTTCTTGGGTATGTGGTAGCCGAAGGACTGTTCCAGCATATAACTCACGCCGCCCTTGCCCGACTGGCTGTTGATGCGTATGACGTCGCTGTCGTAGCTGCGGCCGATGTCCGTGGGGTCGATGGGAAGGTAGGGGACGTCCCAGATCTTTTTGTCGTGCGTCTTGCGATAGGTGAGGCCTTTTGCGATGGCGTCCTGGTGGCTGCCCGAGAATGCGGTGAACACCAGCTGGCCCGCGTATGGATGACGAGGCGGCACGGTCATGTTTGTAAGGCGCTCGTACTCGTCGCGTATGGCGGGGATGTCAGAGAAATCCAGCCCGGGATCGACGCCCTGCATGTACATGTTCATCGCGAGCGTGACGATGTCCACGTTGCCAGTGCGCTCGCCGTTGCCGAACAGCGTGCCTTCCACGCGGTCGGCGCCCGCGAGCACGCCCATCTCGGCGTCGGAAACGCCGCAACCGCGGTCGTTGTGCGGGTGAAGGGATATCTGCACGCAGTCGCGTTTGAGCAGGTGCTTGTGCATGTACTCCACCTGGCAGGCGTACACGTGCGGCATGCTCATCTCCACGGTGGAGGGCAGATTGATTATGAGCGGCTTGTCGGGCGTGGGGTCGAACACCTTGATGACTTCGTTGCATATCTCGAGCGCGAACTCGGGTTCGGTACCCGTGAAGGACTCGGGCGAGTATTCGAAGCGGTAGTTGCCGCCGTCCTCTTCCGCCAGACGCTTGATGAGTTGCGCGCCGTCCACGGCTATCTTGACTATCTCCGCCTTGTCCTTACCGAACACCTGCTCGCGCTGGGCTACGGACGTGGAGTTATAAAGATGCACGATGGCCTTTTTACAACCTTTGAGCGCCTCGAACGTGCGCTTGATGATGTGCTCGCGGCTCTGCGTGAGCACCTGGACGGTGACGTCGTCGGGGATGAGATCGTCATCTATGAGCCGACGAAGGAAGGTGAATTCCGTTTCGGACGCGGCGGGGAAGCCCACCTCGATCTCCTTGAAACCTATTTTGACGAGCATGTCGAAAAACTCGAGTTTTTCTTCCAGGCTCATGGGCGTGACGAGCGCCTGATTGCCGTCGCGCAGGTCGACGCTGCACCATATGGGCGCTTTGTCGATGCTGTCTTTGGCGCACCAGTCGGTGCAACGCTCGGGCGGCATATAATAACCCTTTTTGTACTTGGTGACGTTTTTCATGTGAGCTCCTTCGGGGCAAAAAAGAAAGCCCCTTAACGATAAAAGTTAAGAGACGAACGAATCCGCGGTACCACTCTTATTCCGGACGTGCGTCCGGCACCTTACGGGATACTGACATATCCCTGCCCTCTGACGCGGGGCGTGCGTCGCAGTCTACTTGTTCGGAAAGCTCCTCCCGTTCGGTGCGCGGCTTGACATCCTTTATGGTGAGTTCGCGCGCCCCGGTATCATCGTCGTCACACCGCCCCGACGTTCTCTGCGCATCCGTGAGTCGCGTTACTGCTCCTGTAAGGCATCGCCTTTGTTTTTGTTATATATTACGGTGATTATACCCCAAAACGTGCGTAAAGTCAAGAGTTTTCGGGGAATTTTTTGTCAAACGTCGCCCAAAAACTTGACAGCGGAGCGCAAAACGTGTATAATCTCACATGAACCGCTCGAGACGGGTCTTTTAATGCGCCATGCGCAACCCGGGTCACGGCGGAAACATCAAGTGCAGGAGGGCATAAACAAAATGTACGCAGTTATCGTAACGGGCGGCAAACAGTTCAAGGTCAGCGCAGGCGACGTCCTCGAAGTCGAGAAGCTGGAAGGCGAGGTCGGCTCCGTCGTCGAATTCCCCGCGATCATGACCGTGGACGGCGAAACGGTCGCCGTAGGTTCGGACGTGACGGCTAAGGTCCGTGGCGAGATCGTCAAGCAGGGCAAGAGCAAGAAGGTCGTGGTCTTCAAGTACAAGGCCAAGAAGAACGAGCGCGTCAAGAACGGCCACAGACAGGCGTTCACCAAGGTGAAGATCACCGAGATCGCGTAACTTAAACAACTATAAGGAGATAACGCAAAATGGGTATATTCGCATTCAAGCCGCTCGTCCTGATGGCTCATAAGAAGGGCGGCGGTTCCACCAAGAACGGCAGAGACAGTAACGCACAGCGCCTCGGCATCAAGAAGTATGCGGGCGAGAACGTGCAGGCGGGCGGTATCCTCGTTCGTCAGCGCGGCACGAAGTTCCATCCCGGCACCAACGTCGGTATCGGCAGCGATGACACGCTTTACGCGAAGGTCGACGGCGTCGTGAAGTTCGAAAGATATGACAAGACCCGTAAAAAGGTCAGCGTCTATCCCGCGTAACATCGATATATGAGATCAAAGGCGAAGCCAAGGCTTCGCCTTTTTCCGTGTCCGCCGAGCAGGCCCGTAGTTTTGTCCTTCGTTTTTTACGCGTTTTTCCTTGCATTATGCCGCGCGGTATGTTATAATCATAAAGCCGTGCTAGGTGGGGAGCCAGCGGTGCCCTGTACCTGCAATCCGCTACAGCAGGACCGAATGCCGTTCTCGGCGTAAAATGTGGGAGGCAAGTTGTAAGTAAGTGGCGTTGACCTCAGGGTCTTGTGCAACGCTTTACCGTGAACCGTGTCAGGGCTTGACGGCAGCAGCACTAAGCGGAGCTTTGCGTGTGCCACAAGTCAGCTTTGAGCGAGTCAACTGCTTGCGAGACTCTTCGGCATTTTGCGTCAAAAACGGATGCACGGTTTTTTTTGAAGATAAAAGGCGACGAAGATCTCCGTCGCCTTTTGACTTTGCTTTTTTTATGCTCCGCGGCAAGCTTGGTATGCTCCGTGGCAAGTCCGACCGCGCACGCTCACTCCCGATCCACCGTGATGACGGGGTTGTAAGGGCAGAGCGAGCGGACGATTTCTTCCGCCTTGCGCAGTACCTCTCCGTTGGGGATCTTGCAATCGTATTGCACGCCCACGTCGAATATGACCTTTCCGGGGTCGCCGCGCACGATGCGGAAATCGTGTATCTCCGTTCCGGGCGCTATCTCCTTGACTGCGTCCCGCACCTTGCTCTCCAGACCCAGCATCTCCGCGTCTTTGAGATCGACGGGGTCGAAATGCACGGTCAGTTCGACGTTCAGTTCGTTCCTGACCCGCTGTTCCAGCGAATCTATGACCGCGTGGGAATCAAGGGCGGGGAGGGACGCGTCCATCTCCACGTGCGTCGTGGCGAAATACACGTCGTTGCCGTAGCAGTACACGCGCAGGTCGTGCAGTCCTATCACGCCGTTGCCGCTGCGTATGATGGCCTCTATCTTGTCAGTCAGCTCTTTGGATGGCGCCTGACCGAGCAGTTTGGAGCTTGCCTCCTTGATTATTTTGATGCCCTGCCAGATGATGAACAGCGCGACGGCGATACCGGCCCAGCCGTCGGCGGGGAAGCCGGTGGCTTGCAGTATGATAAGGCCTATGATGACCGCGGTCGTCGAGATGCAGTCGCACAGACTGTCGACTGCGGCGGCTTTGAGCGCGTCCGAGCCGAGCTTTGCGGCGCTTATGCGGTAGAACAGGAACATTCCCGCCTTTATCGCCACCGACAGTCCCAGGACGAGAAAGACCACCCAGTGCGTTTCCGCCGTGTCGCTGCCCGTTATCTTGTCGACGGATTCGCGGAAGATCTCCGTGGCGAGGAAGAACACCAGAAAGCCCGTGATCATCGCCGCTATGTATTCCGCGCGCTTGTGACCGAAGGGGTGCTCCTTATCCGCGGGTTTATCCGCTATGTAGAATGATATGAGCGATACCAGACTGCTGCCCGAGTCGCTCAGGTTGTTGAAGCCGTCCGCAACGACGGAGACCAGCCCGAATATCGAGCCCACCACTATCTTGGACGCGGCGAGTGCGAGGTTGCAGGCTATGCCCACCGCGCTGGTGAATACTCCTTTTTTTGTGCGTTCTCTTCCTTTCATTATAATATATAGTATACGGTAAACCATTGCCAAAGTCAACGCATGACGGGGAAAAGCGCAAATTTCTCCCGTCGTCTTGACAACGCACGCGGTATATGCCATAATATGCCCATGAAGATATGTCTGATACACGGGAGCGCGACTCCCGAAACGGAGAAAGCGAAGGCGGGACTTCTGGCGCGTTACCCCTCCGCCGAGGTGAAGGAATGGCGTCTGCCGACGGACATGCCCGCGTTCTGCACGGGGTGCGGCGAGTGCGTGCGCAAGGGCGAGACCCTTTGCCGCGACGCCCGTTACTACATGCCCGTATGGAAGAGCATGGAGAGCGCCGACCTGATCGCGTTCGTCTATCCCGAACTGTCGCGCGGCGCGCCCGCATCCGTCGTCGTACTGCTCGATCATCTGCGGTGGGCGACGGTGGAGCACCGCCCGCGCCCGTCCATGTTCCGCAAGCTCGCCGTGATCCTCGTCGCGGGGAACGGCCGCGGCGCGTTCTCGCCCGTGCGCGAGATGCTGGCGGCTTTCGGCATGCGCGGCGTGATCTGCGCGACGGTGGGCGAGGGCGCACGTCCGTACGTCATCCCGTCCGCTCCGCCGCGCGCGGGCTTTCTGTACAAGCGCGCGTACGCGGCGATGCTCAAGCGTTCGGCGCCCGCGCGCAGCGCGCTCGACGTGAAGTGGTGGGAGGAGCATCCCGAGCTGGTGCGCCCGTGGGATGAATGAAAAAGTACATATCCGTTGCGTGTTATGCGTGACATAATACATTGAGCGCCCTCGGCATGAGCCGGGGGCGCCTCTTCTTTCGCGTCGTTTGCGAACGGGGATGTCACGATATCAGCTTGTTGAGTTCCTTTATCGCGGATTTTTCCAGGCGCGATACCTGCGCCTGCGAAATGCCTATCTCTTCGGACACTTCCATCTGCGTTTTGCCTTCGTAGAACCGCAGCATGAGTATGCGGCGTTCGCGGTCGGGGAGCTTGTCCAGCGCTTCGGACACGGCCACGCTGCGCGTCCATCTGTCCGCGTCGTACTTGTCGTCCGCGATCTGATCCATGACCATGACCGTTTCGTCGCCGTCGTGATAGACGGGATCGTACAGCGAAACGGGATCGGAAATGGCGTCGAGAGCGTAGGTGACTTCGCGCACGGGCAGCGCCATGCAGGCGGCTATCTCCTCGTTGGTGGCCTCCTTGTCGCCTGTCGTTTCGAGATCGTGGCGCACTTGCAGCGCCTTGTACGCGGTGTCGCGCAACGAACGCGACACCCGAAGGGCGGAGGAGTCCCGCAAAAACCGCCTGATCTCGCCCACGATCATGGGCACGGCGTAGGTGGAAAAACGCAGGTCGTATGCGGTGTTGAAATTCTTCATCGCCTTTATCAGCCCGACGCACCCCACCTGAAAGATGTCGTCCGCGCTCTGTTTGCGTCCGTAGAACCGCTGGACTATGGACAGCACCAGGCGAAGGTTGGCGGTCACGAACGCCTCGTGCGCTTTCTTGTCGCCGCTCTGCGCTTTTTTGAGCAGCGCCATTCCTTCCTCGTGCGTAAGCGTAGGCAGCTTTGATGTGTCTATGCCGCTTATGACTACTCTCGATCTCATCTTGCGTACCTCTCGCGTATATTTTGGCCGCAACGTCCCTCGGGATATTCGTCAGGGCAAAAAATAGCGCAAATTCGACGTATTACGTCAGACATAATGCTGTGTCACTTTGCCTATCCGCCGCATATATGAGTTATTATGGAAGATGAGATCGGTTTTTGCGAGCTCCGCAAAAAGGAAGTGGTGAACGCCGCGGACGGCTCCCGCCTCGGGCATATCGTGGACATGATCGTGTCTGTGGAAACGCGTACGGCGCTGGGCATAGTCGCGCCCGGGAAAAAGAGCGGGCTGTTCGGCAAGGACAGGAACGTTTTTATCCCGTTCGGCTGCATCGTCAGGATAGGCGAGGACGTCATACTCGTGGACCTTCTGCCCGCGCCCGATCCGGGCGAGCATCGCCGCAACGACAAGCATTCGACGGGCTGCACGGACTGCGGACTTTACGAGCGCAAATAGACCGCGGCGCGCACGCGGCGCTTGACATGAAAGCCCTTTCTGATGTATAATACGATACGGAGGAAACGCTTATCATGAGATGCACCAAATGCGGCTGTCTGGAAAGCAAAGTCATCGATTCCCGCGCCACGGAGGACGGCACGAGCATCCGCCGTCGCCGCGAATGTCTGCGGTGCGGACGTCGTTTCACGACGTATGAGGTGATAGAGAGCGTGCCCATCCTCGTGGTGAAGAACAACGGCACGCGTCAGCCGTACGATTCCGACAAGATACGTCGCGGCATCATCAAGGCGTGTGAGAAACGTCCCGTCACGGCGGAAGAGATAAACAAGGTCGTGGAGAACGTCGAACGCAAGATATACAACACCCTGCGCGACGAAGTCCCCTCCAAAGAGATAGGCGAGCTGGTCATGGAAGAGCTGAAGGAGCTGGACCAGGTCGCTTATATCCGTTTTGCCTCCGTATACCGCGACTTCCGCGACGTCACCACTTTCGTGGAGTTTGTGGACGACCTCAAACGCATCATAAAGAAGGAAGAAAAGCGCACGGGCAGGACGCGCGGTCAGAACAAGACCGAGGGCGACTGACGGTGGGCAAACGCATCACATTCCGCGCCGAGAGCGGCGAGCGGCTCACGACCGCATTGACCGCGCGCGTGCCGGGGCTGAGCAGATCGGGCGCGTCCCGACTGGTCGCCGGCAAGAACGCGCGGGTGGACGGCGTGCGCGTGTCCTCGGACGTGCGCCTCGCGGGAGGCGAAACGGTGGACGCGTTCGTGCCCGACTCGCTCGTGCAGGCTGCGCCCTCCGTCCGCGTCGTATATGCGGACGACGACGTGGTGGTGGCGGACAAGCCCGCGGGCGTGGAGTCCGAGCGCGCGTTGCCCGCGTTGCTCGCCGGGCGTTACGGCGAGCTGTATCCCGTGCACAGGCTGGACACCAACACGACGGGACTCATCGTCCTGGCGAGGAACGAGGGCGCGAAGAGCGAACTCGAACGCGCGTTCCGCGCGCGTGAGATAAAGAAGGTATACGTCGCGACGGTGGTCGGGCGGCTGCCCGCGGAGAGCGGAGTAATGCACGGCTGGCTGGTCAAGGACGAAGCGCGCGGCGTCGTGAAGGCGTATGACGCGCCCGTCGCTGGCGGGCTGGAAGCCGTGACCGAGTACGTCCGGCTGTCGTACGTGGACGGACTGACGGAAGTCGAGCTGCATCCGCTCACGGGCAGGACGCATCAGCTGCGCGTACAGCTCGCGCACCTGGGCTGTCCCATACTGGGCGACGGCAAGTACGGCGACTTCGCGGAGAACAGGCGTCGGGGCGTGACCCGCCAGCGCCTGAGAGCCGTGGGGCTGACGCTGGGGAACATGGGCGGTCCGCTTGCGGGACTGTCGGGCAAAACATTCCATACGGAGCTGACGAATGAAGGACAGAAATGACAGACGGGACATGACTTCCCGTGAGAGGAAAGAGGAACGCAGACGGGAAGAGGCCCGCTCGCGCGGCGAGGACGCCCGCACCGAGAGCGAAAAGGCCGCGTCCGACCGCAGGAAACGCGTGTTCGTAGCGGTGGCGCTCGTGGCGGCGATCATACTCGTTGCGGCGGGCACGGCCATACCCGTTTACATGTCCTGCAACTACATGTTCGAGGATAACCCCGTCGCGGTCATCGAGCTGAAAGCGGGCGACCGCTCGTTCACGATGAAGTACGAGCTGTTCGCGTCGGACAGCCCCATCGCCTGCGCGAATTTCGCGTACCTGGCGAGCGTGGACTTTTTCGACGGCGCGGTGATATACGACACGCAGAACGAGTGGGTGCGCTTCGGCGGCTACCGCCTGAGCTCGGACGACGACGGCAAGACGACTTACACGCACGTCGCGGACGACGAATCGTTCACTTCCGCGCTGACGGACGACTTTTCGCCCGAAAGGTACGAGGAGGACGACCACTCGGGCATATTCGGTTATCGTCTGAACTACGACGACACTTCGCTGTCGTACACGGACGTCGAGTTCGCGTTGTGCGCCAACATGCACGACAGCGCCCAGGCCGCCACCGAGTTCCAGATAAGCGGATCGGTGACGCGCAGGGACGACTACGTCACGCGCGACGGCACGAACACGCGCCGTTATTTCAAAGTCGAGGCGTTCGGCCGCCCGCTCAAAGAGGACGCGCAGACCGCCGAGGCGGTGGAGTACATACTCGCGCTGCAACGCTCCGAGGAAACGATAAACGGCTATTTCCTCGCTCCGACCACGCCCGTCGTCGTGACGGACGTGCGCGTCTACAACTATTCGGAGGAGTGGACGCGCAGCTCGTACGAGCACGGCTTCGAAAGCTACATGACGGACGAGCTGGACGCGTTTTACTCGGACACGTGGAACGACTCCCATCTGTGAGGCGGGAGCGACCGTAACACCGGCTATAATTTCGGCGGATATCCGTTATTCGTGGCGGCATAGATTTGACAAGGACGGGGCCGATATAGTATAATCTAAAAAAATACGGAGGCTATCAATGACAGCTATCGAAAGGTATGAAGAGTGGAAGGCGAAAGTGACCGACAAGGCGCTTCTTCGCGAGCTGGACAAAATGGCGAACGATCCCACGGCGATCGAGAACGCTTTCTACAAAGACCTCGAGTTCGGTACGGGCGGCATGAGGGGCATCCTCGGCGTCGGTACCAATTGCCTCAACATATACAACATCAGAAAGGTCACGGAAGGCGTATCCCGCGCCATGGAAGCAAAGGGGATGAAAACGGCGGTCATCAGCCACGACAGCCGCATCAAGTCCAAGGAATTCGCAAAGACGACCGCGGAAGTGTTCGCGTCCCACGGGATCAAGGTGTACATAGTGCCCGAGCTTTCTCCCACGCCCTTCCTGTCGTTCGCGGTGCGTAAGCTGGGCGGCGACATGGGTGTCATGATCACCGCCAGCCACAACCCCAAGAAGTACAACGGCTACAAGCTGTTCAACTCCACGGGCTGCCAGGTGCTGGACGACGAAGCGGACGACATCATCGGGTATGTTGAGAAGGTGGATCCCTTCGAGGTCAAGACCCGCACCTTTACCTATTACATGAACCACGGCCTGATCTCCTACATCGGTCAGGACGTCTACGAGGAGTTCCTCTCGCTCGTGGAGCAGCAGGGCCTCAACCCCGCATATCCCATCAAGATAGTTTATACTCCGCTTTACGGCGCGGGCTACCGCCTCGTGCCCGCGGCGCTGTATGAGCGCGGTTTCCGCGACGTGACGGTCGTGGAGAAGCAGGGGATGCCGAGCGGCACGTTCGCGACCTGCCCGTATCCCAACCCCGAAAAGCCCGAGGCGCTCAAGCTCGCCGTCGAGAAGGCGGAAAAGACGGGCGCGGATCTCGTGCTCGCCACCGATCCCGACTGCGACCGCGTGGGCATAGCCGTCCTTCACGAAGGCAAGTACGTGCTGCTCACGGGCAACGAAGTGGGCGTGCTGCTCACCGACTACATCCTCGGCACGCGCTACACCCGCTGGGATCTGCCGTACCGCGGCATCGTCGTCCGCACGATAGTGACGACCTCGCTCGTGGACAAGATCGCGGAGCATTTCGGCGTGAGCGTCATACCCGTGCTCACGGGCTTCAAGTGGATAGGCAACGTCATCAACAAGCTGGCGGCGGAAGGCGCTCCCGAGCGTTTCGTCCTCGGTTTCGAGGAGAGCTACGGTTACCTCATCGGCACGCACTGCCGCGACAAGGACGCCGTGGTCGCTTCCTGCATGATAGCCGAGATGGCGGCGTATTATAAGAAAGAGGGCCGCACGCTCGTCGATCAGCTCGAGCACCTCTACAGGCTGTACGGAAAATACGAACACAAGAACATCTCCAAAAAGTTTGAAGGCGCGTCGGGCAGCGCGAAGATGAAGAGCCTTCTGGATTCTCTTCGCACCTCGCCGCTCACCGAGCTGGGCGGAGGACGCATAGTCCGCACCGTCGATTTCCTCGACCAGTCCGTGTACGACGTTCCCAAAGCCAACGTCATGCTCTACGAAACGGACAACGGCCTGACGGTCATCGTTCGTCCGTCCGGGACGGAGCCTCTCATAAAATTCTATATAACGGCGTCCAAGAACGAAGAGGAGAACGCCTCTCTCTTCGCGGCCGCTACAGCCGACATAAACAGGATATTCGATTGAAAGACATACGGAAAAAGTCACCTTTAACGGTGATTTTTTCTTGATATCATGTTCGGAGCACATCAATGAAAACGATGGAAGAGATCTTGGAGTACATCTCCGAGAACGACGTCAAATTCGTCAAGCTGTCCTTTTGTGACATCTTCGGGCGACAGAAGAACGTTTCCGTGAACGCCTCCTATTTCAAGGAGGCGTGCGGCGAAGGCGTGGAGATAGATTCCTCCGCCGTCGGTTTCCCGACGGGCGACACCTTCCGCCTGTATCCCATGGTGGAAACGATAACGACCCTGCCGTGGCGTCCGTCCGCTGGGTCCGTCGTCAACGTCATATGCAACATAGGCTACCGCGACGGCGCGCCCTTCGAGGGCGACTGCTGCCGCGTCATCTGGGATGCCGAGCGCGATTTCGCACAGACGGGCTGTTCGATATCCTTCATGACGGAGAGCGAGTTCTATATAACCAAGCTGGACGAATCGGGCGAGCCGACGCTCACGCCCGTGGACAGGGCGGGATATCTGGACGCCGCTCCGCTGGACAGATGCGAGAACCTCAGGCGCGACATCGTTTTCACGCTGGAAGCCATGGGCATGGAGCCGCACTCCTCGCACCACGAGCACGGTCCCGGTCAGAATGCGGTGATATTCCGCGCTAACACGGCCTTCCGCAGCTCCGTCAACACGCTGCTCTTCCGCAGCGCGGTGCGCAACATAGCCAACATCAACGGACTGTACGCGACGTTCGCGCCCTCTCCGCTGGAAGGCATGATAGGCAGCAACTTCCGCATAGTCGTGGACCTTGCGGACAGAAAAGGCGCGGCCAACGCGGACAAGACGCGCGCGTTCGCGCGCGGCGTGCTCGCCAGGCTGCCCGAAATGGCCATCTTCACCAATCCCGTGCGCAACTCTTACAAGAGATTGCTGTATAAGTCCACGCCCGCGCACCTCACGCTCAACGGCCCGCTTTCCGCGGTACGCACGGGCATGGGCAACGGCAAGGTGGAGATACTTTCCGCCGACACGGCATGCAATCCCTTCGTCGTGCTCGCGCTGGTTCTCGAAGCGGGAAGAGAGGGGCTGGAGGGCCGCGCGCCCGAGCCCGTCGAGGGCGCGACGCTGCCCGGATCGCTGACGGAAGCGGTGGAAGCGGCCGAAAAGTCGGAATTCCTCCGCAGGGCGTTGCCGAGCGCGCCCTTCGCCATCTACATCGACGCCAAGAGGAAGGAGGCCGCCGAACTGAAGCGCGAAGATATCCTCGCCGCGGGGCTGTGATATCCGCAGGAGGGAATAAAGGGTGAACGCGCTGGTAGTGGCCTCGTCCGACAAGGCCTTTACCGTCGTCGTGCAGACGCTCCGTCTGTGCGGCGAGTATTCGGTCGCCCGCGCCAAGGACGTGCTGTCCGCGCGCCCGCTCATCGGCCGCCGGGGGTTCTCGGTGGCGGTGGTGTGCGCCGACTCGCGCGACGCGGTGTGGCGGGAGCTGGCAAGGGCGTTGGCGGAGAACGGTTCGGGAACGGTGTATCTGCCCTGCGCGGGAACGGAGGACGCGTCGGCCGCCCTCTGCGACGTGGGCGTGCAACTGCTGACCCGTCCGCTCACGCGCGGCGCGCTGTACAACGCGCTGAGAACGGCGTCGGGGATATTCGCGCGTTTCGCGTCGCTCGTCGCGGAGAACGCATCACTGCGCGACAAGCTCGCCGCGCAGAAGACGATCAGCCGCGCGAAGTGCATGCTCATCCAGCAGGGAATGAGCGAGCAGGACGCGCACAAGGAACTGGAAAAACGCGCGATGGAGAGCCGCAGGACGCTGCTCGACGTCGCGTCGGACATAACGGAAAAGGGCGGGACGCGCATATTCGTACCGTCTGATGAGAGGAAGACCGAAGAATGAGAAAACTGAATGAAGAATGCGGCGTATTCGGCATCATAGGTAACGAGCCGCAGGCCTGCATCCACGTAGCCGCGACGGCGCTCCTGGCGTTGCAGCATCGCGGTCAGGAGGGTGCGGGCATAGCGTATTTCGTCTCCGATTCGGACGACGCGATCGCGTGCCGCAAGAACGTCGGGCTGGTGAGCGAGGTGTTCGACAACAAGTTCCTCGCGTCCGCGCCCGAGACCTATTCGGCGTGCGGTCACGTGCGCTACTCCACGACGGGCGGCAACACGGCGGAGAACACCCAGCCCATCGTGACCAACCATTCCCGTCTTACGTTCGCCGTCTGCCACAACGGCAACATCACCAATGCGGACGCGCTGCGCTCCGAGATGGTCAACGAGCGGGGCGCGGTGTTCTATACCACCAACGACACGGAGATAATAAGCAAGCTCATCGTGGATCGCATGATAAAGACGGGCGATCTGTCCAAGTCCGTGCTCTCCGTCATGGACGCCATCGAAGGCGCGTACTCCCTCGTGATCATGACGCGGGATAAGCTGGTCGTCGCGCGCGACCCCAACGGTTTCCGTCCGCTCTGTATGGGCAGACTGGGCGATTCGGTGGTGGTGGCGAGCGAAACGTGCGCTTTCGACTCCATAGGCGCGACGTACGTGCGCGACATCAGCCCGGGCGAGGTGTGCTGCATCGGGCGGGACGGCAAGAGCGTTTCGCTATACAAAAAACCCGCCAAGCGCTCGCTTTGCGTGTTCGAAATGATATACTTCGCGCGCCCGGACAGCTATATAGACGGCATGAGCGTGTACAAGGCGCGTCTGGAGATGGGCAAAGCGCTCGCGCGCCAGTGCCCCACCGACGCGGACATCGTCTGCGGCGTGCCCGAGAGCGGGTTCGACGCGGCGTACGGTTACAGCATGGAATCGGGCCTGCCGTACGGCATGGCGTTCGTGCGCAACCGTTACGTGGGGCGCAGTTTCATACTGCCTTCCCAGGTCGGCAGATCGCGCGCGGTCGGGCTGAAGCTCAATCCTCTGCGCGCGTCGATAGAGGGCAAGCGCGTCATACTCGTGGACGACTCCATCGTGCGCGGCACGACGAGCGCGCGCATCATCCGTTCGCTCCGCGACGCGGGCGCGAAGGAAATACACATGCGCATAAGCGCGCCGCCCTTCGTGGCGCCCTGCTTCTTCGGCGTGGACATCGACAGCAAGGAGAACCTCATCGCCAACAAGTACTCGGTGGACGAGATATGCAAGCAGATAGGCGCGGACAGCCTGGTGTACCTCGATCTGGACGCGCTCACGTCCATAACGCAGGGCACGGACGTGACGTACTGCACGGGCTGCTTCACCGACAAGTACCCGATAGACGTTTCGGGCGCGGGCAGGAAAGACAAATTCGACTGAGAACGAACAGTAAAGAAGTAAAGACAAGGTCATCATACATCGTTACGGAGAGAGAAATATCGGTATGAAAAAAGCGTATTTGATTTTGGAGAACGGCGACGTGTACGAAGGCGCGTCCATAGGCGCCGAAGGCGAGACGGTGGGCGAGGTCGTGTTCACCACGGGCATGGGCTCGTACATGGAAACGCTCACCGACCCGTCGTACTACGGGCAGATCATCACACAGACCTTCCCGCTCATCGGCAACTACGGCGCGATCGACGCGGACGCGGAGAGCGACCGTCCCTATTGCCGCGGCTACATCGTCCGCGAGCTGTGCCGCGAGGGCAGCAACTTCCGCAAGGAAGGCGAGCTGGGCGACTGGCTTAAAGACAGGGGCGTCGTGGGCATCGAAGGCATAGACACCCGCAGGCTCACCAAGACCATAAGAGAGAAGGGCGTCATGAACGGCATGATAACGCCTTCTCTCGCGCACAAAGAGGAAAAACTGGCGGAGATACGCGCGTTCCGCGTGACGGACGCGCCCCGTTCCACCACGACCAAAGAGGTCGTGACGCAGGGCAGCGGACTCAAGGTGGTGCTCATCGACTACGGCAAAAAGCTGAACATCGTGCGCGAGCTGGTCGCGCGCGGCTGCGAAGTCACGGTCGTGCCCTGCACGACGACCGCCGAGGAGATACTCGCGCTTTCGCCGCACGGCATCATGCTGTCCAACGGCGGCGGCGACCCCGCGGACGCCACGTTCGAGATCGAGCAGATCAAGAAACTGAACGAGGCCAAGATCCCCACGTTCGGCATATGCCTGGGCCACCAGCTCATGGCGCTCGCGTCGGGCGGCAAGACCCACAAACTCAAATACGGTCACCGCGGCGCGAACCAGCCCGTCAAGGATCTGGAAACGGGCAGGGTATACATCACCAGCCAGAACCACGGCTACGCCGTCATCAACCGTTCCATACCCGAGGACGTCGGCAAGGTGCGCATGATCAACGCCAACGACAAGACGTGCGAGGGCATAGACTACGTCGGCCGCCCCTGCTTCACGGTTCAGTTCCACCCCGAAGCGCACGGCGGACCGCTGGATACCGAGTTTCTGTTCGACAGATTCATAGCGATGATGGACAAGGAGGGGTACGATGCCTAAAAACAAGGATATAAAGAAAGTGCTCGTGATCGGGTCCGGCCCGATCACCATAGGTCAGGCTGCGGAGTTCGATTACGCGGGCACGCAGGCATGCCACACCCTCAAGAACGAGAAGATAGAGGTCGTGCTCGTCAACTCCAACCCCGCCACCATAATGACGGACAAGGCGATGGCCGACCAGATATACATCGAACCGCTCACCGTGGAGGTGCTCGAGCGCATCATCCTCAAAGAGAAGCCGGACGGCATACTGCCTTCGCTGGGCGGCCAGACGGGTCTGACGCTCTCCATGCAGCTGGACAAGAGCGGCTTCCTCAAAAAGCACAACGTCCGTCTGCTGGGCATGAAGCCCGAGACCATAGACAAGGCGGAGGACAGACAGCTCTTCAAGGACACCATGGAGTCCATCGGTCAGCCCGTCATACCTTCCGTCGTCGCCAACGACGTGCAGACGGCGGTGGACTTCGCCAATAAAGAGGGTTATCCCGTCATCATCCGTCCCGCGTTCACGCTGGGCGGCGCGGGCGGCGGCATAGCCAACGACGAGCACGAACTGCGCGAGATCGCCGCGGGCGGTCTGTATCTCTCTCCCATAACGCAGGTGCTGGTCGAGAAGTGCATATCCGGCTGGAAAGAGATCGAGTTCGAGGTCATGCGCGACCACGCGGGCAACGTCATCGCCGTGTGCTCCATGGAGAACTTCGACCCCGTGGGCGTCCATACGGGCGACAGCATAGTCATCGCGCCCTGCGTGACGCTCGCCGACCGCGAATACCAGATGCTCAGGAGCGCCGCGCTCAACATCATAACCGCGCTCGGCATCGAAGGCGGTTGCAACTGCCAGTTCGCGCTCGAGCCTCACAGCATGCAGTACGCGGTCATCGAGGTCAACCCCCGCGTGTCCCGTTCGTCCGCGCTCGCGTCCAAGGCGACGGGCTATCCCATCGCCAAGGTGGCTACGCTCATCGCGCTGGGCTACAACCTCGACGAGATACCCAACGCCGTCACGGGCAAGACCAAGGCCTGCTTCGAGCCCACGCTGGACTACGTGGTCGTCAAGCTGCCTCGCTGGCCCTTCGATAAATTCGTCTACGCAAAGCGCACGCTGGGCACGCAGATGAAGGCGACGGGCGAGGTCATGGCGATCGCGCCCACGTTCGAGCAGGCGCTCATGAAAGCGGTGCGCGGCTCGGAAGGCTACAGCCTGGACAACTCCAAGTACAACGGCTGGTCGGACGAAAAGGTGGCAAGCTCGCTCATGCCCGCCACCGACTACCGTCTGTTCATGATATACGAAGTCCTCAAGCGCGGACTGCGCACCGTGGACGAGATCTGCGCCGAAACGAAGATAGACAAGTGGTTCATATCCAAGATAGCCAACCTCGTGGAGTACGAGCGTTCGGTGCGCGGCAAGAAGATCACGCCCGAAGAATATCTTCGCGGCAAGAAGCTGGGCTATCCCGACAGAGTGCTCGCCGAGATAAGCGGACAGCCGCTCCCGCGCCACCGCAAGGCGGTATATAAGATGGTGGACACCTGCGCCGCAGAGTTCGCCGCCGAAACGCCTTACTTCTATTCCACTTACGACGAGGAGAACGAAGCGGCGGAGTTCATGGCGGAGCACGCCGATCACAAGCGTCGCGTCATCGTGTTCGGCTCCGGCCCCATCCGTATCGGCCAGGGCATCGAGTTCGACTACGCCTCCGTCCACTGCGTGTGGGCACTCAAAGAGGCGGGTTGCGATGTCGCCATAGTCAACAACAACCCCGAAACGGTGTCCACCGACTTTGACACCGCCGACAGGCTGTATTTCGAGCCGCTCACTCCCGAGGACGTGGACAACGTCATCGCCACCGAGAAGCCTTACGGCGCGGTCGTGGCGTTCGGCGGCCAGACCGCGATCAAGTTGACCAAGCATCTCGCGGACAACGGCGTGCGCATACTCGGCACCCCCGCCGACATGATAGACGCGGCGGAGGACAGAGAGCGTTTCGACGAGCTGCTGGAAAAGCTGGACATCCGCCGTCCCGCGGGCATGACGGTCACGGACACCGAGGGCGCGCTGGAAGCGGGCGCCAAGCTGGGCTATCCCGTGCTCATGCGTCCCAGCTACGTCCTGGGCGGCCAGAACATGATAATCGCGTGGGGCGAGGACGACATACGCGAGTACATGAAGGTCATCCTCACCGAGAACCCCGACAACATCATACTGATAGACAAATACGTCATGGGTACCGAGGTGGAGGTGGACGCCATATGCGACGGCAAGGACATCCTCATCCCCGGCATCATGGAGCACGTGGAGCGCACGGGCATACACAGCGGTGACTCCATCGCGATATATCCCGCCCAGAACCTCACGGACGAGATAACCGAAAAGCTCATAGAAAACACGCGTGAGCTGGCGCTCGGCCTGAGCACGCGCGGTCTGATAAACATCCAGTACATCGTCAAGAACAGTCAGATATACGTCATCGAGGTCAACCCCCGTTCCAGCCGCACGGTGCCTTACATCAGCAAGGTGACGGGCGTGCCCATGATCCGCCTCGCTACGGAGTGCATGCTGGGCAAGGAGCTTAAAAAGCTGGGTTACGGCACGGGATTGTACCGCCGCAGCCCGTACGTCGCGGTCAAAGTCCCCATCTTCAGCTTTGAGAAGCTGACCGACCTCGACACCCACCTCGGTCCCGAGATGAAATCGACGGGCGAGGTGCTGGGCATAGGCAAGAGCCTGGACGAGGCGCTGTTCAAGGGCCTTTGCGCGGCGGGCTACAACATGGACCGCAAGAGCCGCAAGGGCGTGCTCATCACCGTGCGCGACTCGGATAAGCCCGAGATAGCGCCCATCGCCAAGAAATACAGCGAGATAGGCTATAAGTTGTACGCCACCGCGGGTACCGCCGCGGTGCTCCACCGCGCGGGCATGAACGTCACGGTGGTCAACAAGATAAGCGAAGGCGGCAAGGACACCACGTTCGACCTGCTCCAGAGCGGTAAGGTCAATCTGCTCATATGCACGTCCTCGCGCGGCCGCATACCTTCGGACGACGACGTCAAGCTGCGTCGCCTGGCGGTCACGCTGGCGATACCCGGCCTGACCTCGCTGGACACCGCCAACGCGCTCGCGAACTCCCTGCGTTCCAAGTACTCGCAGGGCAACATCGAGCTGGTGGACATCAACCGCATGCGTACCGAGAAGCAGCGTCTGTCCTTCGTCAAGATGGAAGGCTGCGGCAACGACTATATATACATCGATTGCCACACTCACACGATAACCAACATGGAATCCATCGCGGTCACGCTCTCCGACCGTCACTTCGGCGTGGGCGGCGACGGCGTGGTGTTCATATGCCCCTCCGATGTTGCTGACGTCCAGATGCGCATGTTCAACGCGGACGGCAGCGAGGGCATGATGTGCGGCAACGCCATACGTTGCGTGGGCAAGTACATCTACGACACGGGCAAGGTCAAGAACAGGGAAGTGACCATCGAAACGAAGAGCGGCATCAAGAAGCTCACGCTCTACGTCCGCAACAACGAGGTCACCAGCGCGCGCGTGGACATGGGCGCGCCCGACTTCGACCCCCGCAACATCCCCGTGCGCCTTCAGGGCGAGGTCATAGACAGGAAAGTGGAGCTGGCGGGCGCCGTCCGTCACATCACCTGCCTTTCCATGGGCAACCCTCACTGCGTGATAGTGGTGGACGACGTGGACAACGCGGACGTCGCGGGCATCGGATCGGAGATAGAGAACGATCCGCTCTTCCCCGACAGAGTGAACGTGGAGTTCGTCCAGGTGCTGGACGAAGTCACATGCAAGGTACGGTTCTGGGAACGCGGCACGGGCGAAACGTACGCCTGCGGCACGGGTACGTGCGCGGCCGTCGTCGCCATGACCCGCCTGGGCAAGTTCAAGCGCGGCGATAAGGTGACCGTCAAGGTCAAGGGCGGCGAGCTCACCGTGCAGTACGCGGACGACACCGTGTATCTGACGGGCGACGCCGTGGAAGTATACAAAGGAGTGGTACGGATATGACAAAATACATCTTCGTCACGGGCGGCGTGGTATCCGGCCTCGGCAAAGGCATCACCGCGGCCAGCCTGGGCATGCTGCTGAAAGCCAAGGGGCTGAAAGTGGCGGCGCAGAAGCTCGACCCGTATATCAATATCGACCCCGGCACCATGAGCCCTTACCAGCACGGTGAGGTGTTTGTCACGGAGGACGGCGCCGAGACCGACCTCGACCTGGGGCATTACGAGCGTTTCATAGACGTCAACCTCAACAAGTACTCCAACCTTACCACGGGCAAGGTGTATTGGAACGTGCTCAACAACGAGCGCAGCGGCATGTACAACGGCGAGACCGTGCAGGTCATACCGCACATAACCAACGAGATCAAACGATTCATATATTCCGTCGCCAAGACGGACGGCGCGGACGTCGTCATCACGGAGATAGGCGGCACGATAGGCGATATCGAGAGCCAGCCTTTCCTTGAGGCCATACGTCAGGTGGGCAACGAAGTGGGCAGGAACAACTGCCTTTACATCCACGTCACGCTCGTGCCCGTCATCCGTTCGAGCGGGGAAGTCAAGTCCAAGCCCACCCAGCACTCCGTCAAGGAATTGCAGGGTCTGGGCATCCAGCCCGACCTCATCGTCTGCCGTTCGGACGAGCATCTGGACGACAACATCAAGCGCAAGATAGCGCTGACGTGCAACGTCTATCCCGACTGCGTGATAGAGAACCGCAACGTGTCGCTGCTGTACGAAGCGCCCATGATGCTGGAAGAGAGCAAGATCTGCGAGGTGGTGACCCGCCTGCTCGACCTTCCGCCCAATCCGCCCGATCTTACCGAGTGGATGCTCATGCTCGACCTCGCCAAAAAGCGCGACAAGGAAGTCACCATCGCCATATGCGGCAAATACACGCATATGTACGACACGTATCTCTCCATAATAGAGGCGCTCACGCACGCGGGCATACACAACGGCGCGCGCGTGGTCATCGACTGGGTGGACAGCGAGAAACTGAGCGAAGAGAACTATGCCGAGCGTCTTAAGAACGCGGACGGCATACTCGTCCCGGGCGGTTTCGGCGACCGCGGCATAGAGGGCATGATCCTCGCCGCGCGCTACGCCCGCGAGCATAAAGTGCCTTATTTCGGCATCTGCCTGGGTATGCAGATAGCCGTCATCGAGTTCGCGCGCGACGTCGCGGGACTGTCCCGCGCCAACAGCCGCGAGTTCGACCACTCCTCGCCCGACAAGGTCATCGACTTCATGGAAGGGCAGATGGGTCTGGAAAACACGGGCGGCACCATGCGCCTGGGCGCGTACGAGTGCGAGATCAAGCCCGGCACGCTGCTTTCCGAGTGCTACGGCGGCGCCAAGACGGTGTTCGAGCGTCATCGCCACAGATTCGAGTTCAACAACGCTTACCGCGAGCGTTTCGCGGAGCTGGGACTGGTGTTCGGCGGCCGTAACCCTCAGAACGACCTTGTGGAATCGGTGGAGATACCCGGGCATCCCTTCTACATAGGCGTGCAGTATCACCCCGAGTTCAAGTCCCGTCCTCACCGTCCTCAGCCCGTGTTCAAGGCGTTCGTGGCGGCGGCGCTCGCAAACAAGAAAAAGAAATAAGGAGTTTCGCATGAAGATCAACGCTAATTACGATAAGATACAGAACAGCTATCTCTTCGTCGAGATAGCCAACCGCGTGAAAAAATACACCGCCGCCCATCCCGACGCGGACATCATCCGCCTGGGCATAGGCGACGTCACCCGTCCGCTCGCACCCTGCGTCGTGGAGGCGGGCCTCAAAGCGGTGGCGGAAATGGGCAAGCAGGAGACCTTCCGCGGCTACAGCCCCGACTCTCAGGGCTACGAATTCCTGCGCGACGCCATATCCGCGTATTACGCGCGCATGGGCGTCAAGGTGGGGGCGGAGGAGATCCACGTTTCCGACGGCGCCAAGAGCGATTGCGGCAACATCGTCGACCTGTTCGACAGCGACAACACCGTGCTCATACCCGATCCCGTGTACCCCGTGTACCTCGACTCCAACATCATGAGCGGCCGCAACGTGATCTTCTGCGACGCGACCGAGGCCAACGACTTCGCGCCCGCGCCCGACAAGAACGTAAAGTGCGATATCATATATCTGTGCTCGCCCAATAACCCCACCGGCTCGGCGTTCACCGCGCCTCAGCTCAAAGCGTGGGTGGACTACGCCAATTCCATGGGCGCGGTCATCATCTACGACGCGGCATACGAAGCGTTCATCACTCAGCCCGACGTGCCCCGCAGCATCTTCGCCATAGACGGCGCGCGCACCTGCGCGATCGAGCTGTGCTCCTATTCCAAAACGGCGGGATTCACGGGTACGCGTTGCGGTTACACCGTCGTCCCCAACGAGCTCCTGGGCGGCAAGCTCGCCAAGATGTGGGCGCGCCGTCAGTCCACCAAGTTCAACGGCACCAGCTACATACAGCAGCGCATGGCGCAGGCCGCGTACTCGGATGAGGGCATCAAACAGAACATGGAGAACATCGCGGCGTACCGCGAGAACGCCAAGCTCATCTCCGACGCGCTCAACGAAATGGGCATCTATCACACGGGCGGCGTGAACTCGCCGTACATCTGGCTGAAATGCGGCATGGACAGCTGGGACTTCTTCGACCGTCTGCTCACCGAGGCCAACGTCGTCGGCACGCCCGGCTCGGGCTTCGGCAAGAACGGTGAAGGGTTCTTCCGTCTCACCGCGTTCAACACCTACGATAAGACCAAAGAAGCGGTCGAGCGCATCAAGCGCGCGCTTTCCAAGGGCTGAAACGCATGACCGAAAAAGAAAAGATGCTGGCGGGCAAGCTCTATTGGGCGGAAGAGCCTTCGCTCGTCGCCGAACGCATGAGAGCCAAGGACCTGTGCCTCGAATTCAACAACACTCCGCCTTCGCATACCGAAGAGGGCAGGGCGATACTCCTTAAGCTCCTGGGCAAAACGGGCAGGAACTTCGCCGTCATGTCGCCCTTCTGGTGCGATTACGGCTACAACATCGAGATAGGCGAGAACTTTTTTGCCAATCACAACTGCGTCATCCTCGACTGCGCCAAGGTCAGGATAGGCGACAACGTGTTTCTCGCGCCCGACGTCGGCATCTATACCGCGGGGCATCCGATAGACACGCCCCGCCGCAACGCCGCGATGGAGTACGCGTACCCCGTCACGATAGGCGATAACGTGTGGATAGGCGGCGGCGTCCGCATCGTCCCCGGCGTCACCATAGGCAGCAACGTGGTCATAGGCGCGGGCAGCGTCGTCACCCGCGACGTTCCCGACAACGTCGTCGCCGCGGGCACACCCTGCCGCGTCCTTCGCCCCGTCACGCCCGAAGACTTCACTCGTTCCTACGACCGCGAGTTCTGACCGTTCGGCGTTCCGCACGCCGCGCATGAAGAGCAAGCGCGCGTTCGATCGGAAAACCGTATTATAAAACCAAACTCTCCGTATCGAGATAATGACGAAACCCTCTTGCCATGCGAGAGGGTTTCGTGCTATAATGTATATCATATCGGCGCACGGATCGCGTGAGAACGAAAAAAAAGATCGCCCCTTGACGAGGCGACCCTTCACTGCCGACGCAGTACCTTGCAAGCAAGGCGTTTGGTTTTGCATTTATTTTAACTTCTCATGTAATTCAAATGCACCTATAATATACCACACACAGGGGGAAAAGTCAATAGTATATGGAAAGTTTTTACACGCTCGGGTTTGACATAGGCACCGATTCGCTGGGTTGGGTCGCCATAAGTCACGACCTCAAAGTTATAAGAAAGGGCGGCAAGCGTCTTTGGGGCGTTGTGCTGTTCGACGGCGGGAAGTCCGCCAAGAGCCGAAGGCTGTTCCGCATAGCCCGTCGCAGGTTCGAGCGTCGGCGCGAGCGCATAGAACTGCTGCGCGCGCTCACTGCGAAGAGCGTGGGCTCGGCGGACGAGGAGTTCTTCCGCCGCCTCGACATGTCCTTTCTTCTGAACGAAAGCAAGGACGCGAAGTCGGGCAGGACGTACCGTTTCAATCTGTTCAATGGCTCGTTCACGGATAAGGACTATTATCGCAAGTATCCGACGATATATCATCTTCGTCACGCGCTTTGCGTCGACACGGAGAAGGCGGATATAAGACTCGTATATCTCGCTCTGCACCACATCATAAAATACCCCGGCAACTTCCTGCGCGAGGAAACGACCATCGAAGCCAACGAAGGCATAAGCGCGGAAGTGTTGGACGACCTGTTCACGTCGCTCGAGGCCGTCAACGGCGAGTTTGCGCGCCCGACCGACGCGGAAGCGTATGCCGCCGAAGCCTGCAAAAAGATACGTCGCAAAGAACGCGCGGAAGCGCTTGCCGCCATGAGCTGGAAAAACGTCCCCGCTAAACAGCTCGCTTTACTTATCACCGGGCTTTCCTGCGAGCTTTCCAAACTGTTCGGGCGCGAGATCGACGACAAACTCAAAGTGTCTTTCACGGGCAAGTTCGAGGAATCGATACCCGAGCTTGAGAGCAAGCTCGGCGCCGAGGAGCTGGACGTGCTGTATGCCGCGCACGACGTGTATCTGCGTTGTCTGCTGGCCGACATACTCGACGGCCACTCCCGCGTGTGCGACGCGATGATGGAAAAGTTCGACAAGCATAAGTCCGATCTCGCGGAGCTCAAGGCTTTGCTGCGCCGTGACGGTAACAGGGAAACTTACGACAAGGTATTCAAGAGCAGACGGAGCGCTCCAGTCAAGCTCGCCAATTACGCCGCTTACGTGCGCACGAGCACGGCACGCACGCATTACGTGGAGGGTTGCATGCGCGAGGCGTTCTATAAGTTCATCGGGTCTGTCCTTGCCGACCTGCCCGAAAGCGAGGAGAAGAGCAAGATACTCGACTCGATCGCGTGCGAGGATTTCATGCCCCGCCTGAACGACGTAACCAACGGCGCGATACCGTATCAGTTGCACCTCAACGAGCTTAAATCCATACTCGACGCGCAGTCGAAGTATTATCCCGAGCTTGCCGAGAACCGCGACAAGATAATAAGCCTGCTTACGTTCCGCCGTCCTTATTTCGTCGGTCCGCTCAAAGGCCCGCATTCCTGGGTCAAGGATCGTTTCGAAGGCCGCATGTACCCGTGGAACTTCACGGAGATGCTGGGCGATAAGCTGGACGACATCAACGCGGAATTCATCGCGCGCATGGTGGGCAGGGACGCGTACACGGGCGACGAAACGCTCCCGCTCTGTTCGATAACGTATCAGCGATACATGGTGCTGAACGAGCTGAACAATCTGCAATACAAAGGCAGACCGCTCCCCGTGAAGATGAAACAGCGCATATTCGACGAACTCGTCGTCGGCAAGGGCTCGACGAGCATAAAGGCGATGGAGCGTTTCATACGCGACAACATCGACCCTTCCTGCGAGAGCGGCGACGTCACGGGTTACGCGGACAAACTGCACGCAGGCCTGACGAGCAGCATGAAGACCTATCGTGAGTTCCGCGGCGCGTTCGGCGACGCGTTCAGCGATCGCGACATACCGACTTACGACCGTATCGTCAAGATACTCACGGTGTTTACCGACAAAGCCTCGCGTCGCCGTATGCTGAAAAAGATACCTGGTTGCGACGACAGGACGATAAACGTGCTCTTACGCAAGAATTACTCGGGCTGGGGCAAATATTCCGCGTCGTTGCTCACGGGCATGCTGTCCGTCGAGCGCGAACCGCGCGACCTTCTGACGTTGCTCTACGAAACGGATAAGAACCTCAACGCGTTGCTTTTCGACGAAAAACTGGGTTTCGCGCCCCGCACCGTCGCAAAGCCGCGCGAAAAAAAGCAGTTTTCGTATGAGGAGTTGATAGAGCCGCTCTACGCGTCGCCCGCCGTGAAAAAAAGCGTCTGGCAGGTGGCGAAAGTAGCGGAGGAGGTCACCCGCATACTCGGTATGCCGCCCCGCCGCATATTCATCGAAAGTACGCGCACCGAAGAGAAAAAGAAACAGAAGGACTCTCGGCTCGATCAGCTCAAGCGCATTTATAAGGGGATAAAGCCGGGCAGCGACTACTATAACGCCCGCGCGGAAAAATGCCTTTACGAGCTTACGGACAAAAAAGAGATCGATCGCGAACGCGTGTATCTGTATTTCCTGCAAATGGGCAAGTGCATGTATACGGGCGCGCCGCTCGACCTCGATAAGCTGGGAGATTACGAAGTTGATCACATACTTCCGCGCAGTTATATCGTGGACAACAGCTTGGAGAACAAGGCGCTCGTCATACGCGAAAAGAACCAGCGCAAGAGCGACCTCTCGCTGTCGTCCGATGTAATAAACAAACAACGCGGTTTCTGGGAGTTCCTGCATTCGCACGGACTGATGGGGGATAAAAAGCTCAAGAACCTTTGCCGCACGTCCTTCGACGAGTCGGATGTCCGCACTTTCATAAACCGCCAGCTTACCGAAACGAGCCAGGCCAATAAAGCCGCCATGTCCGTGCTCCGCGATATGTATCCCGAGCTCGCCGAGCACAACAATATCCGCGCCGTGCGCGCAGGCCTGTCCTCTCAGCTCCGTAACATGATGACGGATACCGACCCCGTCAAGTACGGCAATTTCTTCAAGCTGCGCGAGCTCAACGACTACCACCACGCCAAGGACGCCTATCTTGCCGCGGTGCTCGGAACGTTTACGACGGATAACCCCGGACTGATGCAGACGGACGTTTCCTTGCAGGCGAAAAGCCTTATCCGCAACGGCGACGAACGCGCGGTCCGCGAGCTGGTAAATAAGCGTTACGGTATCGTCATCGACGCGTTCCGAAGCGGGGATTTCCCCGACGTCGTGGATAGGGACGGCGTGGTCGTTTCTTCTGAAACGGCTTATAACAATATGCTGAACGAGATGGACAGAAACGATATCATGGTCGTCCGACGCAAGGAGTTCGACGGCGACGTCGCGTTCTACGATCAGACGATATACGGTTTCGGTTCCAACAAACAAGACCTCATACCCAGAAAATACGTAACGGCGGCGGACGGCTCCAGAGTGCCTCTCGATCCCAAACTCTACGGCGGTTTCTCAAGCGAAAAACAGGCGTATTACGTGTCCGTGGCGTATCCCGGCAAAAAGGGTACGGAATATGCGTTCGTCGGCATACCTGTGCGCATAGCACGCAGTTACGCTAACGGCAATAAGAATGCGGTGAACGACTATGTCGCGGGGCGGTATAAGGATGGCAAGATCGTGGGCGCTCCCGTCAGAAAGCACCAGCTTATGATAATGGAGGGTCAGGCGGTGTACGTCGTTTCGTCCACCGAGGTGTCCAATGCGGTACAGCTCACCGTGGACAGACGTTTCCACGAGATGTTGTATCATATCGCGCACGGCAATATCGAAGCGCTGTCAAAGATGAAGGACTTCCACGCTGTCGCGCATGACTTCGTGCTCGAATATCTCGATAAGCTGGAACGCTTTTTCCCCATGTATATGTCCAAGGGAAAACGAGTGAAAGAATTCATCGAAGGCGCGTGCGGAGGTTTCGACGCCCTTTCCGTGAAAGACAAGTGCGAGTACATAAAAGTACTTTTGATCATGACGAAGTCGAAATCGTCCATGTCGGACATGCCCGTCAAGTGGAACGGCGGTACGAGCTGGGGACGTTTGTACAACAAAAACATAAAACCGGATAAAACGGAATGGATAGACACTTCCGTTACCGGCTATTACAAAGTCACGAAAAAGGGCGTCAAGTGATGGGCTGGCGTACCGTGATCGTCGATAGCAGATGTAAGTTGTCGTTCAAAAACGACTATATCCTGCTTAAGAAAGAAGAGGACGTCATGGTGCATATATCCGAAATAGACGTTCTTGTGATAGCGACCACGCAAGTCAATATGACTTGCGTGGCGCTTTCCGAACTTATACGGCATAAGGTCAAGGTCATATTCTGCGACGAGCGTCACGATCCGATATGCGAGGCGGTCGCGTGCAACGGTTGCCACAACGGGCCGAAACGCCTTGCTTCTCAGATAGCGTGGGATGAACACGTAAAAGGTGAGATCTTTTCCGCGATAATACGCGGGAAGATACGCAATCAAGCGACGCTCCTGCGCAGGATCGGAGAAATAAAAGCCGCCGATATGCTGGAAGAGTATGCCGTAAACGTCAAGCACGACGATATCACCAACAGAGAAGGGCATGCGGCAAAAGTGTATTTCAACGCGCTGTTCGGGAAGGGATTCAAACGGGACGACGTTACTCCCGTTAATTATGCGCTGAATTACGGTTACTCCGTCTTGCTGTCCGTGTTCAACAGGGAAGTGGTGGCGAACGGGTGCGTTACGCAACTCGGTATACATCATCGCAATGAGTTCAATAATTTCAATTTGTCATGCGATCTGATCGAACCGTTTCGCGTGTTGATAGACGAATACGTCAATGAACATACGCCGGGCGAAATACTGACGAAAGAATACAAATATGATCTTATCGGCGTGCTTGGGCGGCAGGTGGAGTATGAGAAAAACGTATATTTGACGAATGCCGTGGCGGCATATGTCCGATCTGCGTTAAACGCGCTTGAAAGCGGTGACGTCTCCGCATTTAAGATGTATGAGTTTTAGATTTATGAGAGCTTTGGTGTTTTTCGATCTACCGCGGACTACTTCCGCGGAATCGTCCATTGCCGCGCGATTTGTGCGCGATCTGCGTAAAGAAGGTTTCATAATGCTTCAGGAATCCGTGTATTGCAAACTGTTGCTCGATAAAACGGCATATGACGGAACGCGTGCCAGACTTGAACGCATGAAGCCGAAAAAAGGCAACGTCATATTGTTGACCGTCACCGAGCGTCAATTCGCATCGGCGGAATATCTCGTCGGAGAATATTGCGGACGCGACCTTGCCGTTACCGACAGGGTGGTGATATTGTGAAACTCGTCCTGTACAATATGGAAAATTCCGAAATAGAGTTCGAAGACGGCGTCGCTTTGTCCGTTGAGTGCGACGATCGGGATCTGTTTGCTCGTTATGTCCGCGCGTCGAAAGGCTGGGCGGAAAACGATCTTGCGATAGTGGAAGATCTCGAACGTCTTGATCTTTCTATGTCCGCGCTTACCGTTCTCGATCATTTCGGATATGCCGGTTTGGTCAAACCGCTTTTGAATAAGTTTTATAAGAGTATTGAAAAGTTTCATGCCGGAGACGAGGATGTTTTGCGTAAACTGTCCGAGATCAACGGTCATATCTCCGAATTTGTCGCGCTTCTCGTGGAAGATTCTTCCGTGGAAACGGATATGGCTTCGGACTTTTCGATAACCGATATCTTGAAATTCGCGGATGTCGGCCCCCGCATGGGTGACGGGCCGTTCCGCGACATGCTGACCTTTTTGGAATTCGTATCCGCGCTGCGTATATATAAGGTACTGATACTCGTAAACGCAAAAAGCTATTTCTCGTTCGACGAGATCGGTTCCGTCATGCGTATGTGCGCGCATTTGGGACAGCCTTTGCTTTTGTTGGATGATAAAACGGATAAAAGGTTGCATGAAAATGAGAAAAAACTCTTGATAGATGAAGAGCTTTATGATATGATATTAATGTGATATGACTTATATAGATTACCCGGGACCTCTCACCCCGGCAGTTTAGCCTCGATTTGAGGTTTTAGACTCATGTAATTCAAGTTGTATCCAAAACCTACTCCTCCCGTTTTGCTTGATGTTTCCTGTTTTAGACTCATGTAATTCAAGTTGTATCCAAAACAGAGACAAAGGAGCTTGAGCAGGTAGGTCAGTTTTAGACTCATGTAATTCAAGTTGTATCCAAAACACTACTCACTCGTCTGCTCAGTCGCTTTCTGTTTTAGACTCATGTAATTCAAGTTGTATCCAAAACCAATACACCACAAGATAGAACATCGCGGTGGTTTTAGACTCATGTAATTCAAGTTGTATCCAAAACGCACCCGGGCATTGAGCATATCACTTTTTTGTTTTAGACTCATGTAATTCAAGTTGTATCCAAAACATGCACGTATGCGCGGCCGCCTCTTCGTAGGTTTTAGACTCATGTAATTCAAGTTGTATCCAAAACTTAATGCTATAATGCCGCGGATTTGCTTGGTTTTAGACTCATGTAATTCAAGTTGTATCCAAAACCGGCCGCACGCTCTTCTGGTTTCACCGAGTGTTTTAGACTCATGTAATTCAAGTTGTATCCAAAACTCGTATCTCCGTCAAATATTATTTCTTCGAGTTTTAGACTCATGTAATTCAAGTTGTATCCAAAACTTTACCTTTTTTGCCTGATGATTTACCTTTGTTTTAGACTCATGTAATTCAAGTTGTATCCAAAACGCTTATTAAGTTCATCAGGAGATTCCGCATGTTTTAGACTCATGTAATTCAAGTTGTATCCAAAACCACGGTAGCGATATATCCGTCAAACAACAGTTTTAGACTCATGTAATTCAAGTTGTATCCAAAACCAGCAGGTCGGCACGGAGATTAATGCTGAAGTTTTAGACTCATGTAATTCAAGTTGTATCCAAATTATTATAAAGACGGGGAATGTGTAAAAGATAAAAGGCATAAAAAAGGACCATCCGATGTGGCGGATGGTCCTTTTCGCACCGAGGTGCAAAAATGTTGAAATAATGCCCGCGAGGACCGTTACGTTGCCGATATTAACCCGCCGATGGCAGGTGGGCAGGCAGTCTGTACCGTCTGTCTTCCACTGCTGATTCGGATAGTAGTGAAATTTCCGGTCAAATTTCTGCGGCCTGACATAATGCACATGAGCGTGCCATAAGCCCTTTTATGATTTGAGGTTAAATAGAAAGCAATTTGCGCGAACCGCAGGCATATCTCTTGTATCTTTATATGTATTATACACCATGGCGCGTGACATATCAAGACTAATACGAAAAATTTTTTTGTAAAAATTTTCTCATAAAGTATTGACATGTCTGTCACGATATGTTATGAAAAGAGGACTTGACGGGAGGCGCGAATGGAGATCTTACCGATAGGAATATACGGTCCGTATCCCGCGGCGGGCGGTGCGACCAGCTGTTATCTGGTGCGCGGGGAAACGGGGAACGTGGTGCTCGACCTGGGTAGCGGGGCGTTGTCCGCGCTCATGCGGCGCGTGGACGTCGTGGATGTGGACGCGTTCTTGCTGACGCATCTGCATTACGACCACTTCGTCGACGCGCTCGCGTTGTCCTACGTTCCCGGTCGGCACGTGGTGTACGCGCCCGCGACGCCCGTCGAGCGCGCGGGGCTGCTCAAAAATTCCAAGCTCGATCTGCGCGTGATCGGGGAGGGCGCGAGCCTTACCGTCGCGGGCATGACGCTCGATCTGTTGCGCACGCGTCACGGCGCGGAGTGTTACGCCGTGCGTGTCACGGAGCGCGGCAAGTCGTTCGTGTACACGTCCGACACGCTGCCCTTCGAAAAGCTCGCGGGGTTCTGCAAGGGCGCGGAGTTGGTGATAGCCGACTGCGCGTCGGCCGCGGGCACTCCGCACATGACCCCCGCCGACGGAGCGGCGCTCGCAAAGGCGTCGGGCGTGCGCGTGATAGCTACCCACATACCGCCCTCCGCGCGCGGCTCGCGCGCTCTTGCGAAAGCGGGCGTCGAACGGATAGCGGCGGGCGTTCCCATAGTCATATGACGATCGATGAAAAGCTCCCGAGCGTGCGTTCGGGGGTTTTTGTTTTATAATTTTTATTTTCGTCATATAATTCGGTATGAGCGAACGGAAACACGAGCAGCGCGGGCTGCTTTTTTCACTCGGACTCGCGGTAGTCCTCATATGCGTCTGCACGGCGATAGCCTGCGGCGCGATCATATTCTTGTCGGACGTCGGTTCGGTGGGCGGACGGGCGCAGAGCACGGACAGCGCCGAGTTCCGCGCGGTGGGCAAGACGTACGACTCTTTGAGCGAGGCACGCGCGGCGGCGGACGAGGCTCGGGACGCGGGCAGAGCGGGGTATGTCAGCGCGGAAACGGAGGGCTTTTTCCTGGTCTACGCGGTCTATTCGTCCGCGGCGGACGCCGACACCGTGGCGGACAGGCTGGGCGCCGCGACGCTGGACGTCGCCGTGCATTCGACGGAGCCTGCCGCGCAAAGCGACGCGGACGCTTTCGACGCGCTCCTGGAAACGGCGGAACGCGCGGAAACGCTGTGGCGGGAGCTGGACGCGGGCGAAACGAGCGAGAGCCTCGTGGCTGTGACGCTGGAAGAATGGTCGACGGCGCTCGGGCGGTACGCGACCGAGGACGCGGAGCTGACCTCGCTGGTGACGCGCACGCGCACTTCGCTAGTGACCGCGACGAGCGGGGAGCATTCGCTGACGAGCGAGGTCAAATACCTCTCCGCGCAGCTCGTTTTTGCGTTGTCGGCGATGTCGGAAGGGGCGTAACGCGGCAAAAACATCATCGATCCGCCCTTAACACCCGCCCGAAGGTTGACAACACCCGCCTGAAAGTTATATAATTATACATAAACATCAGATGAGAGGATTGACTATGTTTCGTATCGTCAGGAAGAGAGAACTTAACCCCACGGTCACGTTCATGTCCATAGACGCTCCGCTGGTCGCCCGTAAGGCCAAGGCGGGGCAGTTCGTGATATTGCGCGTGGACGAGCTTGGGGAGCGTATCCCGCTCACCGTCGCGGGGTATGACCGCGAAGGCGGCACCGTGGACATCATATTCCAGGTGGTAGGCGCTACGACCATGAAGCTCAACGCCAAGAAAGAGGGCGAGAGCATCGAGGATTTCGTCGGTCCTCTGGGCAACCCCACGGACATCGAGGGCGTAAAGCGCGCCTGCATAGTGGGCGGCGGCGTGGGCTGCGCGATAGCGTACCCCGTGGCGAAGGCTTTGCACGACATGGGCGCGGAAGTGACGTCCATAGTCGGTTTCCGCAATAAGGACCTCGTCATCCTCGAAAAGGAGTTCGAGGCGGCGTCCGACAGGCTGTACCGCATGAGCGACGACGGCAGTTGGGGCGAGCACGGCGTCGTCACCGCGCCGCTCAAATCGCTCATGGAAGCGGGCGAGCGTTTTGACGTGGTCATCGCCATCGGACCCGTGATCATGATGAAATTCGTCACGGAGACCACCCGTCCTTTCGGACAGAAGACCGTCGTTTCCATGAACCCCATAATGATAGACGGCACGGGCATGTGCGGTTGCTGCCGACTTACCCTCATCGACGAGGACGGCAAGCGCACGACCAAATTCGCCTGCGTGGATGGCCCCGACTTCGACGCGTTCAAAGTGGACTTCGACGAGTCCATGATGCGCGGCCGCATGTATGCGGACTTCGAGCGTCATGCCAGAGAAAAGGAATGCAACCTGCTCAAAAAAGCGGAGGTGAACTGAAATGCCCATCAATCCCAAAAAGACACCCATGCCTTCGCAGGAGCCTGCGGTCAGGGCGCATAACTTCAAAGAAGTCGCGACGGGCTACACCGCCGAGATGGCGATGGGCGAGGCGGCGAGATGCCTCAACTGCAAGAACAAGCCTTGCGTCACGGGTTGCCCCGTCAACATCGACATACCCGATTTCATCGGCAAGATAAAGAACGGAGATTTCGAGGGCGCTTACCAGTCCATATCCGTTTACTCTTCGCTTCCCGCCGTCTGCGGCAGAGTCTGCCCGCAGGAGAACCAGTGCGAGGAAAAATGCACGCTGGGCATCAAGTTCGAGCCCGTCGGCATAGGCCGTCTGGAGCGTTTCGCCGCCGACTGGCATAACGACAACGTGTGCGAGATGCCCTTGCGTCCCACGCCCAACGGCCACAAAGTGGCTGTGGTCGGTTCCGGGCCTTCCGGTCTGACCTGCGCGGGCGACCTTGCCAAGAAGGGCTATTCCGTTACCGTCTTTGAGGCGCTGCACACCGCGGGCGGCGTGCTCGTCTACGGCATACCCGAATTCCGTCTGCCCAAGGCCATCGTCGCCAAGGAAGTGTCCACGCTCAAGGAGCTGGGCGTCGATGTGGAAACGGACGTGGTCATCGGCCGCACGCTCACCGTCGACGAGCTGTTCGAGGCGGGCTATGAAGCGGTGTTCATCGGTTCGGGCGCGGGTCTTCCCAATTTCATGAACATACCGGGCGAGAGCCTGAACGGCGTTTATTCCGCCAACGAGTTCCTCACGCGCAGCAACCTCATGAAGGCGTTCGGCAACGACGCGGACACGCCCATCATGAAGGGCGGCAAGGTGGCCATAGTGGGCGGCGGCAACGTCGCCATGGACGCCGCGAGGACGGCGCTCCGTCTGGGCGCGGAGCACGTGTACATCGTGTACCGCCGTTCCATGACCGAGCTGCCCGCTCGTAAGGAAGAGGTGGAGCACGCCGAGGAAGAGGGCATCGATTTCCGACTGCTCTGCAACCCCGTGGAGATACTCGGTTACCACAACCCCGACGACAAGCGCGATCCCGCCAACGGCAGGGTGGTCGGCATCAAGTGCATACGCATGGAGCTGGGCGAGCCCGACGAGCGCGGCCGCCGTCGTCCCGTACCCGTCGCGGGCAGCGAGTTCGTGCTGGACGTGGACACCGTCGTCATTTCCATAGGCACTTCGCCCAACCCGCTCATCAAATCCACGGTCAAGGGTCTGGAAGTCAACAAGCACGGCGGCATCATCGTCAACGAGGACGGTCTGACCTCCCGCGAGGGCATCTACGCGGGCGGCGACGCGGTCACGGGCGCGTCCACCGTCATAAGCGCGATGGGTGCGGGCAAGACGGCCGCGCGCGCCATCGACGAGTATATAATGAACAAAAACAAGTGATCGGTGCGATCATGGAGAGCGCCGCTGCGGGACACCGCGGCGGCGTGCTTTATCGCGTATATGGAGATATTACATAGGACAAACGGCCTGACCGTGCGCGGCGCGGAGTACTTTTCGCTCGCGGACACGCTGGAATGCGGTCAGGTCTTCAGATTTTTTGCGGACGGCGATGGCTATTCCGTCTTTTCGTCCGACAAGCATTGTTTCGCGCGGCAGAACGGGGACGAGCTGGAGATAGACACGGACGACCCCGATTATTTCGCGCGTTATTTCGCGCTGGGCGAGGACTACGCGGGGATGTTCGCGCGGCTTCGGGCGTTCCCCGAGCTGAGCGACGCGGCAGAGGCGTCCAAGGGCGTGCGCCTGCTCAGGCAGGACCCCTTTGAGATGGTGATATCCTTCATCATATCGGCGAACAACAACATCCCGAGGATAAAGGGCATCATCGGGCGCATATGCGAGGCGGCGGGCGAGAAGAAGCCGTGGGGGTACGCGTTCCCCACGCGCGACGCGCTCATGGCGCTGTCCGTGGAGGACTTCGCGCGCCTGGGCGCGGGCTACCGCGCGCCCTATCTGTTCGAGGCCGCGCGCACGGTCACGCCCGAGTTCATAACGGACGTGCTGGCGTCGGACACGGGCGCGGCGATGAAGAAACTGCTGAGCGTCAAGGGCGTCGGCCCCAAGGTCGCGGACTGCATCATGCTGTTCGGGCTGGGCAGGGGGGATACCTTTCCCGTGGACGTGTGGATGGAACACGCGCTCGCGACGGACGAGCTGAACACCGCCAAAGCGATACGCGAGCATTACCTCGCGAGGTACGGCGAGCTGGCGGGGCTGGCTCAGCAATACATATATCACTATAACCGCAACGTGAAATAACGCCGCGGGCGGCAGCGGGTTGACTTTCGCCGCGTTTTGGAGTATACTTGTGTCATGTTTCGCGCTTACGACAAGGGATCGGATATCTCGTACAGCCTGGGGGCGTTCCCCACGGTGGAGCTTATCAAAAAGCGTCCCGAGGATCTGCTCGCGGTGGCGCTCGATTCCCGTCTGCGCATGACGGACGAGCTGGCGGAGATACTCGCTCCGCTGGGCGACAAGGTGCGCACGGACGATCGCGGCGTCGCGCGCGTGGCGAAGAAGGGCAACGTGTTCATGGTGGGCGCGTTCAGAAAGCGCTACGCGTCTTTCGGCGCCGTCACGCACGTCGCGTTGCACCGCCCGTCCGACGCGGGCAACCTCGGCACGATCATGCGCACCATGCTGGGGTTCGGGATAAAGCACCTTGCCGTGGTGGGCGACGCCGCGGACGTTTACGATCCCCGCACGGTGCGCGCGTCCATGGGCGCGATATTCTCGCTGGACGTCTGCACGTTCCCCGATTTCGAGAGCTACGCGTCCGCGCACGACTGCCCGCGCCTGCTCTTCATGCTGGACGAACGCAGCGTGCCGCTCACGGCCGTGCGCCCGCCCGAAGAGCCGTACGCGCTCGTGTTCGGCAACGAGGCGAGCGGCCTGCCGCCCGAGCTGGCGGAAAGGGGCACGCCCGTCGTGATACGCCATTCGCGGGACATAGATTCGCTCAACCTGCCGCAGGCGGTGGCGATCGGTCTGTATGAGATGACCAAAGACAAATTCAAAGCATAACTTTACGGAGAGATACATATGGAAAACGAACGTCAGACGATGATAGTGCTGGACTTCGGCGGCCAGTACAACCAGCTCATAGCCCGCCGCGTGCGTGAGCACAACGTGTACTGCGAGCTGTTGCCTTACACCACGCCCACGGAAAAGCTGCTCGCCAAAAAGCCCATCGGCATCATATTCACGGGCGGGCCTTCCAGCGTGTTCGACGAGGGCGCGCCCCGCGTGGACGACAAACTGCTGGAAGCGGGCGTTCCCGTGCTGGGCATCTGCTACGGCTGTCAGCTCATCGCGGACATGACGGGCGGCGTCGTCGCCGAGGGTCCGCGCGAGTACGGCAGACAGGTGCTGCGCGTGGAGGAGAGCAAGCTGTTCGAGGGCGTCAAGACCGAATCCATGTGCTGGATGAGCCACACCAACTACATCGAAAAACTGCCCGAAGGCTTCCGCGTGACGGCCACGACGCCCACCTGCCCGGTGGCGGCGATGGAGAACGCGGATCGCGGGCTTTACGGCGTGCAGTTCCACCCCGAGGTCATGCACACCGAGGAAGGCTCGCGCATACTGCGCAACTTCCTCTACAACGTATGCGGCGCGAAAGGCGACTGGACGATGGAGAACTTCGCCGCGTCCACCATCGCCAAGCTGAGCGCCAAGATAGGGGACAAGAAAGTGCTCTGCGCGCTCTCGGGCGGCGTGGACAGCGCGGTCGCGGCGACGCTCGTGCACAAGGCCTGCCCCAATCTCGTCTGCGTGTACGTCGATCACGGCCTCATGCGCAAGAACGAAACGGAGGAGATCGTGCGCGTGTTCCGTGACGAGCAGGGCATGGATCTCATCGCCGTGGACGCGGGCGCGCGCTTCCTCGCAAAGCTCAAGGGCGTGACCGAGCCCGAGAAAAAGCGCAAGATCATCGGCGCGGAGTTCATCAAGGTCTTTGAGGAAGAGGCCAAGAAGATAGGCGCGGTGGACTACCTCGTCCAGGGTACGATATATCCCGACGTCATCGAGAGCGGCCTGGGCGCGAGCGCCAAGATAAAGAGCCACCACAACGTGGGCGGTCTGCCCGACGTCG